>OJJJ01000261.1_pt1 | contig 30912 bp, 29 predicted proteins | sample 1596311 | NCBI WGS metagenome assembly OJJJ01 (sample SAMEA4350140, study PRJEB24818) | metagenome | biome: human; feature: gut; material: faeces | place: Denmark | collected 2013-09 | reverse complement strand
GACCATAGAAACCGCATCCTGGCTCAGGTTGGTTGAGTCAGTACGCATATAGGTGATGTAGCCCGCTTCATACAAGCGCTGCGCCATCATCATGGTTTTCTTCACGCCAAAGCCCAAACGGGTGCTGGCAGCCTGTTGCAACGTAGAGGTGATGAACGGCGCGCCAGGTTTGCTGCTGGTCGGCTTATCTTCACGCTCCAGCACGCTGTAACGTGCTTTTTCCAGCAGGCTTACCGCAGCAAGTGTCTGTTCGCGGTTAACCGGACGGAACGGCTTCTCGTTGTGGTGCGTGACTTCCAGTGGCAGCGCGTCACCGGAAGGCGTCGTGGTGCTGGCATCTATTTCCCAGAATTCTTCCGGAACGAATGCCTTGATCTCACGTTCACGCTCTACAACCAGGCGCACGGCGACCGACTGTACGCGACCGGCAGACAGGCCACGAGCAATCTTTTTCCACAGCAGCGGCGACACCATATAGCCCACAACGCGGTCCATAAAGCGGCGTGCCTGTTGCGCATTGACACGGTCGATGTTCAGTTCGCCCGGCTTTTCAAACGCCTGCTGAATGGCATTTTTGGTAATTTCATTAAACACCACGCGACTGTAGCGGGTGTCGTCGCCCCCGATCACTTCCCGCAGGTGCCATGCAATGGCTTCCCCTTCGCGGTCAAGGTCGGTTGCGAGATAGATGTGGTCGGCCTTTTCAGCCAATTGTTTCAGTTCAGAGACGACCTTCTCTTTACCGGGCAGCACTTCATAGCGCGCATCCCAGTTGTGCCAAGGGTCAACCCCCATACGGTTGACGAGAGCGCCACGTTCATCCTTTTTGGGCTTTTTAGCCGTTTTGGTGGCGGTTGAGTCGGCGCTCTTTTTAGTTGCTGAGCCACTGGTCGGCAAATCACGGATATGACCGACGCTGGATTTCACCACGTAGTCATTACCCAGATATTTGTTGATCGTTTTGGCTTTTGCCGGGGACTCAACGATGACAAGAGCTTTACCCATATTCACCTTTACCTAATTTGATTCTTCCAGGAATGCGTCGCGCGTTGATTCACCTTCCACTGGCGACGAGACATCGATATGGTCTCTGCGTCGGCGGATATCAACCCTGGTACCGGTCACGGGTTCGTAATGTAACTCCCATCTAACTGAGTTAACAGGATTTTTTTCACGAATTCGCTAAAGCACGACGGAATATTGGTCGAATGTCAAGCAAATCTGTTGCCAGATTGACGAAAGCGTCACACTGTACCTGATAAAATGCGTTACGCAACTTTATTAGCATGCAAAAACAAATCTCGCCAGTAGGCACACTATCGTAAGACCCGCTCTTTTATCAGGGAATATTTGCCCATAAGGCGGGCTCGGCGTAGACTAATGTCCTTGTTTAAGGAGTAAATAATGCATAAAGACACTCAACCCATCGATCGCGAAACTCTGCTGATTGAAGCCAACAAAATCATTCGTGAGCATGAGGACACGCTGGCGGGGATTGTCGCCACCGGCGTCACACAGCGTAATGGCGTGCTGGTTTTCAGCGGAGATTACTTTTTAGATGAACAAGGGCTTCCTACGCCAAAAAGCACCGCAGTGTTTAATATGTTTAAACACCTGGCGCATGTCCTTTCTGAAAAGTATCACCTGATCGATTAATACAAGAAATGATTTGCCGGATGGCGGCTCCGCCTTATCCGGCCTACGATGCGACGATCCTGTAGGCCGGATAAGATGCTTTAGCATCGCCATCCGGCAATGACAATTTTACATCAACGGTTTTTGACCACGCTGCCACCAGCGCAGCAGCAAGCGATCCGCACTTTCCGCTGCACTACCAGTGAAACGGTCCATCAGTTTTTTGCGCTGCAGATAGCGTACGTTAAGCACTTCGCGACCCTCCATCAAACTCAGGATCACCTCATCGCTGGTATTGATCTCATCCACCAGCCCATTTTCCAGCGCCTGTTGACCGAACCAGTGTTCCCCGGTGGCAACCTGTTCAATGTCCAGAGTCGGACGCATGCGGTGCACAAAATCTTTAAACAGGTGATGCGTTTCGTTCAGATCTTCGCGGAATTTCTGCCGCCCCTCTTCCGTGTTCTCACCAAGCAGCGTCAGCGTCCGTTTGTATTGCCCGGCAGTGTGCAACTCAATATCAATGTCTTTGCCTTTCAGGAAACGGTTAAAGTTAGGGATCTGCGCCACCACGCCAATTGAGCCCACAATAGCAAACGGTGCCGAAACAATTTTATCTGCCACGCAGGCCATCATGTATCCGCCGCTGGCGGCAACTTTATCGACCGTCACCGTTAATGGGATCTGCTTATCGCGCAGACGCTGCAATTGTGATGCCGCCAGCCCATAGCCATGCACCACACCGCCGGGGCTTTCCAGGCGAATAACCACCTGATCTTGTGGTTTTACTACCGCCAGTACCGCCGTCACCTCTTCACGCAGCGCGCTGACTTCATGGGCATCCATACTGCCTTTGAAATCAAGCACCCAGACACGCGGTTTACCCGACGATGTATTCTCTCCCAATTTTGCTTTGGCTTTGGCCGCCTTCGCTTCCAGCTTGTGCTTTTTTTTCTGCGCTTTATGCCAGAGCTTTTGTTGGTGGCTGTCCAGTAAAGACATCGCCAGGTCTTCTTTCATCTCTTTATATTGTTCACTGAGATTAATGACCCGGAGTTCACCGCGCTGACGCTTGCGTTGTGTCGCATTGACGATCAGCATAACAATCACCGCAATCGCCACTACCACTGTGACGATTTTTGCCAAAAACAGCCCATATTCAGACAACAATTCCACGAATCCCACCTTGGTTAAACAACGCAACTTTCGCTCAGTGTACAACAGGTGTGTTAACCCGTCTTGCTTCATCCATCCGCATGGTAATCGGTAAAAAGCATGACAAAGTGTTCATTTTACGGTGTTATTACCTTTGGCTGATTGAAAAATAGCAGGGTTTAAGGCATAAAACCGACAAGTTATAGAAAACGGGATGGCCAGAGCGTCGCCGAGGAGTAACCGTGCATTACCAACCCAAACAAGATCTGTTACAGGATCGCATTATTCTGGTCACCGGAGCCAGCGATGGCATCGGTCGAGAAGCTGCGCTGACCTATGCCCGCTACGGTGCAACCGTGATTCTGCTCGGGCGCAATGAAGAGAAACTTCGTCAGGTCGCCCAGGCCGTTGCCGCAGAAAACAGCGCGCCCGCGCAGTGGTTTACGCTGGATCTGCTGACCTGTACTTCCACTGAGTGCCATGAACTGGCGCAGCGAATCAACGCCCATTACCCGCGTCTGGATGGTGTGTTGCATAATGCCGGGTTACTGGGTGAAATCGGTCCGATGATCGAACAAACTCCGCAGGTCTGGCAGGAGGTCATGCAGGTAAACGTCAATGCCACCTTTATGCTGACCCAGGCGCTGCTCCCTTTGTTGCTTAAGTCTGATTCTGGATCGTTGGTCTTTACCTCATCCAGCGTTGGTCGTCAGGGACGCGCCAACTGGGGGGCCTATGCAACCTCGAAGTTTGCCACCGAAGGCATGATGCAGGTGCTGGCAGACGAGTATCAAAACCATCATTTGCGCGTAAACTGTATTAATCCTGGCGGCACGCGTACCGGCATGCGTGCCAGCGCATTCCCGACAGAAGATCCACAAAAATTAAAAACACCCGCCGACATTATGCCGCTGTACCTGTGGCTGATGGGCGACGACAGCCGGCGTAAAACCGGTATGACCTTCGACGCCCAACCGGGCCGTAAACCAGGAATTGCCCAATGAGTGAAGAACGCTATCAGCAGCGCCAGCAGCGCGTAAAAGACCGTGTTGACGCACGCGTTGCCGCCGCAAAGGACGAGCGCGGTATCATCATCGTCTTTACCGGCAACGGTAAAGGGAAAACCACCGCTGCATTTGGTACCGCCACGCGCGCGGTCGGTCACGGTAAAAAAGTCGGCGTGGTGCAGTTCATTAAAGGCACGTGGCCCAACGGCGAACGAAACTTACTGGAACCCCACGGCGTGGAGTTTCAGGTCATGGCGACAGGATTTACCTGGGAGACGCAAAACCGAGATTCTGACACCGCTGCCTGTCTGGCCGTGTGGGAGCACGGTAAACGGATGCTGGCCGATCCTGAGCTCGATATGGTGGTGCTGGATGAGTTGACGTACATGGTGGCGTATGACTATCTACCGCTGGAAGAGGTGCTCGACGCCTTAAGCGCGCGCCCTTCTCACCAGACGGTGATTATCACTGGTCGAGGATGCCATCGCGATATTCTGGAATTAGCTGATACGGTCAGCGAGTTGCGCCCGGTCAAGCACGCCTTTGAGGCGGGGGTGAAAGCCCAAATAGGGATCGATTATTGAGTGTAGGCCGGATAAGGCGTTTACGCCGCATCCGGCTCCACGCTAACGCCAGATGGCGCTTTGCTTATCAGGCCTGGTCATGATTAACCGTTGTTGTTACGACCGCCCGGACGACGGCTACCGCCGACCTGGGTGTGACGTTTAACTGCACGGCGGATCTGGTTCGCTTTCATGCGACGACGGTCTTTCTCAACAGCAACCTTCGAGCTGGTTTCCGGCTGCAGTTCCACCAGTTGACGCAGATAGTTTGTCTGGGCGAGGTCAAGCTCCGTCCAGCCACCACGCGGCAGACCTTTCGGCAGCGGAATATCACCGTAACGTACGCGGATCAAACGGCTCACCTGCACGCCAACGGCTTCCCACAGGCGACGCACTTCGCGGTTGCGCCCTTCGGTCAAGGTGACGTTATACCACTGGTTAATCCCTTCACCACCGCTGAACTTGATGGTTTTAAATGCGGCCGGACCATCTTCGAGTTGCACGCCACGGCTCAGGTCACGCAGTTTCGTTTCATCCACCTGGCCAAACACACGCACCGCGTATTCACGCTCAACTTCACGGCTCGGGTGCATCAGACGGTTCGCCAGTTCACCATCGGTGGTGAACAGCAGTAAACCACAGGTATTCACGTCCAGACGACCCACCGCAATCCAGCGCGCATCGCGCAGTTTTGGTAGACGGTCAAAGACGGTCGGACGACCTTCCGGGTCGTTACGGGTACACAATTCACCTTCCGGCTTGTAATACGCCAGAACGCGGCAGATTTGTTCCGCAGATTCTTTAACCGAAATCAGATGACCGTCGATACGGATTTTCAGACCCGGTGTTACGTCAACGCGATCGCCAAGCGTGGCAATTTTGCCGTCAACGCTCACGCGACCTGCTGCAATAATGGTTTCAATTTCACGGCGAGAACCGTGGCCAGCGCGCGCCAGCACTTTTTGTAACTTTTCGCTCATAGAGCTTCCTTTAGGTGTCGCCTTCACAGGCGTCGAACAGGAGAATCAACGGCGCCAGTTAGCGCCATTTTAAGGCCGCGTAGTATACCGAGTTGCGCCCTTATAAGAAAGGTTTAACGTCGCCGACGCCTTCACGCAACACCACCGGCGAGTCATCGGTTAAATCGATAACCGTGGTGGGCTGCTGACCGAGATACCCGCCGTGGATAATCAAATCCACCTGCTTCTCCAGACGATCTTTAATCTCTTCCGGATCGGACTCGGTAAATTCGCTACCCGGCAGCATCAGCGATGTTGAGAGCATGGGCTCGCCCAATGCTTCCAGCAACGCCAGCGCAATCGGATTGGACGGTACGCGCAGACCGATGGTTTTACGTTTTTCCTGCAGCAATCGGCGCGGCACTTCTTTCGTCCCTTTCAGGATGAAGGTGTAGTTGCCCGGCGTATTGTTTTTAATTAAACGAAAAGCAACGTTGTCCACGAATGAATACGTCGACAGTTCGGACAGGTCACGGCACATCAACGTGAAGTTGTGTCCATCGGGCAGATGACGGATACGGCAAATACGCTCCATCGCCCCTTTGTCTTCGATTTTGCAGCCTAACGCATAGCCGGAATCAGTGGGATAAACGATCACCCCACCTTTACGCACAATTTCAACGGCCTGATTGATCAGGCGTTGCTGTGGGTTATCAGGATGGATATAAAAAAACTGACTCATACTTTCCTCTCAGTGGTCTCGGGCTGTTCCCAAAGCTGCCAGACGCCTTCAACGCCTGCGGGCAACCAGAGCTTACGACCCAATTCAATCCACGGGCACGGCTGATGAAAATCAGACCCTTGTGATGCCCACAGCTGATGCTGACGCGCCAGCGTCGCCAGATGGGTACGCTCATTGGGAGACTGTTGACACTGTGCCACTTCCATCGCATCACCATGATGTTCGGCAAACCAGGCAACCAGTCTTTTCAGCCACTTAGCGCTAAGATCGTACCGACCAGGATGAGCCAGTACCGCCTTACCGCCAGAATGATGAATGACATCAATAGCTTGTTCTATTGTACACCACTGTGGCGGAACGTAACCGGTTTTCCCGCGGGCAAGGTATTTTTTAAACACGTCAGCCATGGTCGTGGCTTTGCCACTCTCGACCAGGAAACGCGCAAAATGACCTCTCGTGACGGCCCCGCCGTCAGCCAGACGTAACGCGCCTTCCCACGCGCCCGGAATATGTGCTTTGTCCAGTCGCTCAGCAATTAGCTGCGCACGCAGCTGACGACGCGCGATTTGTTCTGCCAGAAACGCACGCATCATGGGGTGGTCGATATCGATATTCAGGCCGACGATATGGATCTCGTGGTTTTCCCAGACCGTGGAAATTTCAACGCCCGCTATCAACTTCAAGGCTAAACCTGAACGTGAAATTTCTTCTCTTGCCGCCGGAATCGCTGCCGTGGTGTCATGATCGGTAATCGCCAGTGTCCCGACTCGCATCTCTACCGCACGGTGTACCAATGCTTCAGGCGTCAATCGTCCATCGGACGCCGTTGTATGACTGTGCAGGTCGTAAATCACTGCGTAATTCGTGTCGCTCAAGGCGGCTCCCGTTTCAATAAATGTCGTATCACGCTCATCATAGCGTTTTAGACAAATTTACTGAAATCAGGTGTTGACTTTATTCCATCGAACTAGTTAACTAGTACGCAAGTTCACATGAAGAAAGAAGGTATCTGAGATGAAAGCAACATATGTCCTGCACGGTGGGTGGCGCACTTCCTGATTTCGGGCAGTGTCTTACGTCTGCAATATGCAACCAGATACCCGGCCCGCCAACTAAGCGGGCTTTTTTTTGAACAAAATTAATGAGAATAACGATGCAAACACAAAAACCGACACTCGAACTGCTGGCCTGTGACGCCGCCTACCGTAACAACCCGACCGAGCTGTTTCATCAGGTCTGCGGCGCGCGCCCGGCGACATTGTTACTGGAATCCGCCGATATCGACAGCAAGGACGACCTGAAGAGTCTGCTGTTGGTCGACAGCGCGCTGCGTATTACCGCCTTAGGTGACACCGTTACCATTCAGGCGTTGTCGGCGAATGGTGCCTCCCTGCTCCCGTTGCTGGATGCCGCCTTGCCAACGGGTGTTGAAAACCAACAACAGCCGAATGCCCGCCAGTTGCGTTTTCCGGCCGTCAGCCCACTGCTGGATGAAGATGCCCGCTTATGTTCCCTGTCGGTCTTTGACACGTTCCGTTTAATGCAGGAACTGGTTAATCTGCCGGAGCAGGAGCGTGAAGCCATGTTCTTCGGCGGTCTGTTTTCCTACGATCTGGTCGCTGGATTCGAAGATTTACCCCAGCTTGACGCCGGCAACCGCTGCCCTGATTACTGCTTCTACCTGGCCGAAACCCTGATGGTCATTGACCACCAGAAAAAAAGCACCCGTATTCAGGCCAGCGTGTTCACGCCCTGCGAGGAAGAAAAACAGCGTCTGGCCCACCGACTGGCGCATTTGAGCCAGCAGTTAACCGAACCCGCGCCGCCGCTGCCCGTTATTGAAGTACCAGAAATGCGCTGCGAGTGTAATCAGAGCGATGAAGAGTTCGGTACCGTCGTGCGCGGTTTGCAAAAAGCTATTCGTGCCGGTGAGATTTTCCAGGTGGTGCCTTCCCGCCGTTTTTCACTGCCCTGCCCGTCACCACTTGCTGCCTATTATGTTCTGAAAAAGAGCAACCCCAGCCCGTACATGTTCTTTATGCAGGATAACGATTTCACGTTGTTCGGCGCCTCCCCGGAAAGTTCGCTGAAATACGACGCCACCAGCCGTCAGATTGAGATCTACCCCATTGCCGGGACTCGCCCACGCGGCCGTCGTGCTGACGGCTCGCTGGACCGCGATCTCGACAGCCGTATTGAGCTGGAAATGCGCACTGACCATAAAGAACTTTCCGAGCACCTGATGCTGGTGGACCTGGCGCGTAATGACCTGGCACGTATCTGTACCCCGGGCAGTCGCTACGTGGCCGACCTGACCAAAGTTGACCGGTATTCCTTCGTGATGCACCTGGTTTCCCGCGTGGTCGGCGAACTGCGTCATGACCTGGACGTCCTGCATGCATACCGTGCCTGTATGAACATGGGCACGCTGAGCGGTGCGCCGAAAGTGCGCGCCATGCAGCTTATCGCCGAGGCTGAAGGTCGCCGCCGCGGTAGCTATGGCGGCGCGGTCGGTTACTTCACCGCCCACGGTGATCTGGACACGTGCATTGTGATTCGTTCTGCCCTGGTAGAAGACGGTATCGCCACCGTGCAGGCGGGTGCCGGGATTGTTCTGGACTCTGTACCACAGTCTGAAGCCGATGAAACCCGTAATAAAGCGCGTGCGGTTCTGCGTGCTATCGCCACAGCACACCACGCACAGGAGATTTTCTAATGGCTGATATTCTGCTGCTCGATAACATTGACTCTTTTACCTATAACCTGGCAGATCAGCTGCGTACCAACGGCCACAACGTGGTGATTTATCGCAACCATATCCCGGCGCAGACCTTAATTGACCGCTTAGCGACCATGAAAAACCCGGTACTGATGCTTTCGCCAGGTCCGGGCGCGCCAAGCGAAGCCGGCTGCATGCCGGAGTTGTTGACTCGCCTGCGCGGCAAATTGCCGATTATCGGTATTTGCCTTGGGCATCAGGCGATTGTCGAAGCTTACGGCGGATATGTAGGTCAGGCGGGAGAAATCCTGCACGGCAAAGCCTCCAGTATTGAACACGACGGTCAGGAAATGTTCGCCGGTCTGGCTAATCCCTTGCCTGTGGCGCGTTATCATTCACTGGTCGGCAGCAACGTCCCGGCGGGACTAACCATTAACGCCCACTTCAACGGCATGGTGATGGCGGTTCGCCACGACACCGACCGCGTGTGCGGATTCCAGTTCCATCCGGAATCAATTCTCACCACTCAGGGCGCGCGTCTGCTGGAGCAAACGCTGGCCTGGGCACAGCAGAAGCTTGAACAAACCAACACGCTGCAGCCTATTCTCGAAAAACTGTATCAGGCCCAGACGCTGTCCCAGCAGGAGAGCCACCAATTGTTCTCTGCAGTCGTGCGCGGTGAATTGAAGCCGGAGCAGCTGGCTGCCGCACTGGTCAGCATGAAAGTGCGCGGTGAGCATCCGAATGAAATTGCCGGGGCGGCGACGGCCCTGCTGGAGAACGCCGCGCCGTTCCCACGTCCGGACTATCTGTTTGCCGACATTGTCGGGACCGGCGGTGACGGCAGCAACAGCATCAACATTTCCACCGCCAGCGCGTTTGTCGCCGCGGCCTGTGGGTTAAAGGTAGCGAAGCACGGTAACCGTAGCGTCTCCAGTAAATCAGGCTCGTCCGATCTGCTGGCGGCCTTTGGCATCAACCTGGATATGAATGCCGATAAGTCGCGCCTGGCGCTTGACGAACTGGGCGTATGTTTCCTGTTTGCACCGAAATATCACACCGGTTTTCGTCACGCCATGCCGGTTCGTCAGCAGCTCAAAACCCGCACGCTGTTTAACGTGCTCGGGCCGCTGATTAACCCTGCACATCCGCCGCTGGCGCTGATCGGCGTCTACAGCCCGGAACTGGTACTGCCCATTGCCGAAACCCTGCGCGTGCTGGGATATCAGCGTGCAGCCGTGGTGCACAGCGGCGGAATGGATGAAGTTTCGCTGCATGCACCGACCATTGTGGCCGAATTGCATGACGGCGAAATCAAGAGTTATCAGCTAACGGCAGACGACTTTGGCCTGACGCCATATCACCAGGAACAGCTGGCGGGCGGCACGCCGGAAGAAAACCGTGACATTCTCAGTCGCTTGTTACAAGGTAAAGGTGAAGCCGCGCACGAGGCCGCCGTGGCGGCGAATGTCGCCATGTTAATGCGCCTGCACGGCGAAGAAGATTTAAAAGCCAACGCACAAATCGTGATTAATGTCCTGCGTAGCGGTGCGGCCTATGACCGGGTCACCGCCCTGGCAGCAAGAGGGTAAATGATGCAAACCGTTTTAGCGAAAATTGTCGCAGACAAGGCGATTTGGGTAGAAGCCCGCAAACAACAACAACCGCTGGCCAGCTTTCAAAATGATGTTCAGCCCAGCTCGCGACATTTTTATGATGCGCTGCAAGGCGCGCGGACCGCGTTTATTCTGGAGTGCAAAAAAGCCTCTCCGTCAAAAGGCGTGATCCGTGATGACTTTGACCCGGCACATATTGCGGGTGTGTATAAACATTATGCCTCGGCGATTTCTGTGCTGACCGACGAGAAATATTTCCAGGGAAGCTTTGATTTCCTGCCCATCGTCAGCCGCATCGCACCACAGCCGATTCTGTGTAAAGACTTTATTATCGATCCTTACCAGATTTACCTGGCCCGTCACTACCAGGCTGACGCTTGTTTACTGATGCTGTCCGTGCTGGATGACGAACAATATCGTCAGCTTGCCGCCGTGGCGCACAGCCTGAAAATGGGCGTACTGACCGAGGTCAGCAACGAAGAAGAGCTGGAACGTGCCATTGCGCTTGGCGCAAAAGTCGTGGGCATAAACAACCGCGACCTGCGTGACCTGTCGATTGACCTCAATCGCACCCGCCAACTGGCACCACGACTGGGCCACGGCGTGACCGTCATCAGCGAGTCCGGCATTAATACCTACGGCCAGGTGCGCGAACTCAGCCACTTCGCCAACGGTTTTCTGATTGGCTCCGCGCTGATGTCGCATCAGGACCTGCATGCCGCGGTGCGTCGCGTTTTGCTCGGCGAGAATAAAGTCTGCGGCCTGACGCGCGCGCAGGATGCCCACACGGCGTATGAATCCGGCGCAATTTATGGTGGCCTGATTTTTGTTCCTTCGTCACCACGTGCAGTCAGTGTTGATCAGGCGCGTGAGGTCATGACCGGTGCGCCGCTACAGTACGTTGGCGTGTTTCGCGACAGCAATATTGATGACGTGTGCTCCACCGTCGGGCATTTATCACTGACAGCCGTGCAACTGCACGGGAACGAAGATCAGACTTATATCGATACGCTGCGTGCGGCATTACCGCAACAGGTGCAAATCTGGAAAGCGCTGAGCGTGGGCGAGTCACTGCCAGCCCGCAGCTATCAGCATGTTGATAGATACGTTTTCGACAACGGCCAGGGCGGCAGCGGACAGCGCTTTGACTGGTCGCTGTTGGGTGGGCAATCACTGGATAACGTTTTACTGGCTGGCGGACTCGGTGCAGATAACTGCGTCGACGCGGCTAAAACCGGCTGTGCCGGTCTCGATTTCAATTCTGGCGTAGAGTCGCAGCCGGGCATCAAAGATGCGCGTCTGCTGACCTCGGTCTTTCAAACACTGCGCGCATATTAAGGAAAAGGACATGACAACATTACTCAACCCCTATTTTGGTGAATTTGGCGGCATGTATGTGCCACAGATTCTGATGCCTGCCCTGCGCCAGCTGGAAGAAGCCTTCGTCAGCGCGCAGAAAGATCCTGAGTTTCAGGCGCAGTTTACCGACCTGCTGAAAAACTATGCAGGCCGCCCTACCGCGCTGACCAAATGCCAGAACATCACCGCGGGTACTCGCACCACCCTGTATCTGAAGCGTGAAGACTTGCTGCACGGCGGTGCGCACAAGACTAACCAGGTGTTGGGTCAGGCGCTGCTGGCAAAACGTATGGGTAAAACCGAGATCATCGCTGAAACAGGTGCCGGTCAACACGGCGTAGCTTCCGCGCTCGCCTGTGCCTTGCTTGGCCTGAAGTGTCGCATCTATATGGGTGCGAAAGACATCGAACGTCAGTCTCCCAACGTGTTCCGTATGCGGCTGATGGGCGCCGAGGTGATCCCGGTACACAGCGGCTCCGCAACGCTGAAAGATGCCTGTAATGAAGCGCTGCGCGACTGGTCTGGCAGCTACGATACCGCGCACTATATGCTTGGTACGGCGGCAGGCCCGCATCCTTTCCCGACTATTGTGCGTGAGTTCCAGCGCATGATCGGCGAAGAAACCAAAGTGCAGATCCTCGAAAAAGAAGGTCGTCTGCCGGATGCCGTTATCGCCTGCGTGGGTGGTGGGTCGAATGCTATCGGTATGTTTGCTGATTTTATTAATGACACCAGCGTCGGGTTGATTGGCGTTGAGCCGGGCGGTCACGGGATTGAATCCGGTGAACACGGCGCGCCGTTGAAGCATGGTCGCGTCGGGATTTACTTCGGCATGAAATCACCGATGATGCAAACCGAAGAGGGGCAAATCGAAGAGTCCTATTCGATTTCAGCGGGTCTGGATTTCCCGTCCGTCGGGCCACAGCATGCTTACCTGAACAGTATTGGCCGTGCCGATTACGTATCGATTACCGATGACGAAGCGCTGGAAGCCTTTAAAACCCTGTGCCTGCATGAAGGGATCATTCCGGCCCTGGAGTCATCACATGCCCTGGCGCACGCGTTGAAAATGATGCGTGAGGATCCGGACAAAGAGCAGCTGCTGGTGGTTAATCTCTCCGGTCGCGGCGACAAAGACATCTTCACCGTACACGATATTCTGAAAGCACGAGGGGAAATCTGATGGAACGTTATGAAAACCTGTTTGCACAGCTGAAGGACCGCAAAGAAGGTGCATTTGTCCCCTTCGTCACCCTCGGCGACCCTTCTGTTGAGCAGTCGCTGAAGATTATTGATACGCTGATCGACGCCGGAGCCGATGCGCTCGAACTCGGGATCCCCTTCTCCGACCCGCTGGCTGATGGCCCGACCATTCAGGATGCGACCTTACGTGCTTTTGCCGCAGGCGTCACGCCGTCGCAATGCTTCGAAATGCTGGCGTTGATCCGTCAAAAACATCCCAATATTCCTGTTGGCCTGCTGATGTACGCCAATCTGGTATTCAGTAAAGGCATTGACGAATTTTACGCCCAGTGTGAAAAAGTCGGCGTGGATTCCGTGTTAGTCGCCGATGTGCCGGTTGAGGAGTCTGCGCCATTCCGGACAGCGGCACTGCGCCACAACGTGGCACCGATTTTCATCTGCCCGCCGAACGCTGATGACGACCTGCTGCGCCAGATTGCGTCCCATGGTCGCGGTTATACCTATCTGTTGTCTCGTGCTGGCGTGACTGGCGCTGAAAATCGTGCCGCGCTACCGCTGCATCATCTGGTCGAGAAGCTGAAACAATACAATGCACCGCCGTCGCTGCAAGGCTTCGGTATCTCAGCGCCTGAGCAGGTCGCGGGGGCGATTGAAGCGGGTGCTGCCGGGGCGATTTCGGGCTCGGCGATTGTGAAAATTATTGAGAGAAATGTCGCCGCACCAGAACAGATGCTGACAGAGCTAAGGGCCTTTGTCAGCGCGATGAAAGCCGCCACGCATCAGTAACAAGCCACAACCGCCAGCCTAAATCTGGCGGTTTTATCCTTCTTTCGTCTGCTTCATTTTGTACATAGCGTTATCTGCGTTCTGAATAGCCGCATCCAGTTCACCGTTCACTTCCGCAATTCCCCATGACACCGACAGCGGCACAGTGTGCCCCTCCACCACAAATACGTGATTATTGACCTGACCGCTAATACGCTCAGCGATGGCGATAGCGTCACTCGCCTGAGAGCGAAACAGCAAGATCATAAACTCATCCCCGCCGGTACGAATCACCAGATCGTGACTGGTTCGGGTATTAGACAGCATTCTGTTGGCAATGGTTTGCAGTGCGCGATCCCCGGCCGCGTGGCCCCAGGTGTCGTTGACGGCCTTAAACTTATTACAGTCCAGAAGTACCACCGAACAATGGGATAAATCCCGGCGTTTAATAATGTCGAGGATCCTGCGGTTAAAACAACCGGTCAGCGAATCAATATACACCTTTAGATCGCTTTCATTCAGCCACGATTTCAACGAAAAGCTAATGATAATAAAGAAGAACGGCGCCAAAAGAATCACAATCCCGGCATGCGCATCGTGTACCATAAAACGACCTAAAGAGATCGAATAGTGCAGCGCATACTTTTCTGACAACATCCTGATATGGGCGTTGTTCAGGTTTGCGCATTTCCCCGCTAAACAGAGACTCTCGTTGTTGAGTACATTAACCAATGCCACATTAAGACCCAGCGGAAGCTGGTTTTCAAACGCGTTTGCCAACTCATCTTGCAATTCCGGTTTCGAATGGTCATAAACCAGGTACGCCACGATATGATCGGAGATATCATCGCCTGACAGATCGTAAATATAGCTCACGACACTGTACGCCTTATCTCCGGTGATTTTATCGGTATAAAAATCGGTCGAACTAAGGGCTTTGTTTTTGACGTTTTTTTGCAGTAGTCGGGTATAAAAATCGACCGGCGGGTAGAAAAAATTGGAAATATCGAGCGCCATCTCAGAGTCAGCGAAAGAAAAATTGTGAGAGTCGGCAGGAGTAAACCAGTAAAAATAATCTGCGTCTTTGGCGATAATATAACGATGCGCGTCGAAAGTGCCCGGATTGAGCTCATTCACCATTCCGCGGATAAACTCTGCGGCGGTAAACATACACAGGGCCTGCTGGCTGGGCTGCTTAGCGATAATGGCTCCAGATGCCGAATGTATCCGCTTTCGATCGGCGTTGATTCCCCACTCCCCCTCCTCGCGCGGAACAAAGCGCGACTTGCTGCCACATCGTCCACCATTAATGGTGTGGTGATAACGCTCACCGATGGCGTCCGCGATCAGTTCATTGTCGTTAAAGATGTCCATGAGACGCGTTTGGAGACGGTTGATACCTTCACTCGCGGTGGTCGTACGCTGCTCGTAAATGATGAACAGGAACAGTGATGTAAATATCAGTGTAATGAGACCAGAGACCAGCAACGCCTGCCTGTTTCTGAGCTTATCCTGCACAATCTTCACGCGTCCACCCTGATAGTTACCCGCATTGCCAAATCAGTTACTTGAGCGCTAAGTTACAGATTTACCCATAAAAAGCATATATTTATTAACAAATAAGCAAACTAATCATCACCTTCGAGCAGATAGCCCGCCCGGCGAATGGCCTCACGGCAGTCGCTGACGCCGGCGGCATAGCCCGCTTCAATTTCGCAAACCGGTCTGGCACTGCAATAAGGTAATTTGATCGGTACGGCCAGAGCGTGTTCAAGGCTCTCCACCCGAGTCATATACGCCAGCAGTGCGCGCGCAGCATACAGGGCGAATTCTGCTATGTCATCGTTGGGTGATGATTCCAGAAGTGAAATTTTTTGTTGCAGCTGTTGGCGGGACAATTCCATCGTCAATGCCCTCAAAGCAGGTTTGCTTAAAGAGTAGCATTTGATCGAAGGGTGAAAAGGCGGGAGGGAAAAAACAGGGCCAAAAAGACGGGACAACGCTCGCCCCGTCTTTTCACATTTGAATCACAGCGTTAGAAGCGATAACCCGCAGAGAACATAAACACCCACGGATCGAGGCGTACGTTGTCGTGCTGCTGTGCGCCAGCCAGTTTGTAGCTCGCGGTGGTGTCGATATCCATGTACCAGACCGACATGTTAATCAGCCAGTCGCGGTTGATTAAGTAGTCCATCCCCACCTGTCCCGCCGCACCCCAGGAGTCTTTCAGGCTCAGGTCAGATAATCCGGTTTCTTTGCCGTTATCGTTAAATCCTTCGTCGAAGAACGTGGTGTAGTTAACGCCGACGCCAACGTAAGGACGCAACTTGCTGCTGGAGTCGCCAAAGTACCACTGCGCCATTAGCGTTGGCGGTAAATGGTGAACGGTCGCGATATCCCCGGTAGTTGAGGTGCCGATTTTATGACGAAACGGCGTTGCGGCCAGTAATTCGACACCAATATTGTCGGTCGCCATATAGGTGAATGTCAGCCCCAGTTGCGTGTTATTGCTGACGTCAAAACCGCCTAAACTTCCCAGCGTACCGCCTGCACCTTCCGTCGGTCTTACGGTTGCAGAACCTGCGCGAATAAAGAACTCTCCCGCTTCATGCGCAAATGCGTTCCCGGAAAGTAGAGTTGTTAATGCCAATGCTGCCACTGTTAATTTTTTCATGTCCGCTCCATCGTTATGGTTATAAAAGCGGAACGAATATACCTACAATGGAGTAATAAATGATCTAACACAGATCACATTGACGCCTGTAATTTAACATTTATTGATCCAGATTAAGTTAGAACTTGCATTCAAAATCCTGGTTAACTTAATTCAGATCAATTTTGATATATTTCCACCCTGTGAGCATTTTTCCCTTCAATGGTATACGGACGTAATGACGCCATGGTGTACACAGAACAAACAGCGTTGTTGCATAATGCTGAAGTCATAGCCAAAAATTACCGCCGCTTTACAAAGATATGCTTTTCCATACACCTCGCGATGCTGCCACTGTTGAGTTATCCAGGGTACAATTGCCCGCAAATGAACACCTGCAAAACTCAAGGAGAGTGCATGTCAATCACGGCGAAGTCCGTTTACCGTGACACGGGAAACTTTTTCCGTAATCAATTCATTACCATCTTGCTGGTATCGCTGTTGTGCGCGTTTATCACAGTGGTGTTCGGGCATGCTTTTTCCCCCAGCGACGCGCAGATTGCGCAACTCAGTGAAGGGGATCAGATAACCAACAGCGTGGGACTGTTCGACCTGGTGCAGAACATGACACCAGAACAGCAGCAAATCCTGCTACGTGCGTCAGCGGCATCGACATTTTCTGGACTTATCGGCAATGCCATCCTCGCGGGCGGTATTATTCTGATGATCCAGTTAATTTCAGCAGGCCATCGTGTCAGCGCGTTGCGGGCGATTGGCGCCAGTGCACCGGTATTGCCTAAGCTGTTTATTCTGATTTTTCTGACTACCCTGCTGGTGCAAATCGGGATTATGCTGGTCGTTGTACCCGGTATTGTGCTGGCCATTCTGCTGTCGCTTGCGCCAGTGATGATGGTTCAGGATAAGATGGGTGTCTTTGCAGCCATGCGCAACAGTATGCGTTTGGCGTGGTCTAATATGCGACTGGTTGCGCCCGCGGTGATCGGTTGGCTGCTGGCAAAAACGTCACTGTTGCTGCTCGCCCCCACTTTTGCTGTATTAACGCCAAATGTTGGCGCGGTAGTGGCGAATACGCTGAGCAATATGATTTCTGCCGTTTTACTGATCTATTTGTTCCGCCTGTATATGCTGATTCGCCAATAAACCCTGAACGCATCCCGGCCTCTTGGTCGATGCTTTTTGATTACGGAATCGAAGAATGAAGCAGTTTCTTGATTTTTTACCGCTGGTGGTCTTTTTCGCTTTTTATAAGCTTTATGACATCTATGCGGCGACCTCGGCACTGATTGTCGCAACGGCCATTGTGTTGATTTACAGCTGGGTTCGCTATCGCAAGGTCGAGAAGATGGCGTTGATCACCTTTATTCTGGTGGCTGTTTTTGGCGGCCTGACCGTTTTCTTCCACAACGATGAATTCATTAAGTGGAAGGTAACGGTGATATATGGGCTGTTTGCGGGTGCCTTACTGGTCAGCCAGTGGGTGATGAAAAAACCGCTGATTCAGCGCATGTTAGGTAAAGAACTAACGCTGCCACAGCAGGTATGGTCGAAACTGAACCTGGCCTGGGCCGTCTTTTTCATCCTGTGCGGTCTGGCGAATATCTACATCGCGTTTTGGCTGCCGCAAAATATCTGGGTTAACTTCAAAGTGTTTGGCTTAACCGCCCTGACGTTGGTCTTCACGCTGCTGAGCGGGGTGTATATTTACCGTCATCTGCCGCAGGAAGATAAGTCATAATGCGCATTCGCCAGATCTGCGGATCTGGCGAATTTTTAACCCACTATACCTTTCTCTCACTTTAACACCGCGTTGCACACCGCATCCCCTCTGTTCTCAGCCCACAAATTCTAGTAGCATCGCGCCTGTAATCTTTCTCTACAGTCGGTTCTACAATGACAACAACGAATAACACCCCTCAAGGTGAGCTGGTTTTACGTACTCTGGCCATGCCAGCCGATACCAATGCTAACGGCGATATTTTTGGCGGTTGGCTGATGTCGCAAATGGATATCGGTGGCGCTATTCAGGCCAAGGAAATCGCGCACGGTCGTGTGGTCACGGTGCGAGTGGAAGGAATGAGTTTTTTACGCCCGGTTGCCGTCGGTGATGTGGTCTGTTGCTATGCGCGCTGTGTAAAGCGCGGTACCACATCCATCAGCATTAATATTGAAGTCTGGGTTAAGAAAGTGGCATCTGAGCCAATTGGGCAACGCTACAAAGCCACCGAAGCGTTGTTTATCTACGTGGCCGTGGATAAAGACGGGAAACCCCGTCCGATCCCCGCCTCTGCCTGATACGACACGTTAACGTCGAAATCAGACAAGCATTATGCTAGTTGCCGGATGATGGCGTAGCGCCTCATCCGGCCAACTTCTTACTCGATCTGCGCAGTACCGTTCAGACGGAAAACAATATTCACCACCAGTCCGGAGCCAGGTTTGCCCGCCTCGTAGCGCCATTTGCGCATGGCATTCTTCACTTCACGCTCAAACATATTGGCAGGCTGTGCGGAAAGCACCTCCACGTTCTCAACCCGGCCATCTGACGTCACGTCAAATTTCACTTTTACACGACCTTCAATACGCAGCGCCTGCGCACGTGCCGGATACTGTGGCTGATTACGACTCAGCGCACGCGGGCCAGCAGGCGCACTGACGGTCTGCTTGCTGGTGGCCGGGGCGGTACTGGTGGTCGGGCGCGCAGGCGCGGTGTTTTCAACTGGCGCGGCCGGGCGTGATTCAACCGGTTTAACGTCACGTTTCGGCTGTTCTTGCACCTTTTTCACCGGTTTTGGCTTCGGTTTTGGCTTTGGCTTCGGTTTCTCAATAACGACCGGTGCCTCCTTTGGCGGCTCAGGAATCGGTTCGGGTTCCGGTTCTGGCTCGACGACGGGCTCCGGAGGCGGCTGAACAACCTGCGGCGGTTCGAGGTCAGCTGGCGCGACCATCGTGATAGAAATCGGCTGCGCGGGCGCAGGCAGTTCAATAACCTGATGTACCGAGGTATACAGCAGTCCTGCCACTACAGCACCATGAACGCCGACAGAAAGTAACGTCGGCCAGGGAAAGCGACGAGGTAAATCAAGGGTCATTGAAGTCATAATCGTTTCAGTTAAAAAACCAGGCCCTGATTTTAAATGCAAATAGCAATCATATTCAATAAGCCCATGGCGGTAAGCGGCATTTAAAACGCGATTTTATGATAATAACCCACTTCTAAAGTAGGGGCTTAACAAATCCGTTATCTTTCCGTTGCAGTTGTTAGGCCTTTCCAATAACGTAATTAACGACTTTTACCGATCAAGGAGCTCTTCCCGTGCTGTACGTTATTTATGCTCAAGATATCGCTGATTCTCTCGAAAAACGCCTTTCCGTGCGCCCGGCACATCTGGCACGTCTGCAACTTCTCCATGACGAAGGTCGCCTGTTGACCGCAGGTCCTATGCCCGCCGTGGATAGCAACGACCCGGGTGCGGCCGGATTTACCGGATCAACCGTCATTGCCGAATTTGAATCACTCGAAGCTGCACAAGCATGGGCTGAAGCTGACCCGTATGTAGCGGCAGGCGTTTATGCGCAAGTTTCAGTAAAACCGTATAAGAAAGTATTTTAAGCAACAACGTCATACTAACATTAATAAGCAGAGTGATTATCTACCCGCTTATAATATTCACAAGGGTGCATCTGAATAGATAATATTCAATGCACCTGTATTATTGCTATTTCAATACTCGCCATGGCATATAACACTTAGTGGTTAGAAAACTAAAGCATCTGGCAAAATGTTATGCAGGGAATCTTTTTATGAATAATGACGGTCTTTTCGATAGCCGTATAATAAGGTAGAGGGATGCTGTCACTTTCCCATTAAATAACTTTTTCTCGTTATCAATTTATTATGTATTTCACTTCTGAAAAGTGATACATCAAGCACAATAAAATTCCAACTCACTAATTTATCACTTTTAAAACAACAAGATACATCACCACACCCATCTGAGACACCCGATGCCACTTCTGCATTACGCCATCAGAAGTGGCATTAACTCACAGGGTCTTTAATATCCAGCAGCTTTATTAGCCGCATTGATTCGCTTAGTCCTGGCGTCTTTTTGATTTTTATCTGTTGCCTGAATGATGCCACCGGCAGCATCAATCCAGTCGCTTGCCGTGCAACCAGACAACGTCACACTCAGCATGAGCGCCATTAAATACTTCATCTAAACTCCGTTTTTCAATTACCGTACAAAAATATTGGTGAAAATTTATATAATTAGTTATTACCGGCGCATTGTTACAAACATATCCGACACGAGCAATCAATAAATAAGGGGGCTGATTGAATAGCGCAGAATATTAACCGGGAGGATAAAAGATGGCGGGTTGTGCTGTGGTCATTGGGCACCGCCAGCGATGCCCTTTTTTGATCAGACGCTGTGGATTGCAAACAACAACGAGTTACGTTGATGGTTGAGAATGCACTTTCTGATGGTATGGATGCGCATATTGCGGCGCGATTGTCCTTCAAGCCAACGCGCTTTACGGCGACTGGCCTGACGCTGCATCCGCCAGCGCCCCACTTCCGTTCTACTACGCTTCATGTTAACCACTCTTACCGTCACAGAGCGGACATTATACCGCCTGACCGAATGCAGACCAGCAGTTTTCCCGTGTTTTTATTTGCCAGATGAATCCTGATGCGTAAACTCTTAACAATACGCTTTCAAAAGGATTTTTAAATTTATGACAACCTTCTACACCGTGGTGAGTTGGCTGGTCATTCTGGGATACTGGGTACTCATCGCTGGCGTAACATTACGCATTCTGATGAAGCGACGCGCAGTGCCCTCTGCAATGGCCTGGCTTTTGATCATCTATATTCTGCCATTGGTCGGGATCATTGCTTATCTGTCTTTTGGTGAACTTCATTTGGGCAAACGTCGCGCCGAGCGCGCCAGAGCGATGTGGCCTTCAACGGCCAAGTGGCTCAACGACCTAAAAGCCTGTAACCATATTTTTGCTCAGGAGAACAGCAGCGTCGCCTCGTCTTTATTTAAGCTGTGCGAACGTCGCCAGGGTATCGGCGGCGTTAAAGGAAACCAGCTTCAGTTGCTCACCAGTTCCGATGACGTGATGCAGGCGTTGATCCGCGACATTCAACTGGCGCGGCATAACATTGAGATGGTGTTTTATATCTGGCAACCCGGCGGCATGGCCGACCAGGTCGCAGAATCATTAATGGCCGCGGCACGACGCGGTATTCACTGTCGCTTGATGCTGGACTCCGCAGGCAGCGTGGCGTTCTTCCGCAGCCCGTGGGCCGCGATGATGCGTAATGCAGGTATTGAAGTCGTTGAGGCACTGAAGGTTAACTTGATGCGTGTCTTCTTACGCCGCATGGACCTGCGCCAGCACCGTAAGATGATAATGATCGACAATTATATTGCTTACACCGGCAGTATGAACATGGTTGACCCGCGCTTCTTTAAACAGGATGCTGGCGTCGGGCAATGGGTTGATCTGATGGCAAGAATGGAAGGTCCGGTCGCCACCGCGATGGGGATTGTCTATTCCTGTGACTGGGAGATTGAGACCGGTAAGCGCATTTTACCGCCGCCACCGGATGCCAATATCATGCCATTTGAGCAGGCCAGTGGGCACACCATTCATACCATAGCCTCCGGCCCGGGTTTTCCTGAGGATTTGATCCATCAGGCGTTACTGACCGCGGCATATTCTGCGCGTGAATATTTAATCATGACCACGCCCTACTTCGTCCCCAGCGACGATCTGCTGCATGCCATCTGTACGGCGGCGCAGCGTGGGGTGGATGTGAGCATTATTCTTCCCCGCAAAAATGACTCTATGCTGGTTGGCTGGGCAAGTCGGGCCTTTTTCACCGAGCTGCTGGCGGCTGGCGTGAAAATTTACCAGTTTGAAGGGGGTCTGTTGCACACCAAGAGCGTGCTGGTCGATGGTGAGCTGAGTCTGGTGGGTACCGTAAACCTGGATATGCGCAGCTTGTGGCTGAATTTTGAGATCACGCTGGTGATTGACGATGCCGGGTTTGGTGCCGATCTCGCGGCAGTACAGGACGATTACATCTCCCGTTCGCGCCTGCTTGATGCGCGTTTGTGGCTAAAAAGGCCACTCTGGCAACGGATCACCGAGCGACTGTTTTACTTCTTTAGCCCGTTGCTGTAAAACGTGCCCAAGAGACGGTAAACAGGTAGTCATTATGGATATGGATTTGAACAATCGCCTGACTGAAGACGAAACGCTTGAGCAGGCTTATGACATTTTTCTCGAACTAGCGACAGACAATCTCGACCCCGCTGACGTTCTTCTCTTCAATTTACAGTTTGAAGAACGCGGCGGCGCAGAGTTATTTGACCCGGCAGAAGACTGGCAGGAGCACGTCGACTTTGACCTGAATCCTGACTTTTTTGCCGAAGTGGTGATTGGTCTGGCCGACTCAGAAGATGGCGAGATTAACGATATTTTCGCACGCGTTTTGTTATGCCGTGAAAAAGATCACAAGCTCTGCCATATTCTCTGGCGCGAATGAGTCAAAAGAAAAGCTGCCCAGGCAGCTTTTTTTATTTAATTCGGAAGCTTAGTTCCACAGCGGTTACAAAATTGCGCGCTGTGCTCGTGCTGATGCTGCTGACACTGAGGGCATTGACGTTGATTCTGCCGATGCTGAAACGCGCTGCTCATGTGCGTAGTAATCAAGCCCGTGGGTATTGCAATTACTGAATAACCGATCAGAATAAGCACTGACGCCACCATACGCCCTAACGGCGTGTGCGGCGCGATATCCCCATATCCAACCGTCGTTACCGTCACAATGGCCCAGTACACCGACGCATTCAGCGTATCAAATCCATACTTCGGCCCTTCAATGAGATACATCAGCGCGCCGAAAATAATCATTAAAATGGCGATAAACGAATAGAACAGAATCAACTGGTGACGTGCACTTTTTATGGCGCCCCAAAACACCATCAACGAAGGCATAAAGCGCAGCAACTTGAGGATCCGCAGTACACGAATCGCCCGCATCGCTCGCCAGGCAAACACATAGTTCAGACTCATTTCTGGCCATAGCCACATGACATACAGCGGCAAAATGGTGGCCAAATCGATAATACCCCAAAAACTAAACACATATTTTGCCGGATTGGCCCAACAGCATAATCGCAGCAAGTATTCGGCGGTGAAGACCAGAGTAATAAAGATCTCCAGCCAGACAAAAGAACGCCATTCATCATACGTTAAATGATATTGCGTACCGACGCCCGACTCAACGAAGATGACAATGACGCTAAGCAACGCAAACAGCGCGCACAGACCTTCAAAACGACGACCTGAGCGCGTGTTTAAATCGAATAATTTACGATAGACAGCGCGGCGGACAGAGGACACAAAGCCAGACACATTCACCTCACCTATAAGAAGGGCTGACCTTTGTCAGCCCTCACGATTATAGCGGGTCTACTTTCAGGCAGGAAACAGCGTGGCGGAAACTTCCTTCCAGAACCGGTCGAGTTTTTGCACATTCCGGTCCGGCAATCGGACAACGGGTACGGAACACACAACCAGACGGCGGATTGATCGGTGACGGTAATTCGCCTTCCAACAGTTGGATGGTTTTATTCCTCTCCTGATCGGGATCGGGGATCGGCACCGCCGACATCAGCGCTTTGGTATAAGGATGCAGCGGGTTATGGTACACCTCGTCGTAAGTGCCCAGTTCCACCGCATGCCCCAGGTACATTACCAGCACGCGATCGGAGATATGTTTAACCACCGCCAGATCATGGGCAATAAAGATTAACGATAATCCCATTTCACGCTGCAGTTGTTGCAACAGGTTCACTACCTGCGCCTGAATCGACACGTCCAGCGCCGAAACCGGCTCATCGCAAATAATCAACTTCGGCTCGAGGATCAGCGCGCGAGCAATCCCGATACGCTGACACTGTCCGCCTGAAAATTCGTGCGGATAGCGGTTGATCAAGTTTGGCAACAGCCCGACTTTCATCATCATTGCCTTCACGCGATCGCGCACTTCCTGCCCTGGCAGGCTGGGATGATAAGTGCGCAGCGGTTCTGCGATAATTTCACCGATGGTCATACGCGGGTTTAATGAAGCCAGCGGATCCTGGAAAATCATCTGAATATCGCTGCGCACCGCGCGCCACTCATCGGGTTTCATACCCAGCAAATCTTTACCCAGCCAGGCCACTTTGCCATCGGTGGCTTTCACCAGACCAATAATGGCGCGGGCAAAGGTAGACTTACCGCAGCCAGACTCGCCCACTACCCCTAACGTTTCACCTTCGTACAGTCGCAGGGTCACGCCATCAACAGCTTTCAGTGTTTGTGAGGGTTGCCAGAACCACTGCTTGCCGTCTTTGATATCGAAATGGACTTTAAGATCGGCTATCTCAAGCAAGACTTTTCGTTGTTCAGTTGCCGTTGTCATACCAGTTCCTCCACCGGTTTAAAGCAAGCACGCAGACGGCCTGGGCTAAACTCTTCCAGCGGCGGAGCGCTGCTACAAATTTCCATCGCATGCGGACAACGAGGCTGGAACGGGCATCCTTTTGGCAAACGCAGCAGGTTTGGCGGGTTACCCGGGATGGTCAGCATCTCTTCCCCTTCAGCATCCAGACGCGGCACCGCGTTAAGCAAACCAATAGAATACGGATGAACGGGTTTATAAAAGACATCGCGCGCGCTGCCATATTCCATGGTGCGCCCGGCATACATCACCAGAACCTTGTCACATATCCCGGCAACCACACCGAGGTCGTGGGTGATCATAATAATCGCGGTATTGAATTCGCTCTTCAGTTCATTCAGGAGCGTCATAATTTGCGCCTGAACCGTAACATCGAGCGCGGTTGTCGGCTCATCGGCGATCAGTAACTTTGGCCGACACTGTAACGCCATGGCGATCATCACACGCTGGCGCATCCCGCCTGAAAATTCATGTGGATACATCTTCATACGCTTGCGCGCTTCCGGCATTTTGACCGCATCCAGCATTCTGACGGATTCTTCAAACGCTTCGGCTTTACTCATGCCTTTATGCAGCATCAGCACTTCCATTAACTGCTCTCCGACCCGCATATACGGGTTCAGGGAGGTCATGGGGTCCTGAAAGATCATTGAAATTTGTTCGGCGCGCAGTTTGTTCAGCTCGCGTTCCGGTAAATTAAGAATTTCACGTCCGTTGAACGTCGCAGAACCGCCGATGCGACCATTGGCCGCCAACAGTCCCATCAGGGCAAACGCCGTTTGCGATTTCCCCGATCCAGATTCACCGACAATACCCAGCGTTTCACCGGCTCGCAGCGAAAAGTTCAGATCGTTTACCGCGGTGACATCCCCATCAGGGGTGGCAAACGTCACGCGCAGATCTTTCACGTCCAGCAGTGCGTTAGCCTGTTGTTGCGCGAGCGGCGCGGTTGAGGTTTCAATTACGCTCATGGCTGCACTCCTTAACGGTCTTTCGGGTCGAGGGCATCACGCAGGCCATCGCCAATAAAGTTGAAACAGAACAACGTCACCACCAGGAAACCTGCCGGAAACAGCAGCAGCCACGGTGAGACTTCCATTGAGTTAGCACCATCACTTAACAACGCCCCCCAACTGCTTAACGGCTCCTGGGTCCCTAAGCCAAGGAAGCTCAGGAAGGATTCGAACAGGATCATGCTCGGTACCAGTAGCGATGCGTACACAACTACCACGCCCAGAACGTTCGGGACAATATGGCGGATAACAATGCGCACGGTCGAAACCCCACCCACCTGCGCAGCTTCAATAAACTCTTTGCGCTTCAGGCTCAGCGTCTGGCCACGCACGATACGTGCCATATCCAGCCAGGAGACCATACCGATCGCCACAAAGATCAGCAGGATGTTTTGCCCAAAAAAGGTCACCAGCAGAATGACGAAGAACATGAACGGGAAGGAGTTGAGGATTTCCAGCAGGCGCATCATCACGGAGTCAATTTTGCCGCCCAGGTAACCTGACAACGATCCGTACAACGTGCCGACAATCACCGCCACCAGCGCCGCGGCAATCCCGACCATCAGCGAAATACGTCCACCAATCGCCACGCGTACCAGCAGGTCACGCCCCGAAGAATCAGTACCGAAGTAGTGACCGGACTCACTGTCCGGCGCGCTGGACATCATTCCCCAGTCGGTATCGAAGTAGGTAAATTGCGATAGCATCGGCGCAAGGGTCACAAACAGCGCGATAATCACCAGCACAACCAGACTGGCTACCGCCGCGCGGTTATGCATAAAGCGTCGACGCGCATCCTGCCACAAACTGCGGCCTTCGACTTCCAGCTTTTCACTGAAATTCTCCAGCGTCTCGCTGTTTTTCTTACTTAACATCATAGATAGCGAGCTCCAGTATCAGTAACGGATTTTCGGATCGATAACGGCATACAGCACATCAACAATCGCATTAAATACAATTGTCAGTGCGCCGACCAGAATGGTCAGGCTCAATACCAGCGAGTAGTCGCGGTTCAGCGCGCCGTTAACGAACAGTTGACCAATACCCGGCAAGCCGTAGATAGTTTCAATCACCATCGAACCGGTAATAATGCCGACGAACGCCGGGCCCATATAAGACAACACCGGCAGCAAAGCGGGCTTTAACGCGTGACGGAAAATAATCCGCCGCATTGGCAGACCTTTCGCCCGTGCGGTACGAATAAAGTTGGAGTGCAGCACTTCAATCATCGACCCACGGGTGATACGGGCGATACTGGCGATATAAGCCAGCGACAACGCCACCATCGGCAAGATCATAAATTTCAGCGCCCCGCCGTTCCAGCCGCCACCGGGCAACCATTTCAGCGTTATTGCAAATATCATCACTAACAAGGGGGCCACCACAAAGCTTGGGATAACCACCCCGGTCATCGCCACCCCCATCACCGTATAATCCCAGCGCGTATTTTGCTTCAACGCAGCAATGACGCCAGCACTGACGCCAACGAGTACCGCCAGGATAAAGGCAGCTGCACCCAGCTTCGCCGAAACCGGGAAGCTCGAGGCAACCAGATCGTTAACGGTATAGTCTTTATATTTAAAGGAAGGTCCAAAATCGCCATGCGCCAGTTGCTTCAGGTAGCTGAAGTACTGCGTGGTGATAGGGTCATTAAGATGGTATTTCGCTTCAATATTCGCCAGTACCTCTGGCGGTAACGCGCGCTCACCGGTGAAAGGACTCCCCGGCGCAAGGCGCATCATAAAGAATGAGATCGTAATAAGAATAAATAGCGTCGGAATCGCTTCCAGACAGCGACGTAATATGAATTTTAACATTGCCCGTACCTTCTGGCGTGTGCCTTTATACCTCTTTAAGCCATTTATGGGGCCAGAGAGGTATTTATAGTTCGAAGAAAAAGACACTGTGGGGCAACGATGGTCGCCCCACGTCTTGCCATTAATGCTTGATAATATACAAGTCTTTAACGTGGATATTATCCATCGGGTCTTTACCGGAGTATCCGCCTACCCATGGTTTCACCAAACGGGCGTTGACGTAGTAATACACCGGTACAATCGCAGAGTCTTTATCCAACTGCTGCTCAGCTTTCGAATACAGCTCGCTGCGCTGCGCTTCGTCAGTCGCTTTCAGCGTATCGGCAATCAACTTATCAAATGCCGCGCTCTTATAGTGAACGGTGTTGTTAGAGCTGTCTGACAGCACCATGTTAAGGAAAGAGGTCGGTTCGTTGTAATCCGCACACCAGCCAGCACGAGAAACATCATAGTTACCCTGATGACGGGTATCGAGGAAGGTCTTCCACTCCTGGTTTTCCAGCTTAACGTTGGCACCCAGATTTTTCTTCCAGATAGAGGCGGCTGCAATAGCCAGCTTCTTGTGCAGATCGGAGGTGTTATACAACAGGTCGAAGGTCAGTGGTTTTTCTGCGGTAAAGCCAGCCTCAGCCAACAGTTTTTTCGCTTCTTCGTTACGTTTTTCCTGTGACCACTTGAACCACTCTGGCTCAACCAGTTTTGCGCCATCGGTATACGGCGGCGTGAAGCTATACGCTGGCAGGTCGCCCTGGTTCTTCACTTTGTTGACGATAATGTCACGATCCAGTGCCATCTTCAGGGCGGTACGTACACGCACATCGTTGAACGGTGGTTTCTGGTTATTAATTTCGTAATAGTAGGTACACAGATACGGGTCAACGTGGACTTCGTTCGGGATCTCTTTTTTCAGTTTCTGGAATAACTCAATCGGCATGTTGTTGTAGGTCATGTCGATTTCACCACTGCGGTAGCGGTTAACATCAGTCACTTCAGAAGAAATTGGCAGATAAGTTACCTGGTTAATCACCGTTTTGGCGTTATCCCAGTAGTTAGTATTACGCTCAAGAACGATGCGCTCGTTGACGACCCAATCTTTTAATTTATAGGAGCCGTTAGAAACGATGTTCGCGGGCTGGGTCCATTTATCACCAAATTTTTCCACCACGGCTTTAGGCACTGGGGAAACGGATGAGTGAACAAGCAGTTTGTAGAAATACGGAACGGGTTCACTGAGGGTAACTTCAAAAGTATGGTCATCAATGGCTTTTACACCGAGATCGGTGACCGGTTTTTTACCGGCGATAATGTCGTCAATATTAACGATGTGCCCATACTGTAAATAGCTGGAGTATGGTGAAGCGGTATTTGGATTCGCCAAACGTTGCCAGCTATACACAAAATCTTGCGCGGTCACGGGCGAGCCATCGGACCATTTCGCGTCTTTACGCAGATGGAACGTCCAGACTTTAAAATCTTTATTTTCCCATTTTTCCGCCACGCCCGGTGATGGCTTGCCATCAACATCGCTGATTAATAAACCTTCAAACAGGTCACGGTTAATGTTGGATTCTGGTACACCTTCGATCTTGTGCGGATCGAGAGACTGAACTTCTGAACCATTATTGCGTACCAGCGTTTGTTTCTCAGCAAGTTGAACACCGGCAGGTACTTCTGCCGCCGTGGCAACATTTCCTGCGATAAGCGCAGATAGAATCCCCGCCGCTACTAAACTTTTCTTAGTGATGTTAGTCATTGTGTTTGTACTCCCTCATTATTATGGCTGGTTTTTTAACCAGACTGTTAATCCTGTACGGCACCGGAGATTTTCTGCCGTCAGGTGATTTATTGTTTTACTGCTTGCTATCACCGACTTTATTTATTCTGGCGATTCGAGCGACCGCCTTGCGTCGATTTTCTACGTGTCTCCCCTGTCGGAAACACGCGGTTACTCTATTGAGAGAAACTAACTGAAAACAGTTCTCATCAACGTAAAATCTTCTGCAAAATACCTGGTCGGAAAGTATCAAATGCCTTTCTTAACCGCCAATACATTTTACAGATTTGTTAACCAATTCGCTTTTATCGAAAAAAAATCGCACACTAATGGTCCTCAAAAAGAGAGATCATAACCATAAGACCATGATAGATAACGAGTTAAACCCATTGAGCGGTTGATTACCCTGTCCGGTAGCAATATGCCGATATAATTTACATAAAATTAACAATTGGTTATTAATTAGCACATTACTCTAAAATAGACACTGAAATAACTAATAACATTTCGATAATCCTTCAGCAAGCCCCAGAGTATAATGTTAGAAAAATAACAGTAAGCCCCCTATTCAGGAACGTAGCCATAAAAATTATTATCTTTTAAATCAATACCTAACAGATGGATTGGCAATCAGCATGTTTTACAATTTCAATGCTAATTTTCAACTTTAGTGAGACGTTTTACTGATAATGAAAAGAACGGAGCTGAGGGCCAGCTCCGTTTACTGAAAACAGTCCCGTCAGGCCAGTAAGCCCGGGAAAATAGATTTGATGCCGGTGACGATGAATTCAATCCCCAACGCCATGAGCAGTAAGCCCATAATACGCGTAATAACGTTAATACCCGTTTGCCCCAACAGGCGTACCAGCCAAGGAGCCATACGAAACAGTCCCCAACAGCATAAGGCAAACAGTGCAATCGCCACAAAGAATCCGAACAGGTTAAATGCGCTGTGATAGCGAGTCCCCCAGACGATGGTTGAACTTATCGCCCCCGGCCCCGCCATCAACGGCAATGCCAACGGAACAACACCAACATTCTCGCGTATGGCAGTCTCTGACTTTTCCTGTTTGTTTTGTTTATCTTCCCCGAGTTTCCCACTGATCATCGACATTGCAATGGTTACCACCAGAATCCCGCCGGCAATTCTGAACGAATCAATCGAGATACCGAAGAGTTGCAGGATCGCATCACCAAGAAACAACGAGGTCCACAAAATAATCGCCACCGACAGGTTTGCCGTCAGATTGGTTTTGTTACGCGCCGCTGCGGTTTGGTAGCTGGTCATACTGATAAAGACCGGGATGATCCCGACGGGGTTGACCAACGCAAATAACCCAATGAAAAACTTAAAGTAAAGAGAAAAATCAAATAGCGTTTGGAT
>OJJJ01000258.1_pt1 | contig 31208 bp, 33 predicted proteins | sample 1596311 | NCBI WGS metagenome assembly OJJJ01 (sample SAMEA4350140, study PRJEB24818) | metagenome | biome: human; feature: gut; material: faeces | place: Denmark | collected 2013-09 | reverse complement strand
CGACGGTCCGCTGCAGTACGACGCCGCTGTTATGGCTGACGTTGCGAAATCTAAAGCGCCGAACTCTCCGGTTGCAGGTCGCGCTACCGTGTTCATCTTCCCGGATCTGAACACCGGTAACACCACCTACAAAGCGGTACAGCGTTCTGCAGACCTGATCTCCATCGGGCCAATGCTGCAGGGTATGCGTAAGCCGGTAAACGACCTGTCTCGTGGCGCGCTGGTAGACGATATCGTCTACACCATCGCACTGACCGCGATCCAGTCTTCCCAGCAACAGCAGTAATTTGCTGCGTGTGTCGGATAGTGGCGCTAAGCGCCTTATCCGGCCTACACATCATGCTCATAAAAGCCGGAAATAGCTGATATTTCCGGCTTTTTTATCTCCGCAATTGCAGTCGCAAATTCTGAAAATTTTGCTTAGCTGCGCTGCATCAATGAATAACTATTCTTCTCTTCTCATACTTAGTCTCTTTGCTTTGCAACAGGGATAGTCTGTCATGTCTGCAGTTACAGAATCACAATCCGCGAAAAAATGGGCTATGCCCGATACGCTGGTGATTATTTTTTTCGTCGCTATTTTAACCAGCCTGGCCACCTGGGTTGTTCCAGTCGGCATGTTCGACAGTCAAGAAGTGCAGTACCAGGTTGATGGGCAAACCAAAACCCGTAAAGTGGTCGATCCCCACTCTTTTCGCATTCTGACCAACGATGCCGGCGAAGAGCAGTATCACCGGGTGAAATTTTTCACCACCGGCAATGAAAGTCCCGGGCTGATGAATTTTCCGTTCGAAGGGTTAACCTCCGGCTCTAAATTCGGTACTGCCGTTGGCATCATTATGTTTATGCTGGTGATCGGCGGCGCGTTTGGCATTGTTATGCGCACCGGAACCATTGATAACGGCATCCTGGCGCTCATCCGCCATACCCGGGGTAACGAGGTCTTGTTCATCCCGGTGCTGTTTATCCTCTTCTCATTGGGTGGCGCGGTCTTTGGTATGGGAGAAGAGGCGGTCGCCTTTGCCATTATCATCGCCCCACTCATGGTGCGCTTAGGTTACGACAGTATTACCACCGTGCTGGTGACCTACATTGCCACCCAAATCGGCTTTGCCAGTTCATGGATGAACCCGTTCTGTGTGGTTGTCGCACAGGGCATTGCAGGCGTCCCGGTACTCTCCGGCTCTGGTTTGCGTATCGTGGTGTGGGTCGTTGCCACAATGATTGGCCTGACTTTTACGCTGGCCTACGCAACACGCATCAAGAAAAACCCCCTGCTATCCCGCGTTCATGAATCAGACCGTTTTTTCCGCGAACAGCAGGACGAGGTGGTAGAGCGACGCTTCACGCTGGGTGACTGGCTGGTACTGATCGTCCTCACTGCGGTAATGATCTGGGTTGTCTGGGGCGTTATCGTCAATGCATGGTTCATTCCTGAAATCGCCAGCCAGTTTTTCACTATGGGTCTGGTGATTGGCATTATCGGCGTTGTCTTCCGGCTCAACGGAATGACGGTTAACATCATGGCTTCCTCATTCACTGAGGGGGCACGCATGATGATTGCCCCGGCCCTGCTGGTCGGTTTTGCCAAGGGGATATTACTGCTGGTTGGTAATGGTGAGGCAGGCGATGCGAGTGTGCTGAATACCCTGCTACACAGCATTGCCAACGGCATTAGCGGCCTGGACAATGCCATTGCGGCGTGGTTTATGCTGCTGTTCCAGGCGGTATTTAATTTCTTCGTCACTTCCGGTTCGGGTCAGGCAGCGCTCACTATGCCACTGTTAGCGCCTCTGGGCGATCTGGTCGGCGTAAACCGTCAGGTGACCGTGCTGGCCTTCCAGTTTGGTGACGGATTCAGCCACATTATCTATCCAACATCAGCATCATTAATGGCGACGTTAGGCGTTTGCCGGGTGGACTTCCGTAACTGGCTGAAGGTAGGTGCCACACTGCTGGGCCTGCTGTTTATTATGTCCAGCGTGGTGGTGATTGGTGCGCAGATAATGGGGTATCACTAATTCACAAACGCCGGTTGGCGATGTCAAAGCGTGTCACCCGGCCTACCCGATTGCATTACTGGGTAGGCTGGATAAGCGGTGTTTACTCCGCCTCTTCCTGTTTTTCGGCTTTCGCCCCTTCATTCTTGGCGTTGCGGGTCATCCACAGCGCCAGCGCTTTCAGCGAGTCCGGTGTGAACTCATCACAGCGCGCGGTAATTTCTTCCGGCGTTAGCCAGCAGACTTCGCTAATTTCTTCTTCCTGCAGCGCGAACGGACCGTGGGATACGCAGCTAAACAGCCCTCCCCATACGCGACAGTGTTGGTCCTCAAAATAAAACTGACCGTGTTCAGCAAACGGTACGCCTGCAATACCCAACTCTTCTTCCGCTTCACGGCGGGCAGATTCAAGCATTTGCTCATCAGCCTGAACAACACCACCCGCGGTAGCATCCAGCATGCCGGGCAAAAAATCTTTTGTCTCGGTACGACGCTGAACCAGAATTTTGCCCATACCATCATGCACGACGATATACGTTGCGCGATGACGTAAGCGCTGCGCCCGCATTTGTTCGCGGCTGGACTGTGCGATGACTTCATTGTCTTCATTCACAATATCCACCCATTCCGTACTTGCCAAACGATGCTGTTCCACCATCAGGAAACCTTCTTTTTTCTAGCGCTCTTACGGCGCGTTTACGTTTGTGGGGTAACTTACGGATTAATCTCGATCTGCGCAATGATACTTTGATCATTGAGTGCCATTACGCTGAGAACATTATCATCCAGAATCCCGTAACTTGCCGTAAAACCCCCTTTCGGAATACTGGCCGAGCCGGGGTTAAAGTGGTAAATATCACCACGCATCTCGGCAACCGGCAGATGCGTATGCCCATAAATCAGCACATCATCCGCATTAAGCGCCGGGAGGTTTTCCGGGCCATAAAGATGCCCATGCGTCAAAAAGAGCCGCTGATTATCCATCAGAACCTGCTGCCATGGCGCAGTTATTGGAAAATGCAGGAGCATCTGATCCACTTCGCTATCGCAATTACCGCGTACCGCAATAATACGTGACGCCAGCGCGTTCAAGCGGTCAGCAACCTGCGCAGGTGCATAACCTTGTGGCAGCGCATTACGCGGTCCGTGGTTTAAAATATCACCCAATATCACCAGCCATCGCGCCCCGCTTTGGGCAAACAGTTCAAGTACGCGCTCCGTGGCTGGCAACGACCCATGAATGTCCGATGCGAACATCAGCTTCATCACTCACTCCTCGTCGTATAATACCGTTTAATGATACTGGATTATCGCTCGATTATCAGCAGGAACGCTTCGCTGAAAGCGCGATAAAACGTTGTACCGAAGCCCGCTGCCACTGGAAGGTGGCGTAGTCGGCTAACGCCTGCGGAACGTCATCTCCGTTTAGCACCAGACGATTAAGCATTAGCGCTAAATCACAATCTGCGATACACCATTCGCCAAATAAATTTTGTTTCCCATGAGCAAGCAAACTTCCCGCCGTGGCGAACAATTTTTCTGCGCTGGCTTTACCCGCTTCACTCAACGGCGCTTTCTTCACCCCGGCAAACACAACGTCCGTGGAACGTTCTTCACGAACAGGCATCAGGTCGCTGCGGATCCACGCCTGAACCTGGCGGGCTCGCGCGCGTTTTTGCACATCATGCGGATAGATGCGTTCCCACTGCGGCGGCGAGAAGGTCTCTTCCAGGAACTCGGCAATCGCCGATGATTCGCTCAATTCAAAACCATCAATCTCGAGAACCGGCACGCGACGCGTCAGCGCATATCCTTGCCAGGCGGGTTGTAAATGCTCGCCCGCGCTGAGATCAACGGTTTTCAACGTAAAAGGCAGTCCTTTCTCCTGCAGCGCAACGTAAACGGATAATACATAGGGAGAGAAAAAGTTGGCATCTGACCACAGCGTAATTGCGGGTTTGCTCATAATGACCTCGGGATTGGATTGGCTTGCTTTCAAAATATAGAGTCTTTCTCACCCTGTCACTTGATGAAAACTCACGCACGCCAACAGGCTCTATACTTGTCATGACCCGGTTCATCACTCAACGGACGCTGAAAATGATCGACCTCTACTACACACCAACGCCCAACGGTCACAAAATCACGCTGTTTCTCGAAGAGGCGCAGTTGAAATACCGTCTGATTCCTGTCGATATCAGCAAAGGGAATCAATTTCATCCGGATTTTCTGCAGATCTCGCCGAACAATAAAATCCCGGCCATTATCGATAACGCCCCGGAGGACGGCGGTAAGCCGCTCAGCCTGTTTGAATCGGGTGAAATTTTGCTCTATCTGGCGGAGAAGAGCGGCAAGCTGCTCAGCGGTGAATTACGCGAACGCCACACCACGTTGCAGTGGCTGTTCTGGCAGGTGAGCGGTCTGGGTCCCATGTTGGGCCAGAATCATCATTTTAATCATTTTTCACCCCAAACCATCCCTTACGCCATTGAGCGCTATCAGGTTGAAACTCAGCGTCTGTACAACGTGATGAACAAACGTCTGGAAATGTCCCCCTGGTTAGGTGGCGATCGCTACAGCATTGCGGATATTGCTTGCTGGCCGTGGATCCATGCTCATCAGCGTCAGCGTATCGACCTCGATACCTATCCGGCGGTTAATAACTGGTACGAACGCATTCGTACCCGTCCCGCCACGGAACGTGCGCTGCAGCACGCGCCGAGTGAGAACCGATAACGCGATTCGATTCTCGTGTATCATTAAGAGGTTCATACATGGAGGAAACCTGCAATGTCACAACCTGACGCAATTATTCGTATAAAAAACCTTCGTCTGCGCACGTTTATTGGCATCAAAGAAGAGGAGATCCTGAACCGTCAGGATATCGTCATTAACATCGCCATCCACTACCCGGCAGACAAAGCCCGCGCCAGCGAAGATATCAACGATGCGTTGAATTATCGCACCATTACCAAGAGCATTATTTCGCACGTAGAGAGTAACCGCTTCTCATTGTTAGAAAAATTAACCCAGGATGTGCTCGATATCGCACGCGAACATCACTGGGTCACTTATGCTGAAGTAGAGATCGATAAACTTCACGCATTGCGTTACGCCGACTCCGTGTCCATGACGCTGAGCTGGCAGCGCTAATCGTTATCCGGGAGGCAATATGCAGATTCTGATTACCGGTGGTACTGGCCTGATTGGACGCCATCTGATCCCCCGCTTGCTGGAATTGGGGCATCAGATAAGCGTTGTAACACGTACCCCTGATAAGGCCCGTCAGATTCTGGACTCCCGGGTTACGCTGTGGAAAGGGCTGGAGGACAGGCCCAACCTCAATGGCATTGACGCGATTGTTAACCTTGCCGGAGAGCCCATCGCCGATAAGCGCTGGACGGCTGAGCAAAAGGAGCGTTTGTGCCAAAGTCGCTGGGGTATCACCCAGAAACTGGTCGATTTAATCAACGCCAGCGATACGCCACCGACGGCGTTGATCTCAGGTTCGGCTGCCGGATACTACGGTGACTTAGGTGAAGTCGTCGTCACGGAAGAAGAACCGCCGCACAATGAATTTACCCATAAGCTCTGCGCCCGGTGGGAGCAAATTGCCTGCGGCGCGCAAAGCGATAACACGCGCGTATGCCTGCTGCGTACCGGTGTCGTACTGGCACCTGCGGGCGGTATCCTCGGAAAAATGGTTCCGCCGTTTCGCCTTGGTCTGGGCGGCCCCATCGGTAACGGACGTCAGTATCTGGCCTGGATCCATATTGATGATATGGTCAATGCGATCATCTGGCTGCTGGATAACGATTTGCGTGGCCCGTTCAATATGGTCTCGCCGTACCCGGTGCGTAATGAGCAATTTGCCCATGCGCTGGGCCATGCGCTGAATCGCCCTGCTGTCTTACGCGTTCCCGCAACCGCAATGCGCTTGCTGATGGGGGAATCCTCGGTGCTGGTTCTCGGCGGTCAGCGCGCATTACCTAAGCGGCTGGAAGCGTCTGGTTTTGCGTTTCGCTGGTATGATTTAGAGGAAGCACTGGCCGACGTCATTCGATAAGCGCGAAGACTGTTCACTGTCGCCATTACGGTGGTAAGGTTATAAGCCTGACCTCTGTAATGGCGAATTTATGGCGATAATTACCACCCCGCGACTTATCCTCTCCCCGTTTCAACCGACTGACTGGTCGTTTTTCCTGCGACTACGCGAAAACCCGGACATCATGCGCTTTATGGGCACTATCTCCCCGATAAAAGAAACACGCCTGCTGTTCGCCCGGCGTCTTAATGCCCCCCATACGTTTGTCATCCGCCAACATCATGACACGACTCCGCTCGGTGATATTGGCTTGCAGATTAGTCATCACTTTCCGCAAGAAGCTGATATTGGCTATTGCATTATTTCACGCGCTCAGGGAAAAGGGATTGCCAGTGAAGCGGTACGCGCGGTGTGCGACTATGCCTTTGAACACGCTGGCGTAACGGCGATAAACGCGTGGGTGCTGGCGGACAACAAAGGCTCGGTACGCATACTGGAAAAGACCGGCTTTGTGCGCACACAGGTGCTCGAGCAAGCCTATGAAGTGAATGGTGTGCATTATGACGACTGGGGTTATCGTCTGGAGTGCGGGAAGCCGAAGGCCCGGTAAGCAGCAAAAACGCCACCGGGCAATCAAGCGCTTATTTCAGCGATCCTTTAAGGAACTGCTGTAAACGTGGACTTTGCGGATTACCGAAGACCTGCTCCGGATCGCCTTCTTCTTCAATTTTCCCCTGATGCAGGAAAATCACGTGCGTGGAGACATGACGGGCAAACCCCATTTCGTGGGTGACAACCACCATGGTTTTCCCCTCTTCGGCCAGCTGTTGCATGATACGCAATACTTCCCCCACCAGCTCTGGGTCAAGCGCTGACGTCGGTTCATCAAACAGCAGAACCTCCGGCTCCATAGCCAGCGCGCGCGCAATTGAGACACGCTGCTGCTGACCACCGGACAGGTGCACCGGATACTTACCCTGAGCGCGTTCATCAATACCCACTTTAGCCAGATATTTCACCGCACGCTCGCGGGCTTCCTGCTTGTTCAGCCCTAATACCTGAATCGGCGCTTCCATGACGTTTTCCAGCACCGTCATGTGGCTCCACAGGTTAAAGTGTTGAAAGACCATGGTCAGGCGCGTACGCAGCAGGCGCAGCTGATTTTTATCCGCCACCTTGAGCTGACCGTCTTTGTCACGGACCAGGCCAATGTTCTGACCGCTGACCACAATCGACCCGGCGCTCGGTTTTTCAAGAAAGTTAATACAGCGCAGGAACGTACTTTTGCCAGAGCCTGACGAGCCGATAATACTGATCACATCACCCGCATTGGCCTGCAGCGATACCCCTTTCAGCACTTCATGTTCGCCGTAGTGTTTGTGTAAATCGATAACGTTTAATTTATTCTCAGACATCATGTTCTCAGTGCGTCGAAGGTTTTACATGCTGCAACCAGCGTTTTTCCGCTTTACGGAACAGACTGATCAGGACATACGAAATCATCAAATACAGCACGGCGGCAATACCGAAGGCGGTAAACGGCTGGTAGGTCGCCGAGTTGATATCGCGGGCAATTTTCAACAAATCCGGTACCGTGGCCGTAAAGGCCAGCGCCGTTGAGTGCAGCATTAAAATAACCTCATTGCTGTACGCAGGCAGCGCAATACGCAATGCGGAGGGCAAAATAATGCAGCGATACATCTTGAATGAAGAAAAACCGTAAGCGCGCGCGGCTTCAATCTCACCATGAGGCACCGAACGAATCGCCCCGGCAAAGATCTCTGTGGTATAGGCGCAGGTATTCAGCGTTAATGCCAGCACGGTGCAATTCAGCCCGCTGCGGAAAAATGCGTTGAGAAGGTCCGTCCCTTTGACAATTTCCAGCGTGTACATCCCGGAATAAAACACCAGTAGCTGAACGTAAAGCGGCGTGCCACGGAAAATATAGGTAAATAGCCAAATGGGGAACTGGATAAACTTATTGCTGGATACGCGACCAATCGCCAAAAACAGCGCCAGAATGCCGCCCATAACTACGGATGAAATCAGCAACCACAAGGTGATCGCTACGCCGGTAAAGCGATAGCCGTCGGTCCACAGCAGGGATTTCCAGTACTCCTGAATAATCTCAATCACAGGTCAGCCCTCTTCACACCCACAGAGTAGCGGCGCTCAAGGTACAGCAGCACACCATTAGACACGGTGGTAAACACCAGATAGATAAGCCCGCACACGACGGCAAAATAGAATGGCTCCCAGGTGCTCTTCCCGGCAAGCTGCGTCGCTTTCACCACGTCTTCCAGTCCGAGCAGCGAAACCAGCGCCGTCGCCTTCAAAATGACCTGCCAGTTATTGCCAATCCCCGGCAGCGCGTAGCGCATCATCGCCGGGAACATAATCCGGCGAAAAATCTGCGAAGAGGTAAACCCAAACGCCGTCGCCGCTTCAATATGGCCTCTTGGAACCGCCATAAACGCGCCACGGAACGTTTCAGTAAAATAGGCCCCGTAGATAAAACCGAGCGTAATAATCCCCGCCACCATCGGATCAATATCAATCTGGCTGATACCAACCGCGTCAGTGACCGTGTTCAGTGCGATTTGTAATCCGTAGAAAATGAGCAACATCAAGACGAGATCGGGTACCCCACGGATCAACGTCGTGTACCCTTCGAAAATCAGCGCCATTGCCCGGCTTTGCGACAGCTTTGCGCCCGCGCCGACAAGGCCTATCAGAACCGCCAGTACCACCGAGCTAAGAGCAAGCTCAAGCGTCACGATTGCGCCCTGTAAAATAACACCTGAAAAGCCATACAACATGCTGCCTGTCCTGTCGTGTGTGGTGAAGTAAGAAGCCTCTTTTGATTTCAGACAAACTGTTAAATGCCGGATGGCGGCGTTGCCTTATCCGGCCTACAAAATCGCTGTAGGCCTGATAAGCGCAGCGCCATCAGGCATAAATTCAACACGTCAAAATCCACGGGCTTTATCAGCACCAGCGGTGATTAACCGCCATAAACATCAAAATCAAAGTACTTCTTCGCCAGCTTCTCGTAAGTTCCGTCAGCGCGCATTTCTGCAAACGCTTTATTCAGTGCTTCGCGCAGTTCGTTATCCTCTTTGCGCAGCCCCATACCGGTACCCACTCCGAACAATTTCTCGTCTTTCACAGACGGGCCGCCGAATTTGTAATCTTTGCCTACCGGCTGCTTCAGGAAACCTTCGCTGGCCGCAACTTCATCCTGGAACGCGGCGTCAATACGCCCGGCCGTCAGGTCAGAGTAGATATTGTCCTGCCCCTGATAGGAGACAATTTCAATACCTTTCGGCGCCCAGTGTTCATTACCAAACGTTTCCTGAGTTGTGCCCTGCAGTACACCGACACGTTTGCCTTTCAGCGATTCAATGGTCGGCTGGATAGCCGAATCTTTCGCGACCACCAGACGAGAGTCTGCTGCATAAAGCTTGTCGGTAAAGGCGATTTCCTGCTGACGTTTTTCAGTGATCGAAAGTGACGACATGATGGCATCAATTTTCTTCGCTTTTAACGAAGGGATCAGCGCATCCAGCGGGTTTTCAACGAAGGTACATTGTGTATTAATACGCTTGCACAGTTCTTTTGCCAGATCGATGTCAAAACCTACTAATTCACCCTGCGAATTTTTCGATTCAAACGGGGCATAAGTGGGGTCGGTACCGATCCGCACTTTTTGCGGAATAGCGGCAAATGCTGCGGTAGCACTGGAGAACGCCAGAACCAGAGAAAGAGACAACACCAGTTTTTTCATAACTATCCTCAACAGACTGTCTTTTATAGGGGATCTTTACAGGACCAGGTGCAGTTATCGTGCCATTAATCAGGCCAACATGGCAAAGCATTCTGCCCTGTTGGCGGTATTTTTTTGCATGAAAAGCGCTTAAGTATGCATTCATGCTCATTATGTCAGCGATAAAAGCACCAAAATAGTGCACTGTAACTATCATGCACCGTAATCGTTCCCCGTTACGGTGCAATCGCTTCCCGTATTGGCGTATTAGTCGCCGTAGACATTAAAGGCAAAGTACTTTTTCGCCATTTTGTCGTAAGTCCCATCCTGACGCAGTTCGCCGAGCGCTTTATTAAAGGCCGCTTTCAGCTCTGCGTCATCTTTGCGTAAGCCAATCCCGGTTCCGTCACCAAAGTACTTTTTGTCTTTTACCGAAGGACCCGCAAAATCGTAGTCCTTACCCGCAGGCTGTTTCAGGAATCCTTCGCTAGCCGCAACTTCATCTTGCAACGCGGCATCCAGACGTCCTGCCGTCAGGTCAGAATAGATAAGATCCTGGTTCGCATAGGCCACCACATCCACGCCTTTGCTGCGCCAGGTATCGTTAGCATAGGCCTCCTGGGTGGAGCCTTGCAGTACGCCAACATGTTTTCCCTTCAGCGAATCAAGGGTCGGTTGGATCGGGGAACCCTTCGCAGCAATCAGACGTGAGTCTGCGGCGTAAAGTTTGTCTGAGAATGCGATTTCTTGCTGGCGCTTTTCGGTAATAGACAGCGAGGAGATAATGGCATCGATTTTCTTCGCTTTCAGAGAGGGGATCAGCGCATCAAAGTCACTGGCAACCCAGGTACATTTAATCTGCATACGCTTACACATCTCATTGCCGAGATCGATATCAAACCCGACAAAATCCCCTTTGGCATCTTTAGAGGAAAAAGGGGCGTAGGTGGTATCTGTACCAATACGAACTGTCTGCGGAAGCGCTGCGTAGCTGGCCGCGGTGGCGGAAAGTCCTACCAGCAATGACAAAGCAAGTACCGTCTTCTTCATACATAACCCTCAAGTGGCGAAATTTTATTATGTTTTACGTTGTGTTGTGTGTTTGCAGACTTTTTCATGCAGGTCTTATGCCATTTTCGCGTCGATGAGGATATTCGACGTTAAATATGTTAATAAAACGTTGCAATATTGTCCTGATTTTGAAGATAGCAGGTATGACGGTTGAACCGCAGCGTTTCGTTACGTTTTAACGAATTAAATGTTGAGGATATGATCGCGGTTACAAAATTGCCCTGAAACAGGGCAAGGAATGCAGATATGCACGCTGGCAGAGCGGCTTATGCCCCCTGCCAGCGGGTAAACAGATCGTGCGGGAGAGCAATGTCGAACTGGTCGAGTACACGGTTAACCGTTTGATTAATCACATCATCAAGCGTCTGGGGACGATGATAAAACGCCGGAACCGGCGGCATAATTACCGCGCCTATTTCCGCCGCCTGGGTCATCAATCGCAGATGCCCCAGATGTAGCGGTGTCTCACGTACGCATAGCACCAGTGGACGACGCTCTTTCAGCACCACGTCAGCGGCGCGGGTCAACAGCCCATCGGTATAACTGTGGACGATACCGGAGAGTGTTTTAATGGAACAAGGCAGAATGACCATCCCCGCCGTCTGGAATGAGCCAGATGAAATACTGGCGGCGATATCACGCGCGTCGTGATTCACATTGGCTAATGCCTGCACCTCACGTACGGACAGATCGGTTTCCAGCGCCAGGGTCTGACGCGCCGCCGCACTCATCACCAGATGGGTTTCCACATCAGCAACGTCACGCAAAACCTGTAACAGCCGCACGCCATAAATTGCACCGCTGGCGCCAGAAATACCAATGATGAGTCGTTTCACTGTGAGAGCCCTTTGTTCTTCATGGCGTGACTGTGCCGGATTACCGCGTAGGGTGCAACTGTGAATATGCGGTCGCACTAAGCGAGCTTTCGCGGATCACCAGCCGCACCGGCAGCAGTAAATTTCGCTCATGTTGCTCGCTGAGCAGTAAACGAAACGCATCTCGCCCAAGCTCGCGCTTATCTACCGCCACGGTGGTTAACGCCGGATGCGCCCAGGCAGCGGCATCGATGTCATCAAAGCCAACAATCGCGATATCTTGCGGCACGTTGATCCCCTTTCGCGCGCAGACGCGCATCGCCACCAGCGCGGCAATATCGTTATAGGCAAAGATAGCATCCGGCGGCTGCGGCAGAGTTAACAGTTTGTCCATGCCCTCGACCAGCGCCTGTTCAATATCTTTGACCGGCGGTGCTTCAACACGGTACTCCGCGGGTAAAGACAGCCCGGCGTCAAATAACGCCTGCTGATATCCTTCTACGCGCTGGCGGATACTGTAATGGCGCTGCGAATGGCCGAGAAACGCAATGCGTTTGCGTCCTTGTTCAAGCAGATGCCGTGTCGCAATGAAGCCCCCATGAAAGTTATCCGGATTGACGCAGGGGAAATCCGCCGCCCACAGATCCACCAGCGTGACCGGCAGTGCCAGTTTACGCAGCTCGACCAGAGTTTCCGTTTCCAGATACCCTGCGGCAATCAGCGCGTCAGGCTGATGCAAATTAATGAGTTCAGCCAGCGAATCTTCCGGGCCAATCGGCAAGAAACTCATCGCAATATCGTTTTCCCGGCAGGCGTCAGCCACCCCAAGCATCACGCTGGAATAGAACGGCAATGCACTGGCTATATTGTGCTCGCGGTGCAGCAGAAATAGCAGCCGCTTAATGCGGCCACTGCGCAAACGACCGAAATCGTAACCTTCAGACTCGGCAATCGCCAGTATCCGCTGTCGGGTCTCTTCGCTTAGTCCTGGCTGCCCTTTCAGGGCCCGGGACACGGCGGCAATCGACACACCGCACGCCATTGCAATATCTTTGATTCGGGTCTTGTTTGCCATTCCGTTCGTTTTTACCTGTCACGCGTGGTTAAGCCGATGTCGGGTTCCTTAAGCGCTAAGAATACCACTAACGCGCCAATGATTAACTCTCCCTCATTTCCCTACAGAATAACTAACAGAACCACTAATGGTGCCTCCTACCACCACTATCGTGACACCGATCACTATAAAATAATTATTTCTAGTAAAAATCAGGATCATTTTCACAGAGAAAGAAAACCGTCATATACCGAAATACCCGTACAGCCCTATGCTCAGAACCGTTACATCTTTAGTAAAAACTGTCAGAGATAAGCCGTAATGACTTTTTAAATCATCCCCCTTGTTCGAGGATTGGTTATGACAATTGCTGATAACCTGGATTCTGATGCACAAACCGTTGATGCGGGAGAAACGCTCTCAACCCGCGAAAAGATAGGCTATGGATTAGGCGATGCTGGTGGACACTGCATCTCAGATTTAATAAGCGGCTTTTTACTTTTTTTCTACACCGACGTGTTCGGGCTTAGCCCGGCCATCGTCGGGGCAATGTTTTTTGTTCTACGCATATTCGACGCCGTCTCTGACCCTGTGATGGGCGTGGTTGCCGACCGAACCCGCAGTCGCTGGGGGCGCTTTCGTCCGTGGCAATTATGGACAGCCGTTCCCTTGGGCATTATCGGTATCCTGACCTTTACCGTCCCGGATATCAGCCCCAACATGAAAATCGCCTGGGCATTCGGTACCTACTTCCTGCTTTCCCTGGGCTATACCGCCAACAATGTGCCCTACTGTGCGCTGATAAACGCCGTCACAAACCGCCACGATCAGGTGATGTCGTGTCAGTCCTGGCGTTTTGTATTAAGCGGTATTGCCGGCTTTCTGGTTGCGGTCGGTCTGCCGTGGATGGTGGAATTCTTTGGTCAGGGCAATCTGGCCAAAGGCTATCAATATGGTGTCACCGTACTGTGCTGTGTGGGCATGGTGATGTTTTTACTGTGCTTCTTGTGGGTGAAAGAACGCGTACCGCTGTCGCTGGTCGGCAAATTTACCCTGCGTGAGCATCTGGCCGGGCTGCGTAAAAACGATCAGTTACTGATGATGCTGGTGATGTCCTTCCTGCTGGTGAATATCCTGTGTATTCGCGGCGGCGGATACATGTACTTTATCTCGTATGTTCTGCAGGGCAGCACCGGGTTTATGTCGCTGTTTTTCGGTGTACTGACAGTGGCGGGCATTTTAGGCGCGATCATCGTTAATCCCCTCTCGCGGCGTTTCGATATGGTGCGCTTGTATATCTGCACCAACCTGATTCTGGTAGTATTTGGCATTGCGATGTGGTTCCTGCCAACCGGAGCTGATTACCGTATGCTGTGGCTGGGCTGCATTGCGCTAAACGGCGTGATCCTCGGCTTCACCCTCCCCCTGCACTTCTCAATCATGGCCTTCGCCGACGACTACGGCGAATGGAAAAACGGCGTGCGCTCATCCGGGATGAACTTCGCTTTTAATCTGTTTTTCATCAAGCTCTCGTGGGCATCTTCCGGCGGCATTATCAGTATTCTGCTGATCATGGTGGCCTACCAGCCAGGTCTTGAAAATCAGACCGCAGCCTCTCTTCAGGGCATCACCCTATTGCAAAGCATTGTGCCGGCCATTTTCCACCTCGCACTGGCGCTGTGCCTGCTCAAATGCCGCCTCAATGGCCCGATGATGCAGCGTATTTCAACCGATCTTCACCAACGACATTCACACATTTCCTGAGGTATACATGATGCAGTCTGCTGTGATTGAAGCCGATCTCAACCGAATCACCATCACCGATCCATTTCTGGGTGAATACCAACGCTTGATTCGCGACGTGGTGATCCCGTACCAATGGGAAGCACTGAACGACACGATCCCCGAGGCAGAACCCAGCCACGCGCTGGCTAACTACCGCATCGCCGCCGGTCTGGAACACGGCGAGTTTTACGGCATGGTCTTCCAGGACAGCGATGTCACCAAATGGCTGGAAGCCGTAGCCTGGTCGCTGTGCCAGAATCCAGATGCAGTGCTTGAAAAAACCGCCGACGAGGTGATTGAGCTGCTGGCTCAGGCGCAGTGTGACGACGGCTATCTCAACACCTGGTATACCGTAAAGGAGCCAGGGCTGCGCTGGACCAACGTCGCCGAATGCCACGAGCTCTACTGCGCCGGACACCTGTTTGAAGCGGCAGTCGCCTTCTTCAACGCCACCGGAAAACGTCGACTGCTGAACATCGCTTGTCGCTTTGCCGATCATATCGACACGGTGTTTGGTCCCAAAGAAGGCCAACTGCGCGGCTATCCTGGGCACCCGGAAATCGAGCTGGCGTTGATGCGTCTGTATGAAGTCACTCAGGAACCGCGCTACCAGGCGCTGGCCTGCTATTTCGTCGAGGAACGTGGCAAACAACCCTACTATTACGATATTGAGTTCGAAAAACGCGGCGGTACCCGACACTGGGTTGGTTGGGGCGACGCCTGGCCGGGAATGATCAAAGACAAAACATACACCCATGCGCACAAACCGCTCGCTGAACAGCATGAAGCGGTCGGTCATGCAGTGCGGTCGGTGTATCTGATGACCGGACTGGCGCACATTGCCCGTATCACCCAGGATGAAGAGAAGCGCCAAACCTGCCTACGAATCTGGAACAATATGGTGCAGCGGCGGATGTACATCACCGGCGGTATCGGCTCGCAGGGCATCGGCGAGGCCTTTACCAGCGACTACGATTTACCGAACGACACCGCTTACGGCGAAAGCTGCGCCTCCATCGGCCTGATGATGTTCGCCCGCCGCATGCTGGAAATGGAAGGTGATGCGCACTACGCCGACGTCATGGAGCGTGCGTTTTACAATACGGTGTTGGGTGGAATGGCGCTGGACGGGAAGCACTTCTTCTACGTCAATCCGCTGGAGACGTACCCGAAAAGTATTCCACAAAACCATATTTACGATCACATTAAGCCGGTGCGCCAGCGCTGGTTCGGCTGCGCCTGCTGCCCACCGAATATCGCCCGCACGCTGGTCGCCATTGGTCACTATATTTTCACCCCTCGACCGGACGCGCTGTTTATCAACTTCTACGCCGGGAGCGAAGCGCAGTTCAGCGTAAAAGACCAGACCCTGGCGCTGAACATTAGCGGTAACTATCCATGGGATGAGCGGGTCACTATTCACTTTAGCCAGCCAAAGACCGTTGAACATACCGTCGCGCTACGTCTACCGGCGTGGTGCGAAACACCGCACGTGCAGATCAACGGAGAAACGGCACAAGGCAGAGTGATTAAGGGCTATCTGCATCTGCGCCGTCAGTGGCAGCAAGGTGACATCATTACCCTGAACCTGCCGATGACGGTCCGTCGCGTTTACGCCAACCCACTAGTGCGCCACGCTGCGGGCAAGGTCGCTATTCAGCGCGGGCCGCTGGTGTACTGTCTGGAACAGGCGGATAACGGCGCTGAGTTGCATAACCTGTCGCTGCCAAAAGCAAGCGAGCTGCGTGAAATTCAGGGCGTCGGTGTGCTGAAGGGCAAAGTGTTGCTGCAAGCTGAAGGGCTGCGCGTGTTGAGCGCTGAGAGTGACAAGCCGCTGTACAGCTTTGATAACCGTCAGACAACGGTCGAAAAGCAGACCTTAACGTTTATTCCGTGGTTTAGCTGGGCCAATCGTGGCGAAGGTGAAATGCGGATTTGGGTCGACGAGGCGTAACATAAAAATGCCGGATGGCGGCTACGCCTTATCCGGCCTACAACGATGGTGGACTGTAGGCCGGATAAGACGCAAAGCGTCGCCATCCGGCATGCCCTGACTTACCCTTCGTTGTGCATCTCGAGATTTTCCGCTTCGTTCTGACGCAAGACCGCTTTGGCGTCGTCATTGCGCAGGGAATCGAGGAAATCGAGGTACTGTTGGTCAACGTCTTTGGTGACGTACACGCCGTTGAACACGGAACATTCAAACTGCTGAATATCCGGATTCTCTGCGCGGACGGCTTCGATCAGATCGTTCAGATCCTGGAAGATAAGACCGTCAGCGCCGATGATTTGGCGGATCTCGTCAACTTCGCGGCCATGAGCGATCAGCTCCGTCGCCGTGGGCATATCAATACCATAGACGTTCGGGAAGCGTATTTCCGGTGCCGCAGAGGCCAGGTACACTTTCTTCGCCCCGGCTTCACGCGCCATCTCAATAATTTGTTCAGAGGTGGTCCCGCGCACGATGGAATCGTCTACCAACAGCACGTTCTTATCGCGGAATTCAGCACGGTTGGCATTCAGCTTACGACGCACGGATTTACGACGCAGTTGCTGACCCGGCATGATAAAGGTACGGCCGACGTAACGGTTTTTCACAAAGCCCTGACGGTACGGTTTACCGAGGATCCGGGCAATTTCCAGCGCGATATCGCACGAGGTTTCCGGAATAGGGATCACCACATCGATGTCCAGATCTTCCCACTCACGAGCAATTTTTTCGCCAAGCTTGGTGCCCATATTCACGCGGGCGCTGTAGACGGAAATCTTGTCGATGAACGAATCAGGACGCGCAAAGTAAACGTACTCAAACAGGCACGGGTTGCTGACCGGATTATCCGCACACTGACGGGTAAACAAGTTGCCTTTTTCAGTGATATAGACCGCTTCACCCGGCGCAACGTCGCGCAGAAATTCAAAGCCAAGGGTATCCAGCGCCACGCTTTCAGAAGCCACCATATACTCGGTGCGGCCATCACCAATATCGCGTTTACCCAGCACCAACGGACGGATACCGTTAGGGTCGCGGAAGGCAACCATACCGTGGCCGATAATCATCGCTACACAAGCATAGGCACCACGGATCTGGCGGTTCGTCGCGGCGATCGCGGCAAAAATATTGTCCGCTTCCAGCGGGTAGTGGCGGAAGTTATCCAGCTCACTGGCGAAAATATTCAGCAGGATTTCTGAATCGGAAGTGGTGTTGATGTGGCGGCGCTTTTCTTCAAACAGCTTTTTACGCAGCTCATGGGCGTTGGTCAGGTTGCCGTTGTGGGCAAGCGTGATCCCGTACGGTGAGTTGACATAAAAAGGTTGAGCTTCGGAGGCGCTGGAGCTGCCAGCAGTTGGATAACGCACATGACCGATGCCCATATTGCCCTGCAAACGCTGCATATGGCGAGCTTCAAAAATGTCGCTCACCATGCCGTTCGCTTTTCGCAAGCGGAAGCAGTTGTTGGCATCAATGGTGATGATGCCAGCGGCATCCTGGCCACGATGCTGGAGCACCGTTAACGCGTCATAAATCGACTGGTTTACCGGCATAACACCGGCGATACCGACAATACCGCACATACGTCTTTTCCTCGTTCAGCAACGACCCAAAATTTATACTTTGGGCAAGAAACTTGACGAGCTTTGCAGATAGTCAAAGAACCATCTGATGATGAAACTGAACTGCGGGATCAGCTGAGACTTACTCCAGTCTTCACTTTTCGACACACCGGTAAACGTATCGAGAAAGAACAGTATGGCGGCGACGATCAACGCTCCGCGCAAAGCACCGAAGCAGATCCCCAACACCCTGTCGGTACCCGACAGACCTGTTTTCTCCACCAGTTGGCCTATCACAAAGTTAACGATAGCGCCGACGATAAGTGTCGCGATAAACAGTATCGCGATAGCAATCCCATTTCGAACCAGTTCGTCTTCAAAGCCCGTAAACCAGACAGACAGGTAAGTGTAGTAATGACTGGCAACAAAGAAAGCACAACCCCAAGTCACCAACGATAATGCTTCACGAACAAAGCCACGGATCAGGCTAACCAGACAGGAAAAACCAATCACCGCGATAATGGCGTAATCAATCCAGACCATATATGTCCCACGATTTTACGCCCTGTCGTCCTGTTCGGGGCGCATTCTAACAGAAAAAGAAAACGTTTGCGTAGGGATTTCCTTTCCACGCGTAAATAAAAATGGCGCTGAAAAAATCTTCAACGCCATCTAACTTTTTGCCTCTTTGGGCACTGCCGGATGGCGGTGTAAACACCTTATCCGGCCTACCTAAGCGTAGCGCCGTAGAGCGCAGCGCCATCAGGCAACGTCCCCCTTAATTAGGGGTATATCCCATCACGACCCCACTCAAGCCGGAGATCTTCTGCAGTTCGCCAAGCGAATTTTTCAGCTTATCTCTGGAGGCATCAGGCCCAACGAGAATACGGGTTATTTTACCCTGTACCGGCGTGGACGGGGAAGTAAATACCCGGAAACCCGCACCGCGAAGTTTACCCACGATCTCATTGACCTTGTCCGCATTTTTCAGCGCACCCAGTTGCACAACATACGCTTTGCCGGTCGGTGCCGGCGCTTCTGCGACAACCGGTTTCGGTGCAGGTGCAGGGGCCGGTGTTGGCACTGGCGTCGCAACAACAGGTTGTGGCTTCGGTTTAGGTTTAGGTTGCTCGACCGGCGCAGGAATAGGATCAAACTCCGCGCCGTTAGCTACCGGCAGGCGCGACGGATCCAACGACGGCGCGGCAGCATCGCCCGCGCGCACCTCTTCTGCTGCACCTTCCGGCGGCTGCGTCGGCAGCGCCTGCGTTGCCGCCGGCATCATATCCGGCTCATCGCGATCGCCAGGTTTAGGCACCAACGGAATGGCCGCAAACTCATCCTGATAATGTTTTTTCTGCCCGTCAAGCAGCCCGGGAAGCACAATCACCCCGAGCGCAACCAGCACAATTGTGCCGACTAATCGATTCTGAAACTTACTCGCCACCGCTTCTCCCCACGTCTATCACTTCCATGACATGTGCGACAGTGTGAAACGATCCACACACCAACACGGTATCTTCTGGTTTTGCATCTGCCAACGCCGCACGCCATGCCTGCGCCACGCTATCATAGGCTTCACCTGTTCCCAGATGTTCCAGCAGTTGTTCTGCCGTCGCGCCTCGCGGCCCTTCCAGGGGCGCACAATACCACGCGTTTACCACACTTTTCAGCCAGGCCAGCGTACCAGCAATGTCTTTATCATGTAGCATACCGATAACCGCAAGCACGCGCCCGTTTTTCACTAACTTTTTCAGACGCCCGGTCAGATATTCTGCTGCATGAGGGTTATGTGCGACATCAAAAATAACGCGCGGCGATTCGCTCACAATCTGGAAACGCCCCGGTAAAATGGCCTGCTCAATCCCCTCACGAATCGCTTGCTCGCTAACATCAAGTCCGCTTGCCCGTAGCGCAGCCAACGCCGTGGCGGCATTAGGTTGCGGCACCTGAGGTAACGGAAGATGCGTCAGCGTACCGTGACTGTCGGTAAAGGACCAGTCGCTTTCCGTCACCACATAGCGCCAGTCAACGCCACAGCGCTGCAAAATAGCCCCGGTCTCTTGTGCCACATCGGCAATGGTGTAAGGCATTTCCGGTTCACCGACAATGGCCGGTTTTTCAGCGCGGAAGATCCCAGCCTTCTCACGACCAATGCTTTCGCGATCCGGCCCCAGCCAGTCAGTATGGTCAAGTGCAATACTGGTGACCACGGCGACATTAGCATCAACGATATTGGTAGCATCAAGACGCCCGCCCAGGCCGACTTCCAGAATCACCACATCAAGCTTAGCCTGCTTAAACAACCACAGCGCCGACAGCGTACCGTATTCAAAATAGCTCAGCGAAATATCACCGCGTGCGGCTTCAATCTCGGCAAACGAGGCAGTATGGGCAGATTCCGCGAGTTCACGCCCCTGCACGCGAACACGTTCCGTGTAGCGCACCAGATGAGGAGAACTGTATACCCCGACTTTATATCCCGCCGCGGTCAGTACGGATTCCAGCGTACAGCAGGTTGTACCCTTACCGTTGGTGCCTGCCACCGTGAAAACAAACGGCGCGGGTTTCAGCACACCCAGATTTCGTGCAACCTGGCTGACGCGCTCGAGGCCGAGATCGATGGTTTTACTGTGCAGGTTTTCCAGATAAGAAAGCCACGACGCCAGGGGCGACGCGGCTTGGGGAATACGTTTATTGTCCATGATGCCTGTCAATTCGTCACGTTAATAAAAGCAAAAGGGCAGCGCCAACCGGCCTGCCCTTTTCTACTCGTCGTCTTTCACGTTGCAGGCGCGTTGGCTGTGCTCGCTCCCCCGAATCACTTAGCGGTGTAAGCTCATCGGGAATCACTCACCGTCTTCCTGCGACGCGAAATCCATAGAGTCCGTTATCAGGCCTCTGATTCCTGATCGGGTACCGGAGGTACCACTACGCCTTCCGTCGGCTCATCCGGATTCGGCGCCGGAAGATTCATCAGCTTCGCCAGAACGCTCGCCAGTTTCAGGCGCATTTCCGGACGGCGGACGATCATATCGATAGCGCCTTTTTCAATCAGGAATTCACTGCGCTGGAATCCCGGCGGCAGTTTTTCACGTACGGTTTGTTCAATAACACGTGGACCGGCAAAGCCAATCAATGCTTTCGGTTCAGCAATGTTGAGGTCGCCCAGCATCGCGAAACTTGCGGAAACACCGCCCATGGTTGGGTCAGTCAGTACAGAGATATACGGTAAACCGCGTTCCTGCATTTTTGCCAGCGCCGCAGAGGTTTTAGCCATCTGCATCAGCGACATCAGCGCTTCCTGCATGCGCGCCCCGCCGGAAGCGGAGAAGCAGATCAGCGGACAATTGTCTTCCAGCGCCTGCTCAACGGCACGAACAAAACGTGCGCCAACCACAGAACCCATGGAGCCGCCCATAAACGCGAACTCGAATGCGGCTGCAACGACCGGCATACCGTGAAGCGTGCCTTTCATTACTACCAGCGCATCTTTTTCACCGGTTTCTTTCTGCGCAGAAGCCAGTCTGTCTTTGTACTTCTTGGAGTCACGAAACTTCAGCAGGTCTTTCGGCTCAAGCTCGCTACCCAACTCCACAAGAGAACCTTCATCTAACAGGCTATGCAGGCGATTGCGCGCCGACATGCGCATATGATGGTCACACTTCGGACAGACCTCAAGATTACGTTCCAGCTCAGCACGGTATAGTACCTGACCGCAGCTATCACACTTGGTCCACACCCCTTCAGGAATGCTTGCCTTGCGGGTGGGAGTAATATTGCTTTTAATTCGTTCAATCCAGCTCATTGGTGACCTTTCTGCCTGAACCTTAGTCAGCTTTGTTATAAGGGGCGCATAATGCCATTTTTGCCCCCAACAGACCATGAATGTTGCACATTAAAACATAACAGCCCGAAACTTTGGACAAAAAAGTGGTCGAACCGCTGAGTTACTTTCTATTTTTGCGCCCTTGATGCTGCGCGTTTGTGACGAATCACTTCGATAACACCAGGCAATACGGAGAGGACGATAATCGCCACAATCAATAATTTCAGGTTTTCCTGCACCACCGGCAGATCGCCAAACAGATAGCCTGCGTAGGTGAACAGTAATACCCACAGCAGCGCGCCCGCTACGTTAAACAGTGCAAAATGACGGTAGGACATGTGTCCCATACCGGCAACAAACGGTGCAAATGTGCGTACGATAGGGACAAAACGCGCCAGAATAATGGTTTTACCGCCATGACGCTCATAGAACGCGTGGGTTTTATCCAGATAGCTGCGACGGAAAATTTTCGAGTTCGGATTGCTGAACAGCCTTTCGCCGAACACCCGACCGATAGTGTAGTTCACCGCATCGCCCACGATTGCCGCCACGATCATTAACGCCACCATCAGATGGACATTTAAATCATTAGTGGGCAATGCAGAAAGCGCGCCTGCGACAAACAGCAGCGAATCTCCCGGCAGGAACGGCGTAACCACCAGTCCGGTTTCACAGAACAGGATCAGAAACAGAATGGCATATACCCAGACACCGTATTCCGCGACCAACTCCGCCAGGTGCACATCAATGTGCAGGATAAAATCAATAAGAAAGTAAATCAGTTCCATAGTATGCCTTTATACGACTCAAATTAGTCCGCCAGAAATAGCGGGCCCATCGGCGGTTTTGGCAGGTCAAACCGGTCGGGGTAATCTACCGCCACCAGATACAAACCTTCCGCTTTCGCCGTTGCCGCTGCCAGCGTTCTGTCCTTCGCCGCTAACAGTTCTGCTATCCAGCTCTCCGGCTGGTTGTGGGCACCTACTTCCATCAGGCTGCCAACAATATTCCTGACCATATGATGTACAAAGGCATTCGCTTTAATATCTACCACCACATAAGGACCATGACGCGTAACGTTAATGTGCATCACGTTACGCCACGGTGTGCGCGACTGGCACTGCACTGCCCGAAACGAGGTGAAATCATTCTCCCCAATCAGGCATTGGGCCGCACGATGCATACGTTCAGCATCCAACGGCTCATAGTAATGCGTCACGCCTTTACCCAGAACTGCTGGGCGCAACCGATGATTGTAGATGATATAACGGTAGCGGCGCGCCGTGGCGCTAAACCGCGCATGAAAATCATCCGGTACAGCTTTCACCCAACGCACGGCAATGTCACCAGGTAAATTCGCATTTACCCCCAGCGTCCATGCCGCATCTTTACGTTGCGCGGTGGTCTCAAAATGCACCACCTGGCCCGTACCATGAACGCCAGCATCGGTACGCCCGGCACAAAATACCGTGATGCGTTCATTGGCGACCTGCGAAAGTGCTTTTTCCAGCTTTTCCTGAACGCTGCGAACTTCGTTCTGGCGCTGCCAGCCATAATATTTGCTGCCATCATACTCAATACCCAGCGCAATTTTATGGACGGGCAGCTGTTGCAGGTCAGACATTAGTACATATACTCCTGCACCAGTTTTTCAGCGATTTTCACCGCCATCAACGCGCCGCCAAAGCGTACGTTGTCTGCTACAGACCAAAACTGTACCTGTTCTGGCATACCGTAATCATTGTGCACGCAGCCTACCGAAAGATGTGGGCTACCCGACGCATCGCTGACCTGGGTTGGGAAATCGGTCGCTTCTGACAGCACAATGTCCTCGCCGCGCTCAAACGCATCGCGCGCTTCTTCTGCTGCCAGCGGACGTAACGCTTCAAAGCTCACCATTTGCGCATGACCGTAGAACACCGGCGACTGCACAATGCTGGCGGAGATCATCAGCCCCTCGTCCTGCATGATTTTACGCACTTCATCAACGATACGACGCTCTTCACGCACACTGCCTTCGCGGTCTGGCAGCAACGGCAGCATGTTGAACGCCAGTTGACGGCCAAAGAAATCGTCGTCATCAACCGGAATACCGTTGAGCAGCTTCGCACTTTGCCCGGCCAGCGCATCCACCGCTTTTTTACCGTGGGCGGAAGCTGAGATAATATTGGTCACCGTAATACGCGAAAGCCCACCGTCGTCAATCAACGGTTTCAATGCAGACAACAGTTGGCTGGTCAGGCTGCCAGGGACCGCAATCACGTTGCGGTTGCGGTAATCTGCCAGTACGAACGGGTTCACGTCCGGTACCACCAGCGGGACATCGGGTTCGAGGGCAAACAGACCACTGCTGTCAATCACCAGGCAGCCTGCATTGGTGGCTTCATCGACCCATGCCGCGGTAGCTTCCACGCCCGCGACAAAAAAGGCCAGCTGCGCTTGAGTCCAGTCAAAGTCAGCGACGTCCTGGACAATGATTGATTTACCGTTAAAACGCAGGTGCTCACCCGCGCTTTCATTACGAGCCAGCGCATAGATCTCACCGACCGGGAACTGGCGTTCTGCCAGCGTGTCGAGCAGGGCTTCGCCTACGGCGCCCGTTGCGCCCAGAATGGCAATATTCCAGCCTTCAGACATGGTGATTTACTCCAGAAATACGTAAGCGTCCCTGTCGTATTATTCGACAGGGAGCATTAAGAAGACATTAATGTGCCGGGTGATGAACGGCGTTAAAACCCAGCTTACACAACAAGGTAGCGGCAGCGGCGTCGTCACACATGACGTACAAAGACGACCATTCACGGCGCTCAAGGTAATTTTTACGCAGTTTATCAAACTCACCCGGAATTCCAGCGACTTTACGCAGCGGCGCATCGTCGCGGCGCACATCATACACTAAATGCACCAGCCTTTTCAGCGTTGGCTGATCCAACGGGCCGTGCAGCGTGATGCGTCCAAATTCCGGGGCAGGTAACAGGGTGCTCAGTGCAACGTGCTGTTCGCGGCCAATAAACTTGCTATAGGCCTCAAAGACCTGCGTGGTTCCCCGAGCCTTCCCTTCAAGGGTGTATCCTGCAATATGCGCCGTACCGATATCCGCTTTCTCGAGCAACGTGACATTCAGGTCCGGCTCGCCCTCCCAGACATCCAACACCACGCTCAGATGTTGCCCGGCATTAAGGCGGGACAGCAACGCGGTATTGTCGATCACCGGCCCACGGCAGGCGTTAATCAGGATGGTGCCCGGCTTCAGTCGGCTAATCAGTGCTTCATCAGCCAAATGCAGGGTCTTGTACGGACCGTCTTTAAACAGCGGCGTATGGAAAGTCAGTACATCGGCGTGCTCAACCAGTTCGTTCAGCGAGCGGAAATCGCCCTCGTCTCCCCGGTCAGCACGCGGCGGATCGCAAAGTAACGTGCGGATCCCTAATGCTTCCAGTCGCGCCTGCAAACGCGCGCCCACATTGCCGACACCAACAATACCCACGGTGCGATCGACTAACGCAAAACCATCGCGCTCCGCCAGCATCAGCAGTGCTGAAAAGACATACTCGACAACCGCAATCGCATTGCAACCGGGCGCGGCGGAGAAGCCAATCTCTGACTGTGCAAGCCAGGCTTCATCCACATGGTCAGTGCCCGCAGTTGCCGTCCCGACAAACTTAACCGGTTTCCCGCCAAGCAGTGCTTCATTGACCTTCGTCACCGAGCGCACCATTAAGGCGTCCGCATCATCCAGTTCTGCGACGGGAATCGGACGACCGGGAACCGCTTTTACCTCCCCCAAACGACTGAACAGTTCGCGGGCATAGGGCATATTTTCATCAACGAGGATTTTCACGTCTTTCGCACCTGTTTGAGAACGAGAGTTAACCGGGCAAGTGTGCCATAATCTCGCCGCCAGGCATACTGCGAGACCTGGCTAGCACAGTTTTAAGGAACAGAGATGATGCAGCCCATTTCAGGTACGCCCGCGCGCCCTCCCGGTGAAGGCCAAAACACCCCTTCCGTTGCGGGCGAACAACCGTTATCCACGCAACAACGTACTGTGCTGGAACGACTGATTACCCGTCTGATTTCACTTACCCAACAGCAGAGCGCTGAGGTGTGGGCCGGAATGAAGCACGATCTGGGCGTCAAAAGTGATACGCCGTTACAGTCGCGTCACTTTCCTGCTGCAGAACAAAACCTGACCCAACGACTTGGGGTTGCTCAGCAAAAACATGTCAATCGTCAGGTGCTGGCGCAGCTTACGGAACTGCTGAGTCAGGGGAATAATCGTCAGGCAGTGAGCGATTTTATCCGTCAACAGTACGGACAAACGGCGCTCAGTCAACTCACGCCCGATCAGTTGAAAAATGTGCTGACGCTATTGCAGCAGGGGCAGCTTTCTATTCCGCAGCCACAGCAACGCCCGGCAACCGCTCGCCCTCTGCTACCTGCCGAGCACAACACGCTGAATCAACTGGTTACAAAAGTAGCGGCCGCTACCGGAGAATCCGGCAAGCTGATCTGGCAGTCGATGCTGGAACTGTCTGGGGTTAAAAGCGGTGAGCTAATCCCGGCAAAACAGTTTACGCACCTTGTCACCTGGCTACAGGCGCGCCAGACGCTGAGCCTGCAAAATGCCCCGACGTTGCAAACGTTGCAGGCGGCGCTCAAGCAGCCGTTAGAGCCAAATGAACTTGTGGCCATCAAGGACTACGCGCAGCAAACGTATCAGATCCAACCGCAAACGATTCTGACCACCGTGCAGATACAGGATTTGCTCAACCAAATCTTCCTGCGCCGCGTTGAGCGTGACAGGGAGCAGGAATTACGCGATCCGCGCCACCTCCAGCCGATTTACAGCCCGTTCGCACCGGTGATTGAAACCATTAAATCACTGTCGGCGCGACCGGGACTGCTATTTGCGGCGCTACTGGTTGTGTTAGCTATATTCTGGCTCGTCGTTTAGCTTTTGCGCAACGTCAGCAGCGTCACAACAATCCCCACCACCGCGGAAATCGCCCCGGCAAGGAATACCGAGGAATAGCCGTACGCGGTGGCCAGAACGCCCGCGACAGGACCGCTTACGCCGTAGGAGATATCCTGAAATGCGGCGTAACCACCGAGTGCAGTACCGCGTACCTGTGCAGGAACGCGCTTCACCACTTCCACGCCCAGCGCCGGGAAGATCAGCGAGCATCCGGCCCCGGTTAATGCTGCACCCAGCAGCGCAATCCAGGCCGTTGGCGCCTGCCAGAGCAGCAGCAGCCCCACAGTTTCAACCAACAAAGAAACCACCGCCACCTTCACGCCGCCAAACCGATCCGGCATCCAGCCAAATAGAATGCGCATGAGCACAAACGCACCGCCGAACGCGGTCAGGGTAAAACCTGCCATCGTCCAGCCATTGCTGACAAAATAGAGCGAAATAAACGTGCCGATCACCGCAAACCCCACGCCCTGCAGCGCTAACCCCAGCCCCGGTTTCCAGATAAGCCCAACCACGCTCCATAGCGAAGGACGTTCCCCCGCATGGGCGGGCACTTTACGCACGGTGCCGTTGAATGCCCATGCCAGCAGCGGCAATGCCATGGTGGTCGCCGCCAGCGCTGCAAAGCCAAAATGGCTGTGGATCAGCAGACCCAACGGCGCACCGGCCGCCAGGGCGCCGTAAATCGCCATCCCATTCCACGACATCACCTTGCCGGAGCGCGTTGGCCCAACCAGCCCCAGTCCCCAGGTCAGGGTGCCGGTCAACAACTGACTTTCGCCAAAGCCGAGGATCAGACGTCCGACAATCAACAACGCAAACTTTACTGGAACGGAAACGGGTAAAAGTGCCGCTAATAGCCACGCGACTCCCGCCAGTGCACAGGCCAACATCCCCTGCAGCGCCGAACGTTTGGCACCGTATTGATCGGCTAAGCGCCCGGCGTAGCCACGTGTTAAGACCGTTGCCAGAAACTGGATGCCCACGGCAATACCGACCATGGTGTTGCCATAGCCTAGCTCCTGGTGCACAAACAGTGGGATGACGGGTAAAGGTAGCCCGACCGTCATATAGGTCAGGAAAACGGCAAAAGCGATACGAAACAGCGACACATTCGCCGACGGTGTTTTTTCTTGTTGGGTTACTGCTGTCATGCGTTACTCCAGAATGCAGAGTAAGGCGAGGAATGCCCACGCCCCCCTCTACCTGACGATCAGGATTAAGGTGCGTTGGATAACGTTAAACGCTTACGCATTATCATGAGGATAATGTTGAACCCGGAGTCTGCCTGTGAGCGTCTTAACTTGTCAACCGGGAATCATTTACCGGCGTATTAATCTTGTGAATCGTCTTCAAAGAGAAACGGAAAGACGGCACCAATCCCTTTTGCCCCAAACAGTCGGGTCACCTCCTTGCGCTGTCCGGGGGTCAACAGCCTGAACATCATTTCCCAGATCTCTTTAGGATCAGCTTCCTGCAAGGCGTTATCCTCTGGCGCTATTGTTTTCTCTTGTTCATTCAAATAAGAGCGAAGATACAAGGGAAAAACAGAAATATGAAACTCCTCGGCTTTAGATTTGATGCGCTTACGCTTGACGCCTTCCTTCCCTTCACTGTACGGATTTAAACGCAGGCGTACGGCAGGCGCGCTTCCCGGAAACCCCGGCAATTCAAGACATTCCTTAACTGTGAACCACTCTTTTGCCATCAGTTTCTTTCCTTTCCCCTGATGAAATAAAAATATTTTTTCTTTTCCGCGAAATTTCACAGTTATTCTGGCAATATTCCCATGACAAAAAGAAAGTAACATTCTTTTTATCACCCTGATTTATACCCTGAAAAATATCGGCGCCGATAACACATCTTCTTAGGATTACAGAATGGAACACAAAAGCCAAGACTGGCATCGTGCAGATATTAAAAGTGCACTGGAAAAAAGAGGTATTACGCTCAGAGATCTTTCACGTGCAGCGGGTTTATCTCCCGATTCATTGCGTAATGTGTTTACACGTAGCTGGCCTCGAGCAGAAAGCATCATCGCCAAGGCGTTGGGAACAACACCCGAAGCAATTTGGCCATCACGCTACGACGGTTCACGAACTGAAAATAAAACGGACATACAGAATAACTAATAATTATAAATAGATTATTCAAAATCGATACAGCAGGAAAATAAATACACTCTGTCAATTGCATTTCTTATATTAATAGCACTTTCTGTCATTTCAGATGTTTTAAATACTGTTAAATCATTATGTCATTACACATACTATTAACAGTAACGACTATGAGCTGGAATAAAACGACAGCCGCTAATTACGCTAAATCACATGCGGGCAGCCATTCTCAAAAGCGTTGTGCAGAATATACCCGTAAGGCCATTCAGGCTGGAGGTATCACTCTAGGACATACTTATCACGCCAAAGATTATGGTCCATTGCTAAAAAGTGCCGGGTTCAGCGTTATTGGTACCTTTGAACAACCGCGCGAGGGTGATGTCATCATCATTCAGCCCTATGCTGGAGGAAACCCGAGTGGTCATATGGCGATATATGACGGGAGAGAATGGTATTCCGACTTTAAGCAGCGTGATATGTGGGCGGGTCCAGGATATCGGGCGGCTAAGCCGTCATACACTATTTACAGGAAGCAGTAATGAAAACGTTCTCGTTTATTGCTCTGATCCTGCTGTTGTGCGGTTGCACCACAACCCACCACGACAGTACCGAGGATGTTAAACAGTTCTATCTCTCGTGGATGAAAGCCTGGACTGAAGGTAACGACACCTCGACATTAATGCAGCGCTACGTGGCTAAAGACGTTATCAACCGTCTGGCGATGATTGATACGCTGTATGAACAGGAGATTCTGGATGCAGACTACTTTATGTATGTGCAGGATTACGCCCCGGAGTGGATCCCGCAGTTACGGGTTGGGCAGGCTCGGCCCTTTCTTGGCGGTGAAAAAGTTGACGTTCAGTTAGGTACTGAGTCGGCACCTGTTCGGTTGGAGGTATATACACGCCGGGAGGACGGTCGCTGGAAAATTTATCGCGTCCATGATGCAGGCGGTCATTTCGAATACCCGATCTACAGCGCCGGAGATATTACGCGGGCCAAAGCATGGTCTGCTGAAATCGCCCCGGAATACGAAAAAATGAATAAATAAAAGGGAGCCTGATGGCTCCCCTTCGATTATGCGTTGCTGCCGGATAGCGGTATAACGCCTTATCCAGCCGACAACGTCAGACTTACGCTTTCAGCTTACGCATAACCAGCGTGGCATTCGTGCCGCCAAAGCCGAAGCTGTTGGACATGACGGTCGTCAGCGCTTTTTCAGTCGGCTCGGTCACGATGTTCAGACCCGCCGCCTGCTCATCCATCTCTTCGATGTTGATGCTTGGTGCGATAAAGCCGTGTTCCAGCATCAGCAGGGAGTAGATAGCTTCCTGCACGCCAGCCGCGCCCAGAGAGTGACCAGTCATCGCTTTGGTTGCGGAGATCGCCGGGCTGTTGTCGCCGAAGACTTCACGGATAGCGCCCAGCTCTTTCACGTCGCCTACCGGAGTAGAGGTACCGTGGGAGTTCAGGTAGTCGATTGGCGTATCTACGCCGTTCATCGCCATCTGCATGCAGCGCACTGCGCCTTCACCTGATGGAGCCACCATGTCTGCGCCATCGGACGTTGCGCCGTAGCCAACGATTTCAGCATAGATATGCGCGCCACGTGCCAGAGCGTGTTCCAGCTCTTCAACCACAACCATACCGCCGCCGCCTGCGATAACGAAACCGTCACGGTTCGCATCATAAGTACGGGATGCTTTTTCCGGGCAGTCGTTATATTTGGTAGACAGTGCGCCCATGGCATCGAACTCACAGGCCATTTCCCAGCACAGCTCTTCGCCGCCGCCAGCAAAAACGATATCCTGTTTGCCCAACTGAATCTGCTCAACCGCGTTACCGATACAGTGCGAAGATGTCGCACAGGCGGAGCTGATGGAGTAATTCACACCGTGGATTTTAAACGGGGTTGCGAGGCAGGCAGAAACGCCTGAGCCCATCGCTTTTGTGACCACATACGGGCCAACCGCTTTCAGGCCACGCGGGCTACGCATTGCGTCAGCGCCGAACACCTGAAAACGTGGGGAGCCGCCGCCGGAACCTGCAATCAGGCCAACGCGCGGGTTATTCTGGTAAACTTCTGCAGAGAGGCCGGCGTCAGCCACTGCCTGCTCCATAGAAAGGAATGCATAGATGGATGCGTCGCTCATAAAGCGCACAACTTTACGGTCAATGAGTCCAGTGGTATCCAGT
>OJJJ01000257.1_pt1 | contig 31344 bp, 30 predicted proteins | sample 1596311 | NCBI WGS metagenome assembly OJJJ01 (sample SAMEA4350140, study PRJEB24818) | metagenome | biome: human; feature: gut; material: faeces | place: Denmark | collected 2013-09 | reverse complement strand
TATTTATAAAATTATGGAAGATAAAAAATTTATACATAATATACAAAAACTAGAAAATAAAATTGGGTAAAATATGGAAAATATAGGAATTAATTGACAAGCAAAATCATATGATCTAAAATGAAAACAAGTTAATTGGTAGTACCAATATAAAAGGAAGCAAAAAATATAATGCCCATGATAAACTCTGAGTAAAGTGAATAAATTAAGAGAAGATAAAAAGAAAGAGAAGCGGAAGACGTTTCTCATCATTCTTTTATGTATATTGGTACTACCAATTGGGGTTCGAATAATAAGGATAAAACCATATAGTGTTTTTGAGAGAAGGAGGAAGTTATGAATATTTTAGTGTGTGTAAAACAAGTTCCTGACACAACTGAGATCCGAATTGATCCAGTTACAAATACGTTAATAAGAGCAGGTGTTCCAAGTATTGTGAACACGTTTGATGCTTATGCGTTAGAGGTGGCAGCCCGTTTAAAAGAAGCGGTTGGAGGAAAGGTTACTGTTTTATCTATGGGACCAGAACAGGCAAAAAATGCATTAAAAGAATGTCTAGCTGTTGGAGCGGATGAAGCCTATTTATTTAGTGATCGTGTCTTTGGAGGTTCTGATACACTAGCCACAAGTTATGTGCTTTCTTGTGCGATTAAGGCGGTAGAGGAAAGAACTGGTGAGAAGTTTGACTTGATTTTATGTGGCAAGCAGGCTATCGATGGAGATACTGGTCAAGTAGGTCCTGAAATCGCAGAATATTTAGGATATGCACAGATTACATATGCATCTAATGTAGTGATGGAAGAAGGAAAATTAAAGGTAACAAGAGAGTCTGATGAAGGTTATGATTATTTCACAGGCGAGTTGCCTCTTCTTATTACCATTGTGAAGACAGACTTTGAACCAAGATACCCAACAATTAAATCGAAAATGGCGGCAAAGAAAAAAGAGATTCCAACCTTAACTTCCGCAGATATTGAAATTGATACAACAAGATGTGGCTTAAAAGGCTCTCCAACAAAGGTAAAGAAGACATATACACCAGTACGAGAAAAAGTATGTGTGAAAATTGAGGAAGAAGATACAAAGACAGCCGTATTAAAACTTGCAGATTTATTGACCGATGCAAAAGTAATTTAGTTGGGAGGAACAGCCATGAGTAGATTTACAGATTATAAAAATCTTTGGGTTTTCATTGAAACCGAGGAAGGAAAAGCAAAAAACGTTGGGTTTGAACTTTTAACTCCGGGAAGACAGCTCGCTGATAAGATGGGAGAGAAACTGGTAGCAGTCGTTGTGGGACATCAAGTGGAAGAAGAAGCAAAAAAAGCCATCGCTTATGGAGCCGATGAAGTCCTTTTAGTAGAAGGAGAAGAGTATTATAATTATAATACGGATGCTTTTACCTATGCATTAGAGCAGTTAGTGAAGAAATATCAGCCAACAAGCGTTTTAATTGGGGCAACAAACAATGGTCGCGATATGGGACCAAGACTTGCTTGTCGTTTGAAGACAGGATTAACAGCAGATTGTACGGGCCTTGACTATGATGAAGAGGCAGGCAATATGATCTGGACTCGTCCAGCCTTTGGTGGAAATTTAATGGCAATGATTCTCTGTCCAGATAATCGTCCACAGATGGGAACGGTTCGCCCTGGGGTATTTAAGAGAGGAAAAATGGAGGAGCAACGAGAAGGTACTATTATTCGAGAAGAAATTCATCTTCCAAAAGAACAAATTCGTGTGACTTTATTAGAACGGGTAAAAGAAGTAGCAGAAGCGGTAAACCTAGAAGAAGCAGACGTTATCGTTGCAGGTGGAAGAGGGATTGGATCTGCGGATAGTTTCTCTTATGTTCGAGAGTTAGCAGAAGTATTTGGTGGTGTTGTTGGAGCTTCTCGTGCAGCAGTCGAGGCAGGATGGATTCCTCATGCACATCAAGTAGGACAGACAGGAAAGACAGTAGCGCCAAAGCTTTATATTGCTTGTGGTATTTCAGGAGCGATTCAACATTCAGCAGGAATTACAGGTTCTGATACGATTATTGCTATTAATAAAGATCCAGATGCTCCTATTTTTGAGATAGCCGATTATGGAATTGTAGGAGATTTAAAACAAGTAATTCCAGAGTTAATTAAAGAAGTAAAAAAGAGAAAAGAAAATGAATAGCAAGAGCTTAAATCCTCTTATAAGAATGAATCTTATAAGGGGATTTTCTTATGTGATAGAAAAGGGACTTTCCTTTATATAGCATATTGTGTTTTAGTAACAATTTACTTATAATAAGAAATACAATGTTATTCTATAATAAGCGGAGGCAAAAATATGTCGGATTTGGTATGTATAGCCTAATGCCTAATTTGAAAGTAACGATTATTTCGACTATGAACACACCTAAGCTAATGTACCAATTTGTTTGCGGAAATGCGTTAAAGAATGCTTTAGTAAAGGGAACTTTCAAAAAATCAGGAATTAAGAGGGTAAAATGGATAAGTTTTAATATGGTTAAGGGAAGTTCTAATAAAAAAGAGAGAACTGGTTAAGAAAAGTAGAGAATATGGTTACAACAAATTGAAACTATAGAAAACAATATGTACAAAATATTTCATAATGATACAAGATAAATGAGTTTTAAAAGTAGAATAATAAGGTTAGGAGAAGTAAAATATGAATGTGAAGCAAGAAGTGAGTGTAAGAAAAATTATAAAAGATGCAGAAGATAACTATAGAGGAGGGTATTTTTGTTGTGAGGCATTGATGGCTTCTATTCGAGACAATTTTGAATTGGATATTCCAAAAGAAGTCATTGGCATGGCATCAGGTATGGCAGTTGGGGCTGGTCGGTCAGGTTGTATGTGTGGGGCTTTAAATGGTGGAATTTTAGCACTTGGATTGTTTTTTGGTCGGACAGAGCAAAATGGTCCACAAGATCCAAAAGTAATCAAATGTATGGAGCTGACAAAAGAATTACATGGTTGGTTTCAAAAGGAAAATGGGAAAAATTCGGTTTGTTGTCGTGTGTTAACGAAAGGATTTGATATGGGAAAAGGGGAACATAAGGAACAATGCATTTCCTATACAGGACTTTGTGCAGGAAAGGTGGCAGAAATTATTATCCGTGAACTAGGGCTTACCAATTTAGATTTGAGAGAGACGTGTGAGTAATAGCAGAAAACTATTTTTCAAGAGTAATATTTTGACAAAATTTTTTCAGGATGGTATACTTAATCTACGTGAAAGGCAGAATGTAAGCGAAAAGTTCGCAAGGAATGCCTTTTCTCGTTAAAAAGATAAAATTGTATAGAAAAACTAATTTTATATAGAATAAATTTTCATGAAAAAGTATAAAATAATAGGAAAAGGCTAAGAAGAGAAGAGTACAATTTCTAAAGATTACAGAGAGTCTGATTAGGTGGAAGCAGATATGGGAGGAAATTGGAAGATGGTCTTGGAGCCGCGTACCGAGCAAGACAACAAAAGGGAACCATTTGTTTTGTAAGATTACGACGGGAATGCCCGTTATAGCATAAAAGTACCAATTGCTATGGAAAAGAAAAAATGAAAGATTCTTTTCCTAGAAAAATAGGAACTTTATGAGGCAAGGTTTGTAAGAATCTTGTAAAAAAAGGTGGTATCACGAAGCGATAGCTCTCGTCCTTTTCCAAACGGAGATAGGAGGGGAGCTTTTTCTATACAGTTTACAATTTTGAAAGTAATTAGATATAAAAAACGCTTATAATAGTGTGAATAAAATTAGGAGGATTAGATATGTGTACAAACTGTAAAAAACCATATTATATTACGACAGCTATCGCCTACACATCAGGAAAACCACATATTGGAAACACTTATGAAATCGTGCTTGCAGATAGTATTGCTCGTTTTAAAAGAGAGCAAGGATATGATGTTCGCTTCCAAACAGGAACTGATGAGCATGGGCAAAAAATTGAATTAAAGGCAGCAGAATCAGGAATTAAGCCAAAGGAATTTGTTGATAATGTAGCTGGAGAAATAAAAACTATCTGGGATTTAATGAATACTTCTTATGATAAATTTATTCGTACAACGGATGAATACCATGAAAAAGAAATCCAAAAGATTTTTAAATATCTTTATGATAAAGGAGATATTTATAAAGGGCATTATGAAGGGCTTTATTGTACACCATGTGAATCTTTCTTCACAGAATCTCAATTAGTAGATGGAAAATGTCCAGACTGTGGAAGAGAAGTACAGCCAGCAAAGGAAGAGGCTTATTTCTTTAAAATGAGCAAATATGCGGATCGCTTGATTAACTATATTAATGAACACCCAGAATTTATTCAACCAGTTTCTCGTAAAAACGAAATGATGAATAACTTCTTATTACCAGGATTACAAGATCTTTGTGTATCAAGAACTTCTTTTACATGGGGAATTCAAGTAGACTTTGATCCGAAACACGTAGTATATGTATGGCTTGACGCTCTTACAAACTATATTACAGGACTTGGATACCATTGTGGTGGAGAAAATGATGAGTTATTTAACAAATATTGGCCAGCAGATCTCCACTTAATTGGAAAGGATATTATCCGTTTCCATACCATTTATTGGCCAATTTTCTTAATGGCACTTGATTTACCACTTCCAAAACAAGTATTTGGTCATCCTTGGTTATTACAAGGAGATGGAAAAATGAGTAAATCCAAAGGAAACGTTATTTATGCGGATGATCTCGTGGATTTCTTCGGAGTAGATGCCGTTCGTTACTTTGTACTTCATGAAATGCCATTTGAGAACGATGGAGTCATTACTTGGGAGTTATTAGTAGAGCGTTTAAATTCTGATCTTGCCAATACTCTTGGTAACCTTGTAAATCGTACGATTTCTATGACAAATAAATATTTTGATGGAATTGTAGAAAATAAAGGTGTATTGGAGCCAGTGGATGAAGAATTAAAACAAGTGGCATTATCTGTAAAAGAGAGAGCAGAAGCGAAGATGGAAGAACTTCGTGTTGCCGATACGATTACAGAGATCTTTTCTTTATTCAAACGTTGTAATAAATATATTGATGAAACAATGCCTTGGGCGCTTGCAAAAGAAGAAGATAAAAAAGATCGTCTTGCAACAGTGCTTTATCATTTAGTAGAAAGCATTACAATTGGAGCAAGTCTTTTAGAGCCTTTTATGCCTGAGACATCAGAAAAAATTCTTGCACAGTTACATGCAAAAAAACGTAGCTTTGAGGAATTGAATCAGTTTGGTCTTTATGAATCTGGAACAAAAGTAGTAGAAAAACCAGAGATTTTATTCGCTCGTTTAGATTTAAAAGAAGTGCTTGAAAAAGTAGAAGTTTTGAAAGAAAAACAGAAGGCAGAATCTGGAGTTTCCGAAGAAAAAGAAGAGACAGGAATTGATATTGAGCCAAAACCAGAAGTGACAATCGATGATTTTGATAAATTACAATTCCAAGTAGGAGAAATTATTGCTTGTGAAGCGGTGAAGAAATCAAAAAAACTTCTTTGTTCCCAAGTAAAAATCGGAAGTCAAGTAAGACAAATCGTATCTGGAATTAAGAACTTTTATTCTCCAGAAGAAATGGTAGGAAAGAAAGTTATGGTTGTAACAAACTTAAAACCTGCCAAATTAGCTGGAATCTTATCAGAAGGAATGATTCTTTGTGCGGAAGATGCAGAAGGAAACTTAGCTCTTATGACACCAGAAAAAGAAATGCCAGCAGGAGCAGAAATCTGCTAATTATGAAATGATTTAAGGGATGAAAATGATCATAAAAGTGGCGGGAAATTTTGAGGAAAAATTTCTCGCCACTTTTTTCGTCTGCATGGCTATTGTCTTAAAAGATAGGGATTATTATAATAAAAAATAGTATAGAATTATACAGTTAAAAAAGTAAGTAAAATGAGCAAGGGAAACAGCAGGAAAATTTTATGAAAAAAAGAGTCTTACAAGTTTTGACAGGATTTCTATTAATGATGAGTCTTTGTGTATTCATGAGAACGCATTTATGTTTTTATATGACGACTGATTGCAAAAGTGAAAATCTCACAAAGCATACTTTCTATCGTCGTTAGGAAGTTCAATCATAGTATATGTATTTCTACCTGACTTATATATTTTGTGCAAATAAAAAAGCAGTGGAGTAAGGGAATCCGCTGCTTTTTTGAGGGCTAATGTTTTGGTCTGTGCCTATGCACAGGTGTAAGAAAAAGAAAATAAGGGAAGTTTCCTTTTCTTACGAAAGAAATATTGTTTCTCAATGTTAAGAAGGTAGTACATCATCAATAACATTAGGAGAGGTTTTGCTTGATGAACTTATCATATCACAAATAGATTGATTAATCAATATATAAATTAAAAATTTTTAAAATTATTTTTGGGAGGCTTTTATAAAAGAAATTAATGTGGTTTTTTGTTTATATTTGATCTAATGTAATTAGAAAAGGAATCGGTCAGAATAATCTGATTGTCCAAAATGAGCAATTGGTGCTCCGTGCCGATATAATATGATGCATAGGATGTGTATTAAGGGGGGAGCAAATGGGATTTTTAAGAGGAATTTTAAAAAATCTCCCAAGTTTAATTTTTAAAAGATTGATCGAAAAAAATGGGCATAAGAGGTGAAAATTTAAAAATTAAAAAAATTTGAAAAAAACTATTGCCATAATAAAAAAATATGATATAATAGAGTCATGAACAATATTAGTAATCATTACTGATTTAGAAAATCTAATGATTAATAATAAAAATCATTTCATTTGTTAATATTAAGTAGTATAATAGTAGTAATATAATAAAAAAATAGTAAAAGGTGAGTAAAGGAGATTAGAATTATGAAAAAATATTTATGTGAACCATGCGGATATGTTTATGATCCAGAAGTAGGAGATCCAGATGGAGGAATCGCTCCAGGAACAGCTTTCGAAGACATTCCAGATGATTGGGTTTGTCCAATTTGCGGAATGGGTAAAGAAGTATTCGTAGTAGAAGAATAATTTTGTAAGTAGCCAAAATGTTCGCTTCTATTTTCAATCATAAAATTCGTTTTTTAGTTTTATAATTAACCATCGATAAGGGACTATGTATAGAGATTCTATAGAATAGTCCCTTATTTTTATGCGATAGAAAAATAGATTTCTAAAATTTATTTCCTAGCATATAAAAATATGCCAATGGAGTGACAATGAGCTAGAAGCTATGCTTGCCTTATGCTTGGTTATACGATAAAATGATTGTTGTTATTCGAATAAAAAGTAATGGGATAACAGATTTTGTTTTATAAAAATGAATGATAATGATAGGAAAAATAGAGTTTTAACTGAAGGAGGAGATTAAATAGAGTATGAGTATTTTAAACGTAGAACACTTAAGTCATGGATTCGGAGATCGTGCTATCTTTAATGATGTATCATTCCGCCTATTAAAAGGGGAACATATTGGACTTGTTGGGGCTAATGGTGAAGGAAAATCTACTTTTATGAATATTGTAACTGGAAAGTTAATGCCAGATGAGGGAAAAGTAGAGTGGGCAAAAAATGTGCGTGTTGGTTATTTGGATCAGCATACCGTATTGCAACAGGGAATGACCATTCGAGACGTGTTAAAATCCGCCTTTTCCTTTTTATTTGAATTAGAAGAAAAAATGAATCAAATTTGTGATGAAATGGGATCCGCAGATGAAGATACGATGATGACGATGATGGAAGAACTTGGAACAATACAAGATCTTTTAACGAATCATGATTTCTATTTAATTGATTCTAAGGTAGAAGAAGTAGGACGTGCTTTAGGTCTTACGGATATTGGTCTTGACCGCGACGTTACTGACTTATCAGGTGGACAAAGAACAAAGGTATTGTTGGCAAAATTATTATTAGAAAAGCCAGACATTTTATTACTTGATGAGCCTACCAACTATTTAGATGAAGGCCATATCGAATGGTTAAAACGTTATTTACAAGAGTATGAAAGTGCTTTCATCTTAATTTCTCATGATATTCCATTTTTAAATAGTGTTGTCAATTTAATTTACCACATGGAGAATCAAGAGTTAAATCGCTATGTTGGTGATTATGATAAATTCCAAGAAGTCTATGCGGTAAAGAAATCTCAGTTAGAAGCCGCTTATCGGAAACAGCAACAAGAAATTGAAGAATTAAAAGATTTCGTAGCGAGAAATAAAGCGAGAGTTTCTACAAGAAATATGGCCATGTCTCGTCAAAAGAAATTGGATAAGATGGAAGTAATTGAGCTTGCAAAAGAAAAACCGAAGCCAGAATTTCACTTTAAAGAGGCAAGAGCGGCTGGAAAAGTTATTTTTGAAACGGAAGATTTAGTCATTGGATATGATAAACCTCTTGCAAAACCAATTAATTTACGAATGGAACGTGGAGAAAAGATCGCGTTAATCGGTGCAAATGGAATTGGAAAATCCACGTTATTAAAAAGCATTTTAGGATTGATTCCAGCATATTCTGGAAAAAGTCATTTAGGTGATTATTTATATCAAGGATATTTTGAGCAAGAGATGACACCAGATAAAAATATTACTTGTATTGAAGAGATTTGGAAGGAATTTCCGTCTTATAGTCAGTATGAAGTGCGTGCAGCTTTAGCGAAATGTGGTCTTACAACAAAACACATTGAGAGTCAAGTGCGTGTGTTAAGTGGTGGTGAGCAGGCAAAAGTAAGACTTTGTAAGCTTATCAATAAAGAGACGAATATTTTATTATTAGATGAGCCAACAAACCATTTAGATGTGGATGCAAAAGAAGAATTAAAACGAGCGTTAAAAGAATATAAAGGTAGTATTCTTTTAATTTGCCATGAGCCAGAATTTTATCAAGATGTTGTGGATAAAATTTGGAACTTAGAAGAATATTCTCTTCTTGCATAATAAGAAGATGGATAATTAAAATTAAAACATTATTTTTTAGGGAAATCATAGTTGGTAAAAAGCTTTCGGTTTCCCTATTTGTTTACGCAAAGGCAACGAGCCATGCGGGAGCATTTATGCTTCCTATATGCCACTGCCTGCCAATGTGAGAAGTTCGTAAAGCGTACTTCTCATCATTTTTCTAAACATAGTATTATTTTTTACAAATGCGTAAGGATATGCTATAATGTTCGCAAAGAGCGGGATAATGTTCCTATTGTTCTTTGGAATATTGGAGGTTAAAAATGAATGATAAAAAAATATTGAGCTGGCAGATAGAGAAGTTCTTAAAGAATTCCATTCTTTCAGCGATATTGCTCGTGATGATGGTGGGAATTTTATTTTCTCAAAGTACAAAATCAGGAGTTATTGCAACCGTTTTTGTGGTCATTTATATAGGAATCCTCGTAACATATTATATTAAATTAAAGCCTCAAATTATGGCAGAACTTGTACAATTTGCCGCTGAGCATGGGCAAGTTCAAAAACAATTATTAAAGGATTTATCATTGCCCTATATTCTAACCGACTTAGATGGAGGAATTTTATGGTATAACAATGAATTTAAAGAGATGATCGCAAAAGACGATTGGAAGTCAAAAAATTATGTCCAAAAGATATTTAATGAACTGTCCAAAGACACATTTCCAAAAGAGGAAGAAAAAAATAAAGTTCCTTTGCTCTATAATGAAAAATTTTATAGTGTGGAAATGAAACGAGTTTGTGTAGAAGGTTTGATCAATAAAGAAGAGAGCGAAAAAGAAGTAGTTGAAGCCAATTCTATGATCGCCTTTTATTTCTTCAATGAAACCGAATTACAGCATTATATTAAAGAGAACAAAGAACAACGGCTCGTCGCAGGTCTGATTTATATTGATAACTATGAAGAAGTCCTCGATAGTATTGAAGAGGTGAGGCAGTCACTGTTAGTAGCCCTCATCGATCGAAAAATTAATAAATATATGCAAAATGTAGATGCTATTTGTAAGAAGCTTGAGAAGGATAAGTTTATTGTTGTTTTTCAGCAAAAATATTTGCCACAGCTTCAGTCCACCAAGTTTTCTATTTTGGATGAAGTAAGAGCCATTAATATTGGAAATGAGTTAGCGGTCACTTTAAGTATTAGTTTAGGAATCAATAGCACTACTTATACACAGGCATATGAATCTGCACGAGTTGCTATGGACTTAGCCCTTGGACGTGGTGGGGATCAAGCGGTTGTAAAGGATGGAGATAAGATTTCCTACTATGGTGGTAAGACGCAAGTTGTGGAGAAAAGTACTCGAGTAAAAGCGAGGGTAAAAGCCCATGCTTTAAAAGAAATTATGGAAACAAAAGACGAAGTTGTCATTATGGGACACCGATATCCAGATGTAGATTCCATTGGAGCTGCAATAGGAATTTATCGTTTGGCAACAACTCTCAATAAAAAGGCCCATATTGTTATTAATGAGGCGACCATTTCAATTCGACCAATTTTAAATAATTTTATGGAAGATGATTCCTATGAAGAAGATTTATTTATTGATAGCACAGAAGCCATTAATTTGACAAAGTCTTCTACTTTATTAGTGGTAGTGGATGTAAATCGTCCAAGTTATACGGAATGTCCTGAATTATTAGAGTTGGCAAAGAGCATTGTTGTTTTTGACCATCATCGACAGACAAGTGAGGTCATTAGCAATGCCATTTTATCTTATATTGAACCATATGCTTCCTCTTCTTGTGAGATGGTGGCAGAAATTCTTCAATATATTCCAGATAAGCCAAAATTAAAACCAATTGAAGCAGATGCCATGTATTCAGGAATGCTTGTGGATACGGACAATTTTGTTACGAAAACAGGAGTGCGTACTTTTGAGGCAGCAGCATTTTTAAGAAGAAATGGGGCTGATGTGGTTCGCGTAAGAAAGATGTTTCGAAATAGCATGGAAAGCTATAAACTTCGAGCGGAAGTCATTCGTCAAGCCGAAGTTTATTTAGATGAGTTTGCCATTTCTATTATGCCAAGCGACGGAGTTGACAGCCCGAATGTGCTTGCAGCACAGGCAGCAAATGAACTTCTTGATATCGAAGGTATTCGCGCATCTTTTGTTATGACAGAGATTGGAAAACAGATCTTTATTAGTGCTCGTTCTATTGATGATGTGAATGTTCAGGTCATTATGGAAAAATTAGGAGGCGGTGGTCATTTAAATGTAGCAGGAGCACAGCTTTCTGATGAGACAGTAGATGGAGCTGTTACCCAGTTAAAATTAATACTTGATACTATGAAAACAGAAGGAGATATTTGATATGAAAGTTATTTTATTAGAAGATGTAAAGAGCTTAGGTAAAAAGGGGGAGCTTGTCAATGTAAATGACGGATATGCTCGTAATTTCATTCTACCTAAAAAATTAGGATTAGAAGCCAATGCAAAAAACCTAAATGATTTAAAATTGCAAAAGGCAAACAGTGAAAAAATTGCTGCAGAACAATTAGCAGAAGCACAAAAATTAGCAGAAGAAATGAAAGAAATGCAGATTAAAGTAGCGATTAAAACAGGAGAAGGTGGAAAAACATTTGGATCTATCTCCACAAAGGAAATCGCTCAAGCTGCAAAAGCTCAGTTAAACTTAGAGTTAGATAAGAAAAAAATGCAATTAGATGATGCCATTAAAACAGTAGGGACTCATATGGTGCCAATTAAATTACACCCTAAAGTAACAGCCTCTTTAAAGGTGATTGTAGAAGGCAAGTAGGATGGACGAGGCATTTATCAAAAAAATTCAACCACATAGTCTTGAAGCAGAGCAGTCTGTTATCGGTTCTATGATTATGGATCGAGATGCTATTGTCGTTGTATCCGATATTTTAACAAAAGATGATTTTTATCAAGGACAGTATGGGATTTTATATGAAGCTATGGTAGAACTCTATAATGAGGGAAAGCCAGTCGATCTTGTTACACTTCAAAATAAGTTAAAAGAAAAAGAAGTGCCAGATAGCATTAGTAATTTATCTTATATTAAAGATTTGGTTTTATCGGTTCCAACAGCTGCTAATGCAAAACAATATGCATTGATTGTGCGGGATAAAGCCACACTAAGACGTCTGATTAAGGTGACAGAGGATATTGCTAATGATTGTTACCTTGATAAAGAAGAAGTGGATACAATTCTAGAAAAGACAGAAAAAGATATTTTTCATTTGCTTCAAAACCGAGCTGGAGAACAGGAATTTGTTCCTATTAGGGAGATTGTTTTAAATTCCTTAGATACTATTGAGATGGCTGCTAAGAATAAAGGAAAAGTCACAGGAGTTCCAACGGGCTTTTTAGATTTAGATGCAAAGCTTACAGGCTTGCACGGAGGAGAACTGTTGCTTGTGGCAGCTCGTCCCGCCATGGGAAAAACCGCTTTTGTGCTAAACATTGCACAACATGTAGTATTTCGTGAAAACATTCCAACGGCAATTTTCAGTCTTGAAATGTCAAAGGAACAGCTTGTAACCCGTCTGTTAGCTAGTGAGTCTATGGTGGATTCTCAAAATCTTCGTACTGGTAACTTACAGGATCAAGAATGGGAAAAGCTGATGGAAAGTGCAGGGATTATTGGTAATTCCAATTTGATTATTGATGATACCCCTGGAATCACCATTTCAGAATTGCGTTCTAAATGTCGAAGATTTAAACAGGCAAATGGACTTGGTTTAATTATTATTGACTATTTACAGTTAATGATTGGTGGAAAGCGTTCAGAATCAAGACAGCAAGAAATTGCGGAGATTTCGCGTTCTTTAAAGGCATTAGCAAGGGAACTTGAAGTACCGATTATCGCCTTATCTCAGTTAAGCCGTGCAGTGGAATCAAGACCAGATCATAAGCCAATGTTATCTGACCTTCGTGAGTCTGGTTCTATTGAACAGGACGCCGATGTGGTTATGTTTATTTATCGTGATGAATACTATAATCCAGATTCAGAAAAAAAAGGAATTGCAGAAATTATTGTGGCAAAGCAAAGAAGTGGTTCTACTGGTTCTGTGGAATTAGTATGGCTTGGACAATATACGAAGTTTGCAAATAAAGCACGATAAGAATTGTCAGGATGATTTTTCATTTACGTGCAAGGCATAAGTCAATCAGAAATGCTTGCATTTCTATTTGACGCTGCCCACGAACGTGAGAAGTTCGCAAAGCGTACTTCTCATGGTTTGGTATGAATTCTTAAGGGCATTAATTGTCAAATATTAGACGGAGAAGTTCGAAAAAGAGGATTTCTCCGTTTTTTTGTGCCATTTCGTCTGAAATTAGAAGACGGTATTCGTTGAGAGGAAAGGGTATGTCCACTATAATAAAAAATAGCGAAGAAAGAGAATCGTGAATATAAGAATGTAAACTAAGACGGAGGGTGAAGAACATATGAAAGAAAAACGATATATGATTTCTGATGCATCAAAAAGATTAGAAGTGGAACCTCATGTATTAAGATACTGGGAAGAAGAGCTTAAAATGGAAATCTCAAGGGACGATATGGGGCGTAGATGTTATTCTGAGCAAGATATCCGAGTGCTAGAATGTGTAAAAGAGTTAAAGCAAAATGGATTTCAATTAAAGGCAATTAAATTGATGATGCCAGATTTAGATTTAAGTAATGAGCATGGAATCAAAGAATTATTAGGTAAAAAAGATGAGTGGAATCAAAAAGCAGAACAGGAGGAGGAAGTGGTGATCAAGAAAAATAAGAATACCAAAAAAGTCCAAGAAAAAAATAAAGAATTGATTGCGATTGTAGAACCAAAAGATTTAGTAGAATCTGTAGAAGATAGTAGAATGGATCAATTTCAAATGGTAATGAATAAGATTATAGCCAATGCGCTATTGACAAACAATGAAATTTTAGGACAGGCCATTAGCGATCATGTAACAGAGCGTGTTTTAAAGGAAATGGATTATCAATTCCGAGTGCAGGAAGAGCAAGAAGAACAGAGATTTAAAAAGTTAGATGAAACCATTCGAAATCGACAGCAGGCGAGATTGGAAGCAGCTGCCACATTAGAACCTAGTAAAAAGAAAATGAAAAAGAAGAGAAAGAGATTCTTTTTAAAATAAAGAACTTGGATAAAGGATTTAGATAACTAATTTGGATAGAGAGTTTACATAGCTACATAAAGAATTTAGAAAAAGCATTTTGATAGGGAAATTCCATATAGAAAAAAAAGAAGATTGGATTGGATCCAATCTTCTTTTTCAGCTTTGTTAAAATAATGTAAATTAAGCTTCGCTGATTGCTCCTGTTGGGCAAGTTCCAGCACAAGTTCCGCAATCGATGCAAGAATCAGCGTCGATAACGTACTGTCCGTCTCCTTCACTAATTGCTCCAACTGGACAATCTCCAGCGCAAGCTCCACACATTACACAGCTGTCAGAAATTACATATGCCATTGTAGTATCCTCCTTAAATCTTGTACTTTGTGTACTTTGTTCTATCTATCTATGTTCTATGCCAAAGCAATGGGTCATGTAAGAGCATTTATGTTCTTATATGACATCTGCTGGCCAACGTGAAAAGCTAGCAAAGTAGCTTCTCATCATTCCCATAGACTTACCTCTATTTTAATACAGTTATTCTGTTATAGCAAGTACAAAATAGAGTAGAAATTGAACAAAATTTAGTACAGAAGTGAAAAATATAAATTAATGAGAAATTTTTTCGATTGGCAAAAAAAGAAGGAAGAAATTGTATCTTAAGAAGAACTTCTGGGATGCTTCTTGAATTCTTGGGAAGAATATATTATACTGAAAAAAGATTAAATAGATAGGAGGAATTTTTCATGCCACAGATCACAAAAGATATGATTATTGCAGAAATCATCAGCATTGATGAAAATCTTGCAGCAGTATTAATGGCTTCTGGTATGCACTGCATCGGTTGTCCATCTGCTCAAGGAGAATCTTTAGAAGAAGCAGCTATGGTTCATGGAATGGACGCTGATAAATTAGTGGATACATTAAATGAATATTTAGCAACAAAAGCAAACTAATAATAAAAAGTTTGTAGTATAGGTATTTAATTTCTATGAAAAGTTCCTATAGGATGCTTTTCATCGGTTATAAAAAAGACTGAACAAATAACATATTGTTCAGTCTTTTTTTATATCATGTTATCCATGATTTTTCTTTATTCGTTGTAATAAAAACGACAAAACTGTCACTAGAATCAGTCGCTTATAATTTTGCAAGTGTTTCAATCGCATTCTTTGGAATAAAAAGAGAATAATGTTCCTTTAGATAGGCATCAACCGCATATGTGTTATGCTCTTCTTTTCCAAAGTCAATTAAAACAGAGGAAAGTCTAATATATTGTTCTGTGCTGATAGCATCTGTATATTGAACAATAAGGCAATAAGAATTATTATCTTGATTCTTATAAAGTTTGCTTGGGATTTTATCAATATAATTCAGTGCTTTACAAGCCTGAATAACGGTATTCAAGTTTTTAAATACAAACATACGATATGGATTTCCTTGTATGCGAGTGGATTTATTTGTTTCTTTTTTTGTATGAGTAGAGTCTTCATTCAATGTCTTTTGACGAGAGCTAGCACTTAAATCCGCATCGAGTTCTTTTAAGAAATCAATGAGAGTTTCTGTTTTCTTTTCTTGCTCTTTTGTAAGTTCTTTTTGCTCTTCTGTCACAGAATCTTCTTCATCCTCTGTGGCATCTTCCGCATCTCCGTCATCTTCTTGGTAATCCTCTTCCTCAGTTTCTTCATCAGCCTCGTCCATATCAATGGCGATAGGTTTAGAGAATCGTGAAAAACGAGTATCGAGTTCATCTGGATCCTCTACTTTTGTAATAATTAATATTAAACAGTCCTTGTTTACAGGAATCGCTTCTATCATTAAAGGAATATCTTCAGCTTCAAATCCTAGTTCATAGGAAGCCTGTTGCATCATATCACGGAAAAGTGCTTTTGCCTTTTCTGTGCCATAAGCGAGTTCGGCTAGTTGCAGATCGCGGTTTGCCAAGTCAGTCTCGTTTAAAGTACAACGAATTTGGTTTTCGTTAATTCTTTCAAACTTCATATTGCTCACTTCCTTTTCATTGTTATACTAAAGTGATTATAAGTTACACCACACCTAGTATATATTCAGTATATACGGTATTGATGAAACTGTAAAGCATTAAAACATAAACTTTCTATAAATTTACAAAAAATTAAAATAGATATTGAAAATAATGTAAAAAAGTGGTATATTCTCTATAAGAGCTTCTAATTAAAAAAGGAAAGAGGTGAGGGAAAACGTATAAAAGGGGGCTCGGGTTACAAGTAGGGTAGTAATCGTGCGTTGTATATCACAAAACAATACGATTGAAAAAGCTATGAGAAACCAAAAGGCAGAGTAACCAATTAACCAAGTTTACAATAATAGATCTCAGAGGCAAAAGAGTAGAACAGGACGTGAAAATGTGATCGATCCTGTTCTATTTTTTTCGCCAAGGCAATGAGCCATGTAAAAGCAGTTATGTTCTTTGGTTAAGAACAATAAGTATTTAAATATTTTAAAATTCCAAGATGAATGGCCCAAGCGATTTGGTTTTGGTACTCATCAGAATTTAGTTTGCTAGCTTCTTCAAAATTGCTCAAAAAACCACATTCAACGATGACCATAGGGCAAGTTGCTCCTTTTAATAAATAGTAGGTGTCATTGGATTTATATGTTCGGTGATTGGTTGGATCTAGAGTTTCAATCAACTGGGCTTGTAATAATTTGGCAAGTTGCTCACTTTCTTTTGAATGAACATAATAAAAGACTTGAGCACCTTTTTGGGCTTCAGAAGGGAAGCTGTTTTGATGAATACTAACAGCGATATCAGGTTGATATGTTGCAATCTGATTTCGACGATTTCTCATATCAGCTTTCTTCTTGTTTGTATCACTTTCTTCAAAGAGGGCGATATCGGTCTCTCTTGTCATAATCACTTTTACATCATTTTGTGTAAGGAGTTGTCGAAGTTTTAGAGCGATGGATAGATTAATGTCTTTTTCAAGAGAACCGTCAATTCCCACTTTTCCAGGATCAAATCCTCCATGTCCGGCATCGATGACAACGGTATATTTGGCGGGAAGGGTAGAGGCTTTTAAAAAGAGAGAGGATATATGATAAATAGAGGGTATTAGGAGGAGTAGAAAAATGACAGAAAAGAAAGTGAACTTGTGAGTACGGATGTAGTTTTGCATAAATCCTCCATAAGAAATCAAATAAAAAATGTTTTAACTCATTATATGGTTAAATTCTAAAAATATTCTTGCAGAAAATAAAAAGATTCGCCTGTCATATTATTGTGTGATATAATAAAAGTCATGGTTGAAAAGAGGTAAGAAATATGAACACAAAAATAATAAAATTAGAATCATTAGAAAACAATGAAGAAAAATTAATAGAAGCAGCAAAAATATTGCAAGAAGGAGGACTTGTTGCGTTTCCAACAGAGACAGTTTATGGTCTTGGAGCAGATGGACTTAATAGTGAAGCGGCTGCTAAGATCTATTCTGCAAAAGGGCGTCCAAGTGATAATCCTCTGATTTTGCATATTGCAGATATGGACATGATTTCTAAGTTAGCAAAAAATATCAGTGAAGATGCCATGAAAGTTATGAATGCTTTTTGGCCTGGGCCACTTACAGTCATTTTAAATAAAACAGATATTGTTCCTTATGGGACCACAGGAGGCCTTGATACGGTTGCTATTCGTATGCCGAGTCACCCAGTGGCAAGAGAATTGATCCGCATAGCAGGTGTAGCAGTAGCTGCTCCAAGTGCCAATACATCAGGACGTCCAAGTCCAACAACTGCCCAACATGTCATACAGGATCTAGATGGAAAGATCGATATGGTGGTTGACGGTGGAAAAGTCGGAATTGGGATTGAATCCACTATTGTAGATATGACAGGGGAAAATCCTATGATTTTACGTCCAGGATATATTACAAAGCCTATGTTAGAAGAAGTCGTAAAAAAAACAGTGAGTATTGATCCTGCTATTTTAAGCAAAGAAGGCATGGATGGAGTACGGCCAAAGGCACCGGGAATGAAATATAAACATTATGCACCAAAAGGGGATTTAACCATTGTTTCTGGGGATAATATAAAAAAGGTAGTAGGAAAAATTCACGAACTTGTAGAAGAAAAACAAAAAGAAGGATACCGTGTGGGAATTATTGCTACGGATGAAACGGTTTTACAATATGGAGAAGGAATTGTGAAATCCATTGGTTCAAGAGAAGATGAAGTCAGCATATCAGTAGGACTTTATAGTGTGCTTCGTGAGTTTGATGATGAAGGCGTTGATTTTATTTATTCAGAATCCTTTGAACAAGATGATTTTGGACAAGCCATTATGAACCGACTATTAAAGGCAGCAGGGTATTCAATTATAAAAGTATGAGGAGTAATGCAATGATTAAGTATCATCAAATTCTTTTTCTGTCAACGACCAATACCTGTAGGGGATATATGGCAGAAGTGTTAATGAGGAAAGAGTTATTGAAACGAGGAATCAAAGACGTAGAGGTTTCTTCAAGAGGAACTATCGTTTTATTTTCAGAGCCTATTAATCCAAAAGCGGTGCTTGTTATGAAAAATAATGACCTTCCAGTAGAGGAAGATTATTTGACAAAGCCCCTTACAGAAGAAGATGTGAAAAAAAGCGATCTGATTTTAACTATGACAGAAGAACAAAAAGAAAATTTATTGCAAGAGTATGATTATTCTGGTGATATTTATACTGTAAAGGAACTAGGAAGAGAAAAAGGAGAAGTATTAGATCCCTATGGAAAGGATTTAATTGACTATGAATATTGTTGTAGAGAACTTGATCGCTTAATTGAAAAAATAGCGGATGCTATTTTTGAAGAGGAGTAGTTCATCTAGAAAATTTAAAAGAAAGATTGTATTGGAGATTTGTAGGATCACTTTGGTATATTTCCATAAATATAATAGTAATTTGAAACACCCTTTTAATAGGAAGAAACTCGTTCAGAAAATTAAAATATACACAAAAATTTTATAAAAGATAGTTTTGTAAAAAATAGATAAATACTTTTTAAATAGGTAAAGATACATTTTGATTCGTGATTATATAGAATGTGATGGGGATTTTTGGGGAATGGCCTATAGAAATATAATAGAATTTTTTGAGCAACGAGAATAGAAATATAAAAATCAGTGATTGGCAAATAATTATATAAATTATCACTCAAAAATTGGGCTAGTAGACAAAGTTGTGAAAAATATGTATAATGGTTTATAAATGTACAATATAACTGTGCATAATGTAAGATACAAAGTTGGTTCTGTGTATGATTCTTTGTGAAAGAGAGATACTAGAAAGGAGCTAGAAGAACAATTTTGGTTCTGTGAGAAATGATTCTGTTCATATCATGAAACAATAAGGAACATATGATTTGCATGGAAGGTAATCTGCGAATAGGCATGATATTGATGCCGACCATGAATGTGAGAAACTGGTATAATGTATGTCTTATCATTGATATGAAGAAGAAAGGAGGGTGAAAGTATGGTGAAGGAAACAATCGAAGCGATAAAAGAATCAGAGGCAAAAGCAGAACAAATAATACGAGAGGCTTCTGAGCAAGGAAAAACTTTTATCGACCAGGCGAATGAGCAAGCAAAATCCCGCGTGGAGAAAGCCAAGAATGCGATTCGTCAAAAAGAGATGCAAGCAGAAGAGGCGAGAGAAAAAGATGGAACAGTCTATCTAGAAAATGCCCTAAAGGAGGCAGAAGAAGAGGTAATGTCTCTAAAGCAGATGGCGGAACAAAAAGCACAAGAAGCCATTGATTTGATTGTGTCACAACTCGTTTAACAAAGAATAATGAGAAACACGCTATGGAGTTTCTCGTGTTTATGGGTAGTGGTCATAAACTTTAAAAATATAGTTTCTGACTCGTTGCCTTTGTGTAAATGGGTAGAAATTTAAAAGAGTAAGGAGGGATATGAAAATGGCAGTATTGCAAATGCAGAAAATCAATATCTGTGGTCTGAAAAAAGATCGAAAATCTATTTTAGAGATTTTGCAATCTTCAGGTGTTATGGAAGTGACTAAGACTGCTGAAGAAGATAGCATTTTTCAGAAGATGGATACGATGTCTTATCGGCAGATGTTTGAGAAAAATGCATTGCTAGCCGATCAGGCATTGGAAATACTGCAAAACTATGCTCCAGAGAAGAAGTCTTTATTGGCTGGCTTAGAAGGGAAGGCTCTAGAGGAAGCCACCCATTTTAAGCGGATGGAAAAAGAATGTGAAACGATTCTAAAATCCGTCAAACAGATTCTCGGCTATGAAAAGAAAATAGCGGAAAGCAAGGCTAGCATTTTAAAGGTGGAATCTCAAATTGAAGGGCTAACTCCTTGGTTAAACCTTGATATTCCAATGAAGTTTTCAGGCACAAGAAAAAGTGCTGTTCTCATTGGAACGATGACAGGAACCGTAACATTAGATCAGATCTATGAAGCGGTAGCCGAGAAAGAACCTTCCTTGGAGGCATTTGATGTGACAATACTGGGAACTGATAAAGATCAGACTTGTATTGTAGCGGTATGCTTGAAAAAAGACGCAACGAAGTTAGAAGATGCGTTAAGAGCGGTTGGTTTTGCAAGACCATCACAGGCGGTTTCTGAAATTCCTGTACAACAGGTAGAGGAGTGGAAAAACCAGATTCAAGGCTTAAAAGCAGAAGTTAAGAGCCTAGAAGAACAGATACGTGTTTATAAAGATCAGAAAAAAGATTTTGAAATGTTATCTGATTACTATCGAATACGAGCACAAAAGTATCAAGTATTAGGGGATTTATTACAATCCAAAAAGACTTTCCTTGTTACAGGATATGTGCCACAAAAAGATGTAGCACAGTTAGAAGAAAAATTAGTAAGTCGTTACGATTTAGCATTTGAACAAGAAGAAATAGCGGAGGAGGAACAACCACCAGTTCTTCTAAAAAACAACGTGGTTGCAGAGTCAGCAGAAGGTGTAACAGCGTCCTTTGGTCTTCCTGCAAAAGGAGAGATGGATCCAACTTCTGTAATGTCACTTTGTTATATTTTCTTATTTGGTCTGATGTTATCAGACGCAGCTTATGGTCTTATTGTATCATTAGCATGTTTTTTTGTGTTAAAGAAGTATAAAAGAATGGATTCAGGACTTAGAAAGTCCATTAAGTTGTTTATGTATTGTGGAATATCAACACTCTTTTGGGGCGTGATGTTTGGTGGATATTTTGGAGATGCTATTGATATTATTAGTGGAACCTTCTTCAATCATAAAGTATCCATACCAGCTCTTTGGTTCATACCATTAAACGATCCAATGAAGTTGCTGATCTATTCCATGCTCTTTGGTACAATCCACTTATATCTTGGATTGGCCATGAAAGGTTATATGCTTGTAAAGGATAAGAAATATTTAGATTTCTTTTGCGATGTCATTCTTTGGTATTTGCTTTTAACAGGCTTAATCTTCATTTTACTTCCGACGGAATTATTCAGTTCCATTTCACAGATGACATTCAATTTCCCACCAATTGTTGGTACATTGGCAAAAGCAAGTGCTATTATAGGTGCTGTGGGAATTTTATTGATGTCAGGAAGAAGTAGTAAAAATCCAGCACTCCGTATTGCACTTGGTGCTTATGATTTATATAACATTACGGGCTGGGTATCTGATGTATTATCCTATTCAAGACTGTTAGCATTAGGTCTTGCCACAGGTGTTATCGCATCGGTTGTCAACCAGATGGGAAGCATGATAGGAAATAATATTTTAGGTATTATTGTATTTATTATTGTATTTATTGGAGGACATATCTTTAACCTTGGTATTAACTTACTAGGAGCATATGTTCACACTTGCCGTCTCCAATATGTGGAGTTTTTTGGTAAATTTTATGAAGGCGGTGGAAAAATGTTTGAACCATTCCGTCGTGATACAAAGTATGTAGAGTTTAAGGAGGATTAGAATTATGGGTATTTTCTTTGCATTATTAGGAGCTGCATTAGCAGTTATTTTATCAGGTATGGGATCTGCTTACGGTGTAGGTGTTGCTGGTCAGGCAGCAGCAGGCGTTGTAACAGAAGATCCAAGTAAATTCGCGAAAGTATTAATCTTACAGTTATTGCCAGGTACACAGGGTATTTATGGTTTATTAGTAGCATTTATCGCTCTTTCTAAAATGGGACTTTTAGGCGGTGGTGTTCAGAATATGGACGTTGCAACAGGTCTTTTATACTTAGCAGCTTGTTTACCAATCGCTATTGTTGGTCTTGTATCCGCTCGTTATCAGGGAAGAACTTCTGTTGCATCTATCGGAATCGTAGCAAAGAAACCAGAACAGTTCGGTAAAGCGATGTTATTCCCTGCCATGGTAGAAACTTATGCGATCTTAGCATTATTAGTATCTATCTTAGCAGTAAGTGCTTTATAATTTTGGTAGTGAGCTTAAAAACAATTGGTAAGGAGAGAAATTATGGCTGGATTAGATAAAATCATGAGTCAAATCCTAGAAGAAGCCAATGGTGAAGCCAGCGAAATCATAAACAAAGCACAGGAAGAAGCAAATGCTATTTTAGCAAAAGCGGATGCGGAATGTAAAAAGATGGAGGATGAGAGTGTAGAAAAAGAAAAGGCAAGACAACTTGCTCATGAAGAACGCTTAAAATCCTCCTCTCAGCTCAAAAAACGTCAGGCAGTCTTGCTTGCAAAACAGCAAATCATTTCTGATATGTTAGAGCGTGCTTATGAAGCATTATTACAACAAGATACAGAATCTTATTTTGTGCTCATAAAAAAAATGCTGGAAAAATTCACATTGGCAAAAGCAGGACAGATTTATTTTTCTGATAAAGATTTAAAAAGAATGCCATCTGGATTTGAAGCGGAAATTGAAAAAATCGCTTCTGAAAAAGATGGAAGTTTAACTCTTATAAAAGAGGCAAAAGCAATCGATGGAGGATTTATCCTCGTCTATGGTGGTATTGAAGAAAATTGTTCTTTTAAAGCGTTATTAAACGAGAAAAAAGAGGAACTTGCAGATAAGGTACAACGTTTATTATTTGCATAATGTGTAACCAAGAAGGAGGTTTTAAACATGTCTTATGTGGATTATACCTATGCGGTTGCACGTATCCGTGCGATGGAGATGACCCTTTTCTCATCTGCCACAATAGAACAACTGATGGCAATGAAAACGTATGAAAATTGTTTACAGTTTCTTATGGAACGTGGATGGGGAGATAATGATACTCCAATGAATGCTGAAGCAATTCTCGCGAAAGAAAATGAGAAAACTTGGAAGACAATAAGAGAGCTTCTAAAAGATGATCAACAAGTGTTAGAAGTATTTACTTATCAAAAATTATTCCATAATCTAAAGTCCGCGATTAAAGAGAGTATCACATCAGATAGTCACGGCAACATTTATTTTGATGATTGTGCCATCGATGGAAAAGAGATGGCACGAATTGTAAGAGAACGAGAATTTGAAGCTCTTCCAGACTTTATGAGGGAAGTGGCAAAAGAAGCTTATGAGACATTTCTCCATACAAGAGATGGACAGTTATGCGATATTATTGTGGATCAAGCTACGTTAAAGGCGATTTATGAAGCTGGAAAGAATGCAAGCGATCCGATTATTAAGGATTATGCAGAATCTACAGTAGCAGTGGCCAACATTAAAATTGCAGTTCGATCTCAAAAAACCGCAAAATCACTTGAATTTATGAAACGGGCGATGGCGCCATGTGATAGTTTATCCATCGACCGTTTGATGATGACTGCGCTTTCTGGAGTCGATGCTATTTGTGAATATTTAGCGGGAACTTCTTATGCAGAAGGTGCAGACGCATTAAAAGAGTCACCATCAGCCTTTGAACGTTGGTGTGACAATCAGTTAATGGAAACGATTAAGCCACAAAAATACAATCCATTTTCTGTTGGACCATTAGTGGCTTATGTATTAGCAAGACAAAATGAAATAAAGACTGTTAGAATTATTTTAACAGGAAAATTAAATGATTTGCCAGAAGAGCAAATCCGAGAAAGGATAAGGGAAATGTATGTATAAAATAGCGGTAATCGGTGATTATGACAGCATTTATGGTTTTGCAGCTTTAGGGCTTGATACATTTCCTGTATCAAGACTCGAAGAGGCTGAAAAGACGTTTTTAAAGCTTGTTTCTTCCGAATATGCAGTAATTTATATTACGGAAGCATTAGCAGAGCAGTTAGAGCGTATAATCGCCAAATATAGAGAACAGTTAATGCCTTCTATTATTTTAATTCCAGGTATTTCTGGAAATACAGGAAAAGGAGTGGAAGGGGTTAAAAAGTCAGTAGAACAGGCTGTTGGTTCCGATATTCTGTTCAGCAATTAATGGATTTTTTAAAGGCATATGCCTAAGAAATCATGCTTAAAAGAACCAAATATAAGAAGAAAGGCGGGGTGAATTGACCCAATGAGCAAAGGTGTTATTAAAAAAGTAGCAGGACCGCTTGTAATTGCTGAGGGAATGCGTGATGCAAATATGTTTGACGTCGTTCGTGTAAGTAATCAGCGTCTAATTGGCGAAATTATCGAAATGCATGGGGATCAGGCCTCCATTCAGGTATACGAGGAGACTTCAGGATTAGGACCAGGAGAACCAGTGGAATCTATGGAAGCACCTCTTTCTGTAGAATTAGGGCCAGGTCTTATTACAAGCATTTATGATGGAATTCAACGTCCTCTTGATGATATTATGAAAGCAACAGGAGGAAATAGCTTAGAGCGTGGAGTAGAAGTTCCATCATTAAAAAGAGATAGAAAATGGGCTTTTGAACCAACTGCAAAAGTTGGAGATGAAGTAGAAGCGGGAGATATTATTGGTACCGTACAAGAAACTCCTATTGTTTTGCATAAAATTATGGTGCCTTATGGTGTAAAAGGTACTGTAAAAGAGATTAAAAAAGGCGAATTTACGGTAGAAGAAGTCGTTGCTGTTATCACAACAGAGAATGGTGATAAAGAGTTAACATTAATGCAAAAATGGCCAGTTCGTAGAGGACGTCCATATAGCAAGAAACTTCCACCAAGAGTTCCATTAGTAACAGGACAGCGTGTTGTCGATGCCTTTTTCCCAATTGCAAAAGGTGGGGTAGCGGCTGTTCCAGGACCTTTCGGTAGTGGAAAAACAGTAATTCAGCATCAGCTTGCAAAATGGGCAGAAGCGGATATCGTCGTTTATATCGGATGTGGAGAGCGTGGAAACGAGATGACAGACGTATTAAACGAGTTTCCAGAATTGAAAGATCCAAAAACTGGAAATTCATTAATGGAGCGTACGGTGTTAATCGCTAACACATCAGATATGCCTGTAGCCGCTCGTGAAGCGTCTATTTACACAGGTATTACAATTGCTGAATATTTCCGTGATATGGGATATTCGGTAGCCATTATGGCGGATTCTACTTCTCGATGGGCAGAGGCTCTTCGTGAAATGTCAGGACGTTTAGAAGAAATGCCAGGTGAAGAAGGATATCCAGCTTATTTAGGAAGCCGTCTTGCACAGTTCTATGAACGTGCAGGTCATGTAATCTGTCTTGGAAAAGATGGAAGAGAAGGAGCTCTTTCTGCTATCGGTGCGGTATCTCCTCCAGGTGGTGATATTTCAGAACCAGTTTCTCAGGCAACACTTCGTATCGTAAAAGTGTTCTGGGGGCTTGATTCTAACTTAGCGTATAAACGTCATTTCCCAGCGATTAACTGGTTAACAAGTTATTCTTTATATGTGGATAACATGGGAAAATGGTTTAACGATCATGTATCAGAAGACTGGATGACAGAGCGTCAGGAAATGATGAGTTTACTTCAAGAAGAAGCGGAACTTGAAGAAATTGTAAAAATGGTTGGTATGGATGCGTTATCTCCAAGTGACCGTTTAAAAATGGAAGCGGCTCGTTCTATTCGTGAAGACTTTTTACATCAGAACTCTTTCCACGATGTGGATACTTACACATCTCTTAGAAAGCAGTTCTTAATGATGAGTTTAGTTCTTGATTTCTACAAAGAATCGAAAAAAGCATTAGAACAAGGCGTATCTGTACAAGGATTAATAAAAATGGAAGTTCGTGAAAGAATCGGACGTTTTAAATATGTTGTAAATGATCAGATTGAAACAGAGTATCAAGCAGTAAAAGAAGAACTTGCGAGAGAAATTTCAAGTCTGTTTGGAAAGGAGGACTTCTAAATGCCAAAGGAATATAGAACCATACAAGAAGTTGCTGGTCCTCTTATGCTCGTTCAAGGTGTTGAAAATGTCACTTATGATGAATTAGGCGAGATTGAACTTGCAAGTGGTGAAGTAAGACGTTGTAAAGTGCTTGAAATCGATGGAAGCAATGCACTTGTTCAGTTATTCGAGAGCTCTACTGGTATTAACTTATCAAACAGTAAAGTTCGTTTCTTAGGAAAGACGATGGAGCTTGGAGTATCCGAAGATATGTTAGGTCGTGTCTTTGATGGACTTGGTCGTCCAATTGATGATGGCCCAGAAATTCTTCCAGAAGATAGAAAAGACATCAATGGTGTTCCTATGAACCCAGCAGCAAGAAGCTATCCAGAAGAATTTATTCAGACAGGTGTATCCGCAATTGATGGATTGAATACTCTTGTCCGCGGTCAAAAGCTTCCAATCTTCTCTGCTTCTGGTCTCCCACATGCCAACTTAGCTGCTCAGATTGCAAGACAGGCAAAAGTGCGTGGAACAACAGAGCCATTCGCCGTAGTATTTGCCGCTATGGGTATCACTTTTGAAGAGTCTAACTTCTTTATTGAAAGTTTTAAAGAAACCGGTGCGATTGACCGTACTGTTTTATTTATTAACTTAGCAAACGACCCTGCGGTAGAGCGTATTGCAACACCTCGTATGGCGTTAACAGCAGCAGAGTATTTAGCATTTGAAAAAGGAATGCACGTGCTTGTTATTTTAACAGATATTACAAACTATGCAGATGCTCTTCGTGAAGTATCTGCGGCTCGTAAAGAAGTTCCTGGACGCCGTGGTTACCCTGGATATATGTATACAGACTTAGCTACTTTATATGAAAGAGCAGGACGTCAAAATGGAAAACCAGGATCTATTACAATGATTCCAATTCTTACGATGCCAGAAGATGATAAAACACATCCAATTCCTGACTTAACAGGATATATTACAGAAGGACAGATTATTTTAAGCCGTGAACTCTATCGAAAAGGTGTTATGCCACCAATCGATGTTCTCCCATCTCTTTCCCGTTTAAAAGATAAGGGAATTGGAGAAGGAAAAACTCGTGCGGATCATTCCAATACAATGAACCAGTTATTCGCAGCTTACGCTCGTGGTAAAGAGGCCAAAGAGTTAATGGTTATTTTAGGAGAGGCGGCCTTATCCGATATCGACTTAATTTATGCAAAATTTGCCGATGCCTTCGAAAAAGAATATGTATCTCAAGGATATGAAGCAAACCGTGATATTGAAGAAACACTTTCTATCGGTTGGAAGTTACTTTCCATTCTTCCAAGAAGTGAGCTGAAACGTATTGATGATAAATATCTTGATCTGTATTATGGGAAGGAGTGATTGCATTGGCAACGACTCAAGTAAACCCAACCCGTATGGAGCTCACTCGTTTAAAAAAGAAGTTAGCTACGGCTGTTAGAGGTCATAAACTTTTAAAAGATAAACGAGACGAATTAATGAGACAGTTCCTAGATCTTGTAAGAGAAAATATGGAATTGCGTCAAAAAGTAGAAGCAGGGATCAAAGAGGCGAATAAAAACTTTGTCATTGCAAAGGCAGGAATGTCTGAGCAGGAACTCCATTCTGCATTAATGGCTCCAAAACAGGAAGTGTATTTGGAAACCACAAAGAAAAATATTATGAGTGTTGATATTCCTGTTTTTGAATATAAAACAAGAACAGCGGATGAAAATGATATTTATTCTTATGGTTTTGCATTTACATCTAGTGATTTAGATGGCGCAGTAAAATCTTTATCTGATAAATTGCCAGATATGCTAAGACTTGCTGAGATTGAGAAGTCTTGTCAGCTTATGGCGTCAGAGATTGAGAAAACACGCCGTCGTGTAAATGCCCTAGAGCATGTCATTATTCCAGAGACACAAAAAAACATTAAGTATATTACAATGAAATTAGATGAAAATGAAAGAAGTACACAGATTCGTCTAATGAAAGTAAAAGATATGATGTTAGAAGAAACTCATCACTATAAAGAAAAAATGTTAAATGGTGAAGTTGAAAGATAAAAAAGAGAGTCCAGTGTGAGTAGGCGCTGGACTCTCTTTTTCTCTTTTCTATAAATTTGTATTATAAATTTATAGGAAAAGTATATCTTTCTAATCCTTTGCTGCGTTTTCCGTATTCAATGGCTTTCTTAGGACAACGACAAATACAAGCCATACAATGAGTGCAGTGTTTGTTCCAAACTGGTTTTCCATTAGGAAGAGAAATATTGTTCATAGGACAGACCTTTTTGCATATTCCACAAGAGATACAGTCATTCGTTGAATAGAATTTTTTGTCGTGGACAAAGAATGGATAGAAAAGATCGTTTACAATACCACTATTTAACTTATCTGTAAAAGAGATAGTAGACTGTGGATACGGTTGCTCATTTTTTATTAAAAGAGCAGTATTATGAATGGACTCTTCTGCGTCTTTAATAATTTTTAACGCTTGTTCTTTTGTTGGGGGCCTAAATAGAACTAGATAGTTATCAGGCATAACAATAGGAATACAGCCAAGAAGATTGAATCCTTTTGCAGTGCATAACTTCTGTATATAGGCATTGGCATTTCCAATACTGCCACCACATGTCATAATAAAATAGATATTTCGATTGCCAGTTAATTTCGTATTCAGAAACCATTTTTGTAAAATTCGAGGAATTCTCCAAGCATAAGTAGGAGAAACAATAATCCATGGTTTCTTTGAATGGATTTCAGAACGGTCATTTGTCTGAAATTTTTGTAATAGGTTCAATGTCTCATCTTCTATTTCATTTCCAATCTTTTGGGCTACATATTCACTATTTCCAGTGGCCGAAAAATATAAAATCATAAAGTATTCTCCTTCTTATATTCTTTATTGAGTATATAGATCCAAAATGCCTTATAAGTCTTTACAAGTATTTATAGCAAGTAGAGGAAAGAGGTACTCTTTCTGTAAAAATTATTTTTCTGATTTGGTCTGAAAAGAAATGTTTGTTTGTTGGGTGGATCCCAAGTAAACTGGAAGCTATTTCTTATCCTCAATGGCACGAATAACAAAAAATCCCATAACTGCAATAGCAAGAATATTACCTAAATATCCCTCAAGATTTATTGTTGCTCCTAAATAAAGTCCAAACAAACCTGCTATAATAGTCCATATCAATGCTAAAGTTGCTTTTCTCATCTTGCACCTCCCCAAATTTCAAATTTATTAAAACTTTTAATATTTCTATAAATAAAACTTCCTTTTTATCATATTAAAAAAGGAAGTTTTATTCAGAGTTTATTTGCTTGTATATTTGATGACTGTCTGTGAACGTGAGGAACTGGCAAAGCGTGATTCTCATCGTTATATTAAATGATCGGTTATGGTGCTTTTATAGTATTAATGGCATCCATCGATTCCACAGCACATACCATGGATGTCTTCAGGAACGTCTTCTTTATTCTCTTCCAATGCTTTTGTAATCAGATTTTTAAACTCATCTTTAGAATAAATAGCACCATCGATTTTTTGTTCGCCAATATAAATAGTTGGTACAGAAGTCACTTTTAGTGTTTCTTTTGCATGGCGAACATTTTCTTTCACGGTGGCAGTATAAATACCATTGACTAATGCTTGTTCAAACTGGTGAGGATCAAGACCTAGTTCTTTTGCTAATGAAATAAGAACATTTGGATCGCCAATGTCCAATTCATCCATAAAATAAGCTTCATATAATCGATCGGAGTAAGCATCACTAACGCCATGTTCTTTTGCAAAGTAAAAGCCTTCCCATGCAAGACGAGTATAAGGTCTTGGAATCACATGAGGAGGTAATTTCATATCAATACCAAGTTCTTTACAAATAGGAACTAATGTCTTTGCCCAACGTTCTTTACGTTCTTCATCATGATAGGTATCGATTTGAGGGGCAGGTTCTTCTGTCAATTCCATTGGATGCCAAAGAATGTCAACTTCTTCGTTAGTCGCTGTTTTTATTTCTTCTATCGCTTCTAATAGTGGTTTTTTGGCTGCCACACAATAAGGGCATACATAATCTGTTATAAAACGAATATTAAGTGCCATTTTGCACCCTCCTTTCTAACTAGTGTCTTTCTTTTTATATTCTATTCTGGATAGACAAGATGTGCTTCGTCAATAGGATAGAGTGTATTTTCTAAATATCTTTTTGCAAGCCAATTTGCCATAGGTAGGTTCATATCTAAATAGTTTCCACAATCTTTTGCAGCAGCACCTGGAACTTCTCCTTTGAAATCTCTAATAAATTCAAACATTCCTGTAACGAGAGATACAATCTCTTTTGACTCTAAATCTCCTGCTAAGAGAAGATAGAAACCAGTACGACATCCCATCGGTCCAAAATAAATTGTTTTTGTTCCCCAATCCGCATGATTTCTTAAATAAGTTGCCCCAAGATGCTCAATTGTATGCATCTCGGCTGTATTCATAACAGGTTCACGATTTGGAGCAGTCATTCTTAAATCGAAAGTGGTAATCATACCATTTCCTACGGGATCTTTTCTAGATACATAAATACCTGGTTCGAGTTTAATATGATCAATTGTAAAACTTGTAATTTTTTCCATAACAAAATCTCCTTTTAAATTTTTTATATGAAATATCATAGCACTCTTTTTCATGGAAAGTCTAGTCCATGTATGATAGAAGGGAGTCTTTTTTCTCTTTTTATAAAAAGGTTCCATTTAAAAAGGTTCAATTCTCTTATGATTTCATGTTATAATAAAAGATATAGTAAACGCAAAGTACAGAAAATTAAGGAGGTGTTATCCGAAGATGAATGAAACTGTTCAGCGAGTGGAAAAACATTTGATAAAGAAACAGGATCCTTTTTTTCCTATGCTTATGGAGTTTTGTCATCATTCAAAGAATCTGTATAACCACGCAAATTATTTGATTAAGCAAGAGTATCGAGTAAATGGCAAATGGTTAAGGTATCAAGAACTCCATAAGCGTTTAAAAGTTGATATGAAATTTTCAGATTATAAAGAGATGCCAACGGCACAATCGGCACAGCAGACATTAAAGTTACTGGATAAAAACTGGAAGTCTTTTTATGCAAGTATGCGTGACTT
>OJJJ01000255.1_pt1 | contig 31657 bp, 28 predicted proteins | sample 1596311 | NCBI WGS metagenome assembly OJJJ01 (sample SAMEA4350140, study PRJEB24818) | metagenome | biome: human; feature: gut; material: faeces | place: Denmark | collected 2013-09 | reverse complement strand
GCTCGGGCCTTATGCTAGTTCCAACCTGTCATGGACACGCGGTTCGGTACTCAATCGACTGACCGCGGAACGACCAAATCTTGGTGCTGAATTGGCCAATGCGGCACGCCAGGCCCGAAACGGTTTCGGCGGTCAGGCTGGTGTACAGCTGGCCGCAACACTGCAAATCGTGAACCAGAAAGCCAATGAACTTGGCGTGCCAGTGGGTGGCGGCACCCAGGCATTGCTGGACGCGCACGCCGTATCGATCGGAGACGGAGCCATTGCGCTACACGATGCTACAGGGGTGCCCTTGCGCTCACTGGGAACAGGCTCATCCCGTCTACTGGTCGCAGGAATGCAGCGTGCAGCAGCGCAGCAGGCATCTGTCGTTCTGGTCGACGAAGTTGAGTATGGTTTGGAGCCGCATCGCCTTACCCGATTGTTGAATTCCCTTGGTGCGAAGGAAAATCCCCCACCCCTTCAGGTATTTCTAACCACCCATTCCCCGGTCGCTGTCCGCGAGCTTAACGGCAATCAGCTCTTCGTGGTACGCAAGTCTCCGGATGGTGCACATCAGGTTCTCCAGGTAGGTGTCGCTGATGATATTCAAAGCACCGTCAGGGCTGATCCGGAAGCTTTTCTCGCCCGAAGTGTCATTGTCTGCGAAGGTGCCAGTGAAGTCGGCCTGATCCGTGGTCTGGACCACTTCTGGACGAACGCAAACGGAGCGTCAATGCTGGCCGCTGGGACTGCGTATGTGAATGTCGGCGGCGGAGAGCCTGACCGGTGCTTTGTTCGCGGACTCGCATTGCGCCAGCTTGGCTATCGGGTATTGGTCATGGTTGATGCGGATAAGCCGCCCACTGCGGCGACCGTACAGGCATACGTGGATGCTGGTGGGGAGTACATCACTTGGCGAGAAGGGCGTGCTCTGGAGGACGAACTGTTTCTGAGTCTGCCAGATGCGGGTGTGGATGCGCTGCTTCAGCGAGCCATAGACCTTGTGGAAGAAGACCTGGTGGAGGCGCATATACAGACTCAGTCAAGTGGACAACTGACTCTCGCCCAAATCCGGCAGCAGCGTCAACAACTAGGTGTGCCATATCCTCTCGCAACGCGACAGCTACTGGGACTGGCAGCGCGTAATCGTCGAAACGGCTGGTTTAAATCGGTCACCAAGTTCGAGGATGTGGCCCGCGATATTCTCGGTCCTTATAGTCAAATATCAGAGCCAGAATTTGTCACCCTGATCAATCGTCTCTACTGGTGGCCCCATGCCGCCTGAGTATAATTTATTCGCTTTTCGTCGAGGCGCGATCACGGCCCCTGCAGGTTGTGGGAAGACGCAACTGATCGCAAATACATTGTCCCAACATACCGAGGCGAAGCCAGTTCTCATCCTCACTCATACCAATGCAGGTGTCACGACACTGCGTCTGCGCATGCAAAAAGCCGGAGTGCCCGCTTCGGCTTACCACATTGCCACAATCGATGGTTTTTCCATGCGGTTGGTGGCGATGTTTCCGCAGCGAAGCGCTGTTGCCGCTGCAGTCCTCCTGCTCCGGAATCCCGGAGCTGACTACCCGGCAATACGCTTGGCTGCTAGGCATTTACTCCAAAGCGGGCACCTCAATGAGGTTCTTGCAGCAAGTTATGCCCATCTGATTGTCGATGAGTATCAGGACTGCAATTTAGTGCAACATGATCTGGTTACAGCACTTTCCGTGGTACTTCCCACCTGCGTTCTTGGAGACCCGATGCAGGCTATCTTCGGCTTTCGCGGTAATCAGCTGGTGGACTGGAATACCCATGTGCTTCCCCATTTTCCTGCTATCGGCGAGCTGAATCAGCCCTGGCGTTGGACGAACGCAGGCAAGCCCGAATTTGGTCAGTGGCTCCTGGAGTGTCGGAGAATACTCCTGGCAGGAGGTGGCATTGATTTACGCCAGGCGCCGGCCGAAGTCGTCTGGGTCGAGTTGCAGCCGGCTACTGCCATTCAGCAGCGGCTCACCGCTGCGTTAACTCAGGCTGTTACGCGGGAGGGAGACGTGTTGGTGATTGGCGACAGTCGCAATCCTCGAGGTCGTCGTCAAATGGCCAGCCAGACGCCAGGGGCGGCGGCTGTAGAGCCCGTAGACTTGGCGGATCTCACACTGTTTGGAACGACTTTTAATCTGCAAGCTGCCAACGCACTAATTCGTCTAGTGGAGTTTGCCGCGGAGGTGATGACGCAGGTCGGCGCTGCTGCCTTGCAACCCCGATTAGAGAGCTTACGCCGGGGAACTGCACGCAATCCTGCTACAGAGGCAGAAGCTGCACTGCTCGCTTTCGCGAATGCTCCAAGTTTTCCCTTGGCTGCCAAAGCTCTACGCGCGTTGACCCTGCAAAACAATGCCCGAGTCTATCGTCCGGATGTTTTGTATTGCTGTCTGCGCGCGATGCAAATGGCTGCGGGAGACAGTTGCAGTTTTGCCGAGGCTACGGTGCGGGAGCGCGAACGCAACCGGCACGAGGGCAGACCCCTTGCTCGGCGTGCCATTGGCAGTACCCTCTTACTGAAGGGGCTAGAGGCGGAAGTAGCCGTCATAATCGCTCCTGAAGAGATGGATGCCCGACATCTCTACGTAGCCTTCACTCGTGGCTCGAAGAAACTAGTTATCTGTTCGTTTACTCCAATTTTGATGGCCCGCTAGCGCCGACGTAAAGCGCTTTTTTTCTTCGACGGAGCACTGGCTATTCATAAGGAACTGAGCGTGATAAACAAAAAAGTACTTTCCCTCATAAAGGATGTGACTGATAGCGGCAATATGTCTGCCGCAGAGATGGCTGAGTGGATCGACACTCATTCTGAAGACATAGAGAATTTTGTAGCGCTAAAAATGTTCGAGTACCTAGATGAAGCTAAAGGGGAAGTATTAAAGGAACATTACGAAAATTTAGATGCATTTAGAAAGAGACTATTTGCAACTTGGGAGTCCCCTATAAAGCGGCTGGATGCATTAATTTATGGCTGTACTGAAATTAGCGATGAGGTAAATAGCGAATATCGCACTAATCCTGGCATAAGGTCTGCAAAGCTGAACATAGATACCCGACTGCATGCACGTGCAGTCCAGGTTTCTTGCGAGATATCTCACCTTCTAAAAGGTGGGTTTGCAGATGGTGCGATGGCCCGCTGGAGAACACTCCACGAAACCACTGCCATATTGATATTTATTGCAGAAGGCGACGAAGACCTGGCGAAAAGATTCACGGATTTTCAGAGTATTCAGAGGAAGAAAGCTGCTAATCGATATAACAAATATAGTGGAGAGTTGGGTTTTACTTCCTTCTCTTCAGAGGATTTAAGTCGGTTTGATCTCGAAAGGGAAGGCATCGTCGGTAAATATGAAGCGGGATTCGGTAATGATTTTGGTTGGGCCGCTAAAGCCTTAGGAAAAGAACCCAGTACCAGAACTAAGGTTCGCTTTAGTGATATTGAGGAATTTGTCGAGCTGGACTTCTTGCGACCGCACTACGGCTTTGCCAACCAGTATATTCATGCAGGAATTGACAGCATTGGCTTCAAGCTCGGTACATCGCTTTCAAATAAAGATCTCTTGCTATGTGGGCCATCTAATGAAGGGCTGTTAGAGCCGATTCAGTGCACCAGCTTGTCCTTGATACAGGCCACTCAGGCGATAATCTCAGTTTCACCAGACGATCAACGTCTGCTATATAGCGCCGTGCTCTAGTTGTGGCATGAGAGGTTGAAAGAGGAAGTTGTCGCCGCATCAGATACACTCATGAAGAAAGGCGAAGCTTATAGCTGTGAATAAAATTCAGGAATTTTAATTTCAGAGATACGAAGATGACACCGACGGTATTTATATCTTACTCACACGATAACGAATTACATAAAGACTGGGTACTGCAACTTGCAACAAGGCTGAGATCCAATGGCGTTGAGGTTTTGCTGGACCGCTGGAATCTAAAGCTGGGGCAAGATTTGGCTGCCTTCATGGAACGTGGCTTATCGTCATCCAGTCGGGTAGTATGTATTTGTTCGGAAGCATACGTCGCAAAAGCGAATGGCGGCAAGGGGGGCGTGGGCTATGAAAAGCAAATTATTACGGGCGAGCTATTAGCCGACTTGAACAAAAATTGGGTTATTCCTGTTGTCAGAAATAATTCTCAGTCCAAAAAAGTGCCAACTTTTTTGGTGGGTAAGTTTTACGTTAGTTTTGAGGATGATAAGCTGTATGAAAATCACTATGAACAACTTTTGAGAGAATTACTGGATGAACCTGTATTACCAATACCACCTGTAGGACCTAATCCATTCAAAACAGCGAAGCAATATACCAAGCAAAAATTCTTTCCTGCGAGTGAGAAATACGTATCGCCAGCGTCAAAGGGGCGAGTAACATTTGATTATTCCAATAATAATGGTCGTTATTATATTGGGCAAAAAGAGCTGGCGTTTGAATTGGATTTTTCAAAGTCGAGCGATCATGATATCCAATTATTAAATGATCCAAGTAGTATAAATACTATCGCTATTGTTAAAGATAAAAATGAATTTATAGAAATAGATGACGCACGTATTTATGATGGTTCATCAAGAGTTAGACGACCAAAAATAAATCAAATAGCAATATTGCAGAACAATAATGGTTTTTATGCTGCCATCAAAATTCTGTCTATCCAAGACGATACTCGTGGTGCTGAGTATGACGAGGTGACGTTTGACTACGTAATTCAAACGAACGGTAGCCCAGACTTTACGTCATTAAAATTTTAGTAGAAAAATGCATTGTGTTGTTTTCAACTTCTACGCTTGTGTCAGATCCTCTTTTCGGTCATAGCCACTGAGTGATCTGCCTCTAGAGTTGGTTCAACACCTGTCTCAAATCAGCATTCTGCTATTGGTACTCAAGAAAGAGAATCGCATTTAACTCAATGGACTTTGTAAGCGGAAGGATGTGGCATTGGTCGGTAAAGCTTATTCCTCTAATGAACGTCAAGATCCTTACAGGTATTGGATTGTTGACATGTGTTTACGGAAAGCCACGGTCCTTTGGGTTCTCGTGCATCGAGTCGGTACATAGTTAAGATACCTGCGTAATAGCTGTCTGGAATGCCAGGGAATGCGACTTTTTCACCGTCGCTAAATCGTCCCTCATAAACTTTAACGTTATGATTACTTTGAGACGCAAGGGATATCGAGATGCGTCCAGAAGGTCGACAAGTGATGTGCATCATTACGTTGGTTTGATGTGAGGCGGCGGAATCATCAAATGCACGCACGATGCTATGGCCGTTTGGCTTAAGACAAAGTGACCCAGGAATCGTCGCAGACACAGCTTCTGCAAATGTTTCTCCAGCCTTAGCGGAAGGTATGTAAAAGGTCAGGTTTAGTCCAAACTGGGCGCTTTCCGGAACGGGGGAAAACTGATCTTCAAAGAAGTACCTTGTAGCCACCAGACCTGGTTCAAAATTATTCTTGATGAGATCCGTGCTGGCCTCAAGGCACGCACCACCTACTGCAACTAGGATTGCGGTAAGTCCCTTTGATATCTTTTTTTTGAGCGACTTTGTTTCACTTCGCTTTTTAAACGCCACATTGATTCCTTTGGTCTCTTGGTCCGTCTGCTTTTTTGAATTCGTAATTAGCGCTTTGTACGAAAAAATTGTTTAGCAAATGGCTATGTTATATTGATTTTTAATCCTGATTACCTCAGTTTTGTGTTGTCCGTTGCTTCAGCTCATTCGCCTGAAGTGCCAAGTATACTGGATATTTTAATTACCAAGCAGGCGTATCTATAAGTGTCCCAGCAAATCGTGTAATTCACTTTTAAGGCTTAAAGCAACCCTATCAAGTAGATGTTCGCTCTTCGCTCAAAGCTGAATGTCAGATTTGAGTGTGTTCTACCCCAGAATACTACTAACTCACGTCTGAATTGATGCAGCTAAATCCAACCCTCAACCATTTCACCGCTGCGGCCTAAGGGGCGCTACGCCCGTCTATGCAGTGTCAGTTTTTCTCCGTGTGACTTCCGTTCTCGTATCAGCTTCCGGTTAATCGTTTCCCAACACAACCCGTCCCGCAAGGGTAAATGGCACGCATTCTGCGCCCTTGCTGGCCGGAACGATGCCGGGAAAGCGAACCGTCAGGCGATACGAAGACGAAAATCACACCACTGACGGAGAAAAAACATGACCATTTCCCTGCATACCCATACTAGCGCCCCTAACACCGCAGCGGCGACCAGCGTATCCCCGCTGGAGCAGTCAGGCTCCTCAAAAACGAAATTTTCTAAAGCCAAAACCGATATTTATCAGACTGTCACCAACAACATCATTGCAGCGCTTGAAGCCGGTGTAAAACCGTGGTCTTGCCCGTGGAAACGAGTGGCGGGCATGTCTGGGTTGCCTTCCAACTTCGCAACCGGTATCGCGTATAGCGCAATGAATATCATGCTGTTGTGGTGCAGTGCATCAGAACAGGGCTTCTGTGATTCACGCTGGATGACATACAAACAAGCACAGGCAGTAGGTGGACAGGTTCGCAAAGGTGAACACGGCACGACAGCCATTTTTTATACAACCTTAGAGAAGGAAAACGAAGACGGCGAAATCGACCAAATCCCGATGCTGAAAACCTTCAATGTATTCAATGTTGAACAAATTGATGGCCTTCCACTGACAACTGAAACAGTCAGCACAGAAGCAACCTTTGACCCGTTGCCGGAGGCTGAAAATCTGTTCCAAAAGAGTGGCGCAAACATCACCGAGAAAGGACAAAATGCCTTTTTCCAACCCTCAACTGATGAGGTCTGGCTACCAGAGCGTCATCTGTTTTCAGATGCAGCTAATTTCTATGCTACTGGCCTGCATGAGCTGGTTCACTGGAGCGGTGGTAAAAAACGCCTTAACCGTGAAATGAAAGGGAAATTCGGCAGTGCAGATTATGCGGAGGAGGAATTAGTGGCGGAGCTGGGAAGTGCCTTTCTGATGGCGGATTTGGGGATTATCGGAGAGGTGCAGCATGAAAGCTATATTGCCTCATGGCTCCAGGCGTTAAAAAACGACAAGCGCTATGTCTTCAAAGCAGCCAGCGCCGCCTCAAAAGCGCATAGTTATTTAATGGATAAAGCCTGAGGGCAGGGGCAAGAAGCCGCAAAGGAATGTGGCTTTAACCTTTCATAGCGGTGGGAGGAAAGGTGTATAATTCCAATGCGAATTTTCCTGGCATACAGTGTCAGGAAAATTCGCAGACTGCGGGGCGGGCGGCAAAGAGCCCGCTCATTCCTTTCAGATGCATTAGAGCAGACTTGATCTGGCAGTGTTCTCTGTTAGAACACGATTTCACCTGATAGTCGGCAACGAGCGAGGAGCGGAAGTTCGCATTTATTTGCCAACTTAAAAGCGCTTGCAGCCCGTCTCGGATATTTTCTTGCAGACGAATGACCGCGGGCCTTTGAAATTCTGCCTCAGGAACACCAATCTGCATCTGGCTTATGTTCACACCAGCGTCACAGGGGTGGGTTCTAGCGTGAGAGTGAAACACGGGAAGAAGTTGTTTTATATTCCCACTCGCTTTCTGTATGCCTGTACCTTCAGTTGATGCGAAGCTTTGGATATGACGATTAGTTAAAAGGCTCATAAAGGTTAAAATCATTACATAATAACTATTATTGTTCTTTATCAATAAATTATGGAAAAACATATCTTGACCACGGCATCCCCAGTGCTATGTTTACGGGAAGCGGCACAGCGCCTGGACTGCACTCCAGATGGACCATGACCTTCAAGGATAACGCCTGTCTGCTATGCCAGGTTGGTCAAGCCCTTAGCCCCGCAAGCGAGACAATCAGCAGTGAAGATTAACAGTATTGGCAATCTGTAGCGAAGAGCTACAGTACTGCCCCTTCCATCATCCACAATGATAGCTATCAGTAAGTTAACGAAAATGAGAGGGCATCGGAAATGCTCGAAGTTGAATTTCAGGAATGGTTGAAGAACAGAGGTGCCAAAACACAAGCAGGCCTCAACTCCCGTATTTATGCTGTCAAAACTATCGAAAAAAATCTCGCAGCGCTTGGTTCTCCTCATGCAGATCTGGATGCAGCCTACAAGGCGGATGGGTTTGCGCAATTGCGACAGCGGATCAAAGAGATTCGCCGTGATGCTAAAGACAACGGCGAAGACTATCGGTTGCTAATGCCCGAATCAGAGCAACCGCTTAACCGATTGTCCAACTGGAATAGCTGGCTCGGACAATATGGACGCTTCCTGAGTGGTGATGATTCTCAGGCCGACGAAATTCGGGATTATGTCCTTGAAAACTACATCATCCCAGGCAGAGAGCGAGGTGACGCCAGTGTCACCCTGGTAGTTGGCCCTCTGAATACTGAAATGGGCCTCGACAAGGGATGGCCGAACATCTGTCAGGTTCTTGATGGTCAAAAATTTCAGGAGCTAGCGGATGTTCCCCCTCCGGTGACGGAAGGGCCTAAAAAGAGCACAACCCGGAAATATACGTTCATCCTTACGGAAGGAAGCGAACTGGTGGCCCAGAATAAACCGACTCCGACTAACCTTATTTTTTACGGTCCTCCTGGTACCGGAAAAACCTATCACACGGCGAGGGAAGCCGTAGCGCTCTGCGATGGCAAAGACGCCTATCCGAACTCAAAAGATGGGCGTGCGGCCCTGATGGCGCGCTATAACGAACTGATGGCAGAAAAGAGGATTTCTTTCGTCACATTCCACCAGAGCTATGACTACGAAACCTTCGTTGAGGGCCTTCGCCCAGAAATCGGTGAAGATGAGTCTTCGTTTGCAGGATTCAGACTCATGCCTACGCCGGGGCTCTTCAGAGAAATTTGCGCCCTTGCCGATCAGGCCAGAACACAACCCCGTGCACAGACGGATGCCTCGGCACTGCAACTGTCCCAAAAACGCTTCTGGAAAATGGGGCAAGGGACAATTGGCACCGAAGACGATGTGTATGAAGATGCCCGCGACAACGGGTATATCGCTCTGGGTTGGGGTGGGACCATAGACTGGAGCGCGGATGGATTTTCATCGTTCAACGCGATTCATGATGAATGGATCAAGCAAAATCCTGGGAACCTGACGCCTAGTAACTGGACGCAAACCTATCCCTTCCGTTGCGAAATGAAGCCTGGCGATATCGTGATTGTCCCTTACGGGAACACTGCGTTTCGCGCTATCGCTGAAATCACTGGTGATTACTATTTCGTTCCTGAAGCCGAAGGTTACTATGCCCACCGCCGCCCAGTTCGCTGGCTACTGACTCTTGATGAACCACTGCCACTCGATACCATTATCGATGGTAACTTCACCATGCGAACGCTCTATTCCATTGCCACCAGTCGTGTGAATATCCCGGCGCTGGGCAGACTGCTGTCGAGTACAGAAAACCCGGATAATCGTTCCGATGTTAAAGGGCAACCAGAACAGTTCGTCCTCATTATTGATGAGATCAACCGGGCAAATATCTCGAAAGTGTTCGGTGAACTGATCACGTTAATTGAGCCGGATAAACGTCTGGGAATGCCTGATGCACTCACCGTAACTCTGCCTTATTCGAAAAAGAAAGATTTTGGCATCCCCGCCAACCTTCATGTCATAGGCACCATGAATACCGCCGATCGATCCATCGCATTACTTGACACAGCATTAAGGCGGCGATTCAACTTTCGGGAAATGGCTCCCGACGCGACCCTGCTAAGTGAAGTCGAGGGGATCGATCTCAAAGCCGTTCTGAATACCATCAACCAGCGAATTGAATATCTTATAGGCCGGGAATATCGCATTGGACACGCCTTCTTTATCAATTGTGAATCCAGGGCACAAGTTGAAGATGCGGTGCGCAATAAGGTCATACCGCTGTTACAAGAGTATTTCTTCGAGGACTGGAGCCGAATCGCGGCAGTTCTGGGTGATGGTTTTATGCAGGAAGAGCAGATCTTACCGCCGCCTGGAATAGAGGGTGAACCGTTATCAAGCTGGTCAGTACGTGCACCATTCAGAAATGACGCCTTAGATCGACTGGTAGGCAAAGCCAGAACGTTAAATACCACTGCTCCCGAGGTGGCTGGTGAATCGAAAGAATGACGCACCTCACGGTTCGCGAATGGGGTGCTGTTTATGTGAGCACGGAAAGCAGCATAAATGCTCCTCATGCTTTTACACGCCCTCAGGCTAACGCGCTGCTTACGGCGGCGCGCGAGCATCCGCTGGCAAATCAGCACGGAACCAATATCTTAATCGATCGCCATAACAAAATTATTGCCGGGCAAATGGTTGGGGTCATTGCCGCTCCGGGATGTAGCCTTGAGATTCTGCCTAAATTCGACGACGAGACGATAGAACCGGACGCCACAATACGCAATCGCCTGATACGTATGCTTGATGTTGCCCTCGGCCTTAAACTCGGCAATGGACAGGCTGCAACAATGGCGAGACAAGCTGAAAGCTTGCTAGAGATACTTATCCGCTTGTTCGCCGATCTACTCTTGTCTGAAGTACATCGGGGATTACCACGCGCCTATTTGGCACAGGAAGACGATTTGCCCTCATTGCGTGGAAGGCTCAATATCAAACGACAATTCACTACGCTTGCCGTCCGCCCTGACCGTCTCGCCTGTCGTTACGACGTTCTGTCGGCTGATACCAGCCTACTTCGAATTATGAAGGCGTGTGTAGTTTTGCTTCACCATTATGCCCGAGCTGCTGATACGCTTCGCCGTCTGAATGAATTGCGTATCCTGCTGACGGGTGTTAGCGACGTTCCCTTAAGTCACCTGCCTTGGTCACAGGTGCGGATCGACCGAACCAATCATCGCTGGGAAGCACTCTACAATCTGGCACGTCTTCTCCTGCGACGCGACTGGCAGGCTACACACCACGATAAACGAGCGCAGAACGGGATTACGCTGCTTTTCCCGATGAACGACCTGTTCGAGGCATATATAGCGGCACTGGCGAAGCGTGCTGTACGCGGTACGGAATGGACAGTTCGTGCACAGGCTGGCAGATTATACTGTCTGATCGAGGATGGATTAGAAGGTAAACCACGTTTCCAGACCCGGCCGGACCTGCTTATCGAGCGGGACCATCAGACTATTATGATCATAGACACTAAATGGAAGCGTATTGGGCGTCATCCCGAAGATGCCCGGCATGGCGTATCGCAGGCTGATGTCTACCAGATGATGGCCTATGCCCGGCTTTATCACTGCCCACAAGTTATGCTTCTCTATCCACACCATACAGGTCTGGGAGCTCAACCTCTGAATGCAGGCTATAGGATTCGAGAAGGTGAAGAACAATTACAAGTGGCGAGTGTCAATATGCTCCTTGATGAAGACGAGATTGTCGGGCAGTTAATTCACCTTATCGGCATCAACACGCAGATAGGCTCTGGCTTGTAACAATAGATGAAAAACCTGATGACCTGAATTGTTATGTTCGCTTTTTGCACCCAGCAGCCCCTCGAAGCCTGCAGCTTTGAGCGAAGTATAGTCATTCGCACCCTGAGAATTACACTTTGAAGTGATTCAGGGTATGCGCTTACTGGTTACGAATATTGAGCGAGAATCATGTGATGATCGCCGCTTTTCTTTCGAGCCAGTAGGTGCTCCACGTTCGCTAACGAATACTCAGGGCATGCAGATAAACTGCTGGCTATATTTCTTTCGAAGAGCGTGGAATGCATACCAATCCCCGATGAAAGGAGTTGGTGATGACTGCGACTAATCAATTTGCTGCGCACGTTGGTCTGGACTGGGCAGATAAAAAACACGATGTCTGTGTTCAGTTTAAAAACGGTGAACGCGTATTCCATGTGATTGAACATACAGCAGAAGCGCTTGATGTCTGGCTTACCGAGTTACACCAGAAGGTAAAAGGCAGGATCGCTATCGCCGTTGAATTGAAGAAAGGCCCCGTGGTGTATGCTCTTCAGAAATATCCGTTTATCACCGTTTTCCCCGTCCACGCTTTGTCCCTGGCTCGTTACCGGCAAGCCTTCTCGCCCAGCGGCGCTAAAGATGATCCGCAGGATGCCGAGCTGGCATTAGAGTTAATGCTGCGTTACCCCCAGAAGATAAAAGCTATTGAACCCGCCAATGCGGATATTCGCTTACTTCAGCAGCTGGTTGAGCAACGTCGTCAGTTGGTTGAAGATAAACGCCGTTTTGTGAACCGGATAATCAACACGCTTAAACAGTATTATCCTCAGCCACTGGAGTGGTTCTCACATCGGGGTAGCTTACTGTTGTGTGAGCTGATTATCCGGTGGCCCAGTTTGCAACAACTGAAACGAGCCAGGCGCGAGACGATCCGCAACTTTCTGAATGCCAAAGGTGGCCGCGCAATAGCCCTTACCGAGCAGCGTGTTGCGAGTATTGATAACGCGATCCCATTGACGACAGACCCGAGTGTTATAGAGGCTAATGCTTTGATGGCAACAGCACTGGCGACACAAATTAAAGTCGTGAGTGAAATCATCAAAACCTATGACGAACGAATCGAAGCGCTGTTTGACACATTGCCAGATGCGGGGCTGTTTAAATCACTTCCGGGCATGGGGCCGTGTATGGGCCCACGAATGCTTGCTGCACTTGGTGATAACCGTGATCGGTTTAACAGCGCTGAAGAAATTCAAAACTACGCAGGTATTGCACCGGTGACAGAACGAAGTGGCCAGAAATCCTGGGTTCACTGGCGATGGCAATGTGCGAAGTTCGTCAGGCAGACCTTTGTTGAATGGGCTGCCAAGACGGTTAACTCCTCATACTGGGCCAGATTTTATTACCAGGGCCAGCGAGACAAAGGGAAATCGCATCAATCAGCCATCCGGGCTCTGGCGTTTAAATGGATAAGGATCATTTATCGCTGCTGGAAGACCAGAACCCGCTACGACGAAGCGAAATATTTGCTGGCACTTGAAGCGCGACACTCGCCCTTACTTAGGCCATAAAAAGCTTATCGAATGTCTCAGGGCGTGATGCAGACGTTACCCCAAACCTGTTCGAGCAAGAAAGGGGAGCGCCAATATTCATCTTAGTGTTCAGATGGTTAATCCAAAATCCCATGGGAATACATCAATTTCTGATGTATTTGACACTGCAGCCCAGTTAATTTTAATATCTTTTGGTTGACTAATGAGCGTATTTTTATCCCTATCCCAGTCAAAGCTGACATCTAGCAGAGGACCTGGAATGTGAGGCGATAAAGCTCCGAAGGCTATATAGTGCCAAGCACCTTTAGGTCCCTCTCTTCCAGTTATCAAAAGCTCGCTGTGCCGTATGGATTCTTTATATTCCAGAGAAAGATGTTCCGCAGCCAAAAGCTTATCTAGCCTCAACCTCCCAAGACTCGGACAATCAAAGTGCCAAGCCGGAAAATCAAAAGTCGTTTTATCGTCGATCAGTGCTACGCTGATAATATTGACTGAATCATTTGAGTCAAAACAAAGCGAAAGTAAGGAATCGGAAAATCTGTATCCCCACCACCTTTCCCCTATCTTTGTAGGCGCCCCGAGTTGCTGTTCAACCCACCGCGCTGGCGCACCAAGCTCTATCCCTGTAAAGATGTTTTCTGGAGTTTTCCGTGGTTCAATACGTAAACTTGGACGTTCTAGTTTCTCTCTCAAAAACCGAATTCCACGTTTACTCATTGCTAGCCACAAAAGGGCTGCCCATCCCAAAAAACTACCGATAGCGTTAACAATAATGTCATTGATTGGGATTTGAGTAAAAATATCTTTAACATATACAAAAATGGAGTCTATCATCTCTTATCACCTCTGTTTGATTAATACTTAAATGATACATTTTAAGAGATTAAAACATTTGAATTAAAGAGTATTATTTCCCGGTATGAACGAGCGTATTGAATTCAGCGTTCGAGTGTTGACTTATCATCCATAGCGGTAATTTCTCTCCCTTATAACCTTTGGGTATATTTATAGAGAAATCAATCGGATCCAGCTTAGTATCTATGGAAGTTATCTGGCAATCATTTACCGTCAATTCGTTGAATGCTGTGGTAATCATAGAGCTGAGGTTACCGATAAAATCAAAACCATTTAATTTTGTATTATTAGGCTCATTAGGTCTGAAGGTATATCTTACGCTGTGCAATTCTCCATTTCCATCTAAAATAGCTTCTGGGCCATTGCAATCCCAATCTCCAAATCGCATGAAATAAAATGCCAAATTTTTTTCGTGGTTGTCGTCAACTTCATTATCATCGCAGTATATTTTTAAATCACCAATAATGAAGCGCGCCTGTTTTTTTTCATCAATTGAAATTTCTTTATTTTTATCAGCAATGAGTTCTAATGCTAAATCTGGTTTTGTACCTATCATCAAGTCACCAAGCATCCCCAAAGTGTTATTTGCCAGAGAATGAATTAAGTTGGTCGCATATTTACGTTCAAGTTCGATAAACGCACTTTTGGGAAGCATTACCCATCGGTTAATGCAGCGATAGTAGATTGCATAATAGACAGGTATGCAATGTAGTTCACCATACCTTTCAATCTTGTCAATGTTGCCTTTATGTAAAAGGAATGAGGATTGAGGTTTTGCTTGGTTGCAATTCTTCACTTCAACGAATATATGAGCGCCATTATTAAGTATCAATTTATAATCAGGTGGTTGTATGTCAGGGTTGGCAGCAAAACTCTCTCCTGCATCCTCAGATTTGATAAATTTGCAGCCACCAAGCCCTGCTGCAAGGTTTCCAAAGAGTGCTTCGACTCTTTTGCCATGAACAAGCATTTCGTTGCTTTGTGATGCTTTTAAAAGCTCGCCAAAACTTGTCATGAATGCGTCAAAATCTTCTTGAACGTGCAGTTTGTAACCTCGTCCACGACTGAATTCTGAATAAACTTCGAGGGGGGCGTATTTCTCAGGATTTCTCGTTATACGTTTCATTTTATAGTGATTTTTAGAGGGGGAGAAGGCTTCAAGTTACACCTCAACAAATGATAATTCCAGTGCCGATGCTACGGTTAAGACGTCCGTTTCTGGCACCAAGCCGTACTTTTCGAACAATCTGCATTTTTGGTGTGCGCATTGCTGGTAAGGAACGCGCCATTCTGGCGAAATATATCCAGTTCAATCAACCTCACGCCATGTTCGGGCTGGGATTCGACGTTGATCGCGCCGGAGCCGCCATCGACTGGGGCGACCGCAACGCCCCCGCGCCCACGCTGACTATCACCAATCCCGACAACGGACATGCGCACCTGCTTTACGCGTTGCAAACCTCGATCCGCACCGCGCCGGACGGGAAAATGAAGCCGCTTCGCTAAGCCGCCGCCGTGGAGAACGCGCTACGTAAAAAATTAGAGACTGACGCTGGGTATTCGGGGCTAATCTGCAAAAATCCAAACCACGGCCACTGGAAAATTGCAGTATGGCAGCCGGAACTCTGCACACTGGACTGGCTCGCCGATTTTCTCGATCTGAACGCGGCGAACGACAAAGAAATCGTTGCCGACTACGGTTTAGGCCGTAACTGCACCTTGTTCGATAAAACCCGTAAATGGGCATATCGCGCCATCCGTCAGGGATGGCCTGAGTATGCTGCTATGAACGAGCTAGTGCCTACAACCTAAAGTGTTCTTTTCATTGGACGATAAAGAAGTTAAAGTTATTGCAAACAGCATATCTAAATGGACTCATGCTAATTTCTCTGATGTAGCGTTTAGATAATACGTAATAAAAATGCACTCTCCAGAAATACAATCAATTAGAGGAAGGAAAAGTAAGGGGGGAGGACGACCTAAGATGGTTGATGAACCCTGGAAGGATATGGGAATTAGTAGGTCAACATGGTATAGGAAATACAGGTGATTTATGGTTATAAGTTGTAGGTTAAAATGTGATTTATGCGATCATCTATACAGGATAAGAGTTGGTGTGGGATTTGATGGCTATCAGAAGCACTACTTTGACTGTTCTAATTGTAATGCAAATATAGTCTTTGCCCTAAGGGCTAAAGCTCCAGAAGCTAATGTGGAATCAGTAGAAAATTGTTCTCGCTCGTTTGATGAATCGGACGTAGAGCCAGAAGTCTTAAATTTTCATCCAAATTGTGCATTTGATAAGGATGATTTGCGCAATCCTTTTTCCTTCCCTTCGTTAGTTTTGTCAAATTTAATATCTCCACATATGAGGTATATTCAGGGGAGAATTCAAAGCGTTGCTCATCAATTCGATATACCAAATGCACCACATAAATGGTCTTTAATTAAAGGAATGATGACAACTATCCATAAAGATAACAAGAAAGCAGCAAGGTTTGTTCAGCAGTATACTAAGCAGAGAAACAATGACATGAACCCATCCTCATCTGATGGTTTTTCTGATGGAGAAGATGTCATAGTTTATGAGTCAGGTACTGCTTACCCTGAGTCCTACATCATCCATGAGTTTTTTGATTCACTTTTCTATCCGAAGTTGGGAGATATAGTAAGGCCTATTATTGATGCGATTGACGCGATTGATAAGGATGCTCTTTCTGATTTTGTTAGTTATTGGCAGAGTGAGCTGAGGGAGCAAAATCAACATCGGTATTTAAACACATTTTCTGATTATTTTCGTCATAGAGACCACTTTGGTCAAATCGTTATATATTCCAGAATTGAATACAACGTCGATGAGTTGGTTGTGTCATCTAAAGGGTTTGATCAGATAAAGTTATATTATGGTGACGCCTATGAGGCGCTAACTTCAAATATGACTATTCTTGCCTGCCTAAATAATGTCATGGATGGTAGGAAGTTCGATGAGTTTAAATCAATGACGCTTACAAAATATTTGGAAGTAAATAAGGCAAATAAATCCAATCCTTTCAAATCCAATCCTTTATTCTCGGTTTTCGCAGAAGAAGATGTAGAATCTTCTATTAGAAATGGTTCTCATCATGCATCAATATGGCATGATGGAGAAAAAATAATGTACAGAAGTGGAGGGACTGGAGCTCAACATGACATCCCGTACACTCGCTATTTGGATTTTTGCAACAAGCTAACCATTAAACTGGCTGCGATATTTATAATCGAACATTACCTCAGTAAACATGTTAGCGGTTCGGGATATTTCATCGTTGATTAAATCCACAGCCGCTACCTTGTGTTGAGACAAAACAACCTATATCAGATAACAGCCCTCTTTTGCAGAGGGTTTTTTTTGCAGCCAGCACAGGATCTGACATACTCCACGGTACTTTTGTAAGTATCCCTGCAAAAAGAACCATCAACTTTTAGAGAGGCTCTGGCACTCCAACTTCCGCTGTTGGCACAAAGCTGCCTGTCAGATTAGGTTTGGCCCTATGTTGTAGTTCTGCCAGATCAAGTCTGAGCTAATACAAATTATCAGTATCTTTCTGAAGCATCTGAAGGCGCTGTTCCAGACTATCCAGTCTTTCTTCGAGGTCATGACTCTGCTGCTCAATATCTTCCATCGTTTCTGACAGAACATCACGTAGCAGCACAAAATTTGCCTGTAGGGCATAGACAAAATCGCTGCCGCCAGTCAGTAATGCTTCGCGCGGTATGTCCTCCAATGCGGAATGCGTCATCCACGTGACCAGCGCTTTTGCGCTCATTTTGGTTAGTACATCCGAAAGTCGGTCAGTTTCTCTGTTCATTCTGGAGTCCTGTATGTTCTGATGTCGAGGGAGTATTTCGGAAGGGCATTAGTTCTGGTCATTGCTCTGCGGGTTGGGGCCGTTGGTGATACAGAACAACTATATGCAATGGCTTGCATCGAGCCGTTGCAGCTCGTCGAGCGTGTAGATGCGAAAGACATTCCGGTGGCGGGTTTCCAGCGGGATGTATTGATGGTTAACGATGACGTGCCGGATGCTGTCAAACAGCCGTTCAAGACCGCGCTTTTTCTGCGGGTCCAGCACGATATAAAAAACGTAAATCCAGTCTTTACGGGTTCGGGCAAGCAAATGACTGGCGATGATCGACTGATAACGGGCTTTGGTTTTCAGACGGCGCTCGGTCTCAATGGCGATCACGATGTCGCCGGGCAGGGTAATCAGTCCGTCCGGGCGGTGGCTGGTCTGATAACGATTGAGGAAGGTTGTGCGATCGCCGTTTATCCATCCGTATGCGCCTTTTTGCTCAAGGATGATACGGGCGGTCTGATTATCAAGGTGGTGCTCCAGCGTCCAGCCGGTAATTTTTGAAGGCTCAAACCTCGCCGGGAAAAACGCATCGTCGGGGGTCAACACGACGGCTATCCCGTCACTGGTTATTCCCCACAATGAAATTTTCATCGTCCGCGATACCAGAACATGCTTATGTATTAAGCCCAATCCCTCGACTTTTGAAAGCAGGGAATACAGCGATTTATGATCCCTGAAGCCAAACAGCAGCATCAGCGTTTTAAAATCACTGTACGTTTCTTCTTTCAGGAAATTCAGCAATCGTTGTATTTTTTCACGGTGTCGCGTCTGGCGTTCACTGTATGCGGTGATCAGCATCATTCCTCCTTTAAAAATCCAGCAATGACGGGTTTTCCTCTTTATTGGTATTCGGTGTTGTCGTGTCTTTTTCATCCTTATCAAAAAAAAGATCGGATCGAGTTGCTGTGACATCCGGTATTGATGCGGGTCCGGGGGAAGTTTCCTCCTCGCTAAAATCCAGGGCGATGTTTACCGTTGCGGCGGTGGCGGCAATCGCGGGCGACACGGCACAGATCTCCAGTTCGCGTTTTTTCACCCTGATGGGCGAAATCAGCGAAGCAGAGGGGAGTGCTTTTGTCGTGAAGATGAAGCTGACAAAATCGGGTAGGTTCAGGATCATATTGCTGTCGGTAAAGAAACGCTCGGCCTGCCTGATGGTGCGTTCACTGTCGATAGTCTCTGTCAGCACGGCGTTGGTTTTCGCTTTGCGGACCTCATCATCGACTAATATGGTGCCTGACATCCTGGCTACCCATTCAGCGGTGTCCGGATCCATGACACGATAAACCAGTTTGAATTTAGCGTTCTCAACGACCGCGCCGACAACGGCGTCACCTTTCAAATCTGCCGGACAGTCTTTTAAATCGGCAATCGACTGATGGTCCATAATAATATGCACACCTTTATCGCGTGCCGCGCCTAAACCCTCCAGCGCGGGCCTGGATAAATGGTATTTCAGTTCGGAAAGATAAATAGCAATGGGGCGGGGCACGTTTTTCACTCGCTCGCGCCTTTCTGCCAGCTGGTACAGGCGAACCAGCAACATACGTTGAGCGGTAATGATTTTGCTGTTGCGCATTGAGCCAATCACATAACAGCAACCGCCTTCCTCAAATATCGTATTAAGCGAAAATCCTGTCGGCGCATTGATGGCATTAAGCAAGGCAAGCTCTTCAATTTTCCCGAAAAAGGCTTTTATCTTATCTGCAATACCCTGAACGTAGTCGCCGTTATAAACATCCCGAATGGTTGAGGCAGTATTACGGGTGACAAATTGTGCGGCTATCCGGGCCGCTTTCCGATCGTCAATCCGATAAAAGTCAGATTCCTGACCTTTCTCTGCCAGGCTGAACCCGGCAACAAAAAGCTCTTCCAGTTCATCGGCGGTGATCTCTTCAATCAGGTTTAACTGGTATTGGGGTTTACGCAGGTCAATCAGGGCAAAAGGTTTGCCTGCATCCTCACAGGCCTTGCGGTAAAGGTGGGGTGCCCATTCATCATCCTTCGGGTCCATCACAAATACGCCTTCACCAGCCAGAATACTTTGATAAAGTAATATCCCGGTGGCAACCCCTTTACCGGCGCCGGTGGTGCCGATAATATCCGCGTGTTGTTTTTGCCAGTCTTTTAATGGCAGGTACATCGGCTGAATATCGCGGTCCATACCGATAAAAATACCCTTGTTGAGGTCGATATAATCCAGCGGGTCATAATGCAGTGTTTCCGGCAGCAGGGATTTCACCGTGCGGACATCGGTGCGTAATTCCCGTTCAAGCGTGGTTTTCCTGACGAGGCGTTTCTTTATTTTATCTAACTCAGGTGTTAATACCCTGCGCAGCAGAATATGCAAAATAAAACCCGTCAGGGTAAAGGTAATCAGCACCGGCCATGCCAGAACGGGAATGCTGGCGATTACCCGGCCTTTATAAAGCCACTGGAAAATCCAGATAACAACAGGGGCCATCGTACCGGAAAGAAAACACAGCAGGGAAAAAGCAATCATCAGCTTTTGCCATAACGGGGCTTTTTGCCGTTCATCGCTTTTCATCGACGCGAAAAACGGCATCGTCAGCCCCGATAACAGCGCCAGCATCAGCTGGTGCTGTTGCATAAAAGCAATGAAGCTCAGCGCGCCATTCACTATCGGCGACAGTGAAACAGCCAGCTTATTTAAAATCACGATGCCTCCTTCGTCAGCGTTTCGCCCCATGATATCGCCCCATCAGTTCGCCCCACGGTGTCGGGCGAAAAGGCGGGGCGAGCGTATGGGGTAAAGAAGGTGGCCGCATTGCGGCCATGTACCGGAAAGCATGCTTCCCAGTACGACACAGCGTGCGCCAGTACAGGCGGGCTGGACGCCCTTATTGCCTGTCGCATGGGGGTAATGTCGCGGCTGGACGCTGCGCCAAAACCCCCCAACATCAAAGGCGGCACACCGTCGCCCGCTACGCGCGACCAACCCCTTTAAGACGGTCGCTTTTGCCTTTTTATTCCCTTTGCTCGTTCCTCGCAGCGTGAATAAAAGGGAAGCTGACCTTTAAAGGGGTTGGTCGCGCCACGCTACCGGCTTTTGGCCGGAGACTTAGCTGCGACGGTGTGCGGGGCAAGCCCCCCAAATAAACCGCTATCGTGGGCGATAGCTTTTCGCTCGCTGGGGCGGCGAAATTTATTCGGCTCCCCCCGGCCTGCAAAACCCGCGTGGGCGCGGCTGTTTGCAGATGGGTTCGGCGACGCAAATTAGCTATTTCTGCGAAATAGAATTTACTCGCCTTACGCCACTTTTAAATTTCTGCTATTCGCATAAATTTAAAAGCCTAAAACCGTTACGACCAGTGCAGAGTTTTCCATCCAGAGTTGACTGGGGGATCGGTAATAATCCGGATATTGTTATTGCCATTTTTCTTTGCATTCAATTACGCACGCGGCCAAATTTATTGATTATCTGGTCGATAATTTGCGTGTCGGCTGATTTGCATTCGAGCAATAAGTCTCTTCGGGCATCGGCGGTACGGTTAGGGTGAAATCCGTGTCTGTTCTTTTTCACAATAGTAAAGAAAGAGCGTTCGGCAGATTGACATTCATTTCCTCCGCCATTACCGGTTGTTTTACCATACAGACATAAAACAATCTCACAGGCATCAGCGGCCATTACGGAAGAGGGTAGTAGTAAACTCATGCAGAAAAGGCAGATAGTGAATATGATCGTTTTCATATTGAATACCTTTATTGGAAATAACAGGTGATTTAGCTATTTTTTAACTGAAGGTTTCTTTCATTTGATGAAGGTGTATCGGTTTGAAATAAATATCCCCCATCCGACGAATATCACCGTGAATATCTACGCTGACGATGATATCCACGCATTTAAGCACCTTGCGTAACAGCACATCGAACGGGATATTTTTGCAATCTGGATTTTCATAACAGCGGTCAATGATCCCTTCAATACATTCTTCCAGGCTGCCTGCGTGCAGGGAGGTGATAAGACCTTCATGCCCAGAACCGATAATTTTCAGCGCATCCCACGCCTCCCGCCCACGAATTTCTGCCAGCAGAATCCGATCTGGATTCATTCGATAATTTGCCCGAATTAATCGACTGGGGGTGACAATGGCATCCTCTCCAGCATCCGCCGGGTAAAATAGATGAACATAATTTGCGTGGTGGTAAAACCGGATTTCGGGATTATCTTCAATCGTGGTTAGCCTGAGATGTGGCGGAATATAGTGCAGCAACGTCTTCATATAGGTGGTTTTACCGGAGCCGGTTTCACCAACAATAAAGAGGGTTTTGCCGTACTCGACGGCTTTTTCGATAAAGTGGGGAATATCACCCTTGTTATAGCATCGGGTCAGTTCATCATCTTTGCTTTCGTTTCTCTCCTTACCGGCTATCCGGTTATAAAACCCGGCATCAATCCAGGACTGATGAGTTTTCTGCTCAAATGACGGGTTTCGCAGCGTAATAGATACGGTATTCCGCTCGCAGGCTGGGGGGATAATGGTCTGGACACGTTCACCTGATCCTAATGTAGCGGAAAGGATAGGGGAGGTATCATCGATATTGTCCTCATTCCATGAGGCCAGTGCTTTGGCAAACGCATGGCACTGACGCAACGTAACCGGAGAATCATGCTTCTGCCATCGACCGTTTATTTTGGTGTGGATCTCTCCGGGGCGGTTGATAGCAATTTCCGTCAGGCCATCTAGTTTGAGATAATCGCCGAACAACTGAGTTTTCATAAAATCCAGCGACAGGTTTTCAGCGTTCATACCACCTCTTTTTTAGACGTAGTTGATAAACGGAAGAGAAATCGATATCCGTACCGGTCATGATGCCGATCACATCGCCCTGATTGAGGTACATCGTGGGCGGGATATTGATGCTGTTTTCTAAGGCCGTTTTCGCCATTTCTGACGCGGCAGCGCGGGTGTTTTCGGTGTAATCGGTATTGCGGTCTTTCCCCGGTGCCGAATCTGATGCGGCGGCAGCCACATCTTGTACGGTGCTCAACATCAACGCATTGCCGAACCGTTCCCAGAAATGGGTATCAATCCATCCGCTAATTCCAGCCTCACCCAACGGGCCGGTGGCTTCGGTATCAATCAGCGGGATTTGCAGGCTGCCGGGTTCCGGTGTGCGTAATTCCGTCCAAATGACAAACATTCGGCTCCGGCCATGTTGCAGCGCCCCGGTGCGGTAGATGCCTCTGGCGACGCTTCCGGCAGGGAGCAACTTCACGTGATGGTTAGCGCTGTAGACATCTTCGCCGATAAGGCAGGAAATCCGGCCACCCACGTCAGAGACAAAACGTCGCATCATTGAGCACGGAATATAACGATCAACCGGAAGATAGAGATTGGGATCGAGACCCAGTCGCCTGACGCTGGTCACTTTTGCGACACCGGGATTGGCGTCGTTAGCCTTGGTGTCAGACGTGATTGCTGGTGTGCCTTTGCTCTGATTGCGTTGTGTGCCGGAAGGGGCTGTTTGTGAAGCCTGAGTATTACCGCGTTGTGTGGACTCAGCGGCACTACTTGACCCATCGACCAGTGCCGCCGCCTTATTTAAAGCAGGTGGCTCTGACGGTGGTGCCGTCTGTATTGGGTGATTATCTGTTGCGGGTTCCTGTTTGTCCTGACCGAACAGGCCGAACGGATTATTGTCCATGCCGAGGTTTTTACGCTCATGTTGCCCTGTATTGGCTGATGGCGGTGCTGGGGTTTCAACCGACTTATTATCGCGTTGCTTTAATGCGACAAGGAAGCGATCTCCACCCAATGCCAGAGCAATCAGCACGCTCAGGCTTAGCAGGCTGACCAGCAGTGTCCGGCGGCTGGAGGTTTTTTTAAAGCGCGTCACTTCAGGTTGGCCGGGAGGTGTGTTTTGCTCTGGTGCCTGACTCGCCATCGCTGAACGGGCGCGTTCACGGGCTTCAGCCTCCAGCTCCGCCACGGTTTTTTCCGTTGTCTCTGAGTCTGCTTTATCAGTCATCTGGCCTCCAGTGTGACGACAGGTGAAACGGTGTCACCGCTGCCAGCGCTGGCGTTGCCGAATGACGTATTCTCAATCCCGACTACCGCGCTGCCGTAGCGCAATACCAACTGTGGCGACATTGCCCGCACGACGACCACGGTGTAGTTTCCGTGTTTGGCTATGCGAGGCGTTACGGTCTGTTCCTGCCCGTTAACGACCCGGAAGATTGACGGAAGGATTTTGACGGGGGAAAAACCGAGATAGATAAAGCGGCCATCATCATAAGTGAAATCTGGTGCAATGGAGGCTGAACCGGCTGCGACTCGCTTGGTATAAAGCCAGTTACGCGGCGTGGTAGCTTGCTCGAAGGCTGTCGTTATTCGCTGATTTTCCTGTGTTTCACGCAGGAGTTTCAGACGCGCTGCGCTGGCTGCGTCTGCTTGCCTGCGCTCGTCATCCGGATAGCGAAAACGGATAATAAAGGCCTGAGAAGGCGAGTCGTTCTCCAGCACGTTCAGTTCCAGACTGTATTCGCGCTTCGATGTAACGACAAAGAGATTGGTTCTCCACTCGCTCGCCGTTGGCAGAAACACCTTATTGATGTTGTTGCCGTTATCATCGGTTACCGGCTGGGTGATAGGGTTTGGACTGACACCGACCCGGTTATCGTTTTTGGTGACTTTCCAGCCCTTTGGAAAACCCGCTTGTGCGTCGATGACTTCTTCATCGTCATCAAACAGGAGTGTGGTGAGGTAGCCGGGGCGGGTGTTGACGATGGTAGCATTCTGACTGTTATAGGTGACATTCTGCATTCGGCTGTCATACGTGCTGCTGCGCGGTATCGCTGCGCTCCAGGCTGTTGATGACATCAGAAGGAGCCACAAGATCACTATTGTTTTCAGCATCATTCACCCCTCAGTTCTTTATCGCGTTGGTAGCTGGTTACGATGAACCCCAGCGGATTGACTTCTCGCTGGCTGTCTGTCAGTTGTTTGCGGGGGAGATAGCGATAAGTCAGGCGAATGTTCCAGACATCTGTTTTAACCGAGTTATCGACAATGCGGCGGATAGTCCGTTTAATGCGTAAGGTCGCCAGATGGTCAGGTGCTGTCGCGGTCGCGTGAACGTTGGAAATAATGTCGATAGACACGACATATTCCGCTTTATTGAAAATGATATCGGGTGCCTGATTGCTGTTAAACCCGTCGAGATAATCCCTGTTAACGCTGTCGCTATTGAATAACTGTACATCGTCGTAATCGCGCTGGAGAGCAAAATAGTTATAGCCCTCGCGGAGCCTGACATAATGCGCCGCTAACGCCTGAGCCAGTGCTTTCTCAGTGGAAATACTCTGCTCTTTAATCCGGGTCATATATTCATAACGTCCGGTCTGTTTATCCACCGACCATAATTCGATTTCGGTGGTTTTCAGCGGTAGCAGAATAATCAGTGCGGTGATCGCCTTTGCGGCCAGAGCAAACCCTATGGCCGCTATTCGCCACGCCATCTTTTTTTCCCGTTCATCCTTTTCCAGCAGGACAGATTCAAAGGCGCGGGATGACGCAATGATGTTTTCTGTTTCAGACATGCTTTGTCAGCTCCTGAATAATTGCGGGAGAATTAACTGGTTGAGGATCGCCAGATACCGGCGGGAGGTCGTGCCGATGTTGCGCGCAGCCCGTGAGGACGCACAGCATCAGAAAGACGAGGCTGGATTTCATATCGATTCCTGTGTTTGTCGAAGACAGAAATACCATACCGATGGCGGTTGCCATGGTACGAGGTAGAGAGATGGGATTAGAAGGAGATTAGCGGTTACGCTGTTGGTTGAAACGCTTCATGCTGTCGATAGAAGCCACACGTTTTTGCCATGCGGATAGGGCTTTGCTGGTGCCTGCGGCGATAAGTGTACCGGTGGCATTAGCGGCGCTGACGCCCCCTTTTGCCGCCAGTCGAGCACCCGCCGCCCCGGCTTTCATGGCCGGTTTCGCTGCATCAGAAGAGGGTTTCGCCAGCCCACGCAGACCGCCCATAGCGGCACCCTGTAGTGCAACCTGAACGGCGACGCCGCCTAATGCATTCGCGATTTTTGCTGAAAACCAAATAATGATGCCTGAAATAACACCTGCAACGCAGCACTGAACACCCAGTGTGATGATATTGGCGCTATCTGCAAAATTAACCGCTTTATCTAATAGCCCATTAAGATAGTTGATGACAATCCTGATAGATAACGCGGAAAACATAATCGTCAGGATCACCGTGAAGATAATTTTCAGCCAGTTGTTAAACATCGGAATAAGGAATCCATACAGTAGGCAGAAAATAAATAACGGTGCGGTGGTGGTCATTAATACAATGATTATTCCGGCTAACAGGTTAACCGCCGAACCAAATAGCAGGGTGACGATTGCGCCTCCCCAGACCAGAAGTTGGGCAATACCGCCGTTGAGTTTTACATAGGTGGAATCATCCTGCTGATAAAGCTTTTGTCCTATCGTTTGCGCTTTCGCCCAAACGGTATCCAGTAACACCCAGACATTGTCATCACCGCTGACGCCGTCGGTTAATCCGTTAATGGCCGAAATGGCTAAATCCAACCAGCCATCGAGATTTAAAACGAATGTCATGATTAATAGCATTCGCCCAACATCCCATATGACATCTTCTGCAGGCGTTTGGAGTTTTCCAGCCAGGGTTTGATAACCCCGATAAGTGACAAATAACGTGAAGGAGCTGACGGCAATAACGCTTACCATATCGCCGTACACGGAGGTTTGTCCCCGCAGTACGGCATGTAAACCGTCAGTGATCGTGTTGTTCATTCCAACAAACATACCACCTGACATAGATGACCCCTTTAATTCAAATCGGGAACCTTGGCATTTTCCTGACGGAGTTCAAATCGCGCCTCTCGTGCATTTTTGCAATCCTGGGAGTCATCGCCGGATGATTCACACGCTTTATATCGCTGACTCAGTTCATCCGGATGTTCTTTGTACCACTGCGTTGATTTCGGGTTGTCACATCCCGCCAGAAATAATGAGGCTAAAATAATCGGAAAAATGCAAAGTGACGTTTTCATTCTTACCCTCTCAATGATTAAAGTCAGGAATCGGGGAGACGAGTTGTTGTTCATTGAATGCTTTTTGGCGTTGTTGAGTCAACATCACGGATCGCTGTTCAGCCTGCTTGACTGACATTTCCCATTGGCTGGTTAATGCGTTCAATTGTACGCTTTTGGCTGCCACCGCGTTAGCCAGGTCCTGTGACTCTTTCGAGTCTTTGGCGTTTGCAATGCGGTCGGATAAATCTGATATATCGTTTAATGTGCTATTAATCCGGTTTTGGACATCGCTCGTATTCTCAATCGATACCGCCTGATTGAGGACAAGCTGTTTGCAACTTTCAAGATAACGTTGCGATGAACTGGACTGATTACAAATATCAAACGATTGATATTTGCTATATAAGCGCTGAAGGTCAGAAGAATAATAACCGCTTGGGTTGGTCAGCAGATCATCCAGTGAAATACCATTTTTACGTAGATGTTCGATATCGTTTTTCAGGGATTTTGCCTCGCGGAGAAATCCCTGAATATCTCGTATGCCTGTTGCGGTCGCTAATTGCTGCTTATAAGCATCAAGCTCACTTTTATAGTGAGTGACCGTTTCCTGCCATTGCTGGAGTTTCTGTACCCATTGGTTAATCGACTCGGTATTACTGGCGGCATCAAACACAGGGATACCGGCACTAAGTGCGGGTGTGGAAACCAATAGCGATAATGCCAGAAACATCTTTCTGGTTTGCATGGTAGCGACCTCCGAGGTGAATATCAGATAGCGTGGTTAAGGAACGTGTCTTTCCAGTCTTGAGGGGACATGCCTTCCTGATAAATAGCATCAAATATTTTCAGGTTGTCTTCACTGCCGCTCAGGATCTTAGTGATGTTCCCGAGGCCCGATAAATCCATTCTTGCCATGGCGACAAACGGGCGAGTTTCACCGGCACGCAGCGGTGTTTTCAGGACAACCGTATAGTGCTCGCTGGGATCAAGGGTGCGAACCATGTCGTAAACGCTTTCCGGGACTTTCATTTTATCTACGTAATCCGCATGGTTGGCCTTGGGATTGGCGAGAAAAATCTGGGTACTGCACTGCTCAATAATCGCCGGAGCGATAGGGTGCCTGACGATTTCATCGGGCGACTGGGTGGCGGGGATAAAAATGCCGTTCAGCTTGCGGATCACCTTGAGCATATTGAGTGAGAATTTAGAAAACTCGACATCCGCCAGCCATTTCCAGAACTCATCCATGAACATCACCAGTCGGCGACCATCCAACAGGCTGGTGACGCGGTACAGCAGATAAAAGGTGATCGGCCCGCGAATGTCGTCATCATCCAGGAATTCCGTGCCGTCGATACCAAAGTTATCAATATTGTTGATGTTGAAGGTGTCCTCCTCGTTATCGAATACCCAGCCGAATTCACCGCCCTGCGCCCACTGTTTCAGTCGGATTCGCAAGCCGTTAGTTCGGGCCTCTTTGGTCGGTGGCTCTGGCAAGACTTCTAACAGCCGGGTAATACCATAACGGCGGTATTCCGGCGGATAGTCCAGCATGATGGTATCCACCGCAGTGCTGATACGCTCTTCATCGCGGGGATCGAGAGGCTTACCGTCACGACGGCACAGCATCCGGATCAGTCGCTTGATAAAGCTGATATTCCGTCGTGTGGGAGCAAGTGAGAACGGGTTGAATCCGGTAGGGATACCTGTCCGGATACGGAAGTAGCGACCGCCCATCTGGCGGATCGACATTTCTGCCGCTCTGTCTTTATCAAAATAAACGGTGGTCAACCGCTTGATGGTGGCTGAGGCGGAAAATGTCGCCGGATTGCGGTACTTCTGCATCAACTGTTTCATCATCGTCATCAGCAGGGTCTTTCCTGAACCTGTTTTACCGATGATGGCGGTATTCCCCGGCGTTTTCTCATTAAAGTCATTCCGTCCTGCGTGACTGTCATGCAGGTTAAGATAATAACCGCCACCACCAGGTGATTTCAGGATGGCGATAGCCTCACCCCATGGATTGCCGTTTCTCTTGTGAGAATGAAAGTTATGCAGACTCCCCATATCCGCGTAATTCTGGCTACTGACCACCACCAGACGGGGTCGTAACGTATAGACGCCGGGAAGTTGAGCCAGATAGGCGGCTGGTAACGACAACGTAGATAGGGATGTCATGATGCCGAGATCGTTAAAAGGCTGGGCCAGCGCATTGGTCTCCTTGACTACCTGAGCGGCGCTGACGGACGAGACCAGCAGCGAGAAGTGATACTTGCCGCAAGACACATGCCCGGACTGGAGCAGGTCGCGTAAGACGATCAATTCCTCTCGCTGTGAAATAGCGTCATCGTCGGTTGAGTTCAGCCGTTTTTCTGCCAGTCGGATATGATTTTGTGCTTCATCCCGTGCCATACAGGTGAAAGACTGCGTCAACACATACTCGCTTTCGGCATACAACAGCGCATCCAGCAGGCCGGTATAGGTTTCCGGTGAATAGTCTTTAATTTCCAGATTGCGGAAGAAACGAGAACCGCCGACCGTCTGACATTCGGCGGTATCGGTGGTAAAGAACACATCCGGTGTGCTGAGTGCGTGATAAAACGGTGTGCGTGTCACCGCCACGTTCTGCCATTTGCCCATAATCAGCCGATGGTAGAAAGCCAGTTGTGAAGAGTAAACCCGACCTTTTTCCTCATAGAGGCCCAATGGTGTTGCCACGTAACGTGACAGGGCGGTGTTGATGGCTTCATGGTGCTCCAGCATCCCTTTCAGAGCATCATCCAGTGCTGCTTTCCTTTTTCCGGCGGTCTGCGTCTTCATGATTTTTTTCTCCAGCGTGGAGAAAGGGGCATAACAGACGCTGAAAAACAGCCGATGTCGCCATAGTGGTTTCTCTTTTATTGGCTGGTAATAGCGTTCCGTGACGTCATCCGCAAAGGGAATGCCCGAACTGGCCTCAAAGCCATCCTGATATTTCTCTCGTATGCGGTGGATATAGAAGGTGATCGGTAGCCCTTCATACGAGCGGATCAGGTTGTTAAGGTGGCTTGCCAAAAATGTCAGATGATGTTCATCTTCACATTCAAAAACAGTACCGTCCAATTCCCAGGTAGCGACTAAATCACCGGCACGATTTCTTATGATGTGTGGGTGAATGTGGGAGGAGTAGGGAATGTATTTATCCAGCGTGATGCGCTCGTTTAATTTCATCTTATCGGTAAACTCCGAAACATCGACGGCGTCATAGTGGCTTGCCAGCATGGCACTAGCACCGAAATGGCGATCCGTGGCAAATCGCCCACGGGTTTTAAAGGCCAGCCACAGAAGTTCGAAATAATGAATATCCGTTCGAGCTTTTGCCTTCATTTCCAGCCAGGCAGGGATCAATAACGACGCAAGGTAATAGCTGATATAGACCGACAGCAGGACGATAGCCCCGCTGACGATCACGAACGGGACGAGAGGGATACCCATAATGGCGGCAGGGCGGGTCAGCGCTTTGTTCAGGGTGGTCATCGGTTCCTCCTATGATGCCCAATAGGCACCAAAGCCCGATGCACCGACAATCAGGATGGCTCCGATAATGACGTTGCGCATATCATGCAAACTTTTACCGTCAAACAGCACCTTGTAACCCACCCACATGGTTGCCAGCGTGATCGTGACGGCGGCCAGCCCGAGCAAGCCGGTGGAGGTATTACTCAGCGTGTCGTTGGCTTTATTAAACCCGCTCCCAGCTGCCAGCGTTTGGGTCGATATCAACAGGGAAGAAAACGCAGGCCAGTATTTACGTGTTTGCATCGTCATTTCTCCTCATTAATTACAGGTAGGGATACATCGCCGCGAAGGATGGCGTCGGGATAGTGCAAGGAGGTCACAACAGGTGTGGTTTTATCGGTGAGTTCACCGCGTAGGACGGTGGTCGGATAATGAACATATGATGTGGATTGGCTGGTGGTACTGCGCTTTAGATCTTCCCGCGTTGACCGGACCGCATAGCCAATACGCTGGATATAACTGGTTTGGTTAAAGGCGGATTCTGGCTGCTGACCCGTATCGAAATTGCCGGAATAGTAGCAACTGAGTGCTCTTTTCAGCGTGCCACCGCGTTGGTAGCAGTCGGTGAGGATGCGCTCAAAAATGGACAGATTGATGCAGGGGTCTAACAAGTCATGGGCTGTTACGCCGTAATGGCGAAAGTTGGTACTGGTGATTTGCATCAGCCCGACCGAATAGCGGCGACCTTTTGCTGCCACCCGCTTGATGATGTTGATGGCAGTTTGTTTGCTGGTAGGTTGATGAGAAATGACACCTAGGCTGCCGGGCGCTCTTTCTTCCTTTGGCACAATTTCAGCGACGGCATAAGGATTAAAGCTGGATTCCACTTTAGCCACATCAAACGCGGTGGAGGGGTGAACAGTGACGGCACACTGTATGGTCGCCGCCAGAAAGGCTGTGGGGGAAAGCATAGTTGCCTCGGTAAAAGGTCGAGCCACACACAGCCAACAGACTGTTGCTGGCAAGGGAAAAGGTGCGTGAGGGGACAAGTTAATCGTGGTGGGGAGCTTGCGGAGTGTCGCTATCGTCTCTCGGCTCAAGGAGCACCAGCTTACCGGAGACCGCAATATCGGGTGTCAGTACGATGTTCAATCCGGGTTTGCCGTTATGGGCGAACGCCACGCCGACCTTTGTCCAGTAAGTGTTTTTCTCTCTGTTGGAGTCGGGCTGACTTTTTTGCGTGACAAATACGTGATAGGTAGGTTTTCTCATGTGATTTCCTTTAATAAAAAGCCATAGTGAATTAACTAAATCGATCACATCCCGATTCTGCATTCCGGTTTTAACGGGTCAGCGAGAACATTCAGCGGCACCCTGAATTGTGGTTGTGTGACAGCCCGATTC
>OJJJ01000254.1_pt1 | contig 31724 bp, 27 predicted proteins | sample 1596311 | NCBI WGS metagenome assembly OJJJ01 (sample SAMEA4350140, study PRJEB24818) | metagenome | biome: human; feature: gut; material: faeces | place: Denmark | collected 2013-09 | reverse complement strand
GTTTGCTTTGAAACATTTGGAGATCGGGTAAAATACTGGCAGGTGCATAATGAGCAGAACTTAATGATCCGTGTTGATGAGAGAAGGAATATTTATGAAACCGATCCTTACTTAGCGGATAAAATGAGAGCACAGATGGATTATCATATGTTCCTTGCTCATGCACTGGCAGTTAAGGCTTGTCATGAAATTGTAAAAGACGGGAAGATTGGGACAGCCATTTCTTCTACTTGTACGTATCCATTGACAAATAAGCCAAAAGATGTATGGTCTGCCAAAATGAACGATTGGTTTAAAACAAACTACTGTCTGGATATGTATGTCTATGGAGAATATCCAGGATATTATATGCGTTATCTAAAAGAAAGAAATATCGTACCTCATATGGAAGAAGAGGATAAAAAGATTCTAAAAGGCGCGAAAATGGATTTTCTTGGGGTGAATTATTACCGTACCCTTTGTACAAGTTATTTGCCAGCGGATGAGGAACATCCAATTGGTAGCCGTGTGTATCGAGGCAATGAAGTGGATTTTGACCAGTATGGTTATTGTAGAGATGAAAAAAATACAAATTTAAATGCCAGTGAATATGGGGCACAAATTGATCCAATGGGACTTCGCATTGTATTAAATGATTATTATCAACGTTATCGTCTTCCAATTATCATTATGGAAAATGGTTTAGGTGCTGTAGATGTCTTAACAGAAGATGGAAAAGTACATGATGAGTATCGAATTGATTACATTAGAGAACATTTAAAAGCCTGTGAATTAGCCATTGAAGATGGAGTCGAACTTTTTGGATATTGTCCATGGTCAGTGATGGATTTATTAAGCTCTCATCAAGGGTTCAAGAAACGCTATGGTTTTATTTATGTGGATCGGGATGATTTTGATGGAAAAGAATGTAAAAGAATTAAAAAAGATAGTTTTTACTGGTATCAAAATGTCATTCAAACAAATGGAGAAGAATTATAAAGAAAAGGATTGAAAGAAAGAAGCATTTGTTTTACAATGAAACAAGTTCAAAAGATAAAACAATAGTAAAAAAAGAGGGTATCAATGGAGAATGTAAAACAATATAAAAACTATATTTTTGATCTGTATGGTACGTTAGTGGATATTCATACAGAGGAACAAAAAGAGTCATTATGGGAAGCGTTAGCAGAATTTTATCGGGAGCATGGGGCTATTTATACAAAAGAAGAGTTGAAACAGACCTATGAAAATCTTGTAAAGGAAAAGGAAACGACCTACTCTCATGAGGCCTATCCAGAAGTACAGCTAGAATTTGTATTCCAAGATATGTTTTTGAAAAAGGGGATTCTTGCGGATCTTTCTTTAAGTGTAGAAGCAGGAAGAAAGTTTCGAACATTATCTACAGAATATATTCGGCTCTATGACGGAGCAAAGCAGTTATTACAGAGTTTAAGAGAACAAAAAAAGGGAGTTTATTTGCTCTCTAATGCACAAGAAATTTTTACGATGCCGGAGCTAGAACAGCTAGGAATCAAAGCTCTTTTTGATGGAATTTTCATTTCTTCCACAAAAGGCTGTAAAAAGCCAGATCAAAAGTTTTTTGAAATGCTTTTTAAGCAATATGGTTTGAAAAAAGATACGTGTCTTATGATAGGGAATGATGAGAATACAGATATTTTAGGTGCAAATCAGGTGGGAATGGATTCTTTTTATATCCATTCTAATTTATCCCCAGAGTGGACAGGTACAATAAAAAGTACCTATCATTTGGAGAAGATGGATTTGCCATACTTGACTCGTTGCCTCATGTAAACGATGAAAAACACACTACTTGACTCGTTGCTTTCACGCAAATAAAAAAGCCATAGAACAATGTTTGTTCTATGGCTTTTTTGTATTCAGTCTTATCGTTGTAGCTCTTGTAAAGGAGCTTTTGTTGATAAGTTAGTTAATTCTTCAATGCTTTTAATACAATTAAACGCCAAATCGTTAAAGTATAAGTTGTCATCAAGCGTTCCATAAGTATGTAAATTTTTTGTTGGCATAACGAAACTGGTAAGTTGATTGCTTGTATAACTAAAACAGATGCGCTTTGTTGCATCTTCTAAGTTGGAAAACAGTTGTTCTAATAGAAGATTGTCTGTAAAATCAATTAGTTCTTTATGGTGTCTTAAATAAGAATTTAATTGTTCCATTTCGGAAATCAGTTTCTGGTTTAATGGAAGAAGTTGAGAATAAAAGTCTTGTTCTTCCTTTGTTAAATGAGTATTAATATAAGATTGAATCTCATTGGATATTAAGTGAGAATGAACAATTAAATTGCGGAATACATCCATATCGACTTCTTTTGTTTTCCATTTTTGAAGTTCACGAATTAATTTAATATCAATATCAAATAAAGAGCCAACGCTATTTTTAAATTCCGATTCTGCCGTATTTGGTAGGAGAAAATGGTTGGCAAGCCATGTAGTAATAGCTGCAAGAGCAACATAAAGGAGTCGAAGTAAAATGGCTTCTTTTCGGTCCAGTGCTAGCGTTGTTAATGCCATACCATAACAAGTTGTGTACATAGTCATAGTCCATGAAGTAATGGGAGCTGCATACATAAAACAAGTCATAATGATAATAATAATAAGGTGGCTGGCAAAACTTTTAAAAATACCCATTAAAAAGAAAACAATGCAAAGTCCTGCCATGGTTCCTAAAATACGATTGTTGATTTTCATAGTGCTTTCTTCTGAATAAGGCATAAGCATTAAAAAGGCGCTCATTGGATACCAATAAGAATGATTAAAGCCTGTTCCATAAGAAAAAGCAAAAGAGATACATAAGACAACAGCTAGTCGTAAAGCAAAGCGAATCTGAAACCGATCTAAGGAAAACAATAGACGAATATTTTTAATTGGATTGCTAGAGGCTGGGACTTTCCAATCTTTTTCAGGGCGTTCATTGGATACAAGTGTAATGGTAAAAAGGGCATAGTTTAAAATCGATAAACACTCTTGCATCGCTTCATTTGCTTTGGATGAAGAGAGTGTGTGTTCTTCCATAAATTGATTGAGCGATTGAATGAGGTCATCATTATCCTCTTGATTTAAGTTTTTTTCGATGCATAAAAAAAGTTCGCTTAGTGTTTGAAAATAAGCATAATCTTCATCTGTTTTAAATAATTCTTCTCTGGAAAAATTATGGAAAATATAATGAAATCTTTGGAAAATCAACATGAAGTAATAGTTTACTTTCCCATACCCTGTTGCAAGATAATTATAATTTCTAGAGGAGTAAATAACATGATTCATATGATACATCATCTGACTTAAAGAAGAGATTTCTGTTTGGAAATCTTCGTTATTTATCAATTTCTTAAACTGGATAGAAAGGGTTTTCATTCCTTTTCGAACGGTTCCATAATGACGTTTTCTTTTAATCAGTCTGGAATAAAGATAAAGTGAAAATACAACAATCGTGTATCCATAGATAAGACAAAGAGCTTGGGTTGGAAGCTGGTCTGAATTTATGGGCATGAGTTGCAAAAAGACAAATTCCATACCATAGACAAAATATGCTTTTGGATTAAACTTATTCGTTAAAAGTCCTGCAATGAAAAATGGAACAAAAAAGTTCAATACTATGCAAAGAGCGAGATTTCTTGTTGCTAAAAATGCGAAAAAGCAAACCAGCAACATAATGATTCCTGTTTTAACAAGCACTCTTGGACGAAAGTCTTGTAAATGTCTCGTTCGGAAAAAAAGTGCTAGAAAGGAACACATAATGACATACTGAATACCAAATAATGGTAATATCGTCAAAAATAAAAAAATGGAAACAAAAATAGTTGGAAGTGCTGGAATCCATTTCCTTTTTGTTGCCATAACAATCTTATGAAATTTTAAATTTTTCATCATCTGCATTTCCCCTTTTATAAATTTAGACATAATAAGTAACTTTAAAAAGATCCTATTACATCGATTCTATGAAATATTATAGGAGCAGAAAAAATTCATGTCAATGGCTTAGTTGCTAAAATATTTTGATGACAAGAAAACAAGTATAGTTTTTTTAAAAACAAAAATAAAATTTTGTATAAAACGATGAGAAGAAAAAGAATAGCATTTGACAAGAAAAAACAATCATTATATGATAAAATTGTTAATTTAGGAAAAAGCAACAGGACAAATAGCGTGCTTCTTATCGCTTAAAAAAATAAGAAGAGAGTTTAAATAATTAATGGAACATAAAATATAGATAGGGAGGATTTATGGATTATATTATTAGTTGTTGTTCTACGGCAGATTTAAAAGAAGAATATTTAAAGGAAAGGGAGATTCCTTATCTTCCATTTCATTTTCAAATGGATGGACAAGAGTATAATGATGATTTAGGGAAGAGTATTTCACCAAAAGAATTTTATGCTCGTATTGATCAAGGAGCTATGCCAGTGACTTCCCAAATTAATTCAGAAGAATACAAAGCATTTTTTTCAAGCTTTTTAAAAGAAGGAAAAGACGTTCTTCATATCTGTCTATCCAGTGGAATTTCTGGAACATATAACTCTGCAAGACTTGCAAGAGAAGAATTAGAAGAGGAATTTCCAGAGCGTAAAATTTATGTCATTGATTCCTTAAGCGCATCCTCAGGATATGGATTGTTAGTGGATGCTCTTTGTGATAATCGAGACAAGGGAATGGATATTGATGAAAATGCAAATTGGGCAGAGGAAAATAAACTTCGTTTCCAGCACTGGTTTTTCTCCAATGACTTAACCCATTTTAAACGGGGAGGAAGAATTTCACCAGCGGCAGCTACGTTTGGAAATCTATTAAATATTTCTCCATTGTTACATGTGGATAAAGAGGGAAAATTAGTTCCAAAGAAAAAAGTGCGTGGGAAAAAAGTCATAAAAGAGATCGTGTCCATGATGGAACTCTATGCAGAGGATAAGAAAGAATATCGTGGAAAATGTTTTATTTCTCATTCTGCACGATATGAAGAAGCAAAACAGGTGGCCGATTTAGTGGAAGCTACTTTTCCGAATTTAAATGGAAAGGTGAGAATTTTTGATATTGGTACGGTGATCGGAGCTCATACCGGTCCTGGAACAGTGGCATTATTCTTTTTTGGAGACTCAAGAGCCAATGAGGCATAATGTATAAAATAAAGTACATAGTTGACGAATGAAAATCCGAGTGATAAAGTAGGAATTGCGAAAAGTAATCATTAAGACAGGAGGAATTAATATGAAAAGAGGAATCGCATTTCTATTATCTTGTTTGCTGGCAGTTTCTATGTTGCTCGTAGGATGTGGCGCAAAGACAGACGGCACAACGAAGTCAACTGGTGAAGATGTAACAGCAGATAGTACAACGAATGAGGTGCAAAAAACAAAAGTTCGAGTAGGTTCCTTAAAAGGTCCGACTTCCATAGGACTTGTTTCTTTAATGGAACGTTCGGAAAATGGAGAAGCGACAAATGAGTATGAATTTCAGATGGAGCCAGCAGCCGATGGTCTGATGGCCGGAATTCTAAAAGGAGATTTGGATATCGCTTTAATTCCAGCCAACGCTGCGAGCATTTGGTACAATAAAATGGAGGGAGCTGTTCAAGTTCTTGATATTAATACATTAGGTGTTTTATATATGGTATCAAGCGACGACAGTTTAACAACAATTGAATCATTAAAAGGAAAGACGATTGTATTGACAGGAAAAGGAAATACTCCAGACTATACGTTACAGTACCTGTTAAAAGAACATGGATTAACAACGGATGATGTAAAATTAGAATATAAGGCAGAAGCCGCTGAGGTTGTCAGTGCCCTTTCAAAAGGACAGGCCGATATTGGATTATTACCACAGCCATTTGTTACCGTCGCTTGTGCACAAAACGATCAGTTAAAAGTTGTTATGGATATGACCGAACAATGGAATCAAGTACAAGGGAAAGAGAAAAGTCAACTTGTAACAGGAGTGACGATTGTTCGAAAAGAGTTTTTAGAACAAAATAAAGAAGCGGTAGAAGCTTTTATGGAAGAACAAAAAGAAAGTACAACCTATGTCAATGAAAATGTGGAAGAAGCTGCTGAGTTAGTAGCGAAACTTGGAATTATTGAAAAAGCACCATTAGCACAAAAAGCGATTCCAAAATGTAACATCACTTACATCGATGGACAAGAGATGAAAGAAGCATTGAGTGGGTATTTAAATGTTCTTTATGAACTGGATAAGACGATGGTTGGAGGACAGTTACCAGCAGATGATTTCTATTACTTGCCATAGACAATGGATAAAACGAGGAGCCATTTTGCTCTTTTGGCTTCTCGTTTGGCAATTGGTGGCGGTTGTAATGGATAACTCGATTATCCTCGTAACACCATTTGAAGTAGGAAAAAGAGCCGTTTTACTTTTAAAGACAAAAGAGTTTTATCAAGTGATCGCATATTCGTGTGTGAGAATTTTTTATGGACTTTTAGGAGCATGGTTACTCGGCGGTCTCTTGGGTGCTATTTCCTATAAAGTACAATGGTTAAAGGAGCTTATAGCACCTATTATTCATTTGATGAAAACGGTGCCAGTAGCTTCTTTTGTTATTTTAGCGTTAATTTGGATCGGGTCTGAAAAGCTAACCTTTTTTATTGTATTTGTCATTTCTATGCCGATTGTGTATCAAGCAGTACTAACAGGCCTTATGGAGACTCCAAAACAATTATTAGAAGTCGCTAAAGTCTTTCGTTTTTCTTTTTGGAAAAAATTTTGGTATCTTTACCGTCCTACGTGTATTCCGTTTTTAATGAATAGTGCGGTCATTACCGTAGGGCTTGCATGGAAATCAGGAATTGCGGCAGAAGTAATTGGAATGCCAGAACATTCCATCGGGGAGCGACTTTATATGGCAAAGATTTCCCTAGAAACAGGAGATTTATTCGCTTGGACAGCGATGATTATTTTATGTAGCTATTTATTTGAGAAAGCGTTACTTTTCATATTATATCGGATTGCAGGGAACAGTTATGAAGTTAGAGAAGATAAGAAAACAATTTGAAGATAAAATTATTTTTAACGACTATGATCTAACACTAGACGAAGGAAAAATTTACTGTGTCATGGGAGAATCTGGACGAGGAAAAACTACATTGCTTCGTATGATAGCAGGATTAGAGCCGATAGATGGTGGAAGGATTATACTGAAAAAAGACGCCTTATGTTCGATGGTATTTCAAGAGGAACGCTTATTTGAATGGGAAAGTGTTTGGAAAAATATTTCCATTGTATTGGAAGGAAAAGAAAGAAAAGCAAAACATTTAAAAGAGATGATTAGCTCCCACTTACAACGAGTTGGTTTAGAACATGTAGTAGAAGTGCCAGTCAAAGAATTAAGTGGTGGTATGAAAAGGCGAGTGAGTCTTGTGAGAGGAATGATGGCAAAATCTTCGTATATTTTAATGGATGAACCATTTACTGGTTTAGATGAAGCTACAAAAGAGAAAGTCATACAATATGTGTTAGAAGAGCAAAAAGGAAGAACCATTCTTTTAACGACTCATTCAAAAGAAGAAGTAAAAAAATTAAATGGACATCTAATTTTGTTGCCTTCTTATGAGAAAGATAGGACTTGAATCTAGAAAGAGAACATGGTAAAATAAGGAAGGAAAAGAGCGATTGCAGATTATAAAGATTCTGCAATCGCTCTTTTTTGTCTTACTATAGAGCGTATATGGCTTTTTTTTCCTAATATGAGGCAGTATTTGCCTAGTGTACTTTTTTCTTTTTGCATAAAATAAATGAAGACAGTTTATGGAACAATATGTTTATAATAGGAAAGAATAGACTGTTTGGTAGAAATTTTGATGAGAACGTGTGATGAGATAGAAAAATATTATTTTGAAAGGGAGGAAATTTCATGTTAAAAACAATTTTTGGAAAAGAAAATTTAAAAACTACGTGTATAGAATTTATTGGAAGTTTTCTTGTAGCCATTGGAATTTATAATTTTGCTGTAAATGCAGGATTTCCAATGACAGGATTTTCGGGCATTGCTATTATATTAAATCGGATAATTCATATTCCTATTGGAGTGGCGACAATTCTTTTGAATATTCCAGTGGCGATCGTTTGCTATAAATTATTAGGAAAACGATTCTTTTTACGCTCTATGTGGTGTATGCTGTTGTCATCTGTTATGATTGACTATGTAGGACCACTGCTTCCAACGTATAATGGAAGTCGTTTGTTAGCTGCCCTTTGTACGGGACTTATTTCAGGCTATGGCTATGCTTTGATTTATATGCAAAATTCTTCTACTGGTGGCGCTGACTTTATTACAATGGCTGTGAAAGCGCTTTATCCACATTTACCTCTTGGAAAAATTATTTTAGTGTTTGATTTGTTAGTGATTGTGATTGGCAGTATTGTTTTTCAAGATGTCGATGGGTTTATTTATGGTGCCATTGTTAGTTATTTATTTGCTGTTGTTGTAGATAAAGTAATGTATGGTGTCAATGCAGGAAAACTAGCGCTTATCGTTACCTCAGATGGAAAGAAAATTTCCCGTGTCATTGAAGAAACTTGTCAAAGAGGCTGTACGTTATTGAAAGCAGAAGGGGGATATCGACAGGATAAAAAAGATGTGGTTATGTGTGCTTGTAATAACAAACAAATGTATGAAGTACAAATGGCTGTAAAAGAAGCCGATCCAGAATCCTTTGTGATTGTGTTAGAATCCAATGAAGTTCATGGAGAGGGATTTCAAATGCTAAAATTTGGTGAGCAATCAAAACGATGAGAAACACGCTTTACGAGTTTCTCACGTTGGGATGCAGTGGCCATATGCGAGCATAAATGCTTCCACATGGCGACTGCCTCCTCGTAAATAAAAAAGAGAATAGATAAAAAATGGCTATCCTAGCAAACAAAAGCTTATGTATTTCTTTGCTAGGATAGCCATTTTTTGTATAATAAGCATAGAAAACGTAATAGGAAGCAAAAATAACTAAAATGACAAATAAGAAAAAGAAGGAGTTTATAAATGGGTATCATTAGAGAGATGAGAGGAATTTTAGAGCTTACAGAACGAGAAAAAGATATTAGAGATTATATTTTAAATCATCCGGAACAAGTGGAGAAATTATCATCAAGGGAGTTGGCATCTGTGACGTTTACCAGTGCTTCCTCTGTTACAAGGTTTTGCCAAAAACTTGGATGTGAAGGATATCAAGAATTTAAGCTACGATTTTTAAGCGACTTAAAGGCGGGAAATTTTAATGAGGAAGATGGGAACGAAAGTATTACAATGTCTCCAAAAGATAATGTGGCATCTGTTATTAAAAAGATAGTGGATACACAAAAAAAGGCGCTTGACTATAATGCCAAAGAAATTCCTCTTGAACAAATGGTTCGTATTAGTAAGATGTTTTATGAAGCAGAATATATTGATATTTATGCCCATGATGTGAATGTAGCAATCGCAGAATACGCGTGCAATCAATTTTTTTATTGTGGAAAAATTGCCAATGTATATCGTTCTACCAATACACAAGAGTTATTGGCCCTTATGAAAAAGAGAGATCATTTGGCTATTTTAATCAGTCGTACTGGAGAAAATTCTCGTTTAATTGAAATTGGAAAAACACTAAAGAGAAATAAGATTCCAACGATCGTTCTTACCGTAAATAAAACGTGTAGTATTTCGAAAGTGGGAGATGAAGTTGTTGCAGTTGCCAATGAACGCTATGTAGAAGATTTAGGTACGGTTATTTTTTCTAGCAGTATTAAATTTGTATTGGATGTTTTATTTGCTATGACTTTTTCCAAAAAATACGAGGAGAATATGAAATTAAATCGAGAATATGAAAAAGTTGGAAGAAGTGGTCTTTGGGCGTTGATCAATGATGTATAAAGTAGTTGTGCAATATGCATAATAAATGAGGGAAAAATTTTAACTCTGAAACAGATTTTCAAAAATGACGAAAAAAATATAAGAAATTTTGGAACAGAGAACCAATAAAAAGAGAAAGTATTGTAAAAAATAGGTGAAATGGTATACTGAATCCATCAGATGGAAATCGGATAAGACGAAGATGGATTTCAAGGCGCGCAAAATAAGAAATTCAACCTTCAGAAAGTTTTTTGAAGCCTTTTCGTACAATAAAATTCGTATGCAGAAGAAATAAAAAGAACGAAATAAGAAGGAGGAGAAAATATGGCACAGATTAGAAATTATTCTAAGCTAGCGGAGGATATCATAAAAGAAGTTGGCGGAGAAGAAAATATTATTAATGCCACAAGATGTGCAACTCGTTTGCGCCTTGTATTAAAAGAAACACCAACAAATGCAAAAGAAAAAATTTCTTCTATGGCAGGTGTCATTACAGTAGTAGAAAACAACGGACAATTTCAAGTTGTTATTGGCACTCATGTAGGCGATGTTTATCAAAAAGTTGCTGAAATTTTAAAATTAGATGAAAAGCAACAAGATGGTGGTGAACAAGTAAAACAAGGAGTTTTAAATAAAGTAATTGCTACCATGTCTGCAGTATTTGCACCATTTATTTATATTTTGGCAGCAGGTGGTATTTTACAAGGAATCTTGATTTTAATCAATCTTGCAGTTCCTGAATTTTCAAAAACAGGAACTTATGAGATATTGAGTTTATTATCATGGACGCCGTTTACATTTCTACCAGTGTTTATTGCGATTACAGCATCAAAGCATTTTAAGTGCAATTTATACATTGCAGTTGTATGTTGTTTGGCATTAGTAAATCCAACACTGATCGAAATGGCAGGAAGAGTTGCAGACGGAGAGAGTATTCGATTTTTAATTTTTCCATTGTCGGAGACTACGTATACTTCTTCTGTGCTTCCACCATTATTTTTAGTATGGATTTTATCTTATTTAGAACATTTTTTAGAGAAAAAATTACCAGATGTAATTAAACCTCTTGTAACACCGCTTATTTGTCTCGTTGTGATGGTTCCATTTACCATTCTTTTATTAGGACCAATTTCAACATTGATTGCAACAGGAATTGCAAATGGATACAACTCATTAGTAGCCATTGCACCACCAGTTGCGGCTGCAATTATCGGTGGATTATGGCAGGTTGTTGTTATTTTTGGAGTCCATTGGGGAATTACTCCTGTTTGTCTTGCCAACTTTGATATGTATGGAAGGGATTCTTTCCAAGCATTTCAGACAGTAGCTGTCGTTGCACAAATGGGAGCAGCTTTTGGAGTGTTCTTAAAGTCAAGAAATAAAGAATTTAAAGGAGTTGCTTTATCCGCAGGGATAACAGGTATTTTTGGAATTACAGAACCATCTATCTATGGTGTAACACTTCGATTAAAGAAACCATTTATTTGTGGCTGTATTGCAGGGGCAGTTGGAGCCGTTGTAACAAGTCTTTTCAACTCTTATTATTATGCATATGCAGGTCTTCCAGGACTTTTAACAACGGTAAATGCAATTAATAAAGACAATCCAACTTCTTTCTTAGGAGAAATTATCGGTTGTGCAATTGCAATTGTTGGTTCTATTATATTGGTACAAATAATCGGATTTGATGATCCAGTAAGTGAAGTAGCAAAGACAACAAATATTACAGAAAAAGCAAACGTTATTACAGAAGAAGAAAAAAAGATTAGCCAAGAAGTAGAAGAAATTACAAGCCCAATGACTGGAAAAGCGATGAATCTTTCCGAAGTTCCAGATGCAGTTTTTAGTTCTGGAATGATGGGAGCAGGGTTTGCGATAGATCCGACGGAATATCGTGTCTATGCACCAGTAGATGGTGAGATTGCTAGTATTTTTGACACAAAACACGCCATTGGTATCCAATCAACTTGTGGGACAGAGTTACTCATTCATGTTGGGCTTGATACAGTAGAGCTAAAGGGAAAATATTTTGTATTAAAAAAACAAGTAGGAGATCAAGTAAAAAAAGGCGATCTTTTATTAGAGTTTGATGGAGAAGCCATCAAGCAAGCAGGATATTCTCTTGTAACACCAGTAATTTTAACAGGCAGTGATAGTGTTATTTTTGAAAAGGCAGGAGAAATAGTGCAACATGGAGAGAAAATGGTGGCGATCTAACAATTGCGATAGGAATATTAGGTTGAGAAGATAGGAGGAATTGATTATGGCATTACCAAAAGATTTTTTATGGGGTGGCGCTGTTGCTGCCCATCAATTAGAAGGCGGATGGCAAGAAGGTGGAAAAGGCATGAGTGTTGCTGATGTGATGACAGCAGGTGCCAATGGAGTGATGCGTGAAATTACCGACGGTGTCATCGAAGGGAAAAATTACCCAAATCATGAAGGAATTGATTTTTATCATCGCTATAAAGAGGATATTAAATTATTTGCAGAAATGGGATTTAAATGTTTTCGTACCTCCATCGCTTGGACGAGAATTTTCCCAAAAGGGGATGAAATGACTCCAAACGAAGAGGGATTGAAATTTTATGACGCTATGTTTGATGAGTTATTAAAATACGGTATTGAACCAGTCATTACTTTAAGTCATTTTGAAATGCCATATCATTTGGCAAAAGAATACGGTGGATGGAGCAATCGAAAAGTAGTAGACTTCTTTGTTCGCTATGCAGAAACCGTCATGGAACGATATAAAGATAAAGTAAAATACTGGATGACATTTAATGAAATTAATAACCAAAGTAATACATCAGCGGATATCTTTGGCTGGACTTGTTCTGGGGTGAAATTTTCTGATTATGAAAATCCAGAAGAAGTAATGTATCAATGCGTTCATCATGAACTGTTAGCCAGTGCTCTTGTTGTAAAAAAAGGTCATGAAATCAATCCGAACATGAAAATTGGTTGTATGTGTTCTTTTGTTCCTTTTTACCCATACTCTTGCGCACCAAATGATATTATGACAGCAACAGAATGTATGCATGAACGTTATCATTTCCTTGATGTTCATGTGCGTGGACATTATCCAGCTTATACATTAAAAGAGTGGGAGAGAAAAGGTATCCATATAAAAATGGAAGAAGGAGATGAAAAGATCTTAGCAGAGGGAAAAGTAGACTATATTGGATTTAGCTATTATATGTCTAATGCGGTAAAAGGAGATATTAAAAAAGATACGACGAAGAGTATGGATGGAAGTTCTCCATATTCTGTACCAAACCCATATGTGGAAGCAAGTGACTGGGGTTGGCAAATTGATCCCGTAGGTCTTCGTTATTCTTTAGTTACTTTATATGAGCGCTATGAACTTCCTCTATTCATTGTAGAAAATGGATTTGGTGCAGTGGATATTTTAAAAGAAGATGGAAGTTGTGATGACTATCAAAGAATCGAATATTTAAGAGATCATATTACAGAGCTTAAAAAAGCAGTAGAGATTGATGGTGTTAATCTTATGGGTTATACCCCTTGGGGATGCATTGATTTAATTTCCTTCACAACAGGAGAAATGAAGAAACGATATGGCTTTATCTATGTGGATAAAAATAACGATGGAAGTGGTACTTTAAATCGTTATAAAAAGCGTTCTTTTGGTTGGTATCAAAAAGTAATCGCTACAAATGGAGAAGATTTAGCATAATCGAATAAAAGGGTCAGTGGAAAAGTGGCTATAAGAAAAGTGTAAAGACTTTTTCTTTTAGTTGCTTTTTCATTCGTATGCCATTATAATAGTAATGCATATAGACATTGTTCGTGCAAAAGAAAAGCATAAGGCCAAACAATATATGCATATTATTGTTGAAATTGGAGGAACTAATGATGGATAGAATGGTTGGAACTGTATCAAGAGGTGTGCGTGCACCAATTATCCGTGAAGGAGATAATCTTGTACAGATCGTAGTAGATTCTGTATTAAATGCAGCAAAATCAGAAAATTTCGAAGTTCGCGATAGAGATGTTGTTGCTATCACAGAAGCAATTGTAGCAAGAGCACAAGGAAACTATGCGCATATCGACCAGATCGCAAAAGATGTGGAAAGTAAATTTGGAGATGATACTGTTGGTATTATTTTCCCAATTTTAAGCCGTAACCGTTTTTCAATTTGTTTAAAAGGAATTGCAAGAGGATGTAAGAAAGTAGTTCTTATGTTAAGCTATCCTTCCGATGAAGTTGGAAATCATTTAATTGATTTAGACATTATGGATGAAAAAGGTGTTAATCCTTGGAGTGATGTATTAACAGAAGAAAGATATAGAGAACTTTTTGGATATGAAAAACACGTTTTCACAGGTGTTGATTATGTAGAGTATTACAAAACCTTAATCCAAGAAGCAGGAGCAGAAGTAGAGATTATTTTTGCAAATAATCCAAAGGCAATTTTAAATTATACAAAAAGCGTTCTTACATGCGATATCCATACAAGAGTTCGTACAAAACGCATCTTAAGAGACAATGGTGCAGAAAAAGTATATGGAATTGATGAAATTTTAACTGCAAGCGTTGATGGAAGCGGATATAATGATAAATACGGTTTATTAGGATCTAATAAAGCAACAGAAGAAACAGTAAAATTATTCCCAATTAACTGTGAATCTTTTGTAGAAGCCGTTCAAAAAGAAATGATTGAAAAAACTGGAAAACAAGTAGAAGTCATGGTTTATGGCGACGGCGCGTTTAAAGATCCAGTTGGTAAAATCTGGGAGCTTGCTGATCCAGTGGTATCCCCAGCTTACACAAAAGGATTAGACGGAACACCAAACGAAGTAAAATTAAAATATTTAGCGGACAATGACTTTGCTGGATTAGAAGGCGAAGAATTAAAAGAAGCAATTAAAGGATATATTAAAGAAAAAGATGAAAATGCAACAAGTCTTGTAGGACAGATGGTAACACAGGGGACAACTCCTAGACGTCTTACAGATTTGATTGGTTCTTTAGCTGACTTAACAAGTGGAAGTGGAGATAAAGGAACACCTATCATCTATATCCAAGGTTATTTCGATAACTATACAAAATAATAGAATAAAAAAAGGAGTTGGTAATTTTTACCAATTCCTTTTTTGTCCCGTTCTTCTATATTTTTCATCTTTTTTCTCCATTGAAGAGGAGAAGTAAATGGTGCCGTGAAATAATAAGAAAAAAATGGTACAATCTTTGCGATTGTACCATTTTTTGTACTTATAATTTATTTAGAATCCGATTTGTTTACACGAAAAACGTGTTGTTTTAATGCTTCAAAACTTTCTGTACTAATAACGTGTTCCATTCGACAAGCGTCCTCTAAAGCTGTCTCTCTTGATACACCTAATTCCATAAGCCAGTTGGAGAGCAATGTATGACGTTCATAAATTCTTCTTGCAATTTCTAATCCCTTATCTGTTAAGTCAATAGAACCGCAATCATTGACTGTTACATAGCCATCTTCTCTTAAATGCTTCATGGCAACGCTGACACTTGGTTTGGAAAAGCCTAACTCGTTGACAATGTCAATGGAACGAACGTTTCCTTTTGATTTTCTTAACATTAAAATGGTTTCTAAATAGTTTTCAGCAGATTCTTGAATTTTCATTACAAAACCCTTTCAGCATTTAATCTTTTTTTGTCCATTTTTAAATGATGGTCTTATTATAACATATTTAAAAACATATTTTCAAGCTAGGCTTTTTAATTTTCAAGAAAATTGGTGAAAAAATGAAAAAATTCCTTGACAAATAGGTTAGTAAGTGCTAACTTTAATATGTAATTAGCTATGGCTAACTAATGAATACAGAAGAAAGGAAGTGCGAGTATGCCTTTGTCAATGGCAATACCAGGAGAAGTGAACTGTATTAAGAGAGTCGGTGGAAGAGAAGATACAAGACGCTTTTTAGAAACACTTGGCTTTGTAATTGGTGGCGAAGTGATTTTAATTTCCAAAAATGGAGGAAATGTAATCGTCAATGTAAAAGATTCAAGAGTAGCTATTAGTCAAGAGATGGCGAGTAAGATTATGATATAATCACAAGAAATTTTTATAATTTTTTGTGATTATTTGTGCGGTTCAATAAAAAAGAGAACGAAAATAAAAAATTGGAAAGAGACGATTGCCCACGAACAAAAAGGCGATGTTATCTTTTAATTTTATAAAATCTAAAAAATATGGGAAAGGAGAAAAGGCGATGAATACATTAAAGGAAGCCAAATGCGGTACTACAGTGAAAGTAGTAAAACTCCATGGTGAAGGAGCGATAAAACGTCGTATTATGGATATGGGAATTACAAAAGGTGTTGAAGTTTTTATTCGTAAAGTTGCACCTCTTGGAGATCCGATTGAAGTAAATGTACGTGGATATGAATTATCTCTACGAAAAGCAGATGCAGAGATGATTGAAGTACAATAAACAACCGATAATGTTTATAATAGGAATCTGGAAACAGGTTCTTTTATAAAGATAGAGGGTTAGAACTGGCTAACTGTAAGTTGCCACTAACGAAATGGGAGGAAACAAAGAGATGTCAATTAAAATTGCACTTGCCGGAAACCCAAACTGTGGGAAGACGACATTATTTAATGCTTTAACAGGCGCTAATCAGTTTGTAGGAAACTGGCCTGGAGTAACGGTAGAAAAGAAAGAGGGAAAATTAAAAGGTCATAAAGATGTCATTATTACAGACCTTCCAGGAATTTATTCTCTTTCTCCATACACCCTAGAAGAAGTAGTTGCGAGAAATTACTTACTCAATGAACAACCAGATGCTATTTTAAATATTGTAGATGGTACGAATTTAGAGCGTAACCTTTATTTGTCCACACAGCTTATGGAACTTGGAATTCCAGTTGTGATGGCAGTGAATATGATGGATGTTGTACAAAAAAATGGAGATCAAGTTCACATTAATGAACTTGAGAAGAAACTTGGTTGTCCAGTCATTGAAATTTCAGCCTTAAAAGGAACAAATGTAATGAAAGCGGCGGAAAAAGCCATTTCCATTGCCAGTGCAAAACGTTCTGTTCCTGTACATAAATTTGATGAAGAAGTAGAACAGACGTTAGAACTTATCGAAGATAAAATTCCTAATATAGCGGAAGAAAAGAGACGTTTCTTTGCAATTAAGTTATTTGAACGTGATAGCAAGATTATCGAACAATTAACGAGTCCTGTTGATGTGGAAGCGATTATCACTTCTTTAGAAGATAAGTTAGATGATGATTCTGAAAGTATTATTACAAATGAACGTTACACTTATATTTCATCCATTATTGAAAAATGTTGTACCAAAAATAGCAAAGGAAAGATGACAACATCGGATAAAATCGACCAGATCGTAACAAACCGTTTCCTTGCCCTTCCAATCTTTGCAGTTATTATGGGACTTGTATATTACATTTCCATTTCAACCGTTGGTACTATGGCAACAGACTGGACAAATGATGTATTGTTCGGTGAAATTGTTCCAAATGCCGTGGATAGCTTTTTAAACGCTGTTAACTGCGCACCTTGGCTTGCTAGTTTAATTCAAGATGGTATTGTAGCTGGTGTTGGTGCAGTTCTTGGATTCGTACCACAGATGTTAGTATTGTTCTTCTTTTTAGCAATTCTTGAATCTTGTGGATATATGGCACGTATCGCCTTTATTATGGACCGTATTTTCCGTAGATTTGGTTTATCAGGAAAATCTTTTATTCCAATGTTAATCGGTACAGGATGTGGAGTTCCAGGCGTTATGGCATCTAGAACAATTGAAAATGACCGTGACCGTAAGATGACAATTATGACAACCACATTTATTCCTTGTAGTGCAAAGCTACCAATTATCGCTTTAATCGCAGGAGCGCTTTTTGATGGAGCATGGTGGGTTGCACCAAGTGCTTACTTCGTAGGTGTTGCAGCCATTATTATTTCAGGTATTATTTTAAAGAAAACAAAAATGTTTTCTGGAGATCCAGCTCCATTCGTTATGGAGTTACCAGCGTACCATATGCCTACAGTTATGAACGTTTTAAGAAGTATGTGGGAACGTGGCTGGTCCTTTATTAAAAAAGCAGGAACTATTATCCTTTTATCTTCTATCTTTGTATGGTTTACATCAAAGGTAGGTATCGTAGATGGACACATTGGAATGGTAGAGGATTTATCCGATGGATTCCTTGCAAAAATCGGTAGTGCTATCGCTTGGATCTTTGCTCCTCTTGGATTTGGAGATTGGAGAGCTACTGTGGCAGCAATTACAGGTCTTGTTGCAAAAGAAAATGTTGTTCAAACATTCGGTATTTTATATCACTTTAGTGAAGTTACAGAAGATGGCCAAGAAGTATGGGGAATGTTGGCTTCTAGTTATACAACAGTTGCTGCTTATGCATTCTTAGTATTTAACTTATTATGTGCCCCTTGTTTTGCAGCCATCGGAGCTATTCGTCGTGAGATGAATAATGCAAAATGGACATGGTTTGCAATTGGATATCAATGTATCTTCGCTTATGCAATCGCACTTTGCATTTATCAAATCGGAACATTAATTACAACAGGTTCCTTTGGAATCTTTACGGTAGTCGCTTTTGCAATTATTGCTTTCTTAATTTATATGATTGTTCGTCCACAGAAAGAAAACAATACTCTGAAAACAAAAATAGGAATTGGTGCAAGAGCATAAAAATATAAAGGAGGTATGGCATGGGAACATTATTTGTAGGACTGATTCTTCTTCTTATCGTTGGATTAATTATAAGAAGTATGAGAAAAGATAAGAAAAATGGAAAAGGTGGCTGTGGCTGTGGTTGCAGTAGTTGTGCTAGCGCTTCCTTATGCCATGGCAACCATAAAAACTCTTAAGTAGATAAAAATACAGAAAAAAGACTGTTGTTTTTGGAAAGCATTTCCCAAAAGCAACAGTCTTTTTCATGTTGTAAAAGATTCATTTAAGATTCAGAAGAATCGTTGATAAATCCAAAGAATGTTAGCAAGTAGATTCCACTGATTCCCACAAGGATGTAGATAATGCGGGAAATCCAAGAGAGATCTCCAAATAAAAATGACACGAGGTTAAATCGAATAAGACCAATAAGTCCCCAGTTGATGGCACCAATAATGGTGAGTGTTAAAGCGATATAGTTTAAAATTTTACTTCCCATTTATTTTGCCCTCCTTTCTCTCATAGTATTTCCGAGAAAAGGTAGAGTTATTCGAAGGTTTTTTTTTCGGTGATGAAGGAGAGAAAATTTTGTACTGCTGTGGAATTAGTTGCCGATTTATGGTGGGCAAAAGAGACGATACGTTTTGGAATAGAAAATGGAATTGGAAATTCCATCAATTCTCCAGTTTCTAGTTCTCTTGTGACAAATTCTTTGACAACCCCTGAAATGCCCATTCCAATTTTTGCAAAATCGATTAATAATTCCATATCGGTCACTTCTAAAATTGCTTTCGTTTCAATCGATAGGGAATCAAAATAGTGATCAAGATGTTGTCTTGTTACATTAGATTTATCTAGCATCATCAAATGTGCAGCCGAAAATAGATCAATTTCTCGTTCTTTGTCTGGAAAGCGCTCTTTTAAATGATTTAAGTAAGTATTGGTGCATACAAAAATATCTTCAATTTCCGCATAGGGATAAAAAGACAGCGTTTTATTGGAGGACGGTGTAATCAGTAAGCCAAGATCTAACTGTCCATTTTCTAATAAAGAAATAGTTTCTGCCGTTGACTGGCAGTCAATTGTTATTTTAACATGGGGATATTTTTGTAAAAATTCTTTTAAAATTGGAATTAAAATAAACTTACAAAGAGTTGTTGTGACGCCGATATGAATTTCACCCATGCCAAGTTCTTGCATTTTTCTTAAACGTTCTTCCCCTTGAAAAATCGTATCAAAGGCAGACTTGGTATGCTCATAAAGAACCTGTCCTTCTGGAGTTAATTTTACCCCACGAGATGTTCGAATAAACAAAATAACGCCTAATTGTTCTTCTAGATGGCTGATGGATTTGCTAATGGCTGGTTGACTAATATAGAGTTCCTTTCCAGCATGAGAGATATTACCTGTTTTTGCAACGGTATTAAAAATTTTATAAAGTGAAAGTGTTTGTTCCATAAATAAATGACCTCTTAATAAAAAATTATATAATGAAAAAATAAAATGGATGTGATACGATAAACAATAAGAAGAAAAGGAAATTAATTTCTAATTACGCCAAGGCAACGAGTCATACAAGAACATTTATGCTCTTATATGACGACTGCTCACGAGTGTGAGAAACTGGCATAGCGTGTTTCTCATCGTTATAGAGATAACTAATAGTTATATCAGTTATATAAAATAACTATCTTCTATTATATCAAAAAGTGTGATAAAATAACAGAAAAAAACAAAGAAAAGTCAAAAGGAGGAACACAATATGAATTGTAATATTGCAGTCATTAAAGGTGATGGAATTGGACCAGAAATTGTAGATGAGGCGATGAAGGTATTGGATAAGGTTGGAGAAAAATTTGGACATCAATTTCTTTATGAACCGATTCTTCTAGGGGGAGCTTCCATTGATGCCTACGGTGTTCCTCTTTCTGATGAAGCGTTAGAAGTTGCTAAGAAAAGTCAAGCTGTTTTAATGGGATCCATTGGTGGGGATACGACAACCTCTCCATGGTATCAACTGCCTCCAGAGTTGAGACCAGAAGCAGGTTTATTAAAAATACGTAAGGAATTAGGTCTTTTTGCTAATATGCGTCCTGCCTATCTCTATAAAGAATTGGCTAGTGCGTGTCCATTAAAAGAAGAGATTTCAAAAAAAGGCTTTGATATGGTAATTATGAGAGAATTAACAGGCGGTCTTTATTTTGGAGAGAGAAAGACTGAGGATGTAAATGGACTTAAGACAGCGACCGATACTCTTACTTATAATGAAGAAGAAATTCGAAGAATTGCCATTCGGGCATTTGAAATTGCAAAAAAGAGAAGAAAAAAAGTGACAAGTGTGGATAAAGCGAATGTATTAGATTCTTCAAGGCTTTGGAGAGAAGTTGTTTTAGAAGTGGCAAAAGACTATGAAGATGTCACATTAGAGCATATGCTTGTGGACAATTGTGCCATGCAGTTAGTAAAAGATCCTGCTCAATTTGATGTGATTTTGACAGAAAATATGTTTGGAGATATTTTATCCGATGAAGCAAGCATGGTGACTGGTTCCATTGGTATGTTATCCTCTGCTAGTTTAAGAGGCGATCGCTTTGGATTATATGAACCAAGCCATGGCTCTGCACCAGATATTGCAGGAAAAAATATTGCAAATCCGATTGCGACGATTTTATCCGCAGCTATGATGCTTCGCTATTCTTTTGACTTAGATGAAGAAGCAAATGCCATTGAGATGGCAGTGCAAAAAGTGTTGGAAGAAGGATACCGTACAAGCGATATTTTTTCAGAAGGAACGGTATTGGTTGGAACAAGAGAGATGGGAGATCGGATTTTAGAAAGAATATAGAGAAGAAAGAAGGAAAGATTATGATAAGTGATAACGCAAGAAAAGGAGATCAACAAGCACCAGGACGTTCTTTATTCCGTGCATTAGGCCATACAGATGAGGAAATGAAACGCCCGATGATTGGGATTGTAAGTTCTTATAATGAGATTGTTCCAGGGCATATGAACCTTGATAAAATTGTAGATGCTGTAAAATTAGGTGTTGCAATGGCAGGAGGGACTCCTGTTGTATTTCCAGCGATTGCTGTTTGTGATGGAATCGCTATGGGACATATTGGCATGAAATATTCTTTAGTTACGAGAGATTTAATTTGTGATTCTACAGAAGCGATGGCAATTGCCCATCAGTTTGATGGACTTGTTATGGTGCCAAACTGTGATAAAAATGTTCCAGGGCTTTTAATGGCAGCCGCTCGTGTCAATATTCCAACAATCTTTGTAAGCGGTGGACCAATGCTTGCAGGAAAGGTAAATGGTTGTAAGACAAGTTTATCCAGCATGTTTGAGGCGGTAGGTTCTTATACTGCAGGCAAGATGAGTGCAGAAGAACTCAAAGAAATGGAAGAGAAGACTTGTCCAACATGTGGTTCTTGTTCTGGAATGTATACAGCCAATAGTATGAACTGTTTAACTGAGGCGCTCGGAATGGGATTAAAAGGAAATGGAACGATTCCAGCCGTTTATTCTGAAAGAATCCGTCTTGCAAAACTAGCGGGAATGCAAGTAATGGAATTAGTGAGAAATAATATTTGCCCAAGAGATATTATGACAGAAAAAGCATTTTTAAACGCTATGACAGTGGATATGGCACTTGGATGTTCTACAAATTCTATGCTTCATCTTCCTGCCATTGCTCATGAGGCAGGGGTTACATTGGACATGGAAATTGCAAATGAAATCAGTGCAAAAACACCAAATCTTTGCCATTTAGCTCCAGCAGGCCGTACTTACATTGAAGAACTCAATGAGGCTGGCGGTGTCTATGCTGTTATGAATGAGCTGAATAAAAAACAATTATTACATACCGATGCATTGACGGTAACGGGAAAGACAATTGGTGAAAATATCGAAGGCTGTATCAATAAAGATACCGATGTGATTCGTCCCATTGATAATCCATATAGTGAGACGGGAGGGATTGCGGTATTAAAGGGAAATTTAGCCCCAGATACAGGAATTGTAAAACGTTCTGCAGTAGCAGATGAAATGCTTGTCCATGAAGGCCCTGCAAGAGTCTTTGATTGTGAAGATGATGCAATTGTGGCCATTAAAGGCGGTAAGATCCATCCTGGTGACGTCATTATTATTCGCTATGAAGGACCAAAAGGTGGTCCAGGAATGAGAGAGATGTTAAACCCAACTTCTGCTATTATGGGAATGGGACTTGGTTCTTCGGTTGCACTAATTACCGATGGTCGTTTTTCAGGAGCATCAAGAGGAGCGGTTATTGGTCACGTATCTCCAGAAGCTGCTGTGGGTGGTCCGATTGCCCTTGTGGAAGAAGGGGATATTATCTCCATCGATATTCCAAATAATTGTTTGAATATGAAAGTATCTGAAGAAGAATTAGAAAGAAGAAAAGCGAACTGGAAGCCAAGAGAACCAAAGGTAACAACAGGATATTTAGCTAGATATGCGGCTATGGTAACATCTGGTAACCGAGGAGCGATTCTTGAAGTTCCTTCTAAGTAATGACATAAGAAAAATAAAGATAGTGTAAATAAGAGCTTAGGGAAACGATAGAAAAAAGTCTGTCGTTTTTCTAAGCTATATCCATATATAGAAAAGGAGGAGAAAACATGAGACAGTTAACAGGTTCAGAAATCATAATTGAGTGTTTAAAAGAGCAAGGGGTGGATACCGTATTTGGATATCCAGGTGGCTCTATTTTAAATGTATATGATGCCCTTTATAAGCAAAAGGATATTAAGCATATTTTGACTTCTCATGAGCAAGGAGCGGCTCATGCTGCAGATGGCTATGCAAGAGCCACTGGAAAAGTAGGTGTCTGTATGGCAACTTCTGGACCAGGAGCGACAAACCTTGTAACAGGAATTGCAACTGCCTATATGGATTCGATTCCAATTGTGGCAATTACTGCTAATGTGGCGGTTTCGATTCTTGGAAAAGATAGTTTTCAAGAAGTGGATATTGCAGGGGTTGTTATGCCGATTGTGAAACATAGTTATATTGTAAAAGATATCCATGATTTAGCAGATACGATAAGGAAGGCATTTTCTATCGCAAAAAGTGGGCGTCCAGGGCCTGTATTAGTGGATATAACAAAAGATGTAACAGCAGCAAAATTCGAGTATGAGCCAAAAGAAATTGAGCCAGTGATGCCGATTACAAAGCATATTCGAGAAATGGATTTACAAAAAGCCATTACAATGTTAAAAGAGGCAAAAAAACCGTATATTATGGTAGGCGGGGGAGCGATTTGTTCGGGAGCCAGCGAAGAGTTGGCAGAATTTGTCCAAAAAGTGGATGTACCAGTTTGTGATACGTTAATGGGAAAAGGAGCTTTTGATGGCTGTTCCGATTATTATACAGGGATGATTGGAATGCATGGAACAAAGGCTTCTAATTTAGGTGTGACAGACTGTGATCTTTTAATTGTGCTTGGGGCTAGATTTAGCGATCGTGTCTGTGCCAACCCAAAGCGATTTGCTGAAAACGCAAAAATATTACAAGTGGATGTGGATCCTGCGGAAGTAAATAAAAACAAAGTATGCGATGCCAGTGTGATCGGGGATATTAAATGCGTGTTACAAGAGTTAAATGGGCGTATCGAGCCTATGAAGCATTCAGAATGGATGGCCTATATTAAGAGTTTAAAGGAAAAATATCCAGTGACCTACAAGCAGTCAAAACTTTGTGGGCCTGCCATTGTTGAGAAAATTGAGGAAATGACAAAAGGAAATGCCATTATTACAACCGATGTAGGACAACACCAAATGTGGGCCGCCCAATATTTCCATTATAGAAAACCAAGAACCTTTTTAAGCTCTGGAGGCCTTGGAACGATGGGATATGGATTAGGAGCTGCTATGGGAGCAAAGGTGGGAAAACCAGATAGTCTTGTTGTTAATATTGCAGGGGATGGGTGTTTCCGCATGAATTTAAATGAACTTGCCACGTTATCCCGTTATGAAATTCCTGTTATTGAAGTTGTATTTAATAACCATGTGTTAGGAATGGTACGCCAATGGCAGAGTTTATTTTATGAACAAAGATATTCTTACACCACATTAAACAACAAAGTGGATTTTGTAAAAGTATCTGAAGGACTAGGGGCAACGGCTATGCGTGTTACGACGATAGAAGAGTTTGAGAAAGCCTTTCAAGAGGCCATGGCATCCAAAATGCCAGTTGTCATTGATTGTATTTTGGATTCTGATGATAAAGTTTGGCCAATGTGTGCGCCTGGAGCTTCGATTCAAGATACCTTTTCAGAGGAAGATTTAGTAAAAAAATAAAGGGAAAAAAGAGATCATGTAGTAGTTTCAAAACGACTTTGGTATTGTTTGCAAAGAAAGTTTATGAGGACGCATGATCTTTTGTTTACGCCAATATAAGAAACTCTTAAAGCATATTTTCATCGTTTCCATGGAAAATAACAGTCCGTTGAATTTTGGAATCGAACAAAACAAAATGCACAACAATAAAATTTAAATGAGATAAAAATCAGAAACTTTCTACAAAAATAGAAATAAAAGCTTTGAATACAGAAAAAGAGGTTGACGAATGTCGTTTGTTGGAGTACAATTGTACGCAATTACACTTTAACAAACTAATAAGTTAGAAGAGTAATAATAGAATCAAAGAAAAAGGAGGAACACGGAAGTGGGAAGAGTTTATAATTTTTCAGCGGGACCAGCAGTATTACCAGAGGAAGTGTTGCGTTCGGCAGCAGAAGAAATGCTAGACTATAAAGGAACGGGAATGTCTGTTATGGAGATGAGTCACCGTTCGAAAGCATTTGAAGAAATTATGGAACACGCAGAAAGCACTTTAAGAGACTTGCTAAAGATTCCGGAAGATTATAAGGTTTTATTCTTACAAGGCGGTGCTCATCAGCAATTTGCAATGGTGCCAATGAACCTTATGAAGAACCGAGTGGCTGATTACATCATCACAGGTCAATGGGCAAAAAAAGCGTATAAAGAAGCACAAATTTATGGAAAGGCAAATGCCATTGCATCGTCAGAAGATAAAACATTTACCTATATTCCTGATTGTTCAGATTTACCAATTTCAGAAGATGCTGATTATGTACATATTTGCCATAATAATACAATCTATGGTACGGTTTATAAAGAAATTCCAAATACAAAAGGAAAGATTTTAGTAGCGGATATGTCCTCTTCTATTTTATCAGAACCAGTAGATGTTACAAAATATGGATTAATTTACTTTGGGGCACAAAAAAATGTTGGGCCAGCAGGAGTTGTAGGTGTTATTATAAGAAAAGATTTAATTACAGAAGATGTATTAGAAGGAACACCAACAATGCTTCGTTATAAAACTCATGCAGATGCCAATTCTCTTTATAATACACCACCTGCTTATGGAATTTATATTTGCGGAAAAGTATTCCAGTGGATCAAAGATCAAGGTGGCTTAGAGGCTATGAAAGAGAGAAATGAGAAAAAGGCCAGCATACTTTATGATTACTTAGATGAGAGCAAGTTATTTAAAGGAACGGTACAAAAAGAATATCGCTCTCTTATGAATGTTCCATTTGTAACAGGAGATGATGCATTAGATGCTAAATTTATTAAAGAGGCAACGGAACGAGGATTTGTTAATTTAAAAGGACATCGAACAGTTGGTGGAATGAGAGCCAGCATTTATAATGCTATGCCAATGGAAGGTGTTCAAAAGTTAGTAGAATTTATGAAAGAATTTGAACAGAAGAACATAAAGTAATGTAGGGGGACAAAAAATGTATCAAATAAAATGTATGAATCCCATTTCAGAAGTAGGAATGGCATTATTTACAGAACAATATGAGCAGACAGAACAATTTGAAGAAGCCAATGCTTTACTTGTAAGAAGTGCTTCTTTACATGAGAAAGAACTTCCAAAAAGTTTATCCGCAATTGCAAGAGCAGGAGCAGGTGTTAACAATATTCCATTAGAGGAGTGTGCCAAAGAGGGAATCGTTGTATTTAACACTCCAGGAGCAAATGCCAATGCGGTAAAAGAACTTGTTATGGCAGGACTTTTAATGTCATCAAGAGATTTAATTTCTGGATACAATTGGGTACAGGAAAATAAAGAAAAAGAAACCCTTGCCAAAGATGTAGAAAAAGAGAAAAAACGGTTTGCAGGCCATGAAATTCTTGGAAAGAAAATAGGTGTCATTGGTCTTGGTGCCATTGGAATTTTAGTGGCCAATATGTGCGATCGCATGGGAATGGAAGTGTTCGGATACGACCCTTATGTTTCTGTTGATGCAGCTTGGTGTTTATCAAAGAGAATCCATCATAGTACAAAAATCGAAGAGATTTATGAACAATGTGACTTTATTACAATGCATGTGCCATTGTTAGATTCTACAAGAGAGATGATAGACGAAAAGGCATTGGCGCAAATGAAAGATGGCGTTTGTATTCTCAACTTTTCAAGAGATGCCTTAGTAGAAGAAGAGGCCATGAAAAAGGCTCTGAATGAAAAAAAGGTACACCGCTATGTGACAGATTTTCCAACAACAGGGATTGCAGGAGTTGAAGGGGTTATAACTTTTCCACATTTAGGTGCTTCTACAGAAGAAGCAGAAGATAACTGTGCGAAAATGGCGGTACAAGAATTAATGGACTATTTAGAAAACGGTAATATTAAAAATTCTGTTAATTATCCAGATTGTGATATGGGCATTTGCCAATCTGCGTTTCGTGTGACAATTCTTCACCAAAATATTCCAAAAATGTTAAGTCAAGTGACAGCACTTTTTGCAGAAGAAGAAGTCAATATTGCTGATATGACAAATAAATCAAAAAAAGAGTGGGCATATACAATGCTTGATACCGATACTCCTCCTTCCAAAGAACTCATTGATAAGTTAAAACAGATTACAGGTGTTGTAAAAGTAAGAGTGATCAAATGAGAAAATGCTTGACTTCCCTATTAATTATAGGTAAGATACAAAGCAAATAAAAAATTTGCAGTGTAAAAGTTATAAATTGCACAAATGGATTTTCAAAGAAGAATGAATGGTTAGAAGGAGAGAGTAGAATATGGAACCAAAATTAAGAGTCGGTATTTTAGGCGGAACAGGAATGGTCGGACAGCGATTTATCGCTTTATTAGAAAATCATCCTTGGTTTGAAGTAGTTGTAATCGCAGCTAGTGCTCGTTCTGCTGGAAAGACTTATGAAGAGGCAGTTGGAGACCGTTGGAAAATGGATACCCCAATGCCTGAACATGTGAAAAGCTTAGTTGTTATGAACGTAAATGAAGTCGAAAAAGTGGCTAGTGAAGTGGACTTTGTATTCAGTGCGGTGGATATGAGTAAAGAAGAGATTAAAGCTATTGAAGAGGCGTATGCAAAGACAGAAACGCCAGTCGTATCCAACAATAGTGCCCATCGTTGGACAAAAGATGTTCCAATGGTAATTCCAGAAATCAATCCAGAGCATTTTAAAGTAATTGAATATCAAAAAGAGCGTCTTGGAACGAAAAAAGGATTTGTGGCAGTAAAACCAAATTGTTCTATTCAAAGTTATGCACCAGTATTAACTGCTTGGAAAGAATTTGAGCCATATGAAGTAGTAGCTACTACTTATCAAGCAATTTCAGGAGCAGGAAAAACATTTAAAGATTGGCCAGAAATGGTCGGTAATGTGATTCCTTATATTGGTGGAGAAGAAGAAAAATCAGAACAAGAGCCATTAAGAATTTGGGGAGAGATAAAAGATGGTGTCATTGAGAAAGCCAGTGAGCCAAAGATAACCTGTCAATGTGTTCGTGTTCCTGTGTTAAATGGACATACAGCTGCTGTATTTGTGAAATTTAGAAAGAAGCCAACAAAAGAGCAGTTAATTGAGAAACTTCAACAATTTCATGGTATTCCACAGGAATTAGAACTTCCAAGTGCACCAAAGCAATTTATTCAGTATTTAGAAGAAGACAATCGCCCTCAAGTATTAGAAGATGTTAACTATGAAAAAGGAATGGGTATTTCCGTTGGTCGTCTAAGAGAAGATAGTGTTTATGATTATAAATTTATTGGATTATCTCATAATACAGTAAGGGGAGCGGCTGGTGGAGCGATACTCTGTGCAGAGACATTAAAAGCATTAGGGTATATTGGAAAAAAAGGTCAGGAATAGAAGAAAAAGACGTCAACCCTTTTGCGGGGATTTGACGTCTTTTTTATGATATAGGAAGATTTGTTTCCTATACTATAAAAAAGCACTACTTCCTTTCAATCTTGTTCTCTAGTCTTTCGTATTATTTCAATGGTATAAAAATGAGAGTAATAATTTCTTTAAAAGAGATATTTTTTTCAGAAAATGATAGGTGACATGAAAGAAAAGAAAGAGTATAATGAAAAGAGAAACCATAATACAAGAAAGTTACTAAGGAATCCATATAGAAATAATACGATTGATATAGGAGTGAAATAAAGTATGAATAGAAAGGATTATCTCCAGTTGGAACACAACAATGACAACCAAGAACATAATTTCATATCCAATCAGGAATATAAAATAGCACTTTGTACATTACATACTTTTGTATTCGAAGCGGACTTTGTTCATAATACATTTTATCCTGTAAATGATACATGGAAACAAGAATTTGGCTGCATACCAAGTAACTATGGAGAGGCATTTGAGAAAGCCTGCGCACATTGTCGTGAAAAAGATGCTGAAAAATTTCGGGCTACCTTTGCTCCTTCCGAACTCCAAAGGGCATGGAATCGAGGAGAGCGAAAGTGTAGTATGGAGTGCCAGTTAAAATTAAAAGGAAGTACGAATGATTATACATGGTTTTACTGTGCAGTCATTTTATTTGGGGATGAAAGAGGTCATCTAAAAGGAGTCATTGGTTGTGGAAGAGATCGCAATCAAAGAAAAGAGAGAGAAGCAGTGGTAACGTATCAAGCTTCTCATGATGAATTGACAGATACTTTAAACTGGAGAGCAGGTGTCCGTGTATTGGATCAATATATGAAAGTCGATAATGGAAGACAAGCTGCTTTTTTGTTGCTAGATATTGATGATTTTAAGTTATTAAATGATACTTATGGCCATCGGTTAGGAGATAGGATCTTAAAGCGAATAGCCAATATATTAAAGGAAGTGACAACGAAAGAAGCTTGTATTACCCGTTATAGTGGAGATGAGTTTGTTGTATTTTTGGAGATGGACAATACGGAACAAGTACGCCAGTTATTAAATCAGATGATTGAAACTGTGAGACAACAATTGCGAGTAGAGACAAAAAATGGAGAGCTTCATGTGACAACAAGTATTGGTGTTGCTCTTTATCCAAAGCATGGGAAAACAACAGAACGACTTCGTTCTTGTGCAGAGCATGCATTGCGTTATTCCAAACTACATGGAAAGAATAATTATGCTCTTTATGATAGGATGATGGAAACCCATGAGAAGAAAACTTCTATTATACGAGAGAGAGATTTAATCAAGTGGGAAGAGGAAGATGATATTGTATATATGAGCAATCCTGTTACCCATGAATTATATTATATCAATCGAATTGGACGAGAACTATTTGGACTTAGCAATGAAGATTATAAAGGAAGAAAGTGCTATGAAGTGCTCCAAGGATTACCAGAGCCTTGTGACTTTTGCAAAAAATGTCAGTTAGAGGAAAGAGGCGGATGTATTAAATGGGAACATTTCAATAAAAAAATTAATCGAAAGTTTTTAGTAAAAGATCGATTGATTAAGAGAGATGGAAGAATGATCCATGTAGAAGTGGCAATTGATATTACAAATAAAGAGAAATAGGAGAAAATTATGGCAGAAATTAGACCGTTTTATTGTGTTCGACCAACGAAGGAAAAAGCAAAGGAGGTGGCAGCACTTCCTTATGATGTGTATAACAAAGAGGAGGCAAGAGAGGCAGTAAGAAACCATCCTTACTCTTTTTTGAACATCGATCGCCCAGAGACTCAATTTGAAGAGTCTGTTGATATGTATTCAAAACAAGTGTATGAAAAAGCAGGGATTATGTTACAAGAATGGATAAAAAGTGGTGTTTTTGTTAAAGAACAAAAGAAATGTTATTATCTATATGAGCTTACGATGGCAGGCAGAACACAGACAGGAATTGTAGCATGTGCTTCTGTAGAAGATTATGAAAACAATGTAATAAAGAAACATGAAAATACGCGATTTGAAAAAGAAAGGGATCGAATTTGTCATGTGGATGCTTGCAATGCTCAGACAGGCCCTATTTTCTTAGCGTGTAAAGAAGATTCCGTATTAGAACAAAAAATGACTCAATGGAAGAAACAAGAACCATTATATGATTTTGTTGCAGAAGATCAGGTGAGACATCGGGTATTTTTAATAGAGAAAGAAGAAGAGATTCAGTTTTTGACAGAACATTTTAAAGAAATTCCTGCTCTTTATATTGCAGATGGACATCATCGTGCAGCATCCGCAGTGAAAGTTAGTCAAAAACGAAGAGAGGAAAATGGAGGAAAAAAAGACGAGGAATATTCTTATTTCTTATCTGTTATTTTTCCAGCCAATCAATTGAAAATTTTAGATTATAATCGTGTTATTTCGGATCTCAATGACAATACAGAGTTAGAATTTTTAGAAAAAGTGCAACGAGAGTTTACAGTACAACAAGTAAAAGACACCTTCCGTCCAGAAAAGAAGGGACAATTCGGAATGTATTTAAAGGGGCAATGGTATCAACTGACATTAAAAGATAGTGTAAGTTCTGAAGATGTCGTAGAAAAACTAGATGTGTCTATTTTACAGGAGCGATTATTAAATCCAATTCTTGGTATCCACGATCCAAAAACGGATGAACGAATCAAGTTTGTAGGAGGGATCCGTGGACTTAAGGAATTAGAGCGATTGGTAGACGAAGGAGACGCGGTTGCATTTTCTATGCATCCAACTTCCATGGAAGAATTATTTCAAGTGGCAGATGCAGGGCGATTGATGCCTCCAAAGTCAACATGGTTTGAGCCAAAACTTCGAAGTGGATTGTTTATTCATTTACTTCAATAGTAGTCATCCGTTAGAGCAAATACTATAAAAATATGAAAAAGATAGCATGGAACTTTTCTAGTGTGCTATCTTTTTTCATAATAGAATATAAAAAAAATATGTGCATATTGCATAGAAAATACAGTGTATTGCAA
>OJJJ01000253.1_pt1 | contig 31942 bp, 26 predicted proteins | sample 1596311 | NCBI WGS metagenome assembly OJJJ01 (sample SAMEA4350140, study PRJEB24818) | metagenome | biome: human; feature: gut; material: faeces | place: Denmark | collected 2013-09 | reverse complement strand
GTAGTTAAATTCTTTTCTCTTTAACTGTTAAAAAAAGTAAATGTATGAAAATAAAGAAAAATACAATGAGCTGATATAAAAATCAGTAAATTAACTTTGTTATTCACCTACGTGAATAATTCAGGTTCATATACCCCAATATATATTATAGAACCTTATAAAATAAAAGTTAGAGTAGTGAATTGATTTATTCACATACACCAACATTAACTATAGAACCTTATTAAATGTCGGAGCAGTAATTAAATTTATTCACTACTCCAACATATATTACAGAACCCTTTTTTATTAGGCCATATTAACGATGTTAGGCATATCTAACATTTCCAAAGAAAACCGGTAGCACGTTTTCCAACGATATAATCATCAAATACGATAGCTCCATTGTTTCCAGCCATACCAGCGCAGATATGCAAAGGTAATAGATGTTCCTCTCGAGGATGACAATATCTTGCTCCCGGAATTTCCTCCCACTTTATTAGATCTTCCCATCGTTCCTCTTCATTCTCCGTACAGCATATTTCAATCAGTCTATTTTGAAATGTGTTATTCATAGTGTCCTCAATATTACTTCCAGAAAAATCAAATGCTCTCATATTATGAAATGTAAAACCAGATCCAATGATTAATAAGTTTTCACTAAGCAAAGGTCTTAATGCTTTTCCGATATTTAAGTGCGTCAAAGGATCAAGATTTTTATTCAATGAAATCTGTATAACTGGTATATCAGCATTTGGATACATAAGTTTTAATGGAATATAAGTACCGTGATCATAGGGTCTATTGTTATCAAGTTGGCAATTAATATGACTTTCTGATAATAATTTTGCAACCTTTTCGGCCAAAATATTATTTCCCTTGCAAGGATATGTTATATTGTATGCTGATTCTGGAAAACCATAATAATCATACAGTATTCCAGGTTCACTACCACTTTGTATTGTTACAACTTCTTCTTCCCAATGAGCACTAAAAACAATAATTGCATTTGGTCTCTCAATTTTACTCGAAATATTTTTTGTAAATTCAATCATTTTTTTATGAGTATTATCTTCTAGTATTGGTAATGGACCACCGCCATGGGAAAGAAAAATAATAGTACTATTGCAATTTGAAATATTATTGTTCAAAAACAAACCTCCTTTTCTCTGTGGATGAAACGTGATATAGTTGAATAGCTGTTCGCTTTCTTTCGCTTTCTAGTAAAAGTTCACTCCAATCACAGAAATAGATGATAATTCCATCTACGATATAGCTGTGAACTTATCATATAGTATATCAAAACAGAGAAAAAAAGAATACATTTTATCATATGTTTTCTTGTACCCAATACAAGATCATTTTATCGGACACATTCAATTGCAGCACCAACAAAGCCTTTAAACAAAGGATGTGGGCGATTTGGTCTAGATTTAAACTCAGGATGAGCTTGAGTTGCAACAAACCAAGGGTGGTTTGTTAATTCAATCATTTCAACGATTCTTCCATCTGGAGATAGTCCAGATAACACAATACCACAACGTTTAAAATCTTCACGGTAATCATTATTCACTTCATAGCGATGACGATGTCTTTCTTCAATTAGTTCAGATCCATAAAGTTCATAAGCTTTGCTATTCTTGTCTAAAATACATGGATAAGAACCAAGTCTTAAAGTTCCACCAATGTCTTCAATGCCGTTTTGTTCTGGCATCAAATGAATGATAGGATGTGTGGTATCAGGATTTAGTTCAGCGCTATGAGCATCGGTAAACCCGAGCATATGTCTTGCAACTTCCACAAGTGCTAACTGCATGCCAAGGCAAATACCTAGAAACGGAATGTTATGTTCTCGTGCATATTGTATGGACAATATTTTACCTTCTACACCACGGTCCCCAAATCCACCAGGAACTAGGACACCGCTAACGTCAGATAACAACTCATCTACGGTGTCTGGTGTGACGGTTTCGGATGGAACCCACTTAATTTTAACGGAGGCATTGTGAGCGACCGCCCCATGACGTAGCGCTTCTGCTACACTTAGGTAAGCATCATGAAGTTGAGTGTATTTACCAACTAAAGCGATGGTAACTTCTTTATCTGGGTTTTTAAGTGCATGCACCATGCGTTCCCAATCGCTAAGGTCAGGACTTGGGCATTCAAGATTTAAGCATTTACAAGCAACATCTGCAAAATGTTCTTCCTCCATCATAAGAGGAACTTCGTACAAGGAATCTGCATCTAAGTTTTGTAATACGTGACTACTTTCTACGTTACAAAACAAAGCAATTTTTTCACGAATTTCCGGTTCTAGCGGATGTTCTGTACGACACATAATAATATCTGGACGAATTCCCATTCCTTGCAGATCTTTAACACTCGCTTGCGTAGGCTTTGTTTTCATTTCACCGGAGGCTTTTAAATATGGAATTAACGTTACATGAACAAGAATGGCATTCTCATGTCCGATGTCGTGTTGAAATTGGCGAATGGCTTCTAAGAAAGGTTGACTTTCAATATCGCCAACAGTACCACCAACTTCAATAATTGCAATCTGTGTATCACTGCAAGAATTGTTTCGATAAAAACGGTCCTTAATTTCATTTGTTATATGTGGAATTACCTGAACGGTGCCTCCGCCAAAATCACCACGGCGTTCTTTTTGTAGAACGGACCAATAGATTTTACCTGTCGTTACATTGGAATTCTTGGTTAATTTCTCGTCAATAAAACGCTCATAATGTCCTAAGTCAAGATCCGTTTCTGCACCGTCGTCTGTTACAAAAACTTCACCATGTTGGATTGGATTCATAGTGCCAGGATCGATATTAATGTAAGGATCAAACTTTTGCATCGTAACATGATAACCTCTCGCTTTTAAAAGTCGACCAAGGGAAGCAGCGGTGATTCCTTTTCCAAGGCCTGAAACAACGCCTCCTGTAACAAAAACATACTTAACACACATTAAAATAACCTCCTAATTTCTTTTAAAATAAAAAAAGCATTTAAAATTGGAATCTGGCTAATAGGGTTAGTTGTATTAAGCCTTGTTCTAATTTTAAACGCTAACTTCTTTGTTAGTTATATTTTACTGTCTTTCAAAAAACAAAATTTATTATACTACTACTGAGAAAAGAAATCCAGTATATTTTAAAAAAGTTATTATTGTGCATACTGTAAAATAAGAATAAAAATTATCCATATATTTCATTCCTTCATTAAACATACGTTATGAAAGACGATAGGTATATAAGAATAACTAAAAACAGAAACTAATTGAATCTTATATAAGTGCGTATCGATAATAATTCATAACTATAATGAAGAAATTCATAATCAATTCGTATGATATTAGGATCACAATGGAACCTGGGACTGATAACAATAAAACGAATAACTAATTAATCATAATAAATAACAATATTAAAAACTAATTAAATAGCAACATTAATTATAAAATAAATAACAAAACGGATAATAAAATGAATAACAAAACGAATATCTTAATAGATAATAGAGAAAAAACAAGTAGCAAAACAAATAATAAAACAGGTAACAAAACAAATAACAAAAAAGAACAAAATAAATAATTAAATCAATAATTAAGCCAACGAAATATTTAATGAACTGAAAAAAAGAATAAGAAATAAAGAATAAATACTATTTGATAAATCGTTTCGCTTGCTATCAATCGTCAATATCTCAAAACTAATAATGCAGAGTCTTAAAATAATTCAAAGAAATAAAAATACTGTGGTATAGACGTTACGAGAGTCGGTAAGACATAATATAGGTAAGATATAAAATAAGTAAGATATAAAATAAGTAAGATATAATATAAGTAAGATATTATAATATAGGTAAACATTATAAAAAACTATGAATTGTTTATAATATAGACACAAAAATTTCAGAACTTAATGGCTTGATTTATGAACTGAGTATCTTTATAATGATAATATCTACCAGACAATATTGATTTTGAATGAATTAGTATTAAAAAATGGAAAAGGGAGGATCCCATGGATAATAGAGATAATGGAAAGAATAACAAAAAGAGCAATCCATTTAAAAAGGGGTGGATCTTTTGTTTGTTAGCTGCATTCATGCTAGTGCTAATGTTATCTTACATGACACAGCAACTAAAAGAAAGTAGTTTAACAAAGATATCATATACAGAATTATTAACCTTAATCAATGATGATAAGGTCAAATCCGTAGAGTTTCAGCTAGAGAAAGATCGAATCGTAGTAAAGCCTATGGATGCAGAAGATAATGGATTATATGAAAAATTGTACTATACAGGCTACCTCAATGATGAGGAGTTAATCCAGACATTAAAGGATAAAAATATTAAATTCGAACGTGAAATCGTTGATAAAAGCACTACAATCGTTGATATATTGTTAGCTTATGTATTACCGTTTGTATTGATTTATGGTGTTATGTGGTTCATCTTCCGTGCCATCACAAAAAACAGTGGTGGAATGATGGGAGGCGTTGGTAAGAGCAATGCTAAGGTATATGTAGAAAAGCAAACAGGCGTTACATTTAAAGATGTAGCTGGTCAAGAAGAGGCAAAAGAATCGTTAACAGAACTTGTTGATTTCTTACACAATCCAGGTAAATACACTCGCATAGGTGCTAAATTACCAAAGGGTGCGTTACTTGTAGGACCTCCAGGAACTGGTAAAACATTACTTGCAAAAGCAGTTGCCGGGGAAGCGAAAGTACCATTCTTCTCTTTATCTGGTTCTGACTTCGTTGAAATGTTTGTCGGTGTTGGTGCTTCCAGAGTAAGAGATCTGTTTAAACAAGCACAAAGTCAAGCACCATGTATCGTATTTATTGACGAAATTGATGCAATTGGTAAGAGCAGAGATAATCACTATGGCGGTGGAAATGATGAGCGTGAGCAGACATTAAATCAGCTTTTATCTGAAATGGATGGCTTTGATACTTCAAAAGGTATTGTTATTTTAGCGGCTACTAACCGTCCAGAAGTACTTGATAAAGCCTTGTTACGTCCAGGTCGTTTTGATCGACGAGTTATTGTAGATAAACCGGACTTAAAAGGTAGAGTTGACATTTTAAAAGTACATGCAAAAAATGTATTAATGCATGATTCTGTTGATTTAGAAGCGATTGGTTTAGCGACCAGTGGAGCAGTAGGTTCTGATTTAGCGAATATTATAAATGAAGCAGCTATATTAGCAGTAAAAGAAGGAAGAACAGTTGTTACACAAAATGACTTGTTTGAATCAGTGGAAGTAGTTATTGCTGGTAAGGAAAAGAAAGACCGTATTCTTGGACCAGAAGAAAAGAAAATTGTTGCATATCACGAAGTTGGTCACGCTTTAGTTACTGCGTTAATGAAGCATGCAGAACCAGTAAAAAAAATCACAATTGTTCCAAGAACAATGGGATCTTTAGGATATGTAATGCAGGTACCAGAAGAAGAAAAATACCTTATGAGTAAAGATGAGTTAATGACACGAATCGTTACATTATATGGTGGTAGAGCTGCAGAAGAATTGATATTTGATTCGATAACAACAGGAGCCTCCAACGATATCGAAAAGGCAACACAACTTGCAAGAGCTATGGTTACTCAATACGGTATGTCCGATCGCTTTGGCTTAATTGGCTTAGAATCCGTTGAAAATCGTTATCTTGATGGTAGAGCAGTTCTTAACTGTGGCGATGCAACAGCTGCTGAAGTTGATAAAGAAGTTATGGATATATTAAAGAATTGCTATGAGCAGGCCAAAGGACTTCTTTCTGGTAATCGAGATGTATTAGATAAAATTGCAGCTTTTCTTGTTGAAAAAGAAACAATCACAGGAAAAGAATTTATGGCAATCTATAATGAAGTTATGGAAGAGAGAACGAAATCATCTGAGGATAGTATTCAAAAATTAAACGAAGATGATACCAACTCTGTAGAGGCAACATTTTCAGTAAATGGAAATGATGTGTCAAAACATGACGATCATTTAAATGAGAATAGGGAACTTTCCTCGGATGAAAAACCGGTAGAAAACAAAGAATTATCCGAAAAGAAAAAAGATGTAATTGATAAGATAAACTTAGACTTATAAAATTAAGGGGTACTGTGTTAAAAGTGAATAATAAAACACAGGACCCCTTTTGCACGCGAAAAGGCATATTTGTTTGATTATAAAAGTATAGCTAGAAGGCTTAACAAACTTAAGCAGAAAGCTTAATTAGATGCTTGTTAAATAAGCGATATGGAGGATACTATGTTTCATATTGAAGAAGAATTGAAAAAATTGCCTGGGAAACCAGGTGTATATATAATGCATGATAGCAAAGATAATATAATCTATGTGGGGAAAGCGATTTCACTTAAGAATCGCGTAAGGCAGTATTTTCAAAGTAGTCGTAACCTAACACCAAAAATACGTCAAATGGTAAGTCAAATCAAGTATTTCGAGTATATTGTAGTGGACTCAGAGATGGAAGCATTGGTGCTTGAGTGTAATTTGATTAAAGAGCATCATCCAAAGTATAATACAATGCTAAAAGATGATAAAGGCTACCCATATATTAAGGTAACAGTAAACGAAGATTTTCCACGGGTACTATTTGCACGAATGCAAAAGAAGGATAAGGCAAAGTATTTTGGTCCTTATACAAGTGCGGGTGCGGTAAAAGATACACTAGAATTATTAAGGCGTCTGTATCGTATCAGGACTTGCAATCGTAATCTTCCAAAAGACATTGGAAAAGAACGTCCATGCTTATATTATCAGATTAAGCAATGCGATGCGCCTTGCCAAGGTTATATTAGCAGCGAAGAGTATATGAAATCAATTCAAGAAGTAATTGAGTTTTTAAATGGTAACTATGGAATTGTTACAAAAAACTTAGAAGCGAAGATGAAAGAAGCCTCTGCAAACCTAGAGTTTGAAATTGCCGCAGAATACCGAGATTTATTGCAAAGTGTTGAAAAATTATCACAAAAACAAAAAGCAACGGATACGAGTGGCGTAGACCGTGATATTATTGCATTCGCAAGTGCAGGAGATGAGGCGGTTGTACAAGTTTTCTTTATCCGCAATGGCAAAATGCTTGGCCGAGATCACTTTTATTTAACCGGAGTTGCCAATGAAACAAGAAGCGATATTATGACCAATTTTGTGAAACAATTCTATGCCGGAACACCGTATATACCAAAGGAGTTAATATTAGGTGAACCTTTAGAAGATGAGTCCTTAATTGCAGAGTGGCTTTCGGTAAAACGCGGAGGAAAAGTAACTATCCATGTACCGAAAAAAGGTGAAAAAGAACGACTTGTTGAATTGGCAGAAAAAAATGCATCTCTAGTTTTACAACAAGACTCAGAAAAAATTATACGAGAAGAAGCAAAAACAATTGGAGCTATGAAACAACTAGAGGAGTGGATAGATTTATCGCCAATTCATAGAATCGAGGCGTTTGATATTTCCAATATCAATGGATTTGAATCTGTTGGTTCTATGGTTGTATACGAACAAGGAAAACCAAAGAGAAACGATTATCGTAAATTTAAAATTAAATGGGTAAAAGGCGCGGATGACTACGCATCGATGCATGAAGTTTTAACAAGACGTTTTACTCATGGGCAAAAGGAAGCAATGGAACTAAGCAAGCGCAACATTGGACTTGAACATGGAAGTTTTACACGCTATCCGGACTTGATTTTAATGGATGGTGGTAGAGGACAAGTTAACATAGCACTGGAGGTATTGGAAGAACTAGGGCTTAATATTCCTGTTTGTGGTATGGTAAAAGATGATAACCATAGAACCAGAGGACTTTATTATAATAATGTTGAGATACCGATTGATACTCATAGTGAAGGGTTTAAATTAATTACTAGAATCCAAGATGAAACTCACCGTTTTGCAATTGAATATCATCGTTCCTTACGCGGAAAGGCCCAAGTGCACTCAATACTAGATGATATCAAGGGCATTGGAGCCACAAGAAGAAGGGCATTGATGAAACATTATCAATCCTTAGAAGCCATTAAGGCTGCCACAGTGGAAGAGCTAGCAAGCGTTCCGTCTATGAATCAATTGGCTGCAACGCAGGTATATAATTTCTTCCGCATTGATAGTAGAAATCATAAAAAAGAAGAATCGTAAAAAGTCATAAAGAGAAAGCAAGTTAGTCACAAAGGCAAAACAGAAGAAGAAATATTCGAAGAAAAACTAAGAATATTCAAAGATAAATAAAAAAATAAGTAAAGATAAATAAGCAAAGTTTCAAAGAAAAATAAGAACAGGGTAAATCAGAATTAAGATTTGTTAAAAACTTGCACCTAAAAGTCGAATATGTTATCATGAAGCTTAGAATAAAGGCGCACATTTGGAATGGTTTTTACTTGTGATAAAAACGCTTCGTATTAGTAATGTGCGGTCAAACAAAGGATAAAAGGATATCTTTTAATCAGAATTCTATGGCTTAAGAAGGAGAGCGCTATGTATACAGTTGAGTTAGAAAAATTAGTGGAAAAAATGAAGCTAGAGAATTGTACTCCAGATCTCGATATAAGCAATATAAAGATTACACAACCAGAAGTGAATCGACCAGCATTACAATTAACTGGTTTTTTTGATTATTTTGATTCAGATCGTGTTCAAATCATTGGAAATGTAGAGCATGCATATATGCAGAAAATGGAACTTGACCATGGTACGGGAATTATGAAAAAACTTATGAGTTTTAAGATGCCATGTATCGTGTTCTGTCGTGGAATCGAGGTATCCGAAGAATTTAAGGTTTTAGCATATGAAGCTGAGGTACCAATTTTTAGAACTGAAAAATCAACGTCTTCTTTTATGGGAGAAGTAATTCGTTGGTTAAAGGTTGAGTTAGCACCAAGAATTTCTATTCACGGAGTACTCGTAGATGTTTACGGTGAAGGTATTCTTATTATGGGCGAAAGTGGAATTGGTAAAAGTGAAGCTGCCCTCGAATTAATAAAAAGAGGACATCGACTTGTAACGGATGATGTCGTTGAAATAAAAAAAGTAAGTGATGAGACACTAATTGGTACTGCACCTGATATTACTAGACATTTTATTGAATTAAGAGGTATTGGTATTATCGATGTTAAAACTTTGTTTGGTGTAGAAAGTGTTAAGAATACACAGTCAATTGATTTAGTCATAAAATTAGAAGAGTGGGATAAAGATAAAGAGTATGACCGCTTAGGTTTGGATGAACAATATACCGAATTTTTGGGGAATAAAGTAGTTTGTCACAGTATACCAATCCGTCCAGGCCGTAATCTTGCAGTTATTTGTGAATCTGCAGCGGTTAACTACCGTCAAAAGAAAATGGGATATAATGCTGCACAAGAGTTATATAATCGTGTTACAAACAATATGATGAAAAAGAAATAATACAACATTATAAAAGCGGGGGGCTAACTAAGATGGAGAAGTATTGCTTTGGGATTGATATTGGCGGAACAACAATAAAATGTGGTTTGTTTACGAACGAAGGAATTTTACTTGAAAAATGGGAGATAGTCACAAGAAGAGAAAACAAAGGGGAATTGGTTCCTTATGACATTGGGGAAACAATTCAAGCAAAAATAAAGGAAAGAAACATTGCACGGGAAGCCATTGTTGGAGTGGGAGTTGGAGTACCAGGGCCTATAACAGAAGATGGAACGGTTTTAAAATGTGCAAACCTTGGATGGGACATTTTTAATGTAAATGAGAAGCTTGCAGAGGTAACAGGCCTTAAGGTTGCAGCTGCAAACGATGCCAATGTTGCAGCCCTTGGTGAAATGTGGATGGGTGGCGGCAAAGGATATCAAGATGTAGTTATGGTTACTTTAGGAACTGGTGTTGGCGGTGGAGTAATCATTGGTGGGAAAGTGATCGCAGGTAGCAATGGAGCAGGCGGAGAAATTGGCCATTTAACCATTGATCCAAACGAAGAAGATATTTGCGGTTGCGGCGGGCATGGACATTTGGAACAGTATGCATCCGCAACTGGTGTTGTTCGTCTGGCAAAAAAGAAGTTAAAGACGAACAACATACCTACTACACTTTCTGAGTTAACAGAAATTACTGCAAAAGATATCTTTGACCATGCAAAAGCATCGGATGAAGTAGCAATGTCACTTGTGGATGAACTAGGTAAATATCTTGGCCTTGCATTGTCACATGTTGCTGCGACGGTGGATCCACAGGTATTTGTAATTGGCGGAGGCGTATCAAAGGCGGGAGATATATTATTGAATGCGATTAAGAAGCACTATAGCAATAATATTTTATTTGCATTATCAAATAAAGAATTTCACCTTGCTGAGCTTGGAAATGACGCAGGAATTTATGGATGTGCTAAATTAATTTTAAGCAAAAGCTGATATGAATTTAGATGCGGGGTTATAGTTTTTAACTGGAAAAATATTTTGGGTTTATTTTTTATGAATGAAACGATAAGAATCTTCATAAATATAAGCTATATATAGAAATAGGTTTGAGGGATTTCAATATGGAAGATAAGTATCAAAATCAATTTTATATGGAATTGAAAAAAATAGAGGGACTAAATATTACACTTAATGAGCCATTACGAAATCATACAACTTTTCGAATTGGTGGGCCTGCAGATTATTTTGTGTGTGCTTTTGATGCATTAATGATTGAGAAGGTAATTTTATTAGCGAAACAATTTAAGGTTCCTTACTTTGTGTTAGGCAATGGAAGCGATTTATTGTTCTCAGATGAAGGGTTCCGAGGCATTGTAATTAAGATTATTGAGAGCAAGGATGATGTGAAATTTGTAGAAAAAGATCATAAGGTTTATGTAACTGGATCTGCAGGGATTTTATTGTCCAAGTTTGCGATGCTTATAGCAGAGAATAGTTTAACTGGTTTTGAGTTTGCAGCAGGAATACCAGGAAGCCTTGGTGGGGCGATTTATATGAATGCTGGAGCTTATGACGGAGAAATTAAAGATTGTATCGTTTGCGCAACCGTTCTTACGGAAGATGGTGAAGTTAAAACATTATCCAAAGAAGAACTACAACTTTCCTACCGCAGTAGTATCATTCAGAAAGAAAAGTATATTGTCATCGATGCAACATTTGCCCTTGAGTATGGTAATAAGGAAGACATAATAAATAAAATTAATGATTTAAATCAAAGAAGAAAAGACAAGCAACCACTGGAATATCCTAGTGCTGGAAGTACGTTTAAACGACCAACTGGGTATTTTGCAGGTAAATTGATTATGGATGCGGGGCTTAGAGGATATCGTGTTGGCGATGCTATGGTATCCGAAAAACATTGTGGTTTCGTTATTAATGTTGGAAATGCAACTGCCGCTGACGTTAAACAACTCATACAAGAAGTAATACAAATTGTAGAAGACAAATTTGGTGTCACATTAGAACCAGAAGTACGAATTATTAATTAATCAAATGAAACAATGTCATTTGACATTCAATCAGATAGGAGTTTGTAATGCGCTTTGTTATTGTAACAGGAATGTCTGGGGCGGGGAAAAGCTCGGTATTAAAAATGTTAGAGGATGCAGGATATTTTTGCGTTGATAATCTCCCGATACCGTTAATTTTAACTTTCGCCAGATTAACAATAAAGGAAAGTGTAAATATCAATAAGGTTGCTCTAGGTATTGATATCAGGAGTGGACAGGCCTTTGGTGATTTAGCAAACAGTTTAGAAGAACTTGATAAGTTAGGTTATAAATCAGAAATACTTTTTTTAGAAGCAAGTACAGAGGTATTAGTTAAACGTTATAAAGAGACAAGAAGGGTTCATCCACTGTCAGGATTAAATCGAATTGATCAGGGAATTGAACTAGAAAGAGAAAAGCTAAAGATACTAAAGAAGAGGGCAGACTATATTATTGATACAAGTCACTTATTGATACGTGAATTAAAACTTCAAATTGATAATATATTTGTACAAAATGGAACATTTCATAATTTCTATATCACCATTTTGACCTTCGGTTTTAAATATGGTATTCCTTCAGATTCTGACTTGGTATTCGATGTAAGGTTTTTACATAATCCATACTATATACCAGAATTAAGGCAAAAGACAGGAAACGATGCACCAGTGAGTGAATTTGTTATGGCATTGCCTGAATCTAAAATATTTTTAGATAAGCTTGAAGACATGCTACTTTTTTTAGTGCCAAATTATATTTCAGAAGGGAAAAATCAACTTGTCGTTAGTATAGGCTGTACTGGTGGTAAGCATAGATCTGTAACGCTTGCAAATGAACTTATGAAGCGTTTGTCTATTACAGAGTATGGTGTAAAAGTTGACCATAGGGATATACAGAGAGGGTAGAGTAAGTTGACATTTTCAAAGGTTATAAAAGAAGAATTGTCAAACCAGATATCCAATGCTAGGCATTGTTGTATCGCAGAGATTGCGGCAATGTTAAGTGTTTGTGGTAAATTGATGGTTGATGACGTTGGAAAAAAAACACTTGTCTTGCAAACTGAAAATATTACAGTTGCAAGAAAATACTTTACATTAGTGAGAAAAACATTTAATATAAATACGTATATTCAAATTCGTAAAAATATGTCGGCAAAACGTAGTAATTTGTATATATTACGTTTAGAAGGCCGAGAAGTAGAACGATTGTTGTTAACAACAAAGCTATCTTGTTATGAATTAGAGAATAAGGAGCTTGGACTTTACACGGATCATTTGGTTGTTCAAAATACATGTTGCAAAAGAGCATTCATAAGGGGTGCATTTTTAGCAGCAGGTTCTATGAGTGACCCGGAAAAAGCATACCACTTAGAAATCGTTTTACCAGATAGTAAAAGAGCAAATCAGTTAATAGAAATTATCAATTCCTTTCTTATAGATGCAAAAGTTGTGGTACGTAAGAAGTATCATGTAGTATATATAAAAGAGGGTTCACAAATCGTTGATTTACTAAACATCATGGAAGCGCATAATGCATTAATGAAGTTTGAGAATGTAAGAATATTAAAAGAAATGCGAAATTCGATAAATCGGCAAGTGAATTGTGAGGCGGCTAATATAAATAAGACCGTAATGGCAGCAACCAAGCAAATTGATGATATCAATTTTATTAAGGAAACCATTGGTTTTGAAGGTTTATCAGAAGGCCTAGAGGATGTAGCAAAACTTAGAATTTCTTTTCCAGAGGCATCGCTAAAAGAACTTGGCGATATGTTATGTCCGCCAATTGGAAAATCAGGGGTAAATCACAGATTAAAGAAACTAAGTTGTATTGCAGATGGTTTGAGGATGTAAAGGAGGAGACAAGTTATGTTATCAAAAAAAATTATAATCAAAATTCCTACTGGATTAGAAGCAAGACCAGTTGCCTTATTAGTTCAGGTAGCTAGTCAATTTGAAAGTAATGTATACGTTGAATGTGAGGAAAAAAGAATCAATGCGAAAAGCATTATGGGGATGATGAGTCTTGGTTTACCAGCAGGCGAAGAAATCAATGTGATTATTGATGGTTCTGACGAAGAGGCAGCAATGGAAAGCATTGAGAAATATTTATGTGGGGAATAAACTGAAAACTTGCTGATAGGTGATTATAAAGTTAAGAGTGTTAATGAAGATGAATTTATGCAATACAATATTGCTATTCATATATTAGAATAAAAACTTAGTGGGAACAACGGGTATCGTTATTTCCATTAAGTTTTTTTCTTTAAAATCATATTTTAATTGAAACTTGTAAAAAAGTATGAGAATATAATTGTTACTAGGAAACAAACATAAGTTTGCATAGATAAGAAAAAATTAGGCTTCGGCCCAAAGATATGCTATAATGAATGTGGAGGTTAACATCGAGTAATATAAGGTGTTAATTGTAGTAACAGTTTTAAAATTGCATTGTATGACATGATAGAGTTATAAAAAATCATAGGATAAATCCTAAAATCGAGAATACAATGTTTAATAGAAAGGTATGGATAGTTATGAATTTTACACATTTACATGTTCATACAGAATATAGTTTGCTGGATGGTTCTGGTAAAATTAAAGAAATGGTCGCAAGAGCAAAGGATCTAGGTATGGACAGTCTGGCCATTACGGACCATGGAGTTATGTATGGTGTGATTGATTTTTACCGCGCTTGTAAAGCTGAGGGGATTAATCCTGTCATAGGTTGCGAAGTTTATGTGGCGCCGAATTCAAGACATGTAAAAGAAGGCAGTGTATCCGAAGATAGATATTATCATTTGATATTATTGGCCGAGAATAACCAAGGATACAATAACTTAATGAAGATTGTCTCTAGGGGATTTACAGAAGGCTTTTATTATAAACCGAGAGTAGATTATGAGGTATTAAAGCAATATTCCGAAGGAATAATCGCATTGTCTGCTTGTCTGGCAGGAGAAGTAGCTGTAAATTTAAGAAAAGGCTTTTATGAAGAAGCGAAGGAAGCCGCACTGCGTTTTGAAGATATCTTCGGTAAAAATAATTTCTTTTTAGAAATTCAAGACCATGGATATCCAGAGCAGCAAACCGTAAATCAAGGGATGCTTCGTTTAAGCGGAGAAACAGGTATACCACTCGTTGCAACGAATGATGTGCATTATACATACGCAGAAGATGTAGAATCGCATGATATTTTGCTATGTATTCAAACACAGAAAAAAGTAACCGATGAAGATCGTATGCGTTATGATGGTGGACAATTTTATATGAAATCTAAAGAGGAGATGTATGCACTTTTCCCATATGCCAAAGAAGCATTAGAAAATTCATATAAAATATCGCAACGTTGTCATGTAGAAATCGAGTTTGGAAATTATAAATTACCAACCTATGACGTGCCAGAAGGTTTTACAGCATGGGAATATCTATGTAAGTTATGTGAAGAGGGACTAGAAAAACACTATGAAAATCCTTCGGATGAATTAAAAGAACGATTAAAATATGAACTAGAGACCATCCAAGGTATGGGATTTGTAGATTACTTTTTAATTGTATGGGATTTTATAAAATACGCAAAAGATAATTCAATCATGGTTGGGCCAGGACGAGGAAGTGCGGCCGGAAGTATCGTATCATATTGCCTCGGAATAACAAACATTGATCCAATTAAGTACAATCTTTTATTTGAGCGTTTCTTAAATCCAGAGAGATTAACGATGCCTGATATAGATATTGACTTTTGCTTTGAACGAAGACAAGAAGTTATTGATTATGTTGTTCAAAAATATGGTAAAGATCGAGTGGTTCAGATTGTAACCTTTGGAACAATGGCGGCAAGAGCGGTTATACGAGATGTGGGGCGTGCACTTGACATGCCATATGCGCAGGTAGATATTGTTGCAAAAATGATTCCGACGGAACTTGGAATTACCATTGAGAAGGCATTAGTGTCAAATCCAGATTTACAAAGATTGTATGATAGCGACAATGATGTTATGCGATTGATTGATATGTCAAAACGTTTGGAAGGACTACCAAGGCATACATCCATGCATGCTGCCGGGGTTGTAATAAGTAATGCGCCTGCAGATGAATATGTGCCGTTATCTAGAGCGTCGGATGAAACGATCACTACACAATTTACAATGACAACATTAGAGGAACTAGGACTTTTAAAAATGGATTTCCTTGGTCTTCGTACGTTAACAGTAATACAAAATGCAGTGGATTTGATCAATCAAGGGATTCGTAGAGAAGCAGAATTGAATGGAGCAGGCAATGAAGATATAAAATTCCTTGACATAGATAAAATAGATTATGAAGACAAAAAAGTTTATGAGTTAATTGCGTCTGGTAAAACTGAGGGGATTTTTCAGCTAGAAAGTGCTGGAATGAAGAGCTTTATGAAAGAATTAAAAGCCCAGAGTTTAGAAGATGTTATAGCGGGAATCTCTCTTTATCGTCCAGGACCAATGGATTTTATACCAAAATACATTAAAGGTAAAAATGAAACTGGTGGAATTATATATGAATGTGAAGAGTTACGTCCGATTCTTCAACCAACCTATGGTTGTATTGTATACCAAGAGCAGGTTATGCAAATTGTACGTGATCTTGCAGGATATAGCTATGGTAGAAGTGATTTAGTACGTCGTGCGATGTCAAAGAAAAAAGCATCGGTTATGGAACAGGAACGTAAAAACTTCGTGTATGGTAATGCAGAAGAAGGAGTTCCAGGATGTATTGCAAAAGGTATATCAGAGGAAGTTGCGAATCATATATTTGATGAGATGACGGATTTTGCAAAATACGCGTTTAACAAATCACATGCGGCAGCGTATGCGGTTGTATCTTATCAAACAGCATATTTAAAATGTTATTATCCAGTAGAATTCATGGCTGCTTTAATGACTTCGGTAATTGATAACCCAGGTAAGGTAGCTGAATATATATATACCTGCAGACAAATGGGTATCGAAATCTTACCTCCGGATATCAACGAAGGGGATGCGGTGTTTACTGTTTCAGGGAATAATATTCGCTATGGATTATCTGCGATAAAAGGACTTGGAAGACCTGTGATAGAAGCGCTCGTAAAAGAACGAAGTGAAAACGGGGAATATAAAAGTTTAAGTGATTTTGCGACTCGCTTATCAGGAAAAGAAGTAAATAAACGTACCGTTGAAAGTTTTATAAAATCAGGTGCTTTTGATAGTATTCCTGGAACTAGAAAGCAATTAATGCAAGTCTATGTTAGTGTTCTTGATAGCGTAAATCAAGAAAAGAAAAAAGCAATGACTGGTCAGATGACACTGTTTGATTTCGCACCGGAAGACGAGCAGATAAATTATGAATACCAGATGCCAGACGTTGGTGAATTTAGCAAGGATGAGTTGCTAGCGTTTGAGAAAGAGGTTCTCGGAATTTATGTAAGTGGTCATCCACTGGAGGCTTTTGAAGGCTTGCTTAAGAAAAACACGACAGCAACTACCCTTGATTTTGCCATTGATGAGGAAACGAATGAGGTAAAAGTTACGGATGGCGAATATGAAGTCGTTGGTGGTATGGTTGTATCAAAAACATTAAAAACAACAAAGACCAATAATGTGATGGCATTTATAACGATTGAAGATTTATTTGGTACTCTTGAAATAATAATTTTCCCAAGAGATTATGAAAAATATAAATACAGAATCGATGTAGATGAAAAGGTATTAATTAAGGGAAAAGTTGCGATGGAGGAAGATAAACCAGCCAAATTAATATGTACAGAAGTAATTCCTTTCTCAGAAATACCAAAGGAAGTATGGATTCGCTTTAGTGATAAAAACAACTTTATGGAAAGTGAACAATCTCTATATGAAATTTTAGGTGATTATGACGGAATTGATTCGGTTGTGGTCTACTGTGAGAATGAAAAGGCCATAAAAAGACTACCAAAGAGTAAAAATATCAAGGTGAATTCTGAAGTTTTATCTAGATTGAGTGAAAAATTTTCTAAAGAAAGTATACGAGTTGTTGAAAAGAGTATTGAAAAAAGGAAGTAAAAAGGTTACAATAGTCATTATTAAATTTTCGTAATTTTTTGTAGTAATTTATGGTATGTCAAATATTTCACAATGTATTCTTCTGGAGGTAATTACTATGGTAGAGGCAAACAGAGAAAAGACAGTAAAAACAATTGGGGTACTTACAAGTGGTGGTGATGCCCCTGGTATGAATGCAGTCATTCGAGCAGTAGTTCGTACCGCGATGTCTTATGGGTTAAAGGTAAAAGGGATTCAAAGAGGTTACACAGGGCTATTAGAAGAAGATATTATAGATATGGATGGTAAAACTGTTGCAGATATCATTCAAAGAGGTGGTACAATATTATACACTGCACGTTGCCCTGAATTTGTTAAGGCTGAAGTGCAGGATAAAGCTGCTGAAATCTGTAGAAAACATGGTATCGATGGTTTGGTTGTTATTGGTGGTGACGGTTCTTTTAAAGGTGCACAAGCATTAGCTTTGCGTGGTATAAATACAGTAGGGGTACCAGGTACCATTGACCTTGACATTGCTTGTACTGATTATACCGTAGGATTTGATACTGCGGTTAATACAGCGATGGAAGCGATTGATAAGGTGCGAGATACATCTACCTCTCATGAACGCTGTAGTATTATTGAAGTTATGGGAAGAAAAGCAGGATATATTGCTCTATGGTGCGGCATTGCTAATGGAGCGGAGGATATACTAACTACGGAACGTTTTGATAACGACGAAGAAAAAATTATTAATAATATAAAAGAAAAGAAAAAAAGTGGAAAGAAACATTATATCATCGTAAACGCTGAGGGCATTGGTGATTCCTATGGAATGGCGAAGCGCATTGAGGCAGCAACGGGGATGGAAACAAGAGCTACGATTATTGGCCACATACAAAGAGGCGGAAGTCCTACTTGCAAAGATAGAGTTTATGCATCTGCAATGGGATCGAAAGCTGTAGATATTTTAACAAGTGGTGGCTCCAATAGAGTCGTTGCATATAAAAATGGCGAGTTTGTAGATTATGATATCAATGAAGCTCTTGCAATGCAAAAAGATTTGAATCAATATCTATATGAAATGTCAAAGAGATTATCTAGATAATAAACTGGGCGTGTTTCTCTGGTTACTTAAAAAGAGAGAGATACGCTCTTTTATTGCGAAAGGAAGAAAAATGAATAATCGAGCAAAAAAATTCTTATCTTATTACAAACCTTATAAAGGTTTATTTTTGGCGGATATGTTCTGCGCACTGGTAGCAGCCGCCATCTCATTGGTTTATCCAATGATTGTACGTTACATTACGAATACAGTGTTGCCACATTATGAAATAAGTGCAGCGGTACAAGTCATCATAAAACTAGCCGTATTGATGGTGGGATTAGCATTAATCGAGCTATTTTGTAACTTCTTTATTGCCTATAAAGGGCATATTATGGGCGCAAAGATGGAATTTGATATGAGAAATGAGATCTTTGAGCATTTACAAAAGTTATCTTTTAGTTATTATGATAATCAAAAAACTGGACAGATCATGACACGTATTACAAATGACTTATTTGATATTACTGAATTATGTCATCATGGTCCTGAAGATCTTATTATTTCTATCATTAAATTTATTGGTGCGTTTGTTATATTAATTCAAATAAACTTACCTCTAACACTTATTTTATTTACATTTTTACCGTTAATGTTTATATTTGCCTATTTTATGAAAGGTAAAATGAACAGAGCTTTTCGAAAGAATCGTGAACGAATTGCTGATATTAACGCTCAAATCGAGGACAATCTATCAGGAATACGTGTTGTAAAATCATTTTCAAACGAAGAGAAAGAAATAGAAAAATTCAGTGCAGGCAATATGCGTTTTGTAAATAGTAAAAGTCATGCATATTGGCAGATGGCAACGTTCCATTCTGGATTGGGATTATTTACAAACTTAATTAATGTTGCAGTGATTGTTGGTGGTGGATTAATGATTGCTGGTAGCATAATTGTATTAAGCGATTTAATTACATTTTTACTTTATGTAAATAACATCATTGAACCGGTTAAGAAATTGATTAACTTTACAGAGCAATTTCAAAATGGTATTACTGGATTCACAAGATTTATGGAAATTATGGAAACGGAACCAGACATTGTTGATAAACCTGGTGCAATTGAATTAAAGAATGTAAAAGGGGATATTTCCTTCCGTGATGTTGCTTTCCGCTATGAGGAATCCTTATCGGATGTATTCCATGACATCAATCTTGATGTAGCAAAAGGAGAATATGTGGCACTCGTTGGTTCTTCCGGTGTTGGTAAGACAACAATGTGTAGCTTAATACCTAGATTTTATGATGTATCAAACGGAAGTATATTGATTGATGGTATCGATATAAAAGATATCACATTAAAGTCACTTCGTAAGAACATTGGTATTGTACAGCAGGATGTATACTTATTTGCAGGTACTGTTGCAGATAACATTGGATATGGAAAATTAGGTGCAACCGAAGAAGAAATTATACAAGCAGCAAAGAATGCAAATGCCCATGACTTTATAATGGAATTGCCAGATGGATATAACACAGACATTGGACAACGAGGCGTTAAATTATCCGGTGGTCAAAAACAGAGATTGAGTATCGCTAGAGTATTCCTTAAGAATCCGCCAATCTTAATTTTTGATGAAGCTACATCTGCACTTGATAATGAGAGTGAAAAAGTAGTTCAAGAATCTTTAGAACGTTTAGCGAAAAATAGAACTACATTTGTAATAGCACACCGTTTATCCACGATTAAAAATGCTAAGAATATAATAGTTTTAACAGAGAATGGTATTGAAGAAAAAGGAAATCACCAAGAATTGTTAGAAAAGAATGGGGTATATGCCTCTCTTTATAATATGGCTTTTAGCAAGAATGAAGTGATTCAATAGGCGCTGCTATGTGATAGAGCTGTCGTATTATAAAGCTGTATTCTTATAATATAATAAATGCGCCCTATAGAGTGATTTTTTGAATGTATCAGATAAAACTTAAAATCACTATTAAAAATATAGAAAGAGGTTATTATGGATATTTTAAATCAATTAAAAGAAGAACTTGGAATACGTTTAGAACAAGTAGAAGCAGCAGTAAAACTTATTGACGAAGGTAATACAATTCCTTTTATTGCAAGGTATCGTAAAGAAGCAACGGGATCGTTAAATGATGAAGTGCTACGTGATCTTTATGAACGATTAACTTATCTTAGAAACCTAGAGGATAAGAAGAATCAAGTAATTTCTAGCATTGAAGAGCAAGGTAAGTTGACAGATTCGTTAAAGGCGCAAATCTTAGCCGCAACAACTTTAGTTGTGGTTGAAGATTTATATCGCCCATATCGTCCAAAGAGAAGAACAAGAGCTACGATAGCAAAAGAAAAAGGATTGGAGCCTTTAGCGGAGATTATTTTAAAGCAAGAGACAACAAAACCATTGTTAGAAGAGGCACTTCCATTTGTTAATACTGAAAAAGAAGTAACATCCGTAGAAGAAGCACTTGCTGGTGCAATGGATATCATCGCTGAAAATATATCAGATACTGCAGAATATCGTATGTATATCAGAAAAGTAACCTCTGAAGAAGGAAGTATCAGTTCTAGTGCCAAGGATCAGGCAGTAGAATCTGTATATGAGATGTACTATGAGTTTGAAGAAAAGATTGGTAAGATTGCAGGACATAGAGTGCTTGCTTTAAACCGAGGAGAGACAGAGAAAATCCTAACAGTCAAAGTAAATGCACCAGTGGATAAGATTATATCTTATTTAGAGTCACAAGTAATAAATAGGAAGAACGAAAATACAGAAGATGTATTAAAAAAAGTAATTACAGATAGTTACAATCGATTGATTGCGCCTGCAATTGAGCGTGAATTACGTAATGACTTAACAGAAAAAGCAGAAGACGGTGCGATAAAAGTATTTGGACAGAATTTGTCTCAGTTATTAATGCAACCACCAATTGTAGGACAAGTTGTACTTGGATGGGACCCAGCGTTCCGTACCGGTTGTAAGTTAGCAGTAGTAGATGAAACTGGTAAAGTACTAGATACTGTTGTTGTTTATCCAACGGCACCACAGAAAAAAGTGGAAGAAACCAAGGAAATTGTTAAGAAATTAATTGATAAGTACAACATTACATTAATCTCAGTTGGAAATGGTACTGCTTCTCGTGAATCAGAACAAATCATTGTAGATATGTTAAAAGAAATAGAAAAACCAATTCAGTACGTAATCGTAAATGAAGCGGGAGCATCGGTTTATTCAGCAAGTAAACTTGCTACCGAAGAGTTTCCAAACTTTGATGTAGGACAAAGAAGTGCGGCTTCCATTGCTAGAAGATTGCAAGATCCACTTGCTGAACTTGTTAAAATCGATCCAAAATCCATTGGAGTTGGTCAGTATCAACATGATATGAACCAAAAGAAACTCAGCGATGTATTAAGAGGTGTCGTAGAAGATTGTGTAAATAAAGTCGGAGTAGATTTAAATACTGCATCTGCATCCTTACTTGAGTATATATCGGGTATTTCAAAAACAGTAGCAAAGAACATAGTGTTATATCGCGAAGAAAATGGAAAGTTTGAAAATCGTAAACAATTATTAAAGGTATCAAAACTTGGACCAAAGGCATTTGAACAGTGTGCAGGTTTCTTACGTATTTTAGATGGAGAAAATCCACTTGATACAACCAGTGTTCATCCAGAGTCTTACGAAGCAGCAGAAAAATTACTACAGTCTCTTGGATTTGGTTTAGAAGATATAAAGACATTACAAGCAAAACAAAAAGTAACACAAAGCGATAAGAAACAAGAGAAAAAAGAAGAAGCACCGAAAAGAAAGCGTAACGAAAAAGGTATTCGTTTAAAGAATACGAATACTGCAATGGGACAAGCTTTATTGGCAGCAATAACAGATGGTGGAACGAGCACACAACAAGAAGAAGTGGTAGATAAAAAAGAAGTGGAAACAGTTGCGGTGAAAGAAGATGGTTTATCTAGATTAAGTACGATGATTAAAGATAAAAAGCAACTAGCTTCTGAACTTGGTATCGGTGAAATAACTTTATTTGATATTGTTAAGGAACTAGAAAAACCAGGAAGAGATCCTCGTGAAGAGATGCCTAAGCCAATTTTACGTACCGATGTACTTGATATGAAAGATTTGACAGAGGGTATGATATTAAAAGGTACCGTACGAAATGTTATAGACTTTGGTGCATTCGTAGATATTGGTGTGCATCAAGATGGATTGGTTCATATTTCTAAGATGTCCAATCAAAAATATGTAAAGCACCCACTGGATGTTGTAAGTGTTGGTGATATCGTTGAAGTTAAAGTATTAAGTGTAGACTTAGCGAAAAAACGTATCCAGTTATCCATGATTTTATAATATCTATCAACTCTGATCCAAAGATTAATGAAAACGGATTGAGCGATTGTAAGCTTGCTTGCAAATAGCGATTGTAGTAACAAGGCCATGAACAGTCTTTATTCATGACCTAATAGAAATACAAAGAAGTCACTGGCAGTATTGCGTAACGTGACTTCTTTGTATTTTAGGCAGGAATGAAATATAAAATAAATATTGGAGTAGAGAATTGAGTTATTCACATAGTTTCATATTTGTGAAATTATGATATATAGGATTTGGCGGTAAGATCTATTGACATTGTTTCCAAAGTAGATTAAAATAATAGGAAATTAAATAAGGAAATTCTTCGGGGCAGGGGGTAGTTCCCGACCGGCGGTATAGTCCGCGAACGAGTGTTATCGTTGATTTGGTGTAATTCCAAAACCGACAGTATAGTCTGGATGAGAGAAGAAATGCTTTTGCAAGGTAGCTGGTATGCTATTCTATCTTTTATATGGAAAAATACCAACGAGTGTACCTATGTAAGAAAAAAGAATCTTTACGCCCTAGAATTAAATCTAGGGCGTTTTTTTTGATTTATAGGGAATGAAATATAAATAATACACATGCAAAGCGATATCGAAGAAAATCCTTTGAAAAAAGGAGAGAATTAGTATGAAACAAGTATTTGTATCTGTTAGTGAGAAATTGAACCAATTGGCAGAAGTAGCTAAAAGTAACACGGGATTTCTATTACTCAGTGTAGGAGTTGTTGCGGTATTATTATTGTCCGCATATGCGGCAGAGGCGTATATTGCTAAAAAGGTAGGAGATCAACCCAAAGGAGAGGTTTTCAAGGTAAAGAGGTTGACCGTAATTTCAATGTTAGCTGCCATAGCCGTAATATTAATGTTATTTAAGTTTCCGTTATGGTTTGTTCCTTCCTTTTACACGATAGATTTAAGTGAATTACCGGTAATCATAGGAGCGTTTACCTTGGGACCTGTTGCGGGAATTGTTATAGAGTTCATTAAAATACTGTTGAATTTATTAATTAATGGAACATATACAGCGTTTGTTGGTGAGTTCGCTAATTTTATCATGGGATGTGCATTTGTTATACCTGCGTCTTTTGTTTATTACCTACGAAAGACGAAAAAGAATGCTTGGTATGGTCTAGGTCTTGGTACTATTATTGCTACAGTTGCAGCGGGTATATTGAATGCATATATGTTGCTTCCAAAATATGCAGAAGTTATGGGAACGCCGATTGATTCCTTTATCGTAGCAGGAGCAGATAAAAATCAATTTATTAGCAATATGTCAACATTTATACTAATCGGTGTAACACCATTTAATATTGTTAAATATGCAATGGTAAGCATTATAACTATGCTGATTTATAAGAAGATAAGTTATTTATTGAAAAACAATTAGTAGAGAAGCATTAAGGATTCTTTGAAATTACAGGTACATCATGCTGTAAAAGAAGGATTTCATGTATAACAATTTATATCATATAAACTTATAGAAATGAAAATTTCTATAGAATCCTTAGTTGCGTGTAAGATTACAGAAAAACGGAAATGTAGAGGGGAACCCCTTGGCATTTCTGTTTTTTATTTAGATTGGCATACAGATAGAGTATTCCAAGGAGTATGAATAGTAAATAATTGAAGTTTTTGTTGTAAAAAGAAGGGGGGAGGTGTAAAAGTATATTTATCGTGTACAATTAGTATTAGAGGGCTTTAAGAAGGAGGTAAGATTCGTTTTCTTAATACTTTTAAAAAATAACAGTTAAAAAATAAGAAAATTGTGATAGAATATATGCTATGATGTGTTTTATATTTTATAAAATGGAGTTATAGATTGATTTTACATGGAGGTTAAAAATGAATCAAGAAGCGAAGTTTCAAATACGGATAAAAGTGAACGACATGTATCGGTTTCTAATGAGACATGCCTACATTGGTATTTCTGGAATAATTAATCTTGTTATTAGTGGCGGAGCATTTGTTTTATTCTTATTAGGAGTAGGGAATAACTCAGGGGTAAGTAATACAGTGCTTTTATTAATAGCAGCATTGTTTACCATTATAAATCCGTTATATTTGTATTATAAAGCAGCAAAGCAAGTGAAATTAACACCAATGTTTTTAAAACCTTTGGATTACGTTGTAAATGAAAGTGGTATTTTAGTTTCACAAGGTGAGGAAAAATTAACGATAGAATGGGAACAAATACGTAAGGTAATCGAAACAAAACAAGATTTCTATATATACCTATCAGTTACAAGAGCATATATATTGCCCAAAGCTCAATATGAGAGTCAGGTTGAAACGGTAAAAGCTCTTATAAAAGAACATGTAGAAATGAAACAATGCAAATTAAGAAACTAGGGGCGTAAAAGCGTATGATATATGAAACAAATAACGAAAAAGAAACATTTGAACTTGGATATCGTTTGGGAAAGGAAGCAAAGCCTGGTGATATGTTTTGCCTCGATGGAGATTTAGGGACAGGAAAAACTGTTTTCACGAAAGGATTTGCAAAAGGCCTTGGAATAAATGAACCGGTAAGCAGCCCTACTTTTACAATCGTACAAGAGTATCATGAAGGGCGATTACCATTTTACCATTTTGATGTATACCGCATTTCAGATATCTCCGAGATGGACGAGATTGGATATGAGGATTACTTTTATGGTGGCGGAGTTTGCTTTGTTGAGTGGGCAGAATTAATAAAAGAATTGCTACCAAGTAAAAAAACGTATATACACATAGAAAAGGACCTAGAGAAAGGGGTCGATTATCGTAAGATTGTAATCGATCAAGAAGGGAGCAAATAGTATGACAATATTAGCAATTGATAGTTCAGGGCTTGTAGCATCTGTAGCGATTATGACAGAAGGAGCTATGCTAGCTGAATATACCGTGAATTATAAAAAGACACATTCCCAAACATTATTACCGATGATAAATGAATTGGTAACAATGCTTGAAATAGATTTAAAAACAATCGATGCCATTGCAATCGCAAAGGGGCCAGGATCATTTACTGGATTAAGAATTGGATCAGCAACAGCAAAAGGTCTTGGACTAGCTCTTGATAAACCAATCATTGAGATACCTACATTAGATGCTTTGGCTTATAATGTATATGGTGGAGATTTTGTTATATGTCCTTTAATGGATGCAAGAAGAAATCAGGTATATACAGGATTGTATACAATTGATAATGGAGAATTAACAGTAATACAAGAACAATGTGCAGTCGAGTTGCCTGAAATAATTGAGAAGGTAAATACACTTGATAAGAAAGTTATCTTTCTTGGAGATGGTGTAGATGCATATAAGAATCAATTGGAGGAATTCGTAAAAGTGACGTATGAATTTGCTCCTAGCCATGTAGCGAAGCAAAGAGCTGGCGCGGTAGGGGTTCTTGCACTCTCCTATTTTAGAGATCATAAGATTAAGACGGCGGTGGAACATGTACCTACGTATCTTCGACTTTCTCAAGCGGAACGCGAATTAGCAGAAAAACAAAAGCAGAAAAATGAATCACTTAATTAGAACGAGGGTATTACATGATAATTCGTAAGATGGAAGAGCGGGATATAAAAGAAGTTGCAGCAATCGAAGAAGAAACTTTTAGTAGCCCTTGGAGCGCAGATAGTTTTTCAAAAGAGTCAAAGAATAAAAACAACATATATTTGGTGGTTGAAGATAACGGAGAGATTATTGGTTACTGTGGCCTTTGGGGAGTTGCTGGAGAAGGACAAATTACCAACGTTGCTGTACGAAAAGATAATAGAAATCGTGGAGTAGGAAGAATTATGTTAACGAAACTTTTGGAGCTTGGTGTTAATCAAGGGCTAGAGTCCTTTACATTGGAGGTAAGGGAGAGTAACAAAAGTGCGCTCCATGTATATCAATCGCTTGGGTTTTATTCAGTGGGTATACGTAAGAATTTTTATACGGGACCAACGGAAAATGCAGTGATTATGTGGCTGCAGAAATAGGGTATCTTTACCACTGTAAAAATACCTCGAATTTTGTTATTATAGTGCTAAGGAGGTATCGGAATGCCACGGTTAGCAAAGGGACGGATAGTTAATAAAGCAGTTGTTTGTAATGTTTGCGGGAGAAGTTTGAAGATGGAAAAAGGCATTTTAGTGGAAGATGCTTTTGAAGCTACAAAAGAGTGGGGATTTTTCTCAGACAGGGATTTGGAAGTACACAAATTTACGATATGTGAAATGTGCTATGATAGAATAATTTCAGAATTTAAAGTGCCAATAAAGGTAAGCAAAAAAAATGAGGTCTTGTAACATGCGTCAGCATGTTCAAGGCCTTAGAGCATTTTAGGGGACATTTTCAGGAGGAATTATTTCTTGCTTAAAGATATATAATATGCTAATATAGACCATAGAAAATTAGAGAAAATACGGAGAAAATGAATGCTTGATGTATGTTTGTTAGGAACTAGTGGAATGATGCCCTTGCCAGGAAGATGGTTAACAGCATTGATGACACGTTTAAATGGAAGTAGTCTCCTAATTGATTGTGGAGAAGGAACTCAGATAGCAATCAAAGAAAAAGGTTGGAGCTTTCATTCAATAGATATTATATGTTTTACCCATTATCATGGCGATCATATTAGTGGATTACCAGGATTATTACTATCCATGGGGAATGCAGAAAGAACAGAGCCTGTTACAATTGTTGGACCGAAAGGTTTGGAGAGAGTTGTAAATGCGCTACGTGTTATTGCACCTGAATTACCGTTTGAGATAAAATTTATTGAATTAACGCAATCTCATGAAACAATAGAATTAAAAGATTATAGAATAGAGGCATTTCGAGTAAATCATAATGTAATTTGTTATGGATATAGCTTAATTGTAAAAAGAGCAGGAAGATTTTCGCCTGAAAAAGCTGAGCAGAATAATGTGCCAAAGGAACTATGGAGTAAATTACAAAAGGGTGCTACGATAGAAAAAAATGGACAAGTCTATACTCCAGATTTAATTTTGGGACCTCCAAGAAAGGGAATAAAGCTTACGTACTGTACGGATACAAGACCAGTAGAGTCAATTGTAGAAAATGCAATGGAATCTGATTTGTTTATCTGTGAAGGAATGTATGGCGAAAAAGGGAAGGAATCCAAAGCACAAGAGCACAAGCACATGACGTTTTACGAGGCAGCGAATCTAGCTAAGAGGGCCAATGTAAAAGAATTATGGCTAACTCACTATAGCCCTTCGTTGATTTATCCAGAAGAATTCATGAAAGATACAAGAGAAATATTCCCAGCGGCTAAGGCAGGGAAGGATAAGAAAAGTATCACGCTGGAATTTGATAAAAACGAATAACAAGGCTTTCGTGAAAATGAGGGAAGAGTATAAGACATCATGCCAATAGGAAGGGGTAGATGGTGTGGATAAGAAGAAAAAAAATACGGGTAAGAACGTATTAGTCTTTATACTGATTGTAATCATAGCGATTAGTGGATATTTTTTTCTGGGTAATATAAGTGATAGTACTAAAAATACAGCAGCCACAGAGACAGAAACTACACGTCTCATTGAAAAGGATTTGAGTGCCACATATCCAGCAACTCCAAGGGAAGTTGTAAAGTTATATAGTCGATATTCAAAGTGTCTGTATAGTGGTGATGTAAATGATAAAGAAATTGAACAGTTAGTAAACCAAGTACGCCTTATGTATGATAAGGAATTACTTGAACATAATCCATTGGAGGATTATGTGTTTGAACTAAAGTTAGATATTGCGGAATATCAAAGTTTAGAGCGAAAAATCACTAGCTATAAAGTGGACTCATCTAATAATATTGTTACTTGGACAGAAGATGGCGTGGATTACGCTAGAATGATAGCTTCTTATACAACAAAAGAGGGATCATCATATTTCAAAACACAGGAAGAATTTATTTTAAGAAAAGATGAAAACTCCAAGTGGAAAATCTTAGGTTTTAGAGAGCTTGCAGTGGATTAAATCGATTAGTGTGTTTCCTATTGAAGTAATAACCCAAGTAAGCGTTCCAAAATGCAATTGGTATACAGATTAAAACTTGTAGCAGACCAATGCGTGAAATTAGTTATAGAATAAGAATTTTAACATGGGTTGTAGTATGAAGGAGTATTAATGCTTTTCATACAACAACCCTAATTATATGATAGGTAAGATATAGAAAGGAAATGAACGATGGAAGAAGATGTTTTAATATTAGCGATCGAGTCTTCGTGTGATGAAACAGCAGCAGCGGTTGTAAAAAATGGAAGAGAGGTCTTATCAAATGTGATATCCTCACAGATTGATTTACACACATTGTACGGTGGTGTTGTACCAGAGATAGCCTCCAGAAAACATATAGAGAAGATAAATCAGGTTATAGAACAAGCACTTGATGATGCAAATGTAAAACTAACAGACATCGATGCGATTGGTGTTACGTATGGTCCTGGTTTAGTAGGGGCTTTATTGGTAGGTGTGGCAGAAGCGAAAGCAATCAGTTATGCGGCAAACATACCGCTTGTAGGAGTTCATCATATTGAAGGGCATGTTTCTGCAAACTATATTGAGAATAAAGACTTAGAACCACCTTTTTTATGTTTAATTGTTTCTGGTGGTCACACGCACTTAGTTTTAATAAAAGAGTATGGTACCTATGAAATAATAGGAAGAACCCATGATGATGCTGCGGGCGAAGCATATGATAAAGTAGCAAGAGCGATAGGGTTAGGATATCCAGGGGGCCCTAAGATTGATAAGTTAGCAAAAGAGGGTAATAAAGACGCAATTCCTTTTCCAAGAGCACATATTGAGGGATCACCCTTTGACTTTAGCTTTAGTGGAGTAAAATCAGCAGTATTAAATCATATAAATTTGTGTAATATGAAGAAAGAGGAGATAAATGCAGCAGATATTGCGGCATCTTTCCAAGAAGCAGTAGTGGATGTGCTAGTAACTAGAACAATTGCGGCTGCAAAAGAATACAAAATGGATAAGGTAGCAATTGCTGGTGGTGTAGCATCAAATTCAGCATTACGAACAGCAATGAAAGAAGCATGTGATAGAGAAGGACTGAAATTGTATCACCCATCTGCATTGTACTGTACAGATAATGCTGCAATGATAGGAACAGCAGCGTACTATGATTTTAAGAATGGTAAACGAAGTGGACTCGATTTAAATGCAGTACCAAATCTAAAGATTGGTCAACGCTAGGGTTAAAGAAATACGCAATGTATCTTTGTAATAGTGATAGTTAAACTGAGTATTTTATTACTTATGCAGAGAATGTATCAAGTTTAATTCTTATATTGAAAGAAAGAGTTAATAAAAAACTAGTTCATGTGGAAAACTATTAATAAATTAAGTTAAATTGGGGATAACTATGAAGGATAAAAAAATAAGTGCAATTGTTCTTGCTGCTGGTCAAGGAAGACGTATGAATGCAAATACTCCAAAGCAGTACATGGAGATACTAGGGAAACCGATGCTATACTATTCTTTGCTGGCATTTGAAAAGAGCGATGTTGATGAAGTTATATTAGTTGTAGGCAGTGGTGAAGAAGAATATTGTAGGACTGAAGTTGTAGAAAAGTATGGATTTCATAAGGTGACTACGATTGTAAAAGGCGGAGCAGAACGATATCTTTCTGTATATGAAGGGTTAAAAGTTTTAAAAAACACCGAATTTGCATTAATACATGATGGTGCAAGACCTTTAATTACACCAAAACTTATAGAAGATATTATCGTTGAAGTGAAAAAATCATCCGCATGCATTTTAGGAGTGCAATCAAAGGATACTGTAAAGATTGTGAATGAAAAGAATGTTGTTGAAATAACACCAGATAGAAAGCAAGTTTATAATATCCAAACACCACAGGCGTTTTCGTATGAGATAATAATGGAAGCCTACAATGAAATACAAAAAAGAAGAGATGTTGTAGTAACAGATGATGCAATGGTGGTTGAAACATGTACACAGCTACCTATTAAAGTTGTTGAAAGTAGCTACAAAAATATAAAGGTTACAACCCCAGAAGATATTGTGATTGCTGAGGTTTTACTGAGTAAAAGTATGTAATGTGACATTTTTTTATAAAAGTTAAGAAAATTTGATTAAAAGTGCTTGACATAATAAAAAGTATATGTTAAACTAACTAAGCGTTGAACGGAGAGTTGCCCGAGTGGTTTAAGGGGCTGGTCTTGAAAACCAGTGATTCCGAAAGGGACCGTGGGTTCGAATCCCACATTCTCCGCTATAACTTGCAAGTGATTGTAAGTTATCAAATATAATATTGCTGTGTTTTGTTTTTGAAGTAAACTTAACCGCCGAGAACTTTAGGTGGTTTTTTGTTTGCAAAAACATAAGACAGGACAAGTTTTGTGAAAAGCAAAAACTTGATACGGAGAAATACCCAAGCGGCTGAAGGGGCTCCCCTGGAAAGGGAGTAGGTCGTTAATAGCGGCGCGAGGGTTCAAATCCCTCTTTCTCCGCTCTACTAAGTAATCAAAAAAAGATGAAAAAAGTAGTTGACAATACGCTTTAAGCGTGATAAAATGTACAAGCTGTTTCAAAAGTTTGAACAATTCAAAAAAAACTAAAAAAGTTCTTGACAAACTAGTTAAGAAGTGATAAAATACCAAAGCTGCTAAAAAAGTAGCGAGGTAAAAAAAGTTTAAAAAAAGATTGACAAACAATGAATGGTATGATAAAATACCAAAGCTGAACAAACAAAGTGCTGAACTTAACAGTGAAGCGCAATAGAACATTGATAACTGAACAGTGAAACAACCTTGAAATTCGTTGAGAATAAAAAAACCAGACAGAAATGTTTGGTATAGAACTGTGAAGGATCGCAAGATCTGACACAACCCTAAAATCAGTAACGGAAACAAGATGACAGCTTCTAGAGATAGAAGCAAGCTAAACTTTTTAGTGTCAGCTTTGTTCTGAATAAGAGATTAAACTTTTTTTGAGAGTTTGATCCTGGCTCAGGATGAACGCTGGCGGCGTGCTTAACACATGCAAGTCGAACGAAGCACTTAAGCGGATCCCT
>OJJJ01000251.1_pt1 | contig 32114 bp, 28 predicted proteins | sample 1596311 | NCBI WGS metagenome assembly OJJJ01 (sample SAMEA4350140, study PRJEB24818) | metagenome | biome: human; feature: gut; material: faeces | place: Denmark | collected 2013-09 | reverse complement strand
ATTTTTTGCTGCGCCTGTTCAATGGCCTTAAACACGGCAGGGTAGTACTGGTCGCCGTTTTCCAGCAGCTGAATTTGATTGCCTTCACGCCAGCCATATTTCATAAATGAATCTCCGCGCTCAGGGGGGCATGGTCGGACAAATGTCGCCAGTGACGTAGCGCCAGTGCCGTCGGAATACTGGCATTGGCGTTTTTCACATAGATCCTGTCGAGGCGCAGCAGTGGCAAACGTACCGGAAAGGTACGCGCCGGGCGTCCGTGGGCGCGGGTAAAAATCTCGTCAAGACCGGCATGAACCTTCAACGGATAATTGGCCTTTTGCCGCCAGTCGTTGAAATCCCCGGCCACCACCACGGGTTCCGTTTCAGGCAGGGCATTGACCCAATCCGCCAGCATGGTCAACTGCGCCTGGCGGTGGGCTTCACGCAAACCAAGATGTACACACATCACATGGATGGGGTGAGGGAGCATCGGCGGCACGATGCGGCAGTAAAGCACACCGCGCTTTTCACTGCTGCCGACGGATACATCACGATTCTCATAATGTTCAATGGGATAGCGCGACAGCACCGCGTTACCGTGATGCCCCTGCGGATACACGGCATTGCGTCCGTAGGCGAAGTCGCTCCACATAGTATCTGCGAGAAATTCATAGTGTGTAGTATCCGGCCAGTTCTCTACGTGCAGGGGATGAACCTCGTGCGCGCCCATCACTTCCTGCAGGCATACAATATCCGCACCGACCGTTCTGACGGCATCGCGTAGCTCAGGCAAAATAAATCGCTTATTAAAGGCGGTAAAACCTTTGTGGGTATTAATTGTGAGCACATTGAATGAAAAACGATCTGCTGTTTCGGTCATGGGTCTCCTTTCGGCGTCATTTTTCCTTTAAATAGTGTAGTCGGCGTCACAAAAGGATGCGGTGTTACGGAATTTTCCGTAAAGTCCGGTACTCTGAATAATTAGTTAAAGATCCTTCAGGAGAAAAGCCATGAGGTGGCAACAACGTGTTCGTGTCGCAACGGGTCTTAGTTGCTGGCAGATTATGTTGCATTTACTGGTAGTGGCATTGCTGGTAATGGGCTGGATGAGCGGCACGCTGGTGCGCGTCGGCCTGGGATTATGCGTCGTTTATGGCGTCACGGTTTTATTAATGCTGGCGCTGCAGCGTCATCATGAACAGCGCTGGCGTGATGTCGCCGACGTACTGGAAGAGCTAACGACCACGTGGTATTTCGGTGCGGCGATGATCGTACTGTGGCTGCTATCCCGCGTGCTGCAAAACAACGTCTTACTGGCGTTAGCGGGACTGGCGATCCTTGCCGGACCCGCGGTGATTTCGCTGCTGGCGAAAGACAAAAAACTACATCACTTTGCGTCTAAACATCGCATACGCCGCTGACCCGGTCGTGGCCGCTATCACCAACAGTGGCCACAAACTTCCCCAGACAATCTTCAGGCTCGCATCCTTCAGGTAAATCTGTTTCGTGATGTCCGTAAAGTGACGGATTGGGTTTATCCACGTCAGATTCTGCAGCCAGACCGGCATGTTTTCGACCGGAGAAACGTACCCTGACAGTAAAATTGCCGGCATCATAAAGACGAACACGCCGATAAACGCCTGCTGCTGGGTTGAACACAGCGATGAAATCAGCAGACCAAAGCCTACCAACGACAACCCGTAAATCACCATCGTGAAGTAAAACAAGCCCAGCGAACCGGCAAACGGAATGTGATAGGCCCAGATGCCAATAGCCAGCACGATAGTGGCCTGAAAGGTAGCCACGATTAGCGCAGGCACCGCTTTACCAATGAAAATTTGCCAGGTGGTGAGCGGAGAGACCAGCAGCTGATCCAGCGTGCCCTGCTCACGTTCGCGGGCTACCGACAGTGAGGTGACGATCATCACGCCGATGGTAGTGATCATGGCGATCAGCGACGGAACGACGAACCATTTGTAATCCAGATTCGGATTATACCAGTTACGCACCACCAGTTCGCTGTTGTTCGGCTTCGCTTTGCCGTCCATCAACTCCTGCTGGTATTCCTTAACGATCTGCTGCAGATAATTCGCGGCGATCTGCGCGCTGTTAGAGTTGCGCCCGTCAAGGATCAACTGCATAGGTGCTTGTTGGAAGGTATCCAGATTACGCGAAAAGTCGGCCGGGAAGCGCACCAGCAACAGGGCTTTTTGCGTGTCGATGGTCGGCTGGATCTCCTGCGGGCTTTTCAGCAGCAGGATATGGGTAAAGGCGCTGGCGCGGGCAAAGCGCTGTGTTAATTCCACTGAATGCTTGCCGTTGTCTTCGTTATAGATGGCGATAGTGGCGTTGGTCACTTCTAACGTGGCTGCAAACGGAAACAGGATCACCTGAATCAGTACGGGTAAAATCAGGATCGCCCGCGTCTGCGGCTCGCGTAACAGCGACTGCAGCTCTTTGCGAATTAATGTCCATAAACGATGAAACATGGCCGTCCCCTCAATCCAGCCGACGTTTGGTTTTAAGCCACGTCAGACCAATAAACATCACCGCCGAAGCGATTAAAAACAACACGTTGATTATCAACACCACCGGAATATTTCCCGCCAGAAACAGGCTTTGCAGGGTGCTGACGAAATAACGTGCGGGAATGATATACGTCACCGCGCGAATAATGGCGGGCATGCTGTCTATCTGGAAGATAAAGCCCGACAGCATAATAGATGGCAGGAAAGCGGCGTTGAGCGCTACCTGCGCGGCGTTAAACTGGTTGCGGGTGATGGTGGAGATCAGCAATCCCATGCCAAGCGTACTGAGCAGAAACAGGCTGGTGATAAAAAACAGGATCAGCAGAGAACCGCGATAGGGCACGCCAAGAATAAACACCGATACCAGCATACACAGCAGCATCGCCAGCATGCCGAGAAAATAATAGGGGATCAGTTTACACAGCAGCAATTCTACGCGGGTGACTTCGGTCGACAGCAGCGCTTCCATAGTGCCGCGCTCCCATTCACGGGCGACCACTAATGAGGTCAGGATTGCGCCGATGACCGTCATAATAATGGTCACCGCTCCTGGAATAATAAAATGCTGGCTGATCGCCGCCGGGTTGAACCAGTAGCGGGTTTGCACGTCGATCAGCGGTTCGAACGATTCGCCGCGGTCTTCGGCCCGTTGCTTTTGCCAAATCTGCCAGATGCCTTCCACATAGCCTTGCACAAAGTTGGCGGTGTTCGGTTCGCTGCCATCGGTGATCACCTGAATGGGCGCAATATCGTTTGGCCGCGCCATCTGCTGGGCAAAATCCACCGGGATCACCACCAGCCCACGAATACGCCCGGCCTGCATTTTCTCAATTAATTCCTGGCGGTTGTCGCTGATGGTGGCGTCAATATACGGCGAGCCGGTCATGGTATGGGTAAAATCCAGCGCCTCTTCGCTCTGCTGTTCGAGCAAAATCCCTACCCGCAGTTTGCTGGAGTCGAGGTTAATCCCGTAGCCGAAGATAAACAGCAACAGTAACGGGATCACCACGGCAATCAGCCAGCTACTGGGATCGCGTACGATCTGCCGCGTTTCTTTAATGCACAGTGCGCGCACGCGTCGCCATGAAAGCGCGTGATTACTCATGTGCGTGCTCCTTATCCCAGTCATTGATAAGCGTGATAAACGCCTGCTCCATGGTCGGGTCCGGCGTGTCGTTATCGGCCGCCTGCGCTTTCAGGTCGTCCGGCGTGCCGCTGGCGATTAGCTTACCGCGGTACACCAGCCCGATACGGTCGCAATATTCCGCCTCGTCCATAAAGTGGGTAGTGACCATCACCGTCACGCCTTTCTCTACCATGCTGTTGATATGCAGCCAGAACTCGCGACGGGTGAGGGGGTCAACCCCGGAGGTCGGTTCATCGAGGAACAGGATGTCGGGTTCATGCATCAGCGAACAGGCCAGCGCCAGACGCTGCTTAAAGCCCAGCGGCAGTTCATCGGTGGCATGGGAGGCGATGCTCTTCAGGCCGAACGCCTCGCTCATACGGTCGATTTTTTCTTTCTGTGCGCGTCCGCGCAGGCCGTAGACGCCGGAGAAAAAGCGCAGATTTTGCTCCACCGTCAGGTTACCGTACAGGGAGAATTTCTGCGCCATATAGCCCAGATGTTGACGTGCTTTTCCGGAACTGACCTTCAGGTCCATGTCCAGCACCAGCGCTTTACCTGAGGTGGGGACCAGCAGGCCGCACATCATTTTAAACGTGGTTGATTTACCCGCCCCGTTGGGGCCTAACAGGCCAAAAATCTCACCGCGCTGGACGGCAAAGTCCACATGGTCAGTGGCGGCAAAATCACCGAATTTTTTGGTCAGCGCTTTGGCTTCAATCACCGTTTCACCGGCGGTACCTTCTACGGTGTGCAGGATAGCGCCCAGCGGCGATTCAGAGGTTCCCGCGCCGCCGAGTAAATCGATAAACGCATCTTCAAAGCGCGGGGCTGTACTGGTGATGGTGATTTCCGGCATGCCGTCAGCTTTGCGAATATCGTCCGCCGTGGCTGCTTTTTTCAGGATCAGGCGCACGGATTTCCCCTGAATCATGCCGTCGCTGACCTGCGGTAACTTGAGCGCGCGTTGTAGCAGTTTGCGGTTATTTTCCTGCGGGCTGCTCATTAAAAAACTGCGTCCGGCCATGGTTTGCGTCAGCTGAGTCGGATCGCCTTGATAGAGCAATTCACCTTCGTTCATCAGCAGCACATCGCGGCACTGCTCGGCCTCGTCCAGATACGAGGTGCTCCAGAGGATCAACATGCCATCCCCGGCCAGTTCATGCACCATTTGCCACAATTCGCGGCGGGATATTGGGTCCACGCCCACGCCGGGCTCATCCAGCAGCAGCACTTTGGGTTCGCCGACCAGCGTACAGGCCAGCCCCAGTTTCTGCTTCATGCCGCCGGAAAGCTTGCCAGCCAGACGTCCGGTAAACGGCCCCAGCGAGGTAAACTCCAGCAGGCGGGCAAAGGTTTTCTCCCGCGCTTCACCGGTAACGCTGCGTAAATCGGCATACAGATTGAGGTTCTCCATGACGGTCAAATCTTCATACAGGCCGAATTTCTGTGGCATATAGCCCAGCACCGCATGCAGGGCGCTGTCGTTGATGATGGGGTCAAAGCCAATCACCGTCGCGCTGCCGCCATCCGGCTTCAACAGGCCCGCCAGCATCCGCATCAGCGTGGTTTTCCCTGCGCCGTCGGGACCTACCAGACCGGTGACATAGCCTGCGTGAATCGTGCAGTCGAGCGGGGCGACCGCCGGTTTTTCCATCCCGGCAAAGCGCTTAACCAGCCCGTTGAGGGTAATGACTGCGTCATTCATGCCGCGCCTCGTCACCGAACTTCACCGTCACCGGCATTCCCTGACGCAGCGCGTCGTCGGCATCGGTCACGACAATACGCAGGCGGTAGACCAGGTCGGTACGCAGGTCCGGGGTCTCTACCGTTTTCGGCGTAAATTCTGCTGTTGGCGACACAAAGCCGATTTTGCCGTGGTACGGTTTATCCGGGCGGCCATCGGTATAAAGCAGAATTTCACGTCCCGGCTGCGCCTGGCTCAGATTGCGTTCGTCCACATAGGCGCGGACCCACACCGGCCGGGTAAGCGACAGCGTCAGCACCGTGCCGCCCGCGTTCAGCATACTGCCTGGCTCGACCGCACGGGTAAGCAGTGTGCCGTCAGACGGGGAGGTCAGCGTGGTGTCATGCAAATCGAGTTCAGCCTGCGCCAGCTGCGCCTGAGCCTGTTCGAGCGTCGCTTTCGCCTGGGCGATATCCTGCGGACGATTACCGCTGCGGTATTGACTGAGTTTATCCTGCGCGGATTTCAGCGTTGCCAGCGCCTGGTCGCGTGAAGAACGGGCGTTTTCCAGATCGTTGGCCGAGATAGTGCGGCTTTTCCATAATCCGAGCTGGCGATTATAAAAGTTCTGCGCGTAGTCATACGCTGCCTGGGCCTGCTTCACGGCCGCTGCGGTTTGTGCAATTTCTTCTTCACGATACCCGGCCAGCATCAGGTCGTACTGCGCCTGCGCGGCGGCAACGTTAGCCTTCGCCTGCATCAGCGCGTTTTCGTAGGGGGCGTGGTCCAGTTCGCCCAGTACCTGACCGGCAGTAATCGCATCACCTTCGTCAACCGCCAGCGAGGCCAGCCTGCCGCCTACGCGAAAACTTAAATTGACGCTGCGGATATCGACGTTGCCGTACAGGGTCAGGCCGTTATCTTGTTGGCTTTGATACCACCACGTTCCACCAGCAATCACGGCAACGAGGGCCGCGATAACCAGCCCGAGGACGACAGGTTTTTTCATGACTCCAGACTCCTTTGCGTTAAACCTTGCAGAATTAGATCGATGTGACAGGTGATCGTGTGTTCAATTAGCGCGGTTTTATCCGCATCAAATTGTGACCAACCCGTGCGCAACAGAATAGTTTCTTTACCCAAACGGAAGGCCAGCACTTCACCCAATATGGCGTGGGTATGCAGGATCATTTGGGTGTCATTGGCATCGCGACCCGTATAAGCGGCAATTAAGCGGGTCAGGTGGCTATGCAGCGGGTTGATCACCTGGTCATGCACCAGCTGATAGGCTGCAGTGGGGGAGAGCTGTTCGCGCGAAATAAATTTGCTCAGGTTAACCGTGTCATCCTGGGTTAACAGCATGATCATGTTTTTGCAGGCACGCAGGATCAGTTCGCGCATGGCGGCCCGGTCCGGCTCGGGTTGGGTAAACAGACGCTCGGCTTCTTCAGCATGAGGGCGAAACTGTGAACCGATAAAATCCGCGATCCACTGGGCGCAGGCGAGATATAAATCCTCTTTTGAACCAAAATAGTAGGTAATCGCGGCGATGTTTTGTCCGGCCTGAGCGGCAATATCGCGCGTAGTGGCATGCAGTCCGTACTCACCAAACTGTGCGAGCGCGGCGGCAATCAGCTGGTTCTTTGCCTGTTCACCTTTAGTTGTCATGGTGGGTGTATTCATGGCATGCCTAAATTATTAATCAATCGATTGATTAAGATTATGACTGATTTCTGCACTTGTCTAGTCTGGTGGTTTATTTTGTTTTTCGCGGCTGGCGGGATAATTTATGCGGTACATCACAAAAACTGCTACACTCCGCCCCTTCATGACATTGTGGTTTTTGTCATCTCTTTTGCGAGTATCGTCCTGAAAACGACACCGGTAACGGTCAGGGCGGTTCGGAGTAGTTATGTCTTTTGATTCCCTTGGTTTAGATCCTGAAATCTTGCGCGCCGTTGCCGAGCAGGGTTACCGTGAACCTACCCCTATTCAGCAGCAGGCAATCCCCGCCGTGCTGGAAGGCCGTGATCTGATGGCCAGCGCCCAGACCGGCACGGGGAAAACGGCAGGTTTTACCCTGCCGCTGTTACAACACCTCATTACCCATCAGCCGCATGGCAAAAGCCGTCGTCCGGTGCGTGCGCTGATCCTGACGCCAACCCGCGAGCTGGCAGCACAAATTGGCGAAAACGTCCGCGATTACAGCAAGTATCTGAACGTTCGCTCGCTGGTGGTTTTCGGCGGCGTGAGCATTAACCCGCAGATGATGAAACTGCGCAGTGGCGTAGATGTGCTGGTGGCAACGCCGGGCCGTTTGCTCGATCTGGAACATCAAAACGCGGTGAAACTGGATCAGGTTGAGATCCTGGTACTGGATGAAGCGGACCGTATGCTGGATATGGGCTTTATCCATGATATTCGTCGCGTACTGGCTAAACTGCCCGCTAAACGTCAAAACCTGCTGTTCTCCGCAACGTTTTCTGACGACATTAAGTCGCTGGCAGAAAAACTGCTGCATAACCCGCTGGAAATTGAAGTTGCGCGTCGTAATACCGCGTCTGAGCAGGTCAGCCAGCTCGTTCACTTTGTGGATAAAAAACGTAAACGTGAATTGCTGTCACAGATGATTGGCCAGGGTAACTGGCAGCAGGTGCTGGTCTTTACCCGTACCAAACATGGTGCCAACCACCTGGCAGAACAGCTGAATAAAGACGGTATTCGCAGCGCGGCGATCCACGGTAATAAATCTCAGGGTGCGCGTACGCGTGCGCTGGCCGATTTTAAATCCGGCGATATTCGCGTGCTGGTGGCGACCGACATCGCGGCTCGCGGGCTCGACATTGAAGATCTGCCGCACGTGGTGAACTATGAGCTGCCAAACGTCCCGGAAGACTATGTTCACCGCATCGGACGTACCGGTCGTGCTGCGGCTACCGGTGAAGCGCTGTCTCTGGTGTGTGTTGATGAGCACAAGCTGCTGCATGACATCGAAAAACTGCTGAAAAAAGAGATCCCGCGTATTGCGGTTGATGGCTATGCGCCGGACCCGTCGATTAAAGCCGAGCCAATCCAGAACGGACGCCAGCAGCGTGGCGGTGGCGGTGGTCGTGGGCAAGGCGGAGCAGGCCGTGGTCAGCAGCCGCGTCGCCAGGACGGTGGTGCGCCAAAAGCGAAACCGCGTAACAGTGAAGGCAAACCGGCAGGCGACAAACCGCGTCCACCGCGTCGTCCTCGCAGACCGTCTTCTGCACAGTAATTGCGAGCCCGGCCGAATAGCCGGGCTTTTTTTTTGCGACGCGTATCAGAAAGTGCCACAATAGTGGCTGTTTATACAGTATTTCAGGTTTTCTCATGGCATTAACCGCAGCGTTGAAAGCGCAAATTGCCGCCTGGTATAAGGCGCTTCAGGAACAGATCCCCGACTTTATCCCCCGTGCACCGCAGCGGCAGATGATTGCTGATGTCGCGAAAACGCTGGCTGGGGAAGACGGGCGACATCTGGCTATCGAAGCGCCGACCGGCGTCGGGAAAACGCTGTCCTATTTAATTCCGGGGATTGCCATTGCCCGTGAAGAACAAAAGACGCTGGTGGTCAGTACCGCCAACGTCGCGTTGCAGGATCAGATCTACAGTAAAGACCTGCCGCTGCTGCGCAAAATTATCCCTGATCTGCGATTTACCGCCGCGTTTGGGCGAGGGCGCTATGTCTGCCCGCGTAATTTAGCGGCCTTGGCCAGTACCGAACCCAATCAGCAGGATTTGCTGGCGTTTCTCGACGATGATCTGACGCCCAACAACCAGGAAGAACAAAAACGTTGCGCCAGGCTCAAAGGCGACCTCGACACTTACAAATGGGATGGGTTGCGCGATCACACCGATATCGCCATTGATGACGGGCTCTGGCAGCGCCTGAGCACCGATAAAGCCAGCTGCCTGAATCGTAACTGTCATTACTACCGTGAATGCCCATTTTTTGTTGCCCGCCGTGAGATCCAGGAAGCCGAAGTGGTGGTGGCAAACCACGCGTTAGTGATGGCGGCCATGGAGAGCGAAGCGGTGTTACCGGAACCGAAAAATTTGCTGCTGGTGCTTGATGAAGGCCACCATCTGCCGGACGTCGCGCGCGATGCGCTGGAAATGAGCGCCGAGATTACCGCGCCCTGGTATCGGCTGCAGCTGGATTTATTCAGCAAACTCGTGGCGACCTGCCTGGAGCAGTTTCGCCCGAAAACCACGCCGCCGCTGGCTAATCCAGAGCGCCTGAACGCCCACTGTGAAGAGCTGTATGAGCTGATCGCCTCACTAAACAACATCCTCAATCTGTACCTGCCCGCCACGCAGGAAGCCGAACACCGCTTTGCAATGGGCGAGCTGCCTGCGGAAGTGATGGAGATTTGTCAGCGTCTGGCGAAGCTCACCGAGATGCTACGTGGTCTGGCGGAACTGTTCCTCAACGATCTCAGCGAAAAAACCGGCAGCCACGATATCGTTCGTCTGCATCGGGTTATTTTGCAGATGAACCGGGCGCTGGGTATGTTTGAAGCGCAAAGTAAACTGTGGCGGCTGGCTTCGCTGGCGCAGTCATCAGGCGCGCCGGTGACCAAATGGGTGACGCGGGACGTGCGTGACGGACAGATGCATGTCTGGTTTCACTGCGTGGGGATCCGCGTCAGCGATCAGCTTGAACGCCTGCTGTGGCGCAGCGTGCCGCATATTATCGTCACCTCTGCCACCTTACGCTCGCTCAACAGTTTCTCGCGCCTGCAGGAGATGAGCGGCCTGAAAGAAAAAGCAGGGGACCGTTTTGTCGCGCTGGACTCGCCGTTTAATCATGTCGAGCAAGGCAAAATTGTCATTCCGCAGATGCGTTACGAACCGTTGATGGAGAACGAAGAACAGCATATTGCCGAAATGGCGGCCTATTTCCGCGAACAGGTGGAAAGTAAAAAACATCAGGGCATGCTGGTGCTCTTTGCCAGTGGTCGGGCGATGCAGCGTTTTCTTGAGCACGTAACCGATCTGCGTCTGCTGTTGCTGGTGCAGGGCGATCAGCCGCGCTACCGACTGGTGGAACTGCACCGCAAGCGGGTGCAAAACGGTGAGCGTAGCGTGCTGGTTGGGTTGCAGTCTTTTGCCGAAGGCCTCGATTTGAAAGGCGACCTGTTGACCCAGGTTCATATTCACAAAATTGCGTTTCCGCCCATCGACAGCCCGGTGGTGGTGACTGAGGGCGAATGGCTGAAAAGCCTGAATCGCTATCCCTTTGAGGTGCAGAGTTTACCTGCGGCATCGTTCAATTTGATTCAGCAGGTTGGGCGACTCATTCGTAGTCACGGTTGCTGGGGCGAAGTGGTGATTTACGATAAGCGTTTATTGACCAAAAACTATGGTCAGCGTTTACTGAATGCGTTACCCATATTTCCGATAGAACAACCTGGTGTGCCAGACGTTATAGTAAAACCAAAAGAAAAAGCGAAACCCACACGCCGCCGTCGGCGTTAACGATGTGAGCAACAGGCAAGGAGTTATCGATGGATTACCGCAAAATCATCAAAGAGATTGGGCGAGGTAAAAATCACGCGCGTGACCTGGACCAGGATACCGCTCGCGGACTGTATACCCACATGTTAAACGGCGACGTACCTGACCTTGAGATGGGCGGCATACTGATTGCGCTGCGTATTAAAGGGGAAGGTGAGGCAGAAATGCTGGGCTTTTATGAGGCGATGCAAAACCATACCCTTCGCCTGACGCCGCCCGTTGCCAAACCGATGCCTATCGTCATTCCCAGCTACAACGGTGCGCGCAAGCAGGCTAACCTGACGCCGCTGCTGGCTATTTTGCTGCATAAGCTGGGTTTCCCGGTCGTGGTGCACGGGGTGAGCGAAGATCCAACCCGTGTGCTGACGGAAACCATTTTTGACCTGATGGGGATTGCACCTACCCTGCATGCCGGACAGGCGCAGGCGAAACTTGAGGGACATGAGCCGGTGTTTATCCCAGTGAGCGCGCTGTGCCCGCCGCTGGAGAAACAGCTGGCGATGCGCTGGCGGATGGGCGTACGCAACAGTGCGCATACGCTCGCGAAATTAGCCACGCCGTTTGCTGAAGATGCCGCACTGCGTCTTGCCAGCGTTTCGCACCCGGAGTACGTGTCGCGGGTGGCAAAATTCTTTGGTGATATCGGTGGGCGCGGCCTGCTGATACACGGCACGGAAGGGGAGGTGTACGCCAACCCACAGCGTTGCCCGCAGATCAGCCTGATAGACCATTCTGGTGTACGAGTGCTGCAGGACCGCCAGAGCGAGATGCCTGACGAGCCAGTGCCGCTGCCGGTGGCAAAAGATCCGGAAACCACCGCGCGCTGGATAGAGCGTTGTCTGGCCGGAAGTGAGCCGGTACCGGCCTCGTTGAGGATTCAGATGGCCTGCTGCCTGGTGGCAACCGGCGAAGTCGCTACGCTGGCTGAAGGATTTACCCGCGTCGACCAGTGCTTCTGATGTACTCATCTCCCCGGCGGGCCTGATTTACAGGTCCGCCCGTTCCCGCCTTTTCTGCTATTCCTGCTATTTCTGCAATGTGAAATTTCTGCACGTTTATTGACCTCCTGAGCGTCGTGGCGCAGCATAGTTTGTTGAAAAATAAGAAACACAACAAACACGCAACATAACAGGAGATAACCATGAACAGTGGACACCGCTTTCATGCGCCTACGCTGCACGCCTTTATTCAGGCCGTTTTTCGTCAGATGGGCAGCGAAGAGCAGGAAGCGCGCTTAGTTGCCGATCATCTGATCGCCGCGAACCTTGCCGGGCACGATTCTCACGGCATTGGCATGATCCCAAGCTATGTTCGTTCCTTTTCGCAGGGACATTTGCAGCTAAACCGCCACGCGAAAGTGGTGAAAGACGCGGGGGCGGTGGTAACGCTTGACGGCGACAGTGCGTTTGGTCAGGTTGCGGCACATGAAGCTATCACGCTGGGAATCGAGAAAGCCCGTCAGTTCGGTATTGCCGCGGTGGCACTACACAATTCCCATCACATTGGACGCATTGGCTATTGGGCAGAGCAATGTGCAGCCGCAGGCTTTGTATCCGTTCACTTTGTGAATGTGGTCGGCATCCCGATGGTTGCGCCTTTTCAGGGGCGTGACAGCCGGTTTGGCACTAACCCTTTCTGCGCCGTGTTTCCGCGTAAGAATGATTTCCCCCTGCTGCTGGACTATGCGACCAGCGCCATTGCTTTTGGCAAAACGCGCGTTGCGTGGCATAAGGGTGAGCCAGTGGCGCCAGGATGTCTGATTGATGCTGACGGCGTTCCGACTACCGATCCCGCCGTGATGCAGGTGTCTCCGCTGGGCTCGCTGCTTACCTTCGCTCAGCATAAAGGCTATGCGCTGGCGGCAATGTGCGAAATTCTGGGCGGTGCGCTTTCCGGGGGGAAAACTACGCACGAAGACAGTTTGCAGGACAGCGCTGACGCCATCATTAACTGCATGACGACGATCATTCTAAACCCGGAATTATTTGGCGCGCCGGATTGTGACCATCAGGTCGCCGCATTTGCGAAATGGGTCAAAGCGTCGCCGCATGGCGAGGACGCCCCGGTTCTGCTACCGGGTGAGTGGGAAGTGAATACGCGTGAGGCGCGACTGGCGCAGGGCATCCCTCTGGATGTAGGAAGCTGGCAGGCAATTTGTGAGGCGGCGCAGTACGTGGGGATGCCGGAGACGGTGTTGCAAGAATTCCGTCATCGGTTGGAACAGTAAGCAAAAAAAAGCCCGTCCAGTGGACGGGCAAACAAAGGGTAACAAACAGGGTCAATGAGGGTTGGAGCATTGGGTCTTGCAGGTAATTCGTCGGTTATTTGTAGATAACCGCAGTGCCGCTCATTTTGTCTTTGCCGACAGCGGAGGTAATGCTGTAGCCACTTGCACCTGCAGCGGCAGCTTTTTCAGCCAGTTTGGCTTCCAGGCCATCCAGCGTGCTGGCACCATCAGCGGATACCACACCCACTTTATTCATGCTTTGTGCCTGAGTGGAGGTAACGGGCTCGGCAGCGAAAGCGCCAAATGACAGGGTAGACAGGGCGATGGCAGCAACAGCATATTTGATATTTTTCATGATTAATCTCTCGCAGGTTATTCTGTTAGTCAGTGTTTTGTTCGGTAGACGTTGTTTTGTCGATGTGAGAAGTATCACGTTTTTTTATGTGAGAGAAAATCGAATAGAATTGACGGCATCAATCAAAAAAACTGAATGACAAATAACTTATTGAATATTAATAAATTCGCAAGGCGGATTTACAGTTCTTGTCATTGCGCTTTACGGAGCCCGCGACAACGGCACATTTTGCTACACCCGTTGCGAAAAACCGTGCTCGTAAAGGAAACTGTATGCGCTGAAACTTTAGGTAAAGAAGGGTCAGCGTAGCTGGCTGTCTTTCGAACCTCTGCGATTATATCCTGGATATGCGTTGCTATTTGAATCTTTATCCTGCTGGCAGGTGATACATAAACGCACCCCGGGTACCGCCTCTCGCCGTGCCTGAGGGATAGAAATTCCACATTCTTCGCATTCATACAGACTTTCACCCGTGGGTAATTCGCCACGGGCGCGGGCGACAGCATCTTCAATAGTATTGTTGATCTGTTCGTTCACTGCGTCGTCATTTGCCCATCCGGATGCCATAGCCCCTCCGTACATTCAGTTTGTATAATAATTATAGTGAATGATATGGATGGAAAACGAATGCACAAGCGGACCGTCAGATTTCAGACCATTCGCGCAGCAGATTATGGTAGAGATTGAGCAGCGATGGGATCTCGGCGCTTTCACCGTGGCGGGCCTTCAGGGACTGGATGTTCTTATCCAATTCAAAGAGCATGGCGCGTTTTTTATCGTCGCGGATCATCGACTGGATCCACATAAACGACGCTATACGAACGCCGCGCGTCACCGGTGAAACGCAATGCAGGCTGCTGGAAGGGTAGAGCACCAGATCACCCGCCGGGAGTTTGACCGCATGTTGACCGTAAGTATCATTGACTCGTAACTCCCCGCCCTCGTAGCTGTCGGGATCGCTTAAGAATAATGTGGCGGAAAGGTCGGTACGCATCCAGCCGCTTTCCGGGTGGCTTCGTACCGCGCCATCGACGTGAAAACCGTAGGTCTCATGGTTCTGATAACGATTGAACAACGGCTCGGAAAGCATTTTTGGTAATGCTGCGGCAAAGAACAGCGCGCTGCTGTTCACGGCGGCTAGCACCTCTTTCTGTAAAACTGCATAGCGTTCGCTATGCGTATCAATCTGCTGGTTATGTTTGACCTGGGCGCCCTGAGCGCCGGTGGTGGCGCGGCCATCTATCCACTCGGCGGCGTCCAACTGTTCGCGAAACCAGGCAACGTCCTGCGGCGATAAGACGCCAGGAATGTGGTACATCATCAGTGTTTCTCCTTAAAGTGGGGCTTGCGCCCCACCCAATGAATCAGAAATGCATATTGGCGGTGAGCAGGAAGGTTCTCGGCTCACCTGGATGGTAACGGTATCCGCTCTTGTTGATCGAGGAGACATAATCGGTGTCAAACAGGTTATAGACGTTAAGCTGGAAATCGAGGTTGCGGTTTACGCGATATCCCAGTTTGGCATCCGCGACCCAGTAGCTTTCAGTAAAGGATGGCGTGCCCACCGCGCCGTCAGCGCCGCGATGCATACTGCCCACGTAGCGTGCGCCTGCGCCAACGGAGATATCATCCGTGGCCTGATACTGACTCCACAGGGTGAACGCGTGTTCCGGGGTATACGGCAGAGAGGATGAACCATCCTGGGCGACATCTTTACCGTTATGGACCGTGGCGCGCTGCTGGGTGTATCCGCCAATCACCTGCCATGCCGGGGTGATGTTGCCGGCAACCGACAGTTCGTACCCTTCAACGCGTTTCTCCCCATACTGGGAATATGTACCGTCGTCGTTTTGCTCGACCTCGTTCTCAATGTCGGTGCGGAAAATCGCGGCGGTTAACAGCAGGCGCTTATCCAGTACTTCCCATTTGGTGCCAATTTCGCTGGTCTTTGCTTTTTGCGGTTTAAAATCAGTACGGTTGGCGCTGTTGCCGGTACCGCTCTGGGCGAGGGCAAAATTGCTGCCACCCGGCGGCTGCTGAGAGACCGCATAGTTAATGTAAATGTTGCCGTTATCTGTCAGATGATAAAGCGCGCCCGCTTTCCAGTTCACCAGATTACCAGACTTAGCGGCATCGACGGTGGTGACCGGCGATCCTTTGGCTACGCCTGCCGGGCAGGCGACAGCACCGCGCCCGGATGCACCGCATGCAGTGGCGCTGTCATACTCGGTGCGATAGTTATCGAGACGAATGCCGCCGTTCAGCTCAAACTCACGGGTAATTTGCAAGGTGTCGAATGCATAAATGCCGAAGGTGTCGGTCTGGCCGTTGGCGTTGGCACCGTTACGGTTTAATCCCCCCACGCTGACGTTGCTGTTAGGATGGTAGATATTCACTGGCGGTGGCGTGATCGGTACTACGCCGTAGTTGGTCTGCGTTTCACGCGTAAACTCTACGCCGGTGCTGATGTCATGGCCAATGGCGCCGGTATAAAATTTTGAGGTCAGGTTGGTCTGGTTGGTGAGGATTTTGTTGCTGACATCTTTGGTATTGGCCAGACGCGACCAGGTCCAGGTGTCTACGCTGCTGGTTGGCTGCGTGATATTTGACGCGCCGCCCATCACCGCCGTCATCAGGTAATCTTGTTTGACTCGTGACCAGCGCGTGGTATTGCGCACGGTGGTGCTGTCGCTCAGATCATGCTCAAAGCGCATCGTCGCGGTGTCGGTCGTCGAGTCGTCGTAATCCGAATCGGTGCCATAGAAATTATGCGTATCCACTTTCCCTGAATGATTCAGGGCAGAAGTCCCCGCAGAAGGTGCAGAGTACCCCGGCAGGCCGATGGTGGGAACACCGCCGTCCGGCGTGTTGTGCTGGGTGACGTGCAAGTAGTTCAGATACAGACGATTTTCGGTGCCTAAACCAAAGGCGATGGACGGGGCCACGCCGTAACGTTCATTTTTAACGTTATCGCGTCCGGCATCGTGCGTCTTTTCGCCCATCAGGTTTAATCGTGCGGCGGTGGTGTCGCCAATGACCTGATTGATGTCCAGCGTACCGCGGCGGAACCAGGCGCTGCCGACGCTGGCAGAGGCATCAATGCCCGAGTCAGTGCGCGGTTGCTTGCTGATCATGTTGATGGAGCCGGTCGGCGCGCTGCGACCATAATCAGTACCGGAAGGACCTTTAATCACTTCAACTTGTTCGGTATTGAAGGTATCGCGCGTCACGCTGCCAATATCGCGAACGCCGTCGATGTAAATGCTGTTCGACGTATCGGCCCCACGCATATAAATCGCGTCACCGGTGGTGGAGTTGCCGTTTTCACCGGCGAAAAATGCGCCTACGCCCGGCACGTTCTTTAGCGCATCGGTCAGATTTGTTGCCCCTTGATCCTTAATGACCTGCTCAGAAATCACCGTCATGGTGCGCGTCGTATCAGCAACAGGACGGGAGAATTTCGGATCGGCAGAGTGGGTGGGGGCGTACAGCGACGGTTTGGCGGCTTCTACGACCAGCGTATCTTCTTGTTTCTTATCCTGATCGCCTGCGGCGACTGCCTGAGCGACCGGAGTCAGGCCGATGCACAGACCGGCAAAAAAGGTGAGTGAATGGAAACTACTGGACGGCAGGTTGCGATTTTTATCCATGTTAATGAGTAGCTTATTATTTTTTGAGTAGAAGGTTTCACTCGTGCGAAGGGACATCTCTTTGGATGTTACGCCTGCAGGTCTCGCCGTAATGAAATGCGTAATTGATAATGATTTTGATAAGCATTATTAATCAGTGCGACTTTTTAGCATTCATTAATTCAAAAATAAATACATTTATTTACATTGGATTCAAAATTCCAACATGATGGTTACAAATTGTGCAGGGAGTACGGAGAGCAAAAAAGAAAACTGCATTCAGGACGAATGCAGTTAGGCTGAGGGAAATTACTTGTAGATAGTTGCGGTACCGTACATCTGATTTTTACCGCCAGCAGCATTAACCACAAAGCCTTTTGCGCCTTGCTCTTTCGCTTTTTCCGCCAGCTTGTCTTCAAGATCGGTCAGGCTTGATGCGCCGGTAGCCGACACGGTTCCGGAAGCCTGTAGCGGACCGGTGGCAGGACTGGTGTTAGGCGGTGCAGCAAAAGACGCAAATGTCATGCCGGTAAGTACGGTAGCGGCAAGGAGTGTGAGGCATTTCTTCATAATGATATCCTCTGAGAAACAACGGGTAGTGCCTGATAAGTTTAGGACGTCATTGCCGGACGTTTACCGCAAAAAATTGATGGACAACTGAGTGTTTTTTGAACGATTTGTTTTGTGGAAATCCGGCACAAATTATCGATTTTCCGTGCCGTGCGTGTTTACCGCGTGGCGTTATGCGGGTATCTTACGCCGCTGTTAATAGGAGAATGTTATGCCCCCCCAGAAACCGGGATTACACCCACGCAACCGCCACAATGGCCGTTACGATCTTGCCACGTTATGCCAGGTTACGCCCGAATTGACGCAATTCCTCACTATTACGCCAGGCGGCGAGCAGAGCGTTGATTTTGCTAACCCATTGGCTGTGAAGGCGCTGAATAAAGCCCTGCTGGCGCATTACTATGCGGTGGCTAATTGGGATATTCCGCAAGGTTACCTGTGCCCACCGGTACCGGGTCGGGCGGATTACATTCATCATCTGGCCGATCTGTTGGGCGAAACGACGGGAACTATCCCGGCGAATGCGAGCGTGCTGGACGTCGGCGTTGGGGCAAACTGTATTTATCCGCTGATTGGCGTGCACGAATATGGCTGGCGGTTTACCGGCAGTGAGACCAGCCAGGAAGCATTGAGCAGCGCACTGGCGATCGTTAACGGCAATCCGGGGTTAACCCGTGCTATTCGCCTGCGCCGTCAGAAAGATTTGTCGTCTATCTTCAACGGAATTATTCATAAGAATGAACAGTTCGAAGCGACACTGTGCAATCCGCCGTTCCATGATTCAGCGGCTTCTGCCCGCGCCGGAAGTGAGCGTAAACGTCGTAACCTGGGACAGGACAAAGACGATGCGCTGAACTTTGGTGGGAAACAGGAGGAGCTCTGGTGTGAAGGTGGCGAAGTGGCGTTTATCAAAAAAATGATCGCCGAAAGCCAGGCCTTTGGTCGCCAGGTGATGTGGTTCACCACGCTGGTTTCACGCGGTGAAAATCTGCCACCGCTGTACCACGCCCTGACGGATGTGGGTGCGGTGAAAGTGGTCAAAAAAGAAATGGCCCAGGGGCAAAAGCACAGCCGCTTTATTGCCTGGACCTTTATGGATAACGATCAGCGTCGCCGTTTTATGGCGCGTCAGCGCTAAATCGTCGGTTCTGTCGGCGGCAGCGGATCGGCTGCTGCCGTGGGGCCATTCACCGGTGCGGGCAAAACCTGGTAGGTCTGTACCGGCGCGCGCACGTTGGCCAAATCAAAGTATTTTTTCACCTGACTGTCGAGCGCAAAGCGTACCGCCCACTGCTTCAGCGGTAAGGTGGTGAACGACACCCGCAGCGTAAACGCCGTATTGGTTAACCCGACAATGCCCGCGAATGACGGCTCGCCAATAATGAATCCGCGAATATCTTCACGTTCCATCACCGCCGTAACGGCATCCTTCAACGCCTGATTGGCTTTATCGGCATCCTCATGGCGGTCCACGTCGTAATTGGCGACCACCGATCCAATACCCCGTACAAAGTTGGCGAAGGTGGTTATCGATGACCACGGGATAATATGGTACGCCCCGGTGTCCTGGCGCACACCGACTGAGCGAATCGACATGCGTTCAACCGTGCCGGTTAGCGGACCGATGGTGACCAAATCACCGGTGTTCATGCCATTTTCAAACTGGATAAAGATCCCGGTAATAATATCTTTTACCAGCGTCTGCGAGCCGAAGGAGATAGCCAGCCCCAGCGCGCCCGCGCCTGCCAGTAACGGGGCAATATTGACCCCAATTTCCGACAACACGATCATGATAGTGATGGTGCTGATAATCACCGCCAGCGCGTTGCGAAACAGCGTCAACAGTGTACGGGTACGTGCGCTGGGCAGGGGCCGGCCGTGGATATCCGAGGTCAGACGGTTTTCAATCAGGCTGGCGAGCAGGGTCCAGCCGATAGCGGAGAAGAATAAAATCAGCGCGATACGGATCAGAATATCCACCGTTTTTTCTCCCGCGCCGTAATGCAGCCAGTTCCAGAAGTCGAACAGCCCCCAGGCGTTGAGCAGCAACATGATGGCGACGCAGACCGTCAGGATCCGCGCGATGCTTAACGCCGTCGACAGCCAACCATTCAGGCGTTTTTGCAATTCCGGATAACTGCGCTGGGTGTGTGGTGAAAGCGTAATGGTTTTGGCGATCCAGCGGGAAAACATGCCAGAAATAAAGGCGGCGATGCCGATAATCACCAGGCTGCGCAGCGTTGCCCCCATCATAAACTTCAGGCTGTTGCCCGGATCAAACAGCGAGAAGAAAAACAGCACGATGAAATAGGCGCTGGCCAGCCAGTGCCAAACCAGCGCAAAGGCGCGGATAAACAGGCTGAAAAAAGCCAGCGACCTTTCTGCCAGACTCTGCAAATGCTCGCTGATCTCTTTCTTGTTCCTGAAGATCAGATACAGCGCCCACAGCGTAATGCACAGCATGATGATGACGTTAGCCATGGCGCCAACCTGTACATTGACCTGATTCGAGACGATGGGCACCACCACGATCAGCCCGTAGCCAATCAGGCTGCTGAGTGAGCTCAGGCGACGATTCCAGTAGCGGGCGCCTGCAGTCTGAATGTTGAACGGACGCAACTCGGCCACCGTCGGGCAAAATATCAGGCGTAAAATGGCCTTAAAGAACTCAATCAACGCGAAGGCATTAAGAAACAAACTTTGCTGGAAAGCGATGGTGCGGCTGCCGGCGTTCATGCGATCGCTTAAGATCTGCCCAACAAACAGTGTCAGGGCCAGCAGTAATAAATCGATGATGAACGCGCCAATAATCATGGCGGGAAGCTGTAACCAGTTGCTGCGGTCACGATTTTTTTGCCGCGCCCATTGCCCCATTTTGCGATATAGCGGCAGCGCACATAAGCGTACCAGCCAGTAAAACCCGAACACGGATACCGCCAGCATAAAAAAGTGAGTCAGGGCATTGGTGAACGATTGCGGATTAAAGGTTTTGTGTGGAGCGTCGGTGATATTGCGATAAAGCTGGGCGAATCGGCTGGAGAGAGCTTCGCCGTAGTGGCGACTGATATCGGTCACGTTCTCGAGTACCGTTTTTTCTTCCGTCAGCGTGGGAGGGACGATAGTGGGGACCGGTTCAGGAGGCGGCGTTGCCGCTACTTTACGCAGTTGACCTATCAACTCCTGGCGTGAGGCATTATTCTCCAGCACGTCTGCCAGGGCACCGTAGGCGGCTTTTTTCTGCTCAACGTCAGGTTCAGCAGCGGGCTCCGCTGGCGGGCTGGCGGAGGCGGTGGACGTTACGCCGGGTATCGTGACCGCCTGAGCGGGGACGCTCAGTAGAAAAAAACAGATGAATAAGATCCACCGCATGACTCCTCCCATGAGAAATAAACACAAAAGGATAAGTATAGATGCCCGGACGGGAGGGTCATGAAATCAGAACATTCTGGGGAGAACCTCCCTTCGGGGAGAAGGGAGGTGTCAGCATCAGGAAACGTGCTGTAAAAATTCCTGCAGACGCTGACTGGGCGGATTTTCAATCAAGGTTTGCGGATTACCGTCTTCGGCAATACGGCCCTTATCAATGAAGATCAGGCGTGAGGCCACTTTTTCGGCAAAGCCGATTTCGTGGGTCACAATCACCATCGTCATACCTTCTTCCGCCAGATCCTGCATGACTTTCAGCACTTCGTGACGCAGCTCCGGGTCAAGGGCTGAGGTCGGCTCATCAAACAGCATCATTTTTGGCTTCACCGCCAGCGCACGGGCGATCGCCACACGCTGTTGCTGGCCGCCTGAAAGCTCAGAAGGGTAGTGATGCGCACGCTCGGCGAGGCCCACTTTAGCCAGTAACTCTTTGGCCTGTTTCTCAGCCTGCTCTTTCTTCGCCCCGCGCACGCGCAGCGGCCCAAACATGACATTTTCCAGCGCGGTCAGGTGTGGGAACAGATAGAACTGCTGGAATACCATCCCGGCTTCCTGGCGAATTAACCGCTCGTCGACCTTCGGATCGTTGACCTTCAGACCATCGACAATCAGTTCGCCGGAGGTTATCTCTTCCAGCTTGTTAATGCAGCGCAGCAGGGTCGACTTACCGGAGCCGGAAGGCCCGATAATCACCACGACTTCGCCCTGACCAATATTCAGATCGATGTTATGCAGCACCTGGGTAGGACCAAAATGCTTGGAGACGTTTTTAAATTCAATCACAGGATTTTCATCCTTCTTTCCAGACGACGCAGAACGAAGCTCAGCACCAGCGTAATAATTAGATAGAACACCGCAACGGCGCTCCAGATTTCCAGTGCGCGGAAGTTACCGGCAATGATTTCCTGACCCTGACGGGTCAGTTCAGCGACGCCAATGACAATAAACAGTGAGGTATCTTTAATGCTGATGATCCACTGGTTACCCAGCGGTGGCAGCATACGACGCAGCGCGAGCGGTAAAATGACGTGACGAATAGTCTCTGTGCGTGAGAGACCCAGCGCCAGCCCGGCTTCGCTGAAACCTTTATGAATTGAGAGCACTGCGCCACGGGTGATTTCCGCGATGTAGGCACCGGAGTTAATCATGATGGTGACGACGGCGGCGCTGAAAGGATCAATGCGTAAGTCGTTAAACGCCATCGGCAGGGCGAAGTAAATAAACATCACCTGCACAACAATGGGGGTGCCGCGGATGACTTCGATAAATACCAGCGCAACGTGGTTGGCTATCCAACCGCCGAAGGTACGTGCAAAACCTGCTGCCAGCCCGATGACCAGGCCGCCAGCCAGACCGAGGACCGAAATCCACAGGGTCATTTTGGCGCCTTCAATCAAGAGCGGAATGGCGGGCCAAATGGCACTCCAGTCAAACTGCATATGTCGTTCCTGTTACCGTGGTGTAAATATTCAAATGCCTGTTTTGCCGGATGCGCCAGGCTTATCCGGCCTACAGGTCTCAAATCTGCTGGTGTAGGCCCGGTAAGCTTCGCGCTACCGGGCAACATCGCGAGTTATTATTTAGGTTCAGTACCGAACCATTTTTTGTAGATTTCGTTGTATGTGCCGTTCTCTTTCAGCGTTTTCAGCGCGCCGTTCACTTTCTCACGCAGTTCGTCGCTGCCTTTCGGGAAGGCAATACCGTACTGTTGGGCTTCCAGAGAATCGCCTACGGCTTTGAACTGGCCGTTGCCCGCAGTTTTGATGAAGTAAAGAATGTTTGGTGTGTCGTGCAGGACGGCATCTGCGCGGTTAGTGCCCAGTTCCATATACGCGTTATCGATGTTCGGGAACTGACGCAGATCTTTGGTTTTGATGTTTGCTTTCGCGTAATCGACAGAACCGGTTCCGCCTTTAACCGCAACCACTTTGCCATCCAGATCTTTCACGCTTTTCACGTCGTTATTGTTGGCTTTAACCATCACTAACAGGCCGCTTTTGTAGTAGCCGTCAGAGAAGTCGATCGCTTTTTTACGTTCTTCGGTGATGGTGATACCTGCCAGCGCCAAATCGATATTTTTGGTTTGCAGCGCCGGGATGATGCCGCTGAAATCCATCGGTTTCAGTTCATAATCCAGCTTCAGCTCTTTGGCCACGGCAGCCCACAGATCCACATCAAAACCGACGTATTTGTCACCCTGCTTGAATTCAAACGGAACAAAAGCGGTGTCAGTTGCGACAACGAGTTTCTTATCCGCGGCATGAGAAGACACCGCAAAAGCCAGGGTAAGTGCAGCCAGTGAAACTTTTAATACAGACTTCATAGGATTTCCTTTTATATCCACGGGGCGATCCCCTGCGAGAACATATGTCTTAATGAAATAATCGTGCCAATTTTGCAACTTATTGTTTTAACAAGAAGGTGTTACGTTTTGCTGCACAATAAGTAGGGCAAAGTGGGCTGCCTGCACCGTTTCGGGGCACTCATTTGGTGCGTGAAGGGGGCGGCACAAACGGTATGACTATTTAGCGTAAAAATTGTTGATAAAACAATCTTTCGTTAACGATTGTGTGAGGTGATTATTACAAATATTTTACTTTACAGTGATAATCGATCAATGTTATGCACTAAAAAAGTGCATAACCCCCGCCGGGGCGAGGGTTATATAGGAATTTCTTATCATGACCGTTATTCGATGTTGGCTTCGATAAACCACAAGAATTTGTCGAGATCGCGCGACGCAGCGGTGAAAATATCGGCGGTATCTTCATCTTTGGCTTCGCTAATAGCTTTACGCACGCTGTTAGCGACCACGGCATAGCGTTCAGCCAGCTCTTTTAAGTGGTCCTGCACGCTGTGAATATCCAGCGGGTAGCTTTTCAGCGACGTTTTGCTGTTAATAACCTGCGTTGTCCCCAGCGCTACGCCACCTAACTGCACGGCGCGCTCGGCCATGGTGTCGAGGTGGTCGGTTAACGCGGTACGAAAGCCATCCAGCATTTCATGTACGGCAATAAAATTAGCGCCGCGCATGTTCCAGTGCGCTTGTTTGGTGATGAGTGACAGGTCGATGAACTGGATCACCTGCTGATTCAACAGCTCCACGGTCGCTTTCTTATCACTGTCGGATACATCGTTACGGGTATAAAGAAGGGGGGACGCTTTTGTTTTTACCAGTTTTGCGGTACTCATAATCTCATATCCTCTTGATATCTATGTTCCAGGTCATTCAACGAGAGTAAGTATAGACCTAAATGCAGCTTTATTTTTCTGGACTTACCTATCACTTTAATAGTGAGCAGCGTTGTGAAATATAAATATTCAATTAGATCAGTTTGATAAGAGATAATGTAATTTGTTGTCAGTTATTTTTTCTGGATGTTTATATTCGTAGGAAATAGGAATTGAGAAACAATGGCGGTATAAGAATAATAATCACTGAGATAAACAAAAGGCTATTCTGCATGATTATGCAAACCATGCAGAATAACGACAGGTTAATTCACGTCAAGTTGCTTAATTTGCGGCTCTTTACGGATGGTGAGCGTAGAGCCCATTGACGCGGCAATAATGGCTCCCAGCGCCAGCATTTGTACCATGGTCAGCGTTTCTCCGAGGAAGATCATGCCGGAAACAGCCGCCAGCGCAGGCTCCATGCTCATCAGCGTGCCAAAAGTGCGCGTAGGCAGGCGCGTTAAGGCGATCATTTCCAGCGAATAGGGCAGCGCCGTAGAGAGGACGGCGACCGCTAAGCCTAATGGCAGAATCGACCAGTGCCACAGCGCATCTCCGGCCTGAATCGCGCCCAGCGGCACGAAAATGATCGCTGCAATCAGCGACCCTACCGCCACGGTTGCCGGGCCGTGCTCTTCACCAGCACGCTGGCCGGTAAGAATATAGACTGCCCAGCAGGCACCTGCGCCCAGCGCCAACGCGGCACCGGTTAAGTCAACGTGCGACACGTCCTGACCCAACGGCAGCAGGAACCAGAGCCCGAGTACGGCCAGTGCGACCCAAATGAAATCCACAGGGCGTCGGGAAGAGAACAGCGCGACTGCCAGCGGTCCGGTGAACTCCAGTGCCACGGCAATACCGAGCGGGACGGTCTGAATCGACAGGTAGAAGAGATAGTTCATCCCACCCAGCGACAGGCCATAAAACAGCAGAGGAAGACGCTGCTCTTTGGCAAAGCGTAACCGCCAGGGTTTAAAGAATGCGATGAGGATTAGCGTTCCCAGTGCCAGACGTAGCGCGGTTACGCCTGGTGCGCCGACAACAGGGAATAGCGACTTCGCCAGTGATGCTCCGCTTTGTATAGAGGACATTGCAATCAGCAGAACCAAAATAGGTAACCAGACTGGCGTTTTACGTGACGACCCCAGCATCCTTTCTCCTGTCAATTTAAGTAAAAGAGCGAGTGTACTGGAAATACACGCAGGTGGTTGAGTATTCGTTGAAAAAAAAACTGCACAGATCCGTACAATGGCCTGAAAGTGATGGATTAATAATCTGCGTGATTAGGAATTTTCCGGATGAATGTGCCGTATTGTGCGCGCAATAATGGCATTATTAGTTATAAAAGTGATGTTAATTGAAAGAGATAGCGGGTGTTTGAAATGTTCTGTTACATGAAAATTCCCGTTAGACATCGCTAATCGCAAAGAGTTTCCCATCAATTTTTGGTATATTTAAAACTTAAGATTTACTTGAAGCACATTTGAGGTGGTTATGAAAAAAATTGCATGTCTTTCAGCACTGGCCGCTGTTCTGGCTTTCTCCGCAGGTTCCGCTGTTGCGTCTACTTCTACCGTGACCGGTGGTTATGCTCAGAGCGATGCTCAGGGCGCTGCGAACAAAATGAACGGTTTTAACCTGAAGTATCGCTACGAGCAGGACAACAACCCGCTGGGCGTAATCGGTTCTTTCACTTACACTGAAAAAGATCGTACCGATGCTTCTGGCGACTACAACAAAACCCAATACTACGGCATCACTGCAGGTCCTGCTTACCGTCTGAACGACTGGGCAAGCATCTACGGCGTTGTTGGTGTTGGCTACGGTAAATTCCAGAACGCAGCATCTCCTGCTGACAACCACAGCACCAGCGACTACGGTTTCTCTTACGGTGCGGGCCTGCAGTTCAACCCGATCGAAAACGTTGCTCTGGACTTCTCTTACGAGCAGAGCCGTATTCGTAGCGTTGACGTTGGCACCTGGATTGCTGGCGTGGGTTACCGCTTCTAATCACTTCGGTGATATGAAAAATCCGCCTCGAGGGGCGGATTTTTTTTGTCTGTGATTTGCACGGTTAGCGTGATTTAGTCTCGAAGATATCGGTACCAAGATGGTTGTAGTCCACCTTCTGTAATTTAAAGTTGGTGATATACACCGGTCCGGCTTTTTTCTCCGAGATAAAGCGGTAGCGGTTGGTAATTTCTTTCGCGCTGATCCCGGTCCACTGTGAGAAAAAGCTCAGGAAGTCATTCGCGGAACGACGGGCTTTAATGACCCGGTGTGCTTTATCGTCGCTGGATAGCACCAAAAACGGCACCTGGAAATTCTGCTGGAACCGATCGTCGTGCGCCAGGTACTGCACCTCTTTCCCGCGTTCTTTAAAGGCGAGACCATGATCGGAGAAGTAAACCATTGAGAAGCTGTCGCCGCTGTTACGCAGCTGATCGTAGAGCTGGCGCAGCAGGTCATCGGTCTGCTTCATGGTGTACAGATAACACGACGTCTCTTTCGACTGAACGAAGGTCTCGTATTTTCCCTGGGTACGATCGCAGGCCTGCGGGTGCGAACCCATCAAGTGCAGCACGATGAGCTGGGGTTGAGTTCGCTCTGTTTCTAACACCTGAGCAGTCATCTTCAACAGCGCTTCATCGCGGGTGTTCTTATCGGCTTCGAAGTCACCGTTTTTCAGGAAATGAACTTCGTCAGCGCGTTTGGCGATACTGGCGATTGCCGTATCGTATTCACCGATCTGTCCCTGGTTAGAGAACCACCACGTCTGGAATCCGGCGCGGTTGGCGAGGGTGACAAAGTTATCCTGGAACTGCGGCTTATCATCGACCACCCGATTCAGCGTTAAGCCAAGTGATTTCTGCGTTGATCCGCTGGCCGCGATGTAATCTGCAAAAATATAGCCGTTAACGCTGCTGGCAAACGGCGTGTTGTCCCAGTGGCCGCCGAACGCGCCTAGCGCATCACGACGGGCGCTTTCACCAATCACCACGACATAGGTGTGGTACTTAGGTTTCACCGCCGTCACCGTCCAGGTGTCTTTCACGCTCGCCAGCTTCGCCATGCGGACTTGTTCATCAAGAACCTCGTAATTATTGACGATAACGTCCTTGGCAAAGCGAAACACCGGATAGCCGGTATCTTTTAATTTGAAGACTCCGCCCCAGGCGAGGTTTTGCACTGGCGTCACAAAAAACGCCACGATGCTGACCAGCAAACACAGACTGTCGAATTTATTCCAGCGGCGTTGCGTCGCGACTTTTTTACGCCGTACGGCGAGCACGCCGAGGGCAAAGATAAACACGCCAACCAGGTAGTTGTACCAGGGGAAGATGGTCAGGATTTCGGTGGACTCTTCCATGTTGGTCGAGTGCAGCGCCAGCAGGGTATTGAAGTTGGGCGAGCCGTAAGCCTGACCAAATGGAAAATACATTGCTGCAATCAGTGAACAAATGCCGATCAGCGTTTTTTGCGTGCGCGGTGCATATTGCCACAACAACAGCAGTATGCAGGTAAAGGCGACGCTATAAAGCAGGCTAAGCGGATAGCCCAGTGCGAGGTTGATCAGCAGAGACTGTAAGAAATAAAAGCCAGTCCACGGGCTTAGCACCCGGCTACGAGCAATAAGCGAATCTTTGAGGGTTAAATTCATATGCCACTGTTGCAAAAACGCCATGTGCTTACCCTGGCGCAAAGGGTCATTGCCTGCCTGAGAGAGCGAGAAGAGGGATGAGGTCCGCATCTGCGAGCCGCAATATACGCAGGGCTGCGAAAAGATAGAGTGTGTACGGGAGAAGGTCAACTACTACAAAGAAAATGTTTTGCGAAGGGGATGGCAAAACGGACAAAAAGAAGGGTTATTGGGGGATAAACTGACTACCGTATCGACGAGACGGCAGGAAAATGAAGCGGCGTACCGCGACGCCGCATTATTTTCCGGAAGGTTTATCCTGCTCCGGTTTGCCGTTGATCATGTCGCACAGCATCGCGATCAGCATTAACCGTACTTTAAAGGGAGAGTGACTAAACACGCGCATACACCTCTTGAATTCATTCATATGAACCTCCTGACTTCACATTCCCATCAGTCCTTGAGGGATGTCTTTATTATATACAGATATAGCACAGGCTATATTATATAGCTATTGCTAAAACGTTAAATTTTTGTGCCTGCGCAACTCTGGTTTACAATGAGTGCTCTCTAATCAGATGCTGTTAACGCGTCACAGGAACGAGGAAGCAGAATGAGTCGTCGCGCAGGTATGCCAACAACAAAAAAAGTGACGCAATTGGTGAATGTTGAGGAACATGTTGAAGGGTTTCGTCAGGTCAGGGAGGCACACCGACGTGAACTGATCGATGATTACGTGGAGCTGATTTCCGATCTCATTATTGAGGTGGGAGAAGCGCGTCAGGTGGATATGGCCGCCCGGCTTGGCGTTTCCCAGCCCACCGTCGCTAAGATGCTCAAGCGTCTTGCTTCTGTGGGGTTGATTGAAATGATCCCATGGCGCGGGGTGTTCTTAACTGCTGAAGGCGAGAAGCTGGCGCAGGAGAGTCGCGAACGTCATCAGATCGTCGAAAATTTCTTGCTAATGTTAGGCATCAGCCCGGAAATTGCCCGCCGCGATGCGGAAGGGATGGAACACCACGTGAGCAAGGAAACGCTGGAGGCGTTTAGCCGGTTTACCCAACAGCAAGGCACCGACTCTGAATGAGTTTTCCTTTATTACGCGCATTGCAGCGCGATCGTTTTTTCCAGCTACTCATTATTACCGGGTGTGTACTGAGTCTGTTCGCGCCGTTTGCGCCCCGGAACTGGCCGGGGGCCATTGACTGGCACACGATTATTACGCTCGCAGGGCTGATGCTTCTGACCAAAGGTGTGGAGCTAAGCGGTTATTTTGATGTGCTAGGCCGCAAGATGACCCGCCGCTTTAAAACAGAACGTCAGCTGGCGATATTTATGGTGCTGGCGGCGGCGTTACTGTCGACGTTTCTGACCAACGATGTTGCCCTGTTTATTGTGGTTCCGCTCACCATCACCCTGAAAAAACTGTGCGCGATCCCGGTGAATCGTCTGATTATTTTTGAGGCACTGGCGGTCAACGCTGGATCGCTGCTGACGCCGATTGGTAATCCGCAGAACATCCTGATGTGGGGGCGATCTGGGCTGTCATTTACCGCGTTTACCTGGCAAATGGCGCCGCTAGCCGGTGCGATGATGCTAACGCTGGTGGCGCTGTGCTGGTTTAGTTTTCCGCGTAAAGCGTTGCACTATCATACCGGCACGTCTGCACCTGACTGGCAACCCCGACTGGTGTGGAGTTGCCTGGCATTGTATCTGGTCTTTTTAACGGCGCTGGAACTCAAGCTTGAGCTTTGGGGGCTGGGGATTGTTGCTGCGGGCTTTATGGTGCTGGCTCGCCGTGTGATTTTAAGTGTGGACTGGACGCTGCTGCTGGTGTTTATGGCGATGTTTATCGATGTGCATCTGTTGACACAGTTACCTGTACTCGAGGGCATTTCGGGCCACGTTGGTACGCTTTCGCAACCCGGTCTATGGTTGACGGCAATCGGCCTGTCGCAATTTATCAGTAATGTGCCCAGCACTATTTTGCTGCTGAACTACGTCCCGCCAACGGTATTGCTGGCTTGGGCGGTCAATATTGGTGGTTTTGGACTATTACCGGGATCGCTGGCGAACCTTATTGCCTTACGCATGGCAAACGACCGCCGTATCTGGTGGCGTTTTCATTGGTATTCGGTGCCGATGCTGATCTGGGCGGCGCTGGTGGGATATGGTTTGCTGCAGATGATGTAGTAATTGATGTGGTGTGCCGGATGGCGGCTGGCGCCTGATCCGGCCTACTGCGTTGGTAGGCCCGATAAGCGTAGCGCCATCGGGCATGTATAGCAGATTAGTTCAGACGAACCGGCATACCAGAACGGTTCTGGACGGCCTGCTCAACGACCGCCTGGTCGACGTCCGGCTGAGCGGTGATGCTCTTAATGCTCTTGCTCAGAGTAATCGGTACGATTTCCCCGCCTTCGAACTGTTCCTCGGTAGTAGACAGTGGGTTATGCACCTCAATGTAGCGACTGCCGTCTGGTTCGGTCGTCGCTTTTACCGGTTCATCGATAAACTGGACGCGCGTGCCGACTGGAACGTTTTCAAACAGGAACTTGATATCTTCATTACGCAGACGCACGCAGCCGTGGCTGACGCGTAAGCCGACGCCGAAGTTCGCGTTGGTCCCGTGGATGGCATACAGGCGACCGATATACAGTGCGTACAGACCCATCGGGTTATCCGGACCGGCCGGAACAACGGCTGGCAGCGGTTCGCCCGCAGCGCGGTATTCTGCGTGCATCTTGGCGGTTGGCGTCCAGGTCGGACCGGCTTTCTTACGCTCAACTTTGGTGGTCCAGTTAACCGGCGTGTCTTTACCTAACTGGCCGATACCAATCGGTAAAACGATCACGGTGTTGGTGCCTTTCGGGTAGTAGTACAGACGCATTTCAGCACTGTTGATAACAATACCTTCATGCACGGTATCCGGCAGGATCAGCTGCTGAGGAATGTTCAGCACGGTGCCGCCCTTCGGCAGGAAGGTATCCACGCCCGGGTTGGCTTCCAGCATGTTGGACAGACCCATCTGGTATTCAGCCGCATAGTACTCCAGCGGTTGGGTATTGCCTTCAGGAATGGTGATGACCTGGTTTTGGCCAATCAAACGGCTACCATCGGTAGGCAGCGGATACGTGACGGCTGAGGCAGTGTTGCAAAAACCAACTACCGCGAGTGCCGCCGCGAAAAGCGTTGTCAATTTCATATTCATCTTCATGTATGCGAGATTCAGTGCCAGGCAGGCTAGTGGGTTGAGATTTATGTAGTGTTGGGCACGCATTATATGTGCATTCGGAGCAACAAGGAATTCGGATGTGTACTAAATCACATTTTTTTCCCTTTGCTTTCACTTTAACCCTCACGCACGAGAGGCGCGATCTTATTCCAGACTTATGGCATAATAAGCGGTTCGTCACATATTTCTTCTTTCAGGATACGCCAGTGTTAGTTTCCAGCAACGTCACCATGCAGTTCGGCAGTAAGCCGCTGTTTGAAAATATTTCCGTCAAATTTGGCGGCGGCAACCGTTACGGCCTGATTGGCGCCAACGGTAGCGGTAAATCCACTTTTATGAAAATTCTCGGCGGCGACCTCGAACCGACGCTGGGTAACGTTTCCCTCGATCCGAACGAACGCATTGGTAAGCTGCGTCAGGATCAGTTCGCTTTTGAAGAGTTCACCGTTCTGGACACCGTTATTATGGGTCACGCTGAACTGTGGGAAGTGAAACAGGAACGTGACCGTATCTATGCGCTGCCGGAAATGAGCGAAGAAGACGGCTACAAAGTTGCCGATCTTGAAGTTAAATACGGCGAGATGGACGGCTATTCGGCGGAGTCTCGCGCCGGTGAACTGCTGCTGGGCGTCGGTATTCCGGTAGAACAACATTACGGCCCGATGAGCGAAGTGGCACCAGGCTGGAAGCTGCGTGTGCTGCTGGCGCAGGCGCTGTTCTCTAACCCGGACATCCTGCTGCTCGATGAACCGACCAACAACCTGGACATTGATACCATTCGTTGGCTGGAGCAGACGCTGAACGAGCGTGACAGCACCATGATCATCATTTCGCACGACCGTCACTTCCTGAACATGGTCTGTACGCATATGGCGGATCTGGACTACGGCGAGCTGCGCGTTTATCCGGGCAACTATGACGAATACATGAC
>OJJJ01000250.1_pt1 | contig 32240 bp, 29 predicted proteins | sample 1596311 | NCBI WGS metagenome assembly OJJJ01 (sample SAMEA4350140, study PRJEB24818) | metagenome | biome: human; feature: gut; material: faeces | place: Denmark | collected 2013-09 | reverse complement strand
GTACAATGGTGACCGGCTCAGACGGCAGCATGACGTGCTCGCTCATCGCCTTCGCTTCTTCGCGCTCTTTCAGCGGGGAACGGCGATCGTCGCCATAGGCATCGGCATCGGCCTGCAGCTCTTTCTTCAGCAGGTTACTCATCTTGCGCTCAGAGGCCAGAATGCCCTGCAGCTGATCGCGTTCTTTCGCCAGCTCGTCCTGCTCGCCGCGGATTTTGATCTCTTCAAGTTTGGCAAGATGACGCAACTTCAGTTCGAGGATGGCTTCAGCCTGGGTTTCAGAAATGCCAAACCGCGACATCAGCTCAGGCTTCGGTTCATCTTCATGACGAATGATTTCAATCACTTCGTCAATGTTGAGGAACGCCACCAGCAAACCTTCGAGGATGTGCAGGCGCTTGAGGACTTTTTCCAGACGATAGTTCAGACGACGACGTACGGTATCGCGGCGGAACGCCAGCCATTCGGTGAGGATCTCCAGCAGGTTTTTCACCGCAGGGCGACCGTCGAGGCCAATCATGTTCAGGTTGATGCGGTAGCTTTTTTCCAGATCGGTGGTGGCAAACAGGTGGTTCATCACCTGCTCCATATCCACACGGTTGGAGCGCGGCACGATCACCAGACGGGTCGGGTTTTCGTGATCCGACTCATCGCGCAGATCGTCCACCATCGGCAGTTTTTTATTGCGCATCTGGGCGGCAATCTGTTCCAGCACTTTGGCACCGGAAACCTGATGCGGCAGCGCGGAAATCACCACCGCGCCATCTTCTTTGGTCCAGACCGCACGCATACGCACGGAGCCACGTCCGTTTTCGTAAATCTTACGAATTTCTGCACGCGGGGTAATGATTTCTGCTTCGGTCGGGTAATCCGGTCCCTGGACGATATCCAGCAGCTGATCCAGCGTCGTTTTCGGCTGCTCAATCAGCGTAATCGCCGCTTTTGCCACTTCACGCAGGTTATGTGGCGGAATGTCCGTTGCCATACCGACCGCAATACCGGTGGTGCCGTTCAGCAGAATATTCGGCAAACGCGCAGGCAGCATCTTCGGCTCCTGCATGGTGCCGTCGAAGTTTGGCACCCAGTCCGACGTCCCCTGACCGAGTTCCCCCAGCAGCAGTTCCGCATATTTAGACAGTCGAGATTCGGTATAACGCATCGCCGCGAACGATTTCGGATCATCCGGTGCCCCCCAGTTCCCCTGCCCGTCAACCAGCGGATAACGGTAAGAGAACGGCTGCGCCATCAGCACCATCGCTTCATAGCAGGCGCTGTCACCGTGTGGGTGGTATTTACCCAGTACGTCGCCGACGGTACGGGCGGATTTTTTAAATTTGGCGCTGGCATTCAGCCCCAGTTCGGACATCGCGTAAACGATGCGTCGCTGAACGGGTTTCAGACCATCACCAATAAACGGCAACGCCCTGTCCATGATGACGTACATGGAATAGTTCAGATAGGCGTTTTCCGTGAATTCATGCAGCGCAAGGCGCTCTGCCATATCGCTCATTAATCGTGGTTCCTCAACTGTTAGCCCGAACAATACCCGGTATTCGTCAGGCAATATTGCCGCAGATACTACCCTATCTGGCGAGTTGAGTCACAAAGAAAAGGGCCGCGAACGCGGCCCTGATGGGGATTATTTGGTGACTTTGGTAATCTGTTTTACGTCGATTTCAACGGAGTTCCAGTCTTTATCCACTTCGCCCTGGATTTCTACGACATCCTGCGGCGTGACGGTTAAACCGTTCCAGCGCTTGTGGTCGATATCCACGTTCACCGTGCCAGATGCATCTTTAAACAGGTACAGATCGTCGGAGATACGCTCAACGATGTTACCGCGCAGCGTGACCCAGGTATCATCACGCAGCGATTTTGCGCTTTCTACCGTCGTGCTGCTGCCATTCGGACCCACAAATCCGCCCGCCTGGCTTTGCGTCGCCGTTGGGCCAGAGAATCCGCCCTGCTGCGCTGCCAGAACAGGTGCAGAACACAGTGCCATCACGGCAACCATTGCAGCTAATTTTTTCATCTTCATGTCTCCCTTATCATGTTGTTTCACGACTATTTAATAAGTTAATCCTTAACAACTTCTTAAGGCAAAAAAAGATTCTTTTTTTGCTGTACATCCCCGGTTGACACAAGGTTTACTGGCAGCCAACTGAGTGAGCGCAGGGAAGAACATATGCGTATTTTACTGGTAGAAGATGACGCGTTGATTGGCGACGGTCTGAAAACGGGTCTGAGTAAAATGGGGTTCACCATCGACTGGTTTACCGAAGGTCGTCAGGGTAAAGAGGCGCTTTACAGTGCGCCTTATGACGCGGTGATCCTCGACCTGACGCTGCCGGGTATTGACGGCCGCGATATCCTGCGCGAATGGCGCACCAAAGGAAAACAGGAGCCGGTGCTGATTTTAACGGCCCGCGACGCGCTGGCAGAACGCGTGGAAGGTCTGCGCCTCGGTGCGGATGACTACCTGTGTAAACCCTTTGCACTGATTGAAGTGGCCGCCCGACTGGAAGCACTGGTACGTCGCGCCAGCGGTCAGGCTACCAGCGAACTACGCCACGGTCAGGTGACGCTTAATCCCGGCGCACTGGTCGCCACGTTCGCAGGCGAGCCGTTGTCGCTCAAGCCGAAGGAGTTCGCACTGTTGGAACTGCTGATGCGTAATAAAGGGCGCGTCCTGCCCCGTAAACACATTGAAGAAAAACTGTATAACTGGGACGAAAACGTCTCCAGCAATGCGGTTGAAGTGCACGTCCATCACTTACGCCGTAAGCTCGGCAGTGATTTTATCCGCACCGTGCACGGCATTGGTTACACCCTGGGTGATGCATGAAATTCACACAACGCCTCAGCCTGCGCGTCAGGCTAACGCTCATCTTCACCATTTTGGTGCTGGTGACCTGGCTGATTTCCAGTTTTGTCGCCTGGAAGCAAACCACCGATAACGTCGACGAGATGTTTGACACACAGCTGATGCTGTTTGCCAAACGGCTGGTCACGCTGGATCTTGACGAACTAAAAGCCTCTGAGCGCTTTGCCCAAACGCCAAAGAAATTCAAACACGGCCATATTGACGACGATGTGCTGACCTTTGCGGTCTACACCCCGGACGGAAAAATGGTTCTGCACGACGGCGACAATGGTCAGTACATTCCCTATAGCTATCGTCGGGAAGGGTTTGACGACGGCTATCTGAACGGTGACAACGATAAATGGCGCTTTATCTGGCTGACTTCAGCAGATAAAAAGTACCGGGTCGTGGTCGGTCAGGAGTGGGAATACCGCGAAGATATGGCACTGGCGATTGTGACGGCCCAGCTGGTGCCGTGGCTGGTCGCCCTGCCGTTGATGCTGCTGATCCTGATTGTACTGTTAAGTCTTGAACTTAAGCCGCTGAAAAAGCTGGCGCAGGCTTTACGTTTGCGCGATCCGGAATCTGAAGAACCGCTGAGCCTGAAAGGCATTCCCGGCGAGGTTCGCCCACTGGTTGAGTCGCTCAATCAGCTGTTTACCCGTATTCACACCACCATGGTACGCGAGCGGCGCTTTACCTCAGATGCCGCGCACGAACTGCGTAGCCCGCTGACGGCGCTCAAGGTTCAAACCGAAGTGGCGCAACTGTCTGACGATGACCCGCAGTCACGACAAAAAGCGCTAATGCAGATGCAGACAGGTATTGACCGCGCCACTCGCCTGGTCGATCAGCTGCTGACGCTTTCGCGTCTCGATTCGCTCAACAATCTTCAGGATGTCGCCGATATCTCACTCGAAGAGTTACTGCAATCCGCCGTCATGGATATCTACCACCCGGCACAGCAGGCCCACATCGACGTGCGCTTGCAGATTAACGCTCACGACGTTAAACGCACCGGCCAACCGCTGTTGCTTAGCCTGATGGTCCGCAATCTGCTGGATAATGCAATCCGCTACAGCCCGCAGGGTAGCGTCGTGGACGTGACGCTCAATAACCACTGTTTCAGCGTCAAAGATAACGGTCCGGGCGTTGCGTCAGAGGTATTACTGCACATTGGTGAGCGTTTCTATCGTCCACCGGGACAAAACGCGACCGGCAGTGGGCTGGGCCTGTCGATCGTCCGGCGTATTGCGACGTTGCACGGTATGTCCGTGTCATTCGCCAACGCCACGGAAGGTGGATTTGAAGCCAAAATCAGTTGGTAGCGTTGAATTATTGCGCTACCAGCAAAAGACTTTGCACATTTTGCTAATTTCACCGCACCGATCATCGGCGTAAAATCGCCCTCAAACGTAATTCTTTGAGGACACAACATGAGCAACATTCTGATTATCAATGGCGCTAAAAAATTCGGCCATTCCAATGGTCAGTTGAATGACACCCTGACCGAGGTCGCGGACGGTATCCTGCGCGACCTCGGACATGATGTTAGAGTCGTGCGCGCAGACAGCGATTACGACGTACAAACAGAAGTGCAGAACTTTGTCTGGGCTGACGCCGTTATTTGGCAAATGCCGGGCTGGTGGATGGGTGCACCGTGGACAGTGAAAAAATACATCGATGATGTGTTCACTGCAGGGCACGGTACGCTGTACGCCAGCGATGGTCGCACACGTTCTGATACCACTAAAAAATACGGTTCTGGCGGCCTGATTCAGGGCAAAAAATACATGTTGTCCCTGACCTGGAATGCACCGATGGAAGCCTTTACTGACAAAGATCAGTTCTTCCACGGCGTCGGCGTTGATGGCGTTTATCTGCCGTTCCATAAAGCAAACCAGTTTTTAGGTATGGAAGCGCTGCCGACTTTTATCACCAATGATGTGATTAAAATGCCGGATGTCCCGCGCTATATCGCAGAATATCGCAAGCATCTGACCGAGATTTTTGGTTAACTAGTTACCTGGAATTAGAAGGAGTTAACCATGCTTACCGTTATTGCAGAAATCCGTACACGTCCAGGTCAACACCACCGCCAGGCGGTGCTGGATCAGTTTGCTAAAATCGTTCCAACCGTCCTGAAGGAAGAAGGCTGTCATGGCTACGCGCCGATGGTCGATCACGCCGCGGGTGTGAGTTTTCAGACCACAGCGCCGGATTCAATCGTGATGATTGAACAGTGGGAAAGCATTGCGCACCTTGAAGCGCATTTGCAAACCCCGCATATGAAAGCTTACAGCGAAGCCGTGAAAGGTGATGTGCTGGACATGAGCATTCGTATTCTGGAATCAGGTATTTAAGGTTGTTGATGTACCGGATGACGTCGCCCGCGACGTATCCGGTCTACACACGATCTGTAAGCCCGGTAAGCACAGTGCAACCTGGCCAATAAACTTACCAGTACAACTTCCAGCACTGCGTAAAACGGGTTAACGCCTCAACGTAAAAGTAATCTCCCCAGCTTGCGCACTCATCGACCCCTTTATTGCTCGCAAGATGGTAAACCGAGTGTTTCAGTAGCCCGTTGCCCTTCTCATCTTTGCCCATCAGATAATGCTGCGTCAGCGATGACATGATCCCCATCGCCCATTGTTGATAACGTTCACGATCCGGATCGGTCACCGGCAGGTGTTTAATCAACTCCAGCAGGCCACATACCGCAATGGCCGCCGAAGAAGAATCACGCAGCGCATCGGTGCCCACCAGCGCCAGATCCCAGTGACAAACGGCATCATCCGGCAGGCGATTGAGAAAGTAGTTGGCCAGTTTTTTCGACAGCTGCACCATCTCGCGATCGCCGGTATAGATATAGCTCAACAGAAAACCATAAATCCCCCACGCCTGCCCACGCGACCAGCATGAATCGTCAGCGTAACCCTGCTGGGTATTACCGTAGCGCGGCGCGCCGGTTTGCACGTCCATGTAGTAGGTATGGAACGTCGAGGCATCTTCACGGATCAGATATTCCGCCGCCTGCGCCACGTGCGCTTTTGCCGCATTGGCAAAGCGCAGATCGCCCGTCTGTTCACTGGCCCAGTACAGCAGCGGCAGGTTCATATTGCAGTCAATGATCATCCGACCGGCCTGATCGGGATCGCGGAGATCGCCCCATGCCTGAATGATCTGCGCCTTCTCGTGAAAACGTTCAAGCAGCGCTTCTGCCGCCATCAGCGAAAAACCGCGCGCATCGCGATTGCCCGTCAACCGCCAGGCCGCTACACAGGAAAGTGTGTACAGGAAGCCCAGGTCGTGGGTGTTGGTGTCATGGCGCCCGGCAATACGCAAACCAAATGAGCGCACGTGCTTTTCGGCCATTTCACGAAATGTCGCTTCACCGCTCATTTCCCACGCCAGCCACAGTTGCCCAGTCCAGAAACTGGTGGTCCACTCCACATTATCCGTCAGCGGGTAATAACCGTTGACGCAGGTTTCGGCAGGAAAGTCTTCACCGAATTCCGTTAAATGACGGCTAAGCAGCTCGAGGACATGTTCCCTGGCGCCATTCATTTGTTCCTGAAAGGCTGCGGTATTAAGCGGGCTACCAGGAAAAGCGCGCAACGTTTCCTCAACGATATGCTTTAACATATTTTGGTTCCTTATTACGTAGATTATCTTGTCGCGTTATTTTCGGCGATATCGAGCGCGGTATTATTGCGACGTTTACTTTGGCAGGCGGATAACGTAAATGCCGAAATCAGCGTAAAGGTCAGCGCAATAATACCCATAATGATATAGGTCTTTTCAAAACCAATTCGGTCATACATTAATCCGGCAGGTGAAGACACCACCACGTTGCCAACATACAGCATCGCCTGATAACCCAGTAAATACATGGTTGCGTTGACGCGTTTATCAAAATGTTCGGCAATGTATTTAAAGACAGAAACCAGCAATAAACAGATTTCCAGGCCATACAACGGTTTTAGCACTGAAATTAACAGATGCGAGTCGCACAGTCCGGAGATAACCAGACGCGCGCCGACCAGTGCCCCGACAATCAGCAATCCCCGCTTCGCGCCGATGTAGTTAACGAACAGCGGGATCACCATATACATGATAAATTCCATACCTGACTGCACGGTGCCCAGATATCCGAATACCGCATTGCCTTTATGTACATCAGCAAAGAAGGTGACAAAATAACGCGAGAATTGCTGTTCGGCGATAAACATCATCCACGCCACGCCTGCGACATACAGGCAAAACGCCCAAAACTTGCGGTTACGCAGCAGCGCGTAAACATCCGCAGGAGAGATTTTATCTTTGGTCAGTACCTCTGAGGCATTGGCTGAATTTACGTTCACTTTCAGGCTTAGCAGGACAATCAGCATTACCACCGACGCCACGCTACCTAACATAAAGTTATACGCCGGAGAGAGGTTAAACAGCAGCCCCGAGAACGACGACGCGACTGCCCAACCGAGCGATCCCCACATGCGGATTTGCCCAAACTCCATGCCGTTTAAACGACTGTAGCGGTCAGAATAGGATTCGCAGGCGGCCACACCGGCGTACCACGCAAAGCTTAAGTAAATTGCGCCGACAATAATACCCAGCAGGGTATTGGAGATTAATAGCGGCTGATATACATAAATAAAAAACGGTGCCATTAATGCCGACATAATCACGACAAAATAGAGCAGGTATTTACTCATGCCGATTCTGTCGAGGATATAGCCATAAATCGGCTTCAGTATCACCGAGAAAATACCGTTCACTGCAAATACGGTACCGATAACCGTCCCACTTAACTGCGCTTTCTGCCCCAGCCAAATGGCCAGCAAACCAATACTGGCCGACCAGGTAAAGAAATAAAGAAAAATAAAGCTACTAATTTTATAATATTCTGTTCTGTTACTCGCTGAACTCTTTTTCATACCATCCTCGCTATAAAAAGAACGACAACTGACGTGCACCGTCAGGTTCGCGAATAACGACCTGGTTACGGTTAATTTGCAGCAGCGGGACCGTGAGCACGTTTGTTTGCTTGCCGCTGGCATTCACGGCGCAGCACAGCCAGCTCTCGCCCGGCAGGATCTCGGTGGTCAGCGTCGGAATAGCCGCGCACTCGGCAAACATAATGCTGCTGTTAGGCGGCGTGACCACATTGTCCGGCTGGCGGATGATGACAGGCGACAGATCCACAATCGCACTGGTCCCGTTACGCGCTGCCAGCAGACATCCCCGTGCGCTGAGCTGCGGCTCTGTCTTCATCACTGCAAAGCCCCCTTCCACCGTTTGCAGCGTTCTCGCACTGTGAATGCGGTGCAAACGAATATGCCACTCGCCAAACGGCACCAACCAGGTCTCAATACTGACGTCATGCCACGGCGACCAACGGGACCAGAGATAATTTTCATCAACGCGAACGTCATCGCACTGACGACGTCCACGGAAGTAATTATCGCCATCTGCCAGCAGCAGCATGGAATCGCATGCCGCATGTTTGATGCCGTAGCGCCCGCGCTCAATGGTGAAGCCAAAACGGCTGGAGTAGGCAAATTTGGTGTACTTGACCTCGGTATTCACATAGTTGTTCAGCTCAAGCTGCCCTGACGCCAGCATCGTGACATGCGCAGAATCTTCGCTGTGTTGCAGGATCTGCCCGGCATGGGTAATCACCCGTTTTTCGTCAAGCACCGGGAGCGGCAACTCTTCAGCCTGCCAGAACGCGTGATCGTCCGGTAACGCGAGGATCAAAAAGACTTTCAGTGCCCAGTACGGCGATCCCGGCGAATTGTAGTCTTCACACATCGCCAGGTTTGGATAGGCAAAGCCCAACGTCAGGATGCCGTCTCGATCAAAAATCGGCTGCTGTTGCCACCAGCGCAGATGGCGCAGGATCACCCCTTTAATAACCCCAGGTGAGAACACATCCAGCTCAGCAAAGGCCACCGCGCTCCAGAAGGCGACCATGGCAAAGCGGTAGGTCAGGCTGCGACCAAACGGCACCGATGCCCCGTCGGCGGCAGACATAAAGATAAAATCCGCGGCAAACAGCCGGGAACGTTCACGCAACGTAGCGGCGCGACGGGTGTCCTCCGGGCTGAGGGTGGCATACAGCAGGCCATAAAAATGAAAGGCCATGGAGATGTAATAATCTTTAGGTCGCCCGGGACCGTCGGAATACCAGCCATCGCCGAGGTAGTAGGCGTCCATCATCTCAAATCGCCGATCGATAGCCTGTTGGTCAAACGGTAATCCTGCACGTTTAAAGCCAAGCTGCACGATAATGGCGAAATAGTTCCAGTTGCTGTCCGGCATCTGAGCATCGGTAATTTGATTCAGCCAGCGGTGCAGATTGTCCTGCTCCGTTGCGCTGAACATCCCGGTTAAACGCGTCTGCAATAACGCCAGGCCCAGACCATACGCCGCCATCTCGACCAGACGTTGATCGTAAGGACCGGTGTCCCCCCAATAGTGCGAGCTGTGGGGATCGGTGCCGAGTTTTATCGCCTGAATATATTTGTCGGCAAACGGCACATCCGCCCCGCCGGCCATCAGCGGAAATAGCCCCCACAGCGCTCGGGAAAGCCCTTCCATGCAGGCAATATCCACGCTGTAATGCGCGCAGGTATCACCGAGAGAAAACTGAGCCTGTCCCGCTGGGAATTGCTTGTCGAGTGCCCGTAAAAGGGTATTAACGGCACGCGTAACGTCTTCGCGGGATGACAATGGATTTGATTTTTCTTCAGTCGCCGACCACATACTCTGCCCCTCTGAATTAAGTGGCTAAAGAATAGTGAATGGCAGACAAGCAGAAATGTTACTTCAATCACACCACAAACATTAAAATAAAACAGTGATTGAAGAAATTTAAAAATAGGGTTTATAAACAGGAATTCGCCGGCAAAAGTTTAAATTTATTGCACTATGAACTTATCTTCTCCTCAAGAGTACCTGGAGCTGATTGCCCTCAACAACGCGGTGGTGTCGTTCAGTCGTTTATTTGCCAATACGGTTCGTTATCACCATTGGCATCAGTGTCTGGAAGTGTTGTACGTGGAAGAAGGGTTTGGCGTGGTGACGGTCGATCATAAGCAATACACCATGCGTCCAGGGCGGATGTTCTTTTTCCCACCGTTTACGCTGCATAAAATTTTTGTTGACGAGCAGGTGCGGGACCGTTATCGGCGGACCATTATTCATCTCGATCAGCACGCAGTACTGAAGGTGTTACGCGACTTTCCACTTCATCAACAGCGTCTACAACACCTGAGTGTACGCGGGAGCGAGGCGTGGGTCATCGACGCCGCAGACGTCCATACGCACATTGATTTTCTGTTCAGCCGCTATGCAAAACTGGCCGCGCAGAAACCGCTTAACACTGAGCACGTTGCCTGCCTGTTATTGAATTTATTCAGCCTGTTACCCGAAGATAACGTCAATATGCATGATAGTGATACGGGGATGGCCAGCCAGGTGATGTTCTGGCTTGATGAGCACTACATGCATAAATTTAGCCTGGTGACGCTGGCACAAGCGTTAGGAAAATCAAAAAGTTATGTTTCTCGGCGTTTTCAGGTAGAAACAGGCGAGAGCATCCTCGGGTATCTCAACACGCTGAGGTTGAGAAAAGCCTGCGAGGCGCTGTTACACAGTGAGGCAAGCGTCAGAGAGATTGCGCAAAAAGTGGGGTTTTCTGATGTGACTTATTTTATCAGCGCCTTCGGAAAAGGCATTGGCGAGACGCCGTTACAGTACAGGAAGCGGCATAAGCCGTAACGCCTGATGGCGACGCTGATGCGTCTTATCAGGCCTACGGGCACAATGCGAATGTAGGCCGGATAAGCGAAGCGCTATCCGGCATTCAACATCATGCTTACCCTTCGAGATCCGCCAGGTCGCCTTTCTCCTGCAGCCAGTTACGGCGATCTTCAGAGCGCTTCTTCGCCAGCAGCATATCCATCATGGCGTTGGTGCGCTGATCGTCTTCATCATCAATGATGAGCTGCACCAGGCGACGGGTGTTCGGATCCAGCGTGGTTTCGCGCAGCTGCATCGGGTTCATTTCACCCAAACCTTTAAAGCGCTGGACGTTCGGCTTGCCTTTCTTACGCTTCAGCTGCTCCAGTACGCCCGCTTTCTCTTCTTCCGTGAGCGCGTAATACACTTCTTTCCCGAGGTCGATACGGTACAGCGGCGGCAGCGCTACGTAGACGTGTCCGTGTTTGACCAACGTGCGGAAGTGCTTCACAAACAATGCGCACAGCAGCGTAGCAATGTGCAGACCATCGGAGTCCGCATCCGCGAGGATACACACCTTGCCGTAGCGCAACTGGCTGAGATCGTCGCTGTCCGGATCGATACCGATCGCTACCGAGATATCGTGAACTTCCTGGGAGGCCAGCACTTCATCAGAAGAGACTTCCCAGGTGTTCAGGATCTTACCCTTCAGCGGCATGATCGCCTGATACTCACGATCGCGCGCCTGCTTGGCCGATCCGCCCGCCGAGTCACCTTCCACCAGGAACAGCTCGGTGCGGTTAAGATCCTGTGCGGTGCAGTCCGCCAGCTTACCCGGCAGTGCCGGACCGCTGGTGAGCTTTTTACGCACCACTTTTTTCGCTGCACGCAGACGACGCTGAGCGCTGGAAATCGCCATTTCCGCCAGCAGCTCTGCTGACTGCACGTTCTGGTTCAGCCACAGGCTGAAGGCATCTTTTACCACCCCAGAAACGAACGCCGCGCACTGGCGCGAAGAGAGACGCTCTTTGGTCTGACCGGCAAACTGCGGATCCTGCATCTTCACGGACAGCACGTAAGCGCAGCGATCCCAGATATCCTCCGCCGACAGCTTCACACCACGCGGCAGGATATTGCGGTATTCACAGAATTCACGCATCGCATCCAGCAGACCTTGACGCAGGCCATTGACGTGCGTCCCGCCCTGCATGGTTGGGATCAGGTTAACGTAGCTTTCGGTCAGCAGTTCACCGCCTTCCGGCAGCCACAGCAGCGCCCAGTCCACCGCTTCCGTATCACCGGAGAACGTCCCGACAAACGGTTTTTCCGGCAGCAACGGCAGGCCGTTCACCGCTTCGCTCAGGTAGTCGGTCAGGCCATCGGCGTAGCGCCAGGTCTGTTCGGTATCGTTGACCTTATCCTTGAAGATGATCTCCACGCCCGGGCAGAGTACCGCTTTGGCTTTCAGCAGATGGCTCAGGCGAGAAGCGGAGAAACGTGGGCTGTCAAAGAAGCTTTCATCCGGCCAGAAGTGCACGCTGGTCCCGGTATTGCGCTTTCCACAGGTGCCGGAAACGTGCAGGTCTTCGACCTTTTCACCGTGTTCAAAGGCGATACTGTGAATCTGACCATCACGACGAACGGCCACTTCAACACGTTTTGACAAGGCGTTAACCACCGAAATCCCCACGCCGTGCAGGCCACCGGAGAACTGGTAGTTTTTGTTAGAAAACTTACCCCCTGCGTGCAAACGGCAAAGGATCAATTCAATGGCCGGGACGCCCTCTTCCGGGTGGATATCGACGGGCATGCCACGTCCGTCATCAATGACTTCCAGTGATTGATCGGCATGAAGGATAACCTCGACACGTTTCGCGTGCCCGGCCAGCGCTTCATCCACACTGTTATCAATAACTTCCTGTCCCATATGGTTAGGACGAGTCGTATCTGTGTACATCCCCGGGCGGCGGCGAACCGGCTCAAGCCCGGTGAGTACCTCAATGGCATCAGCGTTATAAGTTTGCGTCATGGTTTAAATTAGCAATTCGAATTGATCGTCAAAAACTGTGCAGTCCAAGGAAATCGACAATCTGGTTGAAATAATCTTCGAAGCCTGTGAATGCGTGGTTTCCGCCCTCAATAACAGTTTGACGGCAAGAGGCGTAATACGCCACCGCCTGGCGGTAGTCCAACACTTCATCGCCCGTTTGTTGTAGCAGCCAGAGCAAATCCGGCGCCTCCAGCGGGTCAATCTGCATGACTTTAAGATCGTAAATATGGCGTGACTCTAGCACATATTGCTGGCCCGTGTAGGGGTTCTCGTTTTGGCCAAGGTAGTCGACCAGCAGTTCGTAAGGCCGCACCGCAGGGTTCACCACCACCGCAGGCAACATAAAACATTGCGACAGCCAGGTGGCGTAATAGCCCCCTAAAGAGGAGCCAACAATCCCCAGCGACTCTCCGCCATGCTCAAGGACTATTGATTCCAGCATCTCTGCCGCTTGGGCAGGATACGGTGGCAGCTGCGGTACGATCATCTCAACGTGCGGGTGGAGCTCTGCCAGCCAGCTTTTCAGCAGACACGCCTTCGCCGAGCGAGGAGAGCTATTAAATCCATGTAGATAGAGAAGCGTAGACATCAGTAGCCTTCTGAAGCGGTATCAGGGTGGAACCGAATTCCCGGCAGACGGCACACCTGAGTGTGCAGCGAACCATCAGCAAAAAGTTCCAGCGTACGCCAGCCGGGACTAATGGTATCTAACGTAAAGTTGGCACAATGCGGCTTGAACTGCACGCATGTCGACGGCGTAGCCAGCAGGCGGCGACCGTTCCAGTCGAGATCCAACTCCTGATGAATATGTCCACACAGCAGATACTTCACGCGCGGATAGTTCACCAGCACGTTGTCCAGCTCAGCAGCATTGCGCAGGCTGTGCTGATCGAGCCAGCTACAGCCCGAAGGCAGTGGGTGGTGATGCAAAAGCAGCAAGGTATTCCGTTCAGGCGCATCGGCAAGTTTTCGCTCCAGCCATTCAAGCTGGAACTCACTTAATTCTCCGTGGGGAACGCCAAAAACCTGGCTATCGAGCAGCAAAATTTGCCACTGTTCACCAATGAAGACGCGTTTCGCAGGCGAAATTCCGGCGTCCTGCAGGGCGCTGTACATGGCTGGCTGAAAATCATGATTGCCAGGTAACCAGACGCAAGGCGCACGAAAGCTTGCGATACCCTCAGCAAAATGCTGATACGCCGCAGCGGATTGATCCTGCGCTAAATCGCCTGTCGCCACGATCAGATCGAAGTCGGTCGACTCAGCATGTATAGCGTCCAGTACGCACTGATAGCTGTCCCAGGTGTTCACTCCCAGCAGCGTTTCATGCTTTTCGGCAAACAGGTGAGTGTCTGTAATTTGCAAGATCCTGACTCTGGCCTCACCAGCCAAAGGAAGGGTTAACAGGCTTTCCAAATGGTGTCCTTAGGTTTCACGACGCTAATAAACCGGAATCGCCATCGCTCCATGTGCTAAACAGTACCGTAACCAGTCGGCCAGGAACTGATTAATTTGATGCTTTTCGTCGCGTTGATGCAACTTTTTATTTGGGTAATCATACCGCGCTTTGAAGCGAAAGATCTGCTGACTTGAACACACTTCAGCCACCCTCGCATCATGATACAGGCGGACGGTAAGCGATGGCAGGCTCCAGTAAGTGACAGCAGGCGCCGTCTGTTCGATCGCAACCAGCGTAGTGTATCGGGTCGATTCAACAATCGTTAACCGATATTGTGCGTTTGCCACCTGATAGCTCACTGTTTCGCCGACCACATCATTTCGCGGCAACAGACGGCGCAGTTGCGAAAAGTTGGTTTCGCACAGGCGCATCATTTCAGGGAAATCAGGTGTATAACGCTTCATTTTTTCCACTCAGTTTTTAACTCTTGATAGTGCAGCTGCAACCATTGCAAGGCGATGACAGAAGCCGCGTTGTCGATTTTTCCCTCTTCCACCCACTGATAAGCCTGTTCCCGGCTTACCACATGAACGCGAATATCTTCGTTTTCATCCGCCAGACCGTGGATCCCGCTTGCGGTCGTGGCGTCCACTTCGCCGACCAAAATGGACAGGCGCTCGCTCGTGCCGCCGGGGCTTGCCAGATAGCTCAGCACAGGTTTGGTTCGTTTTACGTCCAGTCCGGCTTCTTCCATCGCTTCGCGGCGGGCAACGTCCTCAACGGTTTCACCTTCTTCGATCATCCCGGCGACCATTTCCAGCAGCCACGGGCTTTCGCTGGTATCAAATGCCGCAATACGAATCTGCTCAACCAGCACAACTTCGTCCCGCTCAGGGTCAAAGGGTAGCAAGACCGCCGCGTGTCCGCGCTCAAAAATTTCGCGCGTGACTTCCTCACTCATTCCACCGTTAAACAGGCGATGGCGGAACCGATAAAGATCCAGTGAAAAAAAACCGCGGTATAGCGTTTCTCGTGCAATAATTTCTACATCATTTTTCGTGAAAGTCATTGGCAAGCTGTCTGGTTTACGCATTGTGCTGTCCTGATACCAATAGTGATTAAAATGTGAATTTCAAGGTCGTTTGACTGCTGTTTGGGCGCCCTTGTGTTAAATTGATGCAAATTAACGCCGTATGGCACGTAACGCCAACTTTTTGAAGTGGTGGATTCTGCTAGAATCAACAATTATTTTTACCATTTGATCAGCGCTAAATACTGCTTCACAACAAGGAATGCAAATGAAGAAATTGCTCCCCATCCTTATCGGCCTGAGCCTGTCGGGGTTCAGTACTTTGAGCCAGGCAGAGAACCTGATGCAGGTTTATCAGCAAGCACGCCTGAGCAACCCGGAATTGCGTAAATCCGCCGCCGATCGCGATGCTGCATTCGAAAAAATTAACGAAGCGCGTAGTCCGTTACTGCCTCAGCTGGGCTTAGGTGCCGATTACACCTACAGCAATGGCTACCGTGATGCAAACGGCGTGAATTCCAACGCCACCTCTGCTTCGTTAACCCTGACTCAGTCTCTGTTTGATATGTCGAAATGGCGTGCCCTGACGCTGCAAGAAAAATCAGCGGGCATCCAGGATGTGACCTATCAGACCGATCAGCAAACGCTGATCCTGAATACTGCCACGGCCTATTTTAAAGTATTGAACGCGATTGATGTGCTGTCATACACCCAGGCACAGAAAGACGCAGTTTACCGTCAGTTGGATCAGACTACCCAGCGTTTTAACGTCGGCCTGGTCGCCATTACTGACGTACAGAACGCCCGTTCACAATACGATACCGTGCTGGCAAATGAAGTTACTGCGCGTAACGATCTGGACAACGCGGTGGAAGAGCTGCGCCAGGTTACCGGCAACTACTACCCGGAACTGGCCTCGCTGAACGTTGACGGCTTTAAAACCAACAAGCCGCAGGCGGTGAATGCACTGCTGAAAGAAGCCGAAAATCGCAACCTGACCTTGCTGCAGGCGCGTTTAAGCCAGGACCTGGCGCGTGAACAAATTCGTCTGGCGCAGGACGGTCACCTGCCGACGCTGGATTTAACCGCCTCTACCGGTGTTTCTGATACCTCTTACAGCGGCTCTAAAACCCGCGCGGCAACCGGTACTCAGTATGACGACAGCAATATGGGTCAGAACAAAATTGGTCTGAATTTCTCGCTGCCGCTGTACCAGGGTGGCATGGTTAACTCGCAGGTGAAACAAGCACAGTACAACTTTGTGGGCGCGAGCGAACAGCTGGAAAGTGCGCACCGCAGCGTGGTACAGACCGTACGTTCATCCTTCAATAACATTAATGCGTCCATCAGTAGCATTAACGCGTACAAACAAGCGGTCGTCTCTGCACAAAGCTCTTTGGACGCGATGGAAGCCGGTTATTCCGTTGGTACACGTACCATCGTGGATGTGTTGGATGCCACCACCACGCTGTACAACGCCAAACAGCAGTTGGCTAACGCACGTTATACCTATCTGATTAACCAGTTAAACATCAAATCTGCGCTCGGTACGCTGAACGAACAGGATCTGGTGGCGCTGAACAATACGCTGGGCAAACCGATTCCGACCGCGCCTGACACCGTCGCGCCGGAAAACACACAGCAAGACGCTGCAGCAGACGGCTATACCGCGAGCAACAACGCGGCAGTCGCTCAGCCGACGGCAGCACGTTCAACCAACAGCACCGGCAACAATCCGTTCCGTAACTGATGGTGATGACGGGGCTTCGGCCCCGTCTGAACGTAAGACAACGTAAAGATCCGCCCCTTCTTCCGCATTCTCGCCTCTTCCCGCTTCAATTTCGACCAGTCATCCTCTATTCTGAGCAGTATTTACCACTGGGTCCTGGAAGACATAAATGAAACGGACAAAATCTATACATCACGCGTCGTTCCGCAAAAGCTGGAGCGCACGCCACCTGACACCTGTTGCCCTGGCTGTTACCGCCGTTATTATGCTGGCGGGCTGTGAGCAGAGCGACGAAACAGTATCGCTTTACCAAAATGCGGACGACTGCTCGACGGCGAATCCGGGTAAAAGCGCTGAATGTACAACCGCATTCAACAACGCGCTGAAAGAAGCTGAGCGCACGGCGCCGAAGTACGCCACCCGCGAAGACTGTATCGCTGAATTCGGCGAAGGTCAGTGCCAGCAGGCACCTGCACAGGCCGGTATGGCACCAACGGGTGAAGGCCAGGCTCAGGCACAGAATCAAAGCAGCGGCAGCTTCTGGATGCCGCTGATGGCAGGCTACATGATGGGCCGCATGATGGGCGGCGGTATGGGCGCTCAGCAGCCGCTGTTCAGCTCGAAAAATCCGGCCAGCCCGGCCTACGGCAAATATACCGATGCAGGCGGCAAAAACTACGGCGCAGCAACGCCGGGCCGTAGCATGACCGTACCGAAAACCGCCATGGCGCCGAAACCGGCAACCACATCAACCGTCACGCGCGGCGGCTTTGGTGAATCTGTCGCCAAACAAAGCACCATGCAACGTAGCGCCAGCGGTACCACCACGCGTTCAATGGGCGGCTGATCCACATGGAAAGAGTCAGTATTGTTGAGCGCCCGGACTGGCGCGAAAAAGCCACCGAATACGGTTTTAACTTTCACACCATGTACGGCGAACCGTACTGGTGTGAAGACGCCTACTACAAGCTCACGCTTGCACAGGTCGAAAAGCTGGAAGACGTCACCGCTGAACTGCACCAAATGTGCCTTAAGGTGGTTGAAAAGGTCATCGCCAGCGACGAGCTGATGACCAAGTTTCGTATTCCCAAACACACCTGGGGATTTGTCCGCCAGTCATGGCTGACTCAGCAGCCGTCGCTCTATTCCCGCCTCGATCTGGCATGGGATGGCATCGGTGAACCCAAGCTGCTGGAAAACAACGCCGATACGCCAACCTCGCTGTACGAAGCTGCATTCTTCCAGTGGATATGGTTAGAGGATCAGCTTAATGCCGGGAACCTGCCGGAAGGCAGCGATCAGTTCAACAGCCTGCAGGAAAAGCTGATTGAACGCTTCACCGCGCTGCGCGAACAGTATGGTTTTCAGCTACTGCACCTGACCTGCTGTCGTGACACCGTCGAAGATCGCGGGACCATCCAGTATTTGCAGGATTGCGCGGCCGAAGCGGAAATCGCCACCGAATTCCTCTATGTCGAAGATATCGGCCTCGGTGAGAAAGGTCAGTTCACGGACTTAGAAGATCAGGTGATTGCCAACCTGTTTAAGCTCTATCCGTGGGAATTTATGCTGCGCGAGATGTTCTCTACCAAGCTGGAAGATGCCGGCGTTCGCTGGCTGGAACCGGCCTGGAAGAGCATCATCTCCAACAAAGCACTGTTACCACTGCTGTGGGACATGTTCCCGAACCATCCGAACCTGCTGCCTGCGTATTTCGCCGAAGACGACTATCCACAGATGGAAAAATTCGTCGTGAAACCGATCTTCTCGCGTGAAGGCGCTAACGTGTCGATCGTTGAGAACGGTAAAACGATCGAATCGGTGGAAGGCCCGTACGGTGAAGAAGGTATGATCGTACAGCAGTTCCATCAGCTACCGAAGTTTGGCGATAGCTACGTGCTGATCGGCAGTTGGCTGATTAACGATCAGCCAGCCGGGATTGGCATTCGCGAAGACAGAGCGCTGATCACTCAAGATCTTTCCCGCTTCTATCCGCATATTTTTGTCGAATGAATGAAAGTGCCGGGCGGCGGCTCCGCCTTACCCGGCCTACGACACGAACTGTAGGCCCGATAAGCGCAGCGCCATCGGGCATTAATCATCCAACCTGCACCGAAAGCATACTCAGACTGCCCATCTCAATGCCGTCCACAGGAATTGTCACGGGTTCTTTTCCATCCCACGCGCCTAATACGTAAAGCAGCGGCAGATAGTGATCCGCCGTTGGATTCGACAACGATCCGCCTTCATGATCCAGATAGTTGACCAGCGGATGTTGTTCAACCGGTCCCTGCCATGTCAGGTTGGCCTTCACATAATCGTTGAATGAGGACGCCCACGGGTATGGCGTATTTTCACCGTGCCAGCGTGCCGTGCGCAGGTTATGCACCACGTTACCACTGGCGACCAGCATAATACCTTCGTCGCGCAGCGCCGCCAGCTTACGACCCATTTCAAAATGCCAGGCGGCCGGCTTCGTGCTATCAATGCTTAATTGCACCATCGGGATGTCGGCATTCGGGTACATCTTGATCAACACGCCCCACGACCCGTGGTCAAAACCCCAGGCTTCTTTGTCTAAGGCGACAGGGACGGGAGACAGCAAATCCACCAGATGCTGCGCCAGTTCTGGCGAGCCCGGCGCCGGATAATGTGTGTCATACAGAGCCTGCGGAAAACCGCCAAAATCATGAATCGTTTTCGGTGCTTCCATGGCAGTTACGCCAGTGCCACGGGTAAACCAGTGCGCCGAAACCACGACTATGGCTTTCGGACGCGGCAACGTTTCCCCCAGTTGCTGCCAGGCACGGGTATAAACGTTATCTTCCAGAACATTCATCGGGCTGCCGTGCCCCAAAAACAATGCTGGCATACGAGTTGAAGACATGATGATATCCTTACTGAGGGAGTTATTTTGATATCATCACAATACGCTTTTTCGGTTGATGAAGAACTCAGATAACCATGATGAAGATCATCAGTTATTTTGACGGTCTGGCCCGGACAGCAGATGGATAAGGAGTTGGATTTGTCGATGTCAGTACCTTTACTTCTGACTTTACTGGCGGGTGCCGCCACCTTTATTGGCGCCTTTCTTGGCGTGCTGGGACAAAAGCCCTCAAACCGCGTGCTCGCCTTTTCTCTGGGTTTTGCCGCGGGCATTATGCTGCTTATTTCCCTGATGGAGATGCTACCCGCCGCACTGGCTGCAAAAGGAATGTCACCCGTACTTGGCTACGGGATGTTTATCGTAGGCTTACTGGGCTATTTTGGTCTGGATCGTTTGCTGCCGCACGCCCATCCTCAGGATCTCGTGCAAAAAACAACACAACCTTTACCCGGTTCTATTAAACGCACCGCCATTTTGCTCACGCTTGGCATTAGTCTGCACAATTTCCCGGAAGGGGTCGCGACGTTTGTTACTGCCAGCAGCAACCTCGAGCTGGGTTTTGGTATCGCCCTCGCCGTGGCATTGCATAATATTCCTGAAGGTTTGGCCGTTGCCGGACCCGTGTACGCTGCAACCGGTTCGAAACGTACCGCGATATTTTGGGCCGGGATCTCCGGTATGGCGGAAATACTCGGCGGCGTACTGGCGTGGTTAATTCTGGGGAGTTTAATTTCACCGGTGGTCATGGCGGCAATTATGGCGGCTGTTGCCGGAATTATGGTCGCACTGTCCGTCGATGAACTGATGCCGCTGGCAAAAGAAATCGACCCGAATAATAACCCCAGCTATGGTGTACTCTGCGGAATGTCGGTGATGGGACTCAGCCTTGTCATCCTGCAATCAATGGGCATCGGATAATACAGACGGCGGATGCTGTCCTGCCCTGCAGGCCATCCGCCTCTACAACAGCAAAGCGACAGGGATTATTCATGCTCCCTGACCGTGCCAGCCTCTTCGCTCGTACGGCGAAAGAGTTTGTTACGCGCCTCAAGCAACGCATCTCGGTCTTGTCGAAACGCGCGGCAATAACGCTTCATATGACAATAATAACCAATAGCAACGAGTGCAATTAATACCATCCAATACCAGGCAATAAACATTCTTTTACCCTTAAAATTTAACATCATTAAACATTTAACGTTAAAAATTCACATATCCTTATTTCAACCTACCACTATAGTGGCACATTACAGAAACAAATAGATGATTTCGATCATATAAACCAACGGATGGAGCTAATTGAAAAACGTGTATTCAAAATAAAACAATGTCGAAAGGATCACACTCCAGAACAATAATTATTGTTCTGCAATTATCCCAACCCTACTATTAAAAAGCATTAATAATATAGATTATTGATAATTTATATATTTAAAGACAATAAATAGGTTTGATTTTAACACCTCCTAAAACGATATCATTTAATTATTATTCACGAAAAAACATAGTCCGTTCATATTGATTATGCTTATAAGTAATATAAGGAGATATATCCATGTTTAAACAATACCGTAAAACATTCCTCGTGGGTGCTATCGCTCTGACAAGCGGGTTGACCACCGTGAATTCTTTTGCAGCGGGATTTCAACCAGCACAACCTGCAGGAAAGTTAGGCGCAATAATTGTTGACCCTTATGGAAATGCACCACTTACCGCACTGGTTGAATTAGATAGTCACGTTATTTCAGATGTTAAAGTTACCGTTCATGGCAAAGACGAAAAAGGGGTTCCTGTTACCTATACCGTTGGCAAAGAATCGTTAGCTACTTATGACGGCGTACCTATTTTTGGTCTTTATCAAAAATTTGCTAATAAGGTTACCGTCGAGTTTAAAGAAAATGGCAAGCCGATGAAGGATGATTATGTGGTGCAAACCTCTGCCATCGTGAATCACTACATCGATAACCGCTCTATTTCCGATCTGCAGCAAACCAAAGTCATTAAGGTCGCCCCTGGCTTCGAAGACCGCCTGTATATGGTAAATACTCATACCTTCACCGCACAGGGGGCTGAGTTCCACTGGCATGGCGAAAAAGACAAAAATGCGGGCATTCTTGATGCCGGTCCGGCGGGCGGCGCGTTACCTTTTGACATCGCGCCCTTCACCTTTGTCGTCGACACGCAAGGTGAATACCGCTGGTGGCTGGATCAGGACACATTCTATGATGGCCATGACATGGACATCAACAAACGCGGCTATCTGATGGGCATACGCGAAACACCGCGCGGCACCTTTACCGCCGTGCAGGGCCAGCACTGGTATGAATTCGATCTAATGGGCCAGATCCTGGCAGACCATAAACTACCGCGCGGATTCCTCGATGCGTCGCATGAGTCGATTGAAACGGTCAACGACACCGTCCTGCTGCGCGTCGGTAAGCGCGACTACCGTAAAGAAGACGGTATACATGTGCAAACTATCCGTGACCAGATTATTGAAGTCGACAAATCTGGCCGTGTGATTGATGTCTGGGACCTGACAAAAATTCTTGACCCGCTGCGTGACTCGCTGCTCGGTGCATTGGATGCAGGCGCGGTATGCGTAAACGTGGACCTTGCACACGCAGGTCAACAGGCTAAGTTGGAGCCAGATACGCCTTATGGTGATGCACTGGGCGTGGGCGCTGGCCGCAACTGGGCACACGTTAACTCTATCGCCTATGATGCCAAAGATGATTCCATTATTCTTTCCTCTCGCCACCAGGGCGTCGTCAAAATTGGTCGTGATAAGCAGGTGAAATGGATCCTTGCGCCGTCTAAAGGCTGGAATAAACAGCTGGCGAGCAAGTTGCTAAAACCGGTAGATGCAAAAGGCAATGCGCTACAGTGCGATGAAAACGGCAAGTGCGAAAATACCGATTTTGACTTCACCTACACTCAGCATACGGCGTGGCTTTCCAGCAAAGGCACATTAACTATTTTTGACAACGGCGATGGCCGCGGACTGGAACAACCGGCGTTGCCGACCATGAAATACTCCCGTTTCGTCGAATATAAAATTGACGAGAAAAAAGGAACCGTCCAGCAAATTTGGGAATACGGCAAAGAACGTGGTTACGATTTCTATAGCCCGATTACATCAGTTATTGAATATCAAAAAGACCGTGACACCATGTTTGGCTTCGGTGGCTCAATTAATTTATTTGATGTTGGACAACCGACCATCGGCAAAATCAATGAAATTGACTACAAAACAAAAGAAGTCAAAGTTGAAATTGATGTCCTTTCCGATAAGCCCAATCAAACCCATTACCGGGCATTACCCGTTCGTCCACAACAGATGTTCAAATAATCACGGTGCATTAAGGATTAACTATGTCAGCTAAATGGATTACCTCATTATTTAAAAGCATGCTGTTAACCGCCGCTCTTGCGGTCCCTTTTGCGGCCTCAGCGTTTACCGAAGGCACCGATTATATGGTCCTGGAGAAACCGATTCCCAATGCCGATGAAACACTGATCAAAGTGTTTAGTTATGCCTGCCCGTTCTGTTACAAGTACGACAAAGCCGTTACCGGTCCGGTATCAGACAAGGTCGCCGATCTCGTCACCTTCACGCCGTTCCATCTGGAAACCAAAGGCGAATACGGAAAACAAGCCAGCGAAGTCTTTGCCGTGCTGATTGCCAAAGATAAAGCAGCGGGCATTTCCTTGTTCGATGCCAATTCGCAGTTTAAGAAAGCCAAATTTGCCTATTACACGGCCTACCACGACAAGAAAGAACGCTGGTCAGACGGGAAAGATCCAGCCTCATTTATCAAAACGGGCCTCGATGCCGCAGGCATGAGCCAGGCTGACTTTGAAACTGCGCTGAAAGATCCTGCCGTTCAGGAAACGCTGGAAAAATGGAAAGCCGCCTATGACGTCGCCAAAATCCAGGGCGTTCCGGCTTACGTCGTCAACGGTAAATACCTGATCTACACCAAGAGCATTAAATCCATTGATTCTATGGCGGCGCTCATCAGGGAACTGGCAACGAAATAAACAGGGATATACTTATGGCTTTCATAAAGGGATTGTGGCGAGATTTACGTACCGCCCCGGTAGAGACGCTGGTGAGATGGCAGGAACAGCGCTTTCTGTGGCTGTTGATGGCAGCTGCGATGGGCGGGCTGATTATTCTGGCGCACTCTTTCTTCCAGATCTATCTCTACATGGCCCCCTGTGAGCAGTGTGTCTACATTCGCTTTGCCATGTTTGTGATGGTGGCAGGTGGGCTGATTGCGGCAATCAACCCGAAAAATGTCGTTCTGAAGCTCATTGGCTGTATTGCAGCATTTTACGGCTGCATTATGGGTATTAAGTTCTCGCTCAAACTTAATGGCATTCATCATGCGGTACACAACCCGGATCCGGATTCACTTTTTGGCGTGCAGGGGTGTTCGACTGACCCCACCTTCCCGTTCAATTTGCCGCTGGCAAACTGGGCACCAGAATGGTTTAAGCCCACCGGTGACTGCGGCTATGACGCCCCCATCGTTCCTGATGGCGTGGTGCTCAGCAGCATGCAGAAGTGGTTTGTCGATCTCTATCAGCAGTCTGAAGGTTGGTATCTGCTGCCACCGTGGCAATTTATGAATATGGCGCAGGCTTGCTTGCTCGCTTTCGGTTTGTGTTTAGTGCTGCTACTGGTGATGAGCGGAGCCTGGGCACTGAAACGGGTCAGAGCAAAATAGCCAGGCCGTAATAACAAAAAACCGAAGCCAGAAAACTGACTTCGGTTTTTTATTGCCACCCCAACTGGCGTGGTAAAGCGTGTGCTATCAGCTGGCTTTACGTTCGTGCGCCTGACGGTAAGCGACTAAATCTTCAATCGTGACCACAGCCATATTATGCTTGCCTGCAAATTCGATGCACGCTGGCGCACGCGCCATGGTGCCATCATCATTGGTCAGCTCACACAGTACACCAGCCGGTTTAAAACCTGCCAGCGTCATCAGATCGATGGTTGCTTCAGTATGACCACCGCGGGTCAACACGCCGCCAGCCTGAGCACGCAGCGGGAAAACGTGTCCCGGACGGTTCAGATCGGAAGGTTTAGCGCCGTCTTTAACTGCCGCGCGAACCGTGGTAACACGGTCAGCAGCAGAAACACCGGTAGTTACGCCTTCAGCGGCCTCAATGGTCACGGTAAAGCCCGTGCCGTAAGCGCTGGTGTTATTTTCCACCATCATTGGCAGATCGAGCTGCTTGCGTCGATCTTCAGTGATGCACAGGCAAACAATACCGCTACCGTGACGGATGGTAAGTGCCATCTGTTCAACGGTCATGGTTTCTGCCGGGAAAACCATATCGCCTTCGTTTTCACGATCTTCGTCGTCAAGCACCATCACACCGCGTCCTTCACGCAGCGCAGACAGCGCATGTTCAACACGTTCGAAAGGCGTACCAAAAGAGGAAAGTAGCGTCTGATTCATGGTAAAAAAACCTCACTAAAATTATGGTTACCAGAATCAGGGCAGTCTTAGGAGTACCGTCTAAGCGGCAAAAAAATAACGTGAGCGGGTCCATGCCCGACTGGATCGTTACTCTCTCCCATCCGGACTCTAACCGTCGGCCCCGGAATTACACCGGATCTGCTGACCTTTTCGCGTTAACGAAAAGCGCTCGCGGGCTTTCAACATCAGTTGATTTACCGCCGGTGGGGAATTTCGCCCCGCCCTGAGAATAAGCGAGTTAACTATAACGCTATTGATTACCTTCATCAACGCCTTTGCTTGACTTCACTTCACACAATTCTGGTTTATGCCGCTGCCAGTTCGCACTACAATAGGCAGCAACACGTACCAGTTCAGGGAAACCACCATGATTGACCCGAAAAAAATTGAGCAGATTGCTCGTCAGGTCCACGAGTCGATGCCGAAAGGGATCCGCGAGTTTGGGGAAGACGTCGAGAAAAAGATTCGCCAAACGCTGCAGTCGCAGCTGACGCGCCTGGATCTGGTAAGCCGCGAAGAGTTTGATGTACAAACCCAGGTTTTGCTGCGCACCCGCGAAAAGCTCGCGCTGCTTGAGCAACGCCTGACCGAGCTGGAAGCGCGCGAGAAACCGGCTGAAGTGAAGCCTGCGCCTGCTATCCCGCCCGTCGATCCGCAAGCGTAAAAACGACAACGGGCCGCAAGGCCCGTTTATCTGTTAGTGTTCCAGCTCTAATTTTTTCGCCTCAGTTGCCTGCTGGCAATACAGCGCGTAGCGTTTGCAAAACCAACTGCGGTGCTCCTCATCCATGTTGCCAGTTACGGCCTGGATATCAACAGGGTGGCCCTCAGCCTGCATCCTGGCAAAACTCCGGGCCAGGAAATCGAAATTGTTCAGTGAATACATATTGCTGTTCATGAGCATACCCTCCAGTTATTGAATATCTGTTAAGGCCATATGCTTTTTCTGATTCCAGTATTTCCCTATACGCGAAGTTGTTCTGTACATAATGTGCGCAAATTGAGAGCTATGCTTCACACTTTCCTACGAAATCTGAGAGGGGGAAGAGTCCTTTTTCGGATTTAAGGATCAAGGGCGTCCATGCTATTGTAACGTTATGTAAAAGTAAGAGGTGAAACCATCACTTACGACACTATGCCCAAAATAACTTGAAGAATGACGGGTATATCAGGGAACGCGGTTACAGGAGGACGAGACTTGATTTTATTTGCGGAATATAACAGCCCCTACCTGTTTGCTATTTCATTTGTTCTACTTATTGGCCTACTGGAAATTATCTCGCTTATTTTTGGCCATTTTCTTTCAGGCGCGCTGGATGCACATCTCGATCACTACGATTCCCTGACCTCCGGCAATATTGGGCAAGCGCTGCACTATCTGAACATCGGACGCATTCCCTCACTTATCGTGCTTTGCTTACTCGCCGGCTTCTTCGGGCTCTTCGGCATACTCATCCAGCATGGCTGGGTCACGCTATGGCAAACACCGTTCAGTAACCTGTTGCTGGCCCCGATATGTTTACTGCTTTCGGTTTTCGCCGTGCATTACAGCGGGAAGGTCATTGCCCCCTGGATGCCCCGCGACGAAACTACCGCCCTCGCGGAGGATGATTTTATCGGCAACATGGCCATCGTCACCGGGCACTGCGCCGTTGCCGGAATGCCCTGTGAAGGCAAATTTACCGATAAGTTTGGCCAGACCCACTATTTGTTGCTGGAACCTGAGCCCGGGAAAGAAATTAAAAAGGGAGACAAGGTACTGATTATCTGCCGACTCTCCGCCACGCGTTATTTAGCTGAGCTAAACCCCTGGCCGAATGTTTTGTAGTTTTACTTTAAGGGAATAACAGAATGGATGATGTTTTTGGCATGCTACCTTCATGGATGTTTACCGCCATTGTGGCGGTGGTCGTCTTATTAATTATCGGTATTATCTTTGCTCGCCTCTACCGTCGCGCCTCTGCTGAACAAGCCTTTGTGCGTACCGGACTTGGCGGACAGAAAGTGGTGATGAGCGGCGGTGCGATCGTGATGCCCATCTTCCACGAAATCATTCCGATCAACATGAATACCCTCAAGCTTGAGGTTAGCCGTTCCACCGTCGACAGCCTGATCACCAAAGACCGTATGCGCGTTGACGTCGTCGTCGCGTTCTTTGTCAGAGTAAAACCCTCCGTTGAAGGTATTGCTACCGCCGCCCAGACGCTGGGGCAGCGCACCCTGTCACCGGAAGATTTACGTGCGCTGATCGAAGATAAATTTGTCGATGCCCTGCGCGCAACCGCATCGCAAATGACCATGCATGAGCTCCAGGACACCCGTGAAAACTTCGTTCAAGGCGTGCAGAATACCGTTGCGGAAGACCTGTCAAAAAACGGTCTGGAGCTGGAAAGCGTCTCGTTAACCAACTTTAACCAGACGGAAAAAGTCCATTTCAACCCAAATAACGCCTTCGATGCCGAAGGTCTGACGAAGCTGACGCAGGAAACCGAACGCCGTCGTCGCGAACGTAACGAGGTTGAACAAGACGTTGAGGTTGCCGTGCGCGAGAAAAATCGTGATGCACTGTCACGTAAGCTGGAAATCGAACAGCAGGAAGCCTTTATGACGCTTGAGCAGGAGCAGCAGGTGAAAACCCGCACCGCCGAGCAAAACGCGAAAATCGCCGCGTTTGAGGCCGAACGTCACCGCGAAGCTGAACAGACGCGCATTTTTGCCGAACGCCAGATTCAGGAAACAGAAATCGAGCGTGAGCAGGCCGTTCGTTCGAGAAAAGTCGAGGCCGAACGTGAAGTACGCATTAAAGAGATCGAACAACAGCAGGTCACAGAGATTGCGAATCAGACCAAATCTATCGCCATTGCCGCCAAGTCCGAACAGCAGTCTCAGGCTGAAGCGCGCGCTAACGACGCGCTGGCGGAAGCCGTTCGCGCCCAGCAGAACGTAGAAACCACCCGTCAGACCGCAGAAGCCGATCGTGCGAAACAGGTTGCGCTGATCGCCGCCGCACAGGATGCAGAAACCCAGGCGGTTGAGCTGACCGTGCGCGCGAAAGCGGAGAAAGAAGCAGCCGAACTGCAGGCGGCGGCGATTGTTGAGCTGGCCGAAGCCACGCGTAAAAAAGGCCTGGCGGAAGCCGAAGCCCAGCGCGCGCTGAACGATGCTATCAACGTGCTTTCTGACGAGCAAACCAGCCTGAAGTTTAAACTGGCACTGTTGCAGTCCCTGCCAGCGGTTATTGAAAAATCCGTGGAACCAATGAAGTCTATCGACGGGATTAAAATCATTCAGGTTGATGGTTTGAATCGCGGTGGCGCAGTCGGTGAAGTCGCGACCGGCAGCATAAGCGGCGGGAATCTGGCAGAGCAGGCGTTATCCGCTGCCCTTGCCTATCGTACCCAGGCACCGCTGATTGATTCACTGTTAAATGAGATTGGTTTGTCCGGCGGTTCGCTTCACGCCCTGACCACGCCGTTAAACGCAACGGCAGGAGTCGATATTAACCATGAGGCTGCGGTAAAAGAAGAATAACAACGTTTGCCATGTTTCCCCCCATCCCTGGCCCGTAAAGCCGGGGATTTTTTATTCTGAAGCAGCGTTTTGCGTGGACGCTCCAGCAATAAGAAATCAGCAGGAGAAAGCCCTTGCCCGTGTCAGGTCGCTCACTAACAATCGCCTTGTTAGCAAGGGGCTGCAACGAGAAAGCCCCTCTCGAAGAAGGGGCTTTAATAAGGAAAGGGTTATGATGAAACGAGTCATCATACTGGTTGTGCTGTTACTGATAAGTTTCCACGCTTTCTAACAGTCAATCAGAGGGGGGAGAAATCCCCTCTCACCCTTATTCCAGTACTTTAGGTCGAAAAAACAGCAGCGTCAACAGCGGGAAGCGCGCCGAAACAAAAAGTACGACCCGTTTCCAGCATTCGTTATTTATCGCTATCTTTCTGGATCTTTTTGATGATATTGGTCGTTGAGCAGCCGTCTTCGAAGTTCAGCACCAGCACTTCACCGCCGTTCGCCCATACCTCTTCGCTACCCGCAATTTGTTCCGGCTTGTAGTCACCACCTTTTACCAGCAGATCCGGCAGAACACCTGCGATCAGTCGCTGTGGGGTATCCTCTTCAAAAGAGACCACCCAGTCGACGGATTCCAGCGCACCCAGTACGATCATCCGCTGCTCGAGCGGGTTGACCGGACGCGTTTCGCCTTTCAGGCGTTTGGTAGAAGCGTCGCTGTTTACTGCCACGATCAGACGATCGCCCAGCTGGCGCGCATTCGCCAGATAAGAGACATGGCCCGCGTGCAGGATGTCGAAAACGCCATTGGTCATGACCACTTTCTCACCGCGCTTGCGCGCGCTGGCCACGGCTTGTTTCAGCTCGGCTTCCGTCATCACACCAAAACCGGTATCCGCGCGACCACGCACGGCGTTTTCCAGTTCGATAGGCGAAACGGTGGACGTCCCCAGCTTACCCACTACCACGCCCGCCGCGGCGTTAGCAAAATAACACGCTTCTTCCAGTGAGTTACCCGCCGCCAGCGTTGCCGCCAGCACGCCAATAACCGTATCGCCGGCACCAGTCACGTCATACACTTCCTGCGCCTGGGTCGGCATGTGCAGCGGTGCTTTGCCCGGCTGCAGCAGCGTCATGCCCTGCTCGGAACGGGTGATCAACAGCGCGGAAAGATCGAAATCCGCAATCACCTTCATGCCACGTTCAACCAGTTCTTCCTCGCTTTTACACTTACCGGCCACCGCTTCAAACTCGGACAGATTTGGTGTCAGCAGCGTCGCACCGCGATAGCGTTCAAAATCAGTGCCTTTCGGATCGATAAGCACCGGTACGCCAGCCTTTCGTGCCAGCGCAATCATCTGCTGCACGCTGGCCAGTGCGCCTTTGGCGTAGTCAGAAAGTACCAGGGCACCGATAGAACCCAGCGCCTGGTTAATACGATCGTGCAGCGGCTGTGGATCTACACCTTCGAAGCCTTCCTCAAAGTCCAGACGGATCAACTGCTGGTTGCGGGAGAGTACGCGCAGTTTGGTGATCGTCGGGTGTGTCGGCACCGAAACGAAGTCACATTTCACGTTTACGTCCGCCAGCGTCTTACTCAGCGCACGCGCCGCATCGTCAATGCCGGTCAACCCCACCAGACGAGAATTAGCGCCCAGAGAGGCAATGTTCATCGCCACGTTTGCCGCGCCGCCAGGACGTTCTTCAATGGTATCCACTTTGACTACCGGGACCGGGGCCTCTGGTGAAATACGGCTGGTAGGCCCATACCAGTAGCGATCCAGCATCACATCACCGACAACCATGACTCCTGCACGTTCAAACTCTGGCAGCGTTACTTTCATTCCTGTCTCCTGAGAGATTCTCTGAGGGTCTTAAAATTTGCGCGCTATAATAGCACACTTCACTCGGCAACCAGCCACTTCTGCCAGCTGTCACGCACCAGTGCGCGCTCAGCGCTGAAGCACTCCGGCGCCACATGGCCCGGAAGTTCCTGCAAAGCAAGATGATGAAGTTCATCACGCAGCGTGGTATAGGCGCGGGTCAGCGCCAGGGCTTCTTGCTCTTCCATAATGTCGTTTTGTGCCAGTAATTCCAGAATGCGCACGTTATCTGACCAGCGTGTCAGTTTCGGTTTTTCATGGGCATAGCGCAGCACCAGATATTGAGTAATAAACTCAATGTCGGTGATCCCGCCTTCATCTGCTTTGATATCAAAGCGATCGCGATGCTTATTACCCAAATGAGCACGCATTTTCTCGCGCATTTCACGCACGTCGGTCTGCAACGTTTTTCCGTCACGAGCGAGCGTCATGATATCGCGACGCACCGCGTCAAACTGAGAGGTCAGCTGCGGGTCGCCATACACCACGCGAGCACGCACCAGCGCCTGATGCTCCCATGTCCAGGCTTCGTTGCGCTGGTAATCGGCGAAAGCCTCGGTTGATGTCACCAGCATGCCTGCGGCACCGGACGGGCGCAGCCGCGCATCCACCTCATACAAAATGCCGGAAGACGTGCGGGTACTGAAAAGGTGCATGATGCGCTGTGACAGACGCAGATAGAACTGCCGCCCGTCAATTTCACGCACGCCGTCAGTCATCACGTCCATCGGACAATCGTGCAGGAAGATCAAATCAAGATCGGAGCTGTAGCCCAGCTCCCAACCGCCCAGCTTGCCGTAACCGACAACGGCGAAACCGCGGCCCTCGCGATCGCCAAGGTGCGTTGGCTGCCCGTAGCGGGCGACCATTTGCGTCCACGCCTGCTGAACCACGGCATCGATAATGGCTTCGGCCAGCCATGTTAAGTGGTCGCTCACCTTCATCACTGGCAGCGTCCCGGCGATATCGGCCGCCGCAATACGCAGCAGTTGAGTTTGCTTGAACTGACGCAACGCTTCCAGTTGCTGTTCTTCGTCATCCTCCGGCACACGCAGCAGATACTGACGTAGCTCATCACGGTAGGCATCGGTTGCGGTGGGCTGATACAGGGTGTTCGGATCCAGCAACTCGTCCAGCAGCAGCGGATAGCGCGCCAACTGGCTGGCGACCATCGGCGAGGCGGCGCACAGCGAAATCAGGTGCTTCAGCGCGCCAGGGAATTCACTCAACAGCTCCAGATAGGTCGTACGGGTGACAATGCCCACCAGCAGCGGAGTAATACGCGACAGCGGCACCGAGGCATCAGCGCGGGAGCAAACATCGCTCAGCAAGTGCGGCATCAAATGATCCAGCACCTGGCGTCCGCGTGGGCCGATGGTGCGCTTATCCAGCTCTTTACGGAAATCGGCGATCAGGGTCAGCACGCGGCGCTGATCGTCTTCCGCAAGATGCGCCAGCACTGGCGTGGTGTCATCTTCCTGCAAAGCATCCTGCCACAGTTCGCGCCACTGTTCCGACAACGACTCTTCCTGGGTTTCCGTTTCATCATCACCGATTAACTCATTGAACACCCGACGCACGTTGCCCATGTGAACGTTCAGGACAGCCGTCAACTGCGACCAGTCATCTGCAC
>OJJJ01000249.1_pt1 | contig 32302 bp, 26 predicted proteins | sample 1596311 | NCBI WGS metagenome assembly OJJJ01 (sample SAMEA4350140, study PRJEB24818) | metagenome | biome: human; feature: gut; material: faeces | place: Denmark | collected 2013-09 | reverse complement strand
GGGTTACACGACCCTGGATTGCCGCTTCTTCGCCCACCCCATCGATGATGGTGGTGGTGTCTTTGTTGATCACAACGCGTTTCGCCTGGCCCAGGTCTTCCAGGGTCGCTTTTTCCAGCTCCATACCGATCTCTTCAGAGATAACGGTACCGCCAGTCAGGGTAGCGATGTCCTGCAGCATAGCTTTACGGCGGTCGCCGAAGCCAGGTGCTTTAACCGCAGCCACTTTCACGATGCCGCGCATGGTGTTAACGACCAGGGTAGCCAGCGCTTCGCCTTCAACATCTTCAGCAATGATCAGCAGCGGTTTGCCTGCTTTCGCAACGGCTTCCAGAACCGGCAGCATTTCGCGGATGTTGGAGATTTTCTTATCAGCCAGCAGGATGAACGGCGTTTCCAGTTCTACTGCGCCCGTTTCCGGCTTGTTGATGAAGTAAGGAGACAGGTAGCCACGGTCGAACTGCATACCTTCAACTACGTCCAGTTCGTCCTGCAGACCGGTACCGTCTTCAACGGTGATCACGCCTTCTTTACCGACTTTGTCCATCGCTTCCGCGATCAGTTTACCTACGGTTTCGTCGGAGTTAGCAGAGATGGTACCAACCTGAGCAATCGCTTTAGAGTCGGAGCACGGTACGGACAGGGCTTTCAGTTCTTCAACCGCAGCAGCGACAGCTTTGTCGATACCACGTTTCAGATCCATCGGGTTCATACCCGCAGCAACAGCCTTCAGGCCTTCAGTGATGATGGACTGAGCCAGTACGGTCGCAGTAGTCGTACCGTCACCTGCAGCGTCGTTCGCTTTAGAGGCAACTTCTTTCACCATCTGCGCGCCCATGTTTTCGAACTTGTCTTCCAGCTCGATTTCACGTGCTACGGAAACACCATCTTTAGTGATGGCTGGGGCACCGAATGATTTATCCAGTACCACGTTACGGCCTTTCGGACCGAGGGTAACTTTTACTGCGTCTGCCAGTACGTTCACGCCGCGCAGCATTTTCACACGAGCGTCGTTACCGAATTTTACGTCTTTAGCTGCCATTTTCTCTTTCCCTTAAATTCGTATGTTCAGTGTCGTTCGCGGATTAAGCTTCAACAATCGCCAGGATGTCACTTTCAGACATGATCAACACTTCTTCATTGTCGATCTTCTCAGATTTAACACCGTAGCCATCGTTGAAAATGACGATGTCGCCAACTTTCACGTCCAGCGGCTGTACGGTACCGTTGTCCAGGATGCGACCCTTACCGACAGCGATGATTTCGCCACGAGTTGATTTACCCGCTGCGGAACCGGTCAGTACGATGCCGCCAGCAGATTTGGATTCAACTTCTTTACGTTTGACGATCACACGATCATGTAACGGACGAATACTCATTGATAGCTCTCCTTTGAGAAAGTCTTTATCAGTTATGGGTGGCGCCGGCCCGTGAACGGTTTACCGGCTAGTGACCAGAGAGATGGGGATGGAGTTTTCTCCCTTCAAGGGGGCAAGCGAAAAAATTTTTTTATCAGGAGAAAATCCCGCCAAAACACCGACACACCTCACATTTAATACCGATTTCAGTCACGTCGTCATAAGCAAATCCGATTGTGATACCATCGAAAATCTGCGCTGTAGCCTATTTAACGGGCATAATCGGATAACAATTTATGAGTGGACTGAAGCAAGAGCTGGGGCTGGCTCAGGGCATTGGCCTGTTGTCGACATCATTGTTAGGGACAGGCGTTTTTGCTGTTCCCGCACTGGCTGCCCTGGTGGCGGGTAACAATAGCCTGTGGGCCTGGCCGGTCCTCATTCTTTTAGTCTTCCCCGTAGCGATTGTCTTTGCCGTGCTCGGTCGCCATTACCCCAGCGCCGGCGGTGTGGCACATTTTGTCGGCATGGCCTTTGGCCCTCGCCTGGAGCGCGTTACCGGCTGGCTGTTTTTATCGGTGATTCCGGTCGGGCTGCCAGCGGCATTGCACATTGCCGCCGGATTCGGTCAAGCCATGTTTGGCTGGCATGGCTGGCAGCTTTTGTTGGCAGAACTCGGTACGCTGGCGTTGGTTTGGTATGTAGGTTCCCGCGGTGCCAGCTCCAGTGCAAACCTGCAAACGGTCATCGCCGGGCTGATTGTTGCCCTTATCGTTGCCATCTGGTGGGCGGGTGAACTTAAACCCGGCGAAATCCCCTTTCCTGCCATTACCGATATTGAACTGCCTGGGCTATTCGCGGCGCTGTCGGTGATGTTCTGGTGTTTTGTCGGTCTTGAAGCATTCGCACACCTGGCCTCGGAGTTCAAAAAACCGGAGCGAGACTTTCCCCGTGCACTGATGATCGGCCTGCTACTGGCCGGTTCAGTCTACTGGGCATGTACGGTCGTGGTACTACATTTTGGCGCCTATGGTGAGCAAATGGCTGCGGCGGCATCGCTACCTAATATTGTCGTGCAACTGTTTGGCGTACAAGCTCTGTGGGTCGCCTGCATCATTGGTTATCTGGCCTGCTTTGCCAGTCTGAACATTTATATTCAGAGTTTCTCCCGCCTGGTGTGGTCGCAAGCGCAATATAAGCCGGAGAGTTACCTGGCTCGCTTGTCCCCTCGCCATCTTCCGCGCAATGCTTTGAACGCGGTGTTAGCTTGCTGCGTGGTCAGCACATTGTGCATCTATATACTGCAAATCAACCTCGATGCATTAATCATCTATGCCAACGGCATCTTTATTATGATTTATCTGCTGTGCATGCTGGCAGGGTGCCGACTGCTAAAAGGACATTATCGTGCGCTGGCGGTGATTGGCTGTCTGTTGTGTCTGTTGCTGCTGGCAATGGTTGGCTGGAAGAGTCTGTATGCACTGGTTATGCTGGCAGGACTGTGGTTGTTACTGCCAAAAAGGAAAGTGGCTTAAAATAGACTGTAGGCCGAATAAGCATTAGCGCCATCCGGCAAAAAAGCCCGGTGGCGCTATGCTTACCGGGCCTACGGAATCAATCCCGACGGTCGTCGTCTTTATGATCAAGGCGGTTGCGGTCATCATCTTTACGCTGGAACTCACCGTCAAAGGTCTCGCCCCCACCAGTTCCTGCACTAAAGCCGCCCCCCGGCATACGAGAAAAGCGCAGGTGCGGCAGCAGCTTCATGGTCAGATGCTTCTGCACCGGAGGTAATAAAAGAAGAAGACCAAGGAAATCGGTGAAGAAGCCCGGCAGCACCAGCAGCAAACCAGCAATAATCAGCGACACGCTCTTGATCATTTCTTCAGCAGGACTTTCACCCGCCGCCATTTTTTGTTGCATCAACAAAAAGTTCTTAAACCCTTGGTTACGAACCAGAGACATACCGATAACCGAGGTAAAAATGACCAAAATCAGTGTCATCAGAACACCCATAACATGGGCAACCTGAATGAAAATAGATATCTCTATGTAAACATAGAGAAAAATGGCAAGTAATGGTATCCAGCGCAAAGGACTCTCCTGTAAATAACAGCCGTTTTCGCCACGTCTGTCCGAATGGTTATGTGACTCGCATCGGAAAGATGTGGGGGGAATTAGCAAAATTTCAAGCGGGTTCTACACTTATTTTTGGTATTAATCCTAAAGGGGTGATCTATTTCACAGAATAATAATTAAGGGGTAATTTCCGCGTTTTAAGTGATCCAGATTACGGTAGAAATCCTGAACCAGCATATGATCTCGGGTATCAGACCGATGCAGGGGATAATCGTCGGTCGAGAAACAATCGAAATCACATATATCCTGTGTGTTTAGTAAAAAATCATTGGCAGCTTGAAAAAGAAGGTTCACATGTTAAACAACATTCGTATCGAAGAAGACTTGTTGGGTACCAGGGAAGTTCCAGCGGACGCCTACTACGGTGTTCATACTCTGAGAGCGATTGAAAACTTCTACATTAGCAACAACAAAATCAGCGATATCCCTGAATTTGTTCGCGGTATGGTAATGGTGAAAAAGGCAGCGGCCTTGGCCAACAAAGAGCTGCAAACCATTCCTAAGAGTGTGGCAAATGCCATCATCGCAGCATGTGATGAAGTTCTGAATAACGGAAAATGCATGGATCAGTTCCCGGTAGATGTTTACCAGGGTGGTGCGGGTACCTCCGTCAACATGAACACCAACGAAGTGCTGGCCAATATCGGTCTGGAACTGATGGGTCACCAGAAAGGTGAATATCAGTACCTGAATCCGAACGACCACGTGAACAAATGTCAGTCTACCAACGACGCTTATCCGACCGGCTTCCGTATCGCTGTTTACGCATCCATCATCAAACTGATTGATGCCCTTAACCAACTGCGTGAAGGCTTCGAACAAAAAGCTGTTGAATTCCAGGACATCCTGAAAATGGGTCGTACCCAGCTGCAGGATGCTGTACCGATGACTCTCGGTCAGGAATTCCGTGCTTTCAGCGTTCTGTTGAAAGAAGAAGTGAAGAACATTGGCCGTACTGCTGAGCTGCTGCTGGAAGTTAACCTCGGCGCAACCGCAATCGGTACAGGTCTGAACACCCCGAAAGAGTACTCTCCGCTGGCTGTACAGAAACTGGCTGAAGTGACTGGTTTTGCCTGTGTTCCGGCTGAAGACCTGATTGAAGCGACCTCCGACTGCGGCGCATACGTTATGGTGCACAGCGCACTGAAACGTTTGGCTGTTAAGATGTCCAAAATCTGTAACGACCTGCGTTTGCTCTCCTCTGGCCCACGTGCCGGCCTGAACGAGATCAACCTGCCGGAACTGCAGGCGGGCTCTTCCATCATGCCAGCAAAAGTAAACCCGGTTATCCCGGAAGTCGTCAACCAGGTGTGCTTTAAAGTCATCGGTAACGACATCACCGTCACCATGGCGTCTGAAGCAGGTCAGCTGCAGTTGAACGTTATGGAACCGGTTATTGGCCAGGCGATGTTTGAATCTATCCACATCCTGAGCAACGCTTGCTATAACCTGCTGGAAAAATGCGTTAGCGGCATTACGGCTAACAAAGAAGTGTGTGAAGCATTCGTGTATAACTCTATCGGTATCGTGACCTATCTGAACCCGTTCATCGGTCACCACAACGGCGATATCGTCGGTAAAATCTGTGCCGAAACCGGTAAGAGCGTGCGTGAAGTTGTCCTTGAACGTGGCCTGCTGACCGAAGCTGAGCTGGACGATATCTTCTCTGCTCAGAACCTGATGCACCCTGCTTATAAAGCAAAACGTTATACTGATGAAAGCGAACAGTAATCGTGTAGGGTAGTACCAGAGAAGGCACGTCAGATGACGTGCCTTTTTTCTTGCACGAAGTTACTTAAAAACAACAATTTAATATCAACTTGTTAAACAACAAGGAAGGCTAATATGATAGTTTTAGAACTTATCATCGTTTTGCTGGCAATCTTTTTAGGTGCCAGACTTGGGGGTATCGGTATTGGATTTGCAGGTGGGCTGGGCGTTCTGGTTCTCGCCGCTATTGGCGTAAAACCGGGTAACATTCCGTTCGATGTTATTTCCATTATCATGGCGGTCATCGCTGCCATTTCTGCTATGCAGATTGCAGGTGGTCTGGACTATCTGGTTCACCAAACTGAAAAACTGCTGCGTAAGAACCCAAAATACATCACGATCCTTGCACCGATCGTGACCTATTTCCTGACTATCTTTGCAGGTACAGGCAACATCTCTCTGGCAACGCTGCCGGTTATCGCTGAAGTGGCGAAGGAACAAGGCATCAAACCTTGCCGTCCTCTGTCTACTGCTGTGGTTTCTGCACAGATTGCGATTACTGCGTCGCCAATCTCCGCAGCTGTGGTGTACATGTCTTCCGTCATGGAAGGTCATGGCATCAGCTACATCCACCTGCTGTCCGTGGTCATTCCGTCTACGCTGCTGGCGGTACTGGTGATGTCCTTCCTGGTCACTATGCTGTTCAACTCCAAGCTGTCTGACGATCCGGTTTACCGTAAACGTCTGGAAGAAGGCCTGGTCGAACTGCGCGGTGAAAGACAAGTTGAAATCAAAGCGGGCGCAAAAACCTCCGTATGGTTGTTCCTGCTGGGCGTAGTTTGCGTGGTGGCTTACGCTATTATCAACAGCCCAAGCCTCGGTCTGGTCGCTAAACCGCTGATGAACACCACCAACGCCATCCTGATCATCATGCTGAGCATCGCGACGCTGACCACGATCATCTGCCGCGTTGAAACGGACTCTATCCTGAACTCCAGCACCTTCAAAGCCGGTATGAGTGCCTGTATTTGTATCCTGGGCGTTGCATGGCTGGGTGATACTTTCGTCTCTCATAACATTGACTGGATCAAAGAGACTGCAGGTAGCGTCATTCAGGGTCATCCGTGGCTGCTGGCTGTCATCTTCTTCTTTGCTTCTGCACTGCTGTATTCTCAGGCAGCAACGGCAAAAGCTCTGATGCCGATGGCTCTGGCACTGAACGTTTCTCCGTTGACCGCTGTCGCATCCTTCGCGGCTGTTTCTGGCCTGTTCATTCTGCCAACTTACCCAACGCTGGTTGCGGCGGTTCAGATGGATGACACCGGGACAACCCGCATCGGTAAATTCGTCTTTAACCATCCGTTCTTCATCCCGGGTACGCTGGGTGTGGTACTGGCTGTCTGCTTCGGCTTCCTGCTGGGCAGCTTCATGCTGTAAGTTTTACCTGCAGGGTGCCTGTGCGCCCTGCAGTTCCTCTCTCCCGTCTCGCTTTGACTAACATCCTTCTTCCGTCCGTTGTATAGTGACTCCTCTCTTGCTGGTTACTCTGTGCTTTCGAGGTGTTTATGCTTGATGTAAAGAATCAGGATATCTCCATCCCCGATACCGTTGTCGTGCTCTGTACCGCCCCGGATGAAGCAACCGCTCAGGATCTGGCCGCTAAAGTGCTGGCGGAAAAACTGGCCGCCTGCGTCACACTGCTGCCCGGCGCTACCTCCCTCTATTATTGGGAAGGCAAGCTGGAGCAGGAATATGAAGTCCAGATGATCTTAAAAACCGCAGTTTCACATCAGCAAGCACTTCTCGATTGCCTGAAGTCACATCACCCGTACCAAACACCTGAACTTCTGGTTTTACCCGTTACTCACGGAGATTTTGATTACCGCTCATGGCTCAACGCATCCTTACGCTGATCCTGCTGCTCTGCAGCACATCAACTTTTGCTGGCTTATTTGACGCACCAGGTCGCTCGCAGTTTGTCCCGGCCGACCAGGCATTTGTGTTCGATTTTCAGCAAAACCAACACGATCTAAACCTCTCCTGGCAGGTCAAAGACGGCTATTATCTTTATCGTAAACAGATAAGCATAACCCCATCTCAGGCCGAGACTGCCGAGGTAAAATTGCCGCCCGGGGTCTGGCATGAAGATGAGTTTTACGGCAAAAGTGAAATTTATCGTCAGCAATTGACTATCCCTGTCACCGTCAAGCAGGCTGCTGCGGGTGCGACGCTAACGGTTACCTACCAGGGCTGTGCCGACGCCGGGTTCTGTTATCCGCCAGAGACAAAAACCGTGCCGTTACGTGAAGTGGCGGCCAGTGCAGAAACACCACCAACGACCTCTTCAGCAACGGTATCGCCAGAAGAACAACCACAACCCACGACCCAACTGCCGTTCTCCGCATTGTGGGCACTGCTGATCGGGATTGGCATTGCCTTTACACCTTGCATCCTGCCGATGTACCCGCTGATTTCCGGTATCGTGCTGGGTGGAAAACAGCGTTTATCAACCGGACGCGCACTGCTGCTAACCTTTATCTATGTCCAGGGAATGGCGCTCACCTACACTGCGCTGGGTCTGGTTGTTGCCGCTGCGGGGTTACAGTTCCAGGCGGCACTACAGCATCCTTATGTCCTGGTTGGCCTTGCTATCGCCTTTACGCTGCTGGCTTTATCGATGTTTGGCCTGTTCACGCTACAGCTGCCTTCATCACTGCAAACACGCCTCACGTTAATGAGTAACCGTCAGCAAGGCGGCTCTCCCGGCAGCGTATTTACAATGGGGGCGATTGCCGGTCTGATCTGTTCGCCTTGCACCACCGCCCCACTGAGCGCAATTCTGCTGTATATCGCTCAGAGCGGAAACATGTGGCTAGGCGGCGGCACGCTGTATCTGTACGCGCTGGGAATGGGACTGCCCCTGATGCTCATTACCGTCTTTGGTAACCGTCTACTGCCGAAAAGCGGCCCGTGGATGGAGCATGTCAAAACCGCCTTTGGTTTTGTCATCCTGGCGCTTCCCGTATTTTTACTGGAACGTATTATCGGTGACGAGTGGGGGATCCGCTTGTGGTCGTTACTCGGCGTCGCGTTCTTTAGCTGGGCCTTCATTACCAGTCTGCAAGCCAAACGCCCATGGATGCGCCTTGTGCAAATAGCCCTGCTCGCCGCCGCTCTGGTGAGCGTACGTCCCTTGCAGGACTGGGCATACGGTACGCCGCATGCACAAACGCAGGCACATCTGAACTTCAAACCCATCGCGACGGTCGATGCCTTAAATCAGGCGCTGGCAGAGGCAAAAGGTAAGCCGGTGATGCTGGATCTGTATGCCGACTGGTGCGTAGCCTGCAAAGAATTTGAGAAATACACCTTCAGCGATCCGCTGGTTCAGCAGGCATTAAGCAATACGGTATTACTGCAGGCGGACGTCACGGCAAATAATGCCCAGGATGTCGCACTGCTGAAGCATCTGCAGGTTTTAGGGCTGCCCACCATTTTGTTTTTTGATGCTCAGGGTAAAGAGCAGCCAAACGCGCGGGTAACAGGTTTTATGGATGCCGCAACATTTAGCGCACATTTGCACGATCGCCAACCGTGAGCGACACTTGCAAAAGGAAAACGGAGGAGAATACCGTGCAACGTGAAGATGTCCTGGGAGAAGCCCTGAAATTACTTGAGGTGCAAGGGATAGCCAATACCACGCTGGAAATGGTGGCCGACCATATTGATTATCCGCTTGATGAGCTGCAGCGCTTCTGGCCCGATAAAGAGGCCATCTTGTACGATGCCCTGCGTTACCTTAGCCAGCGGGTAGATATCTGGCGGCGTCAGCTTCTGCTTGATGACACCCTGAGCGCTGAGCAGAAGTTACTGGCTCGCTATAACGCCCTGGCCGAATGTGTGAGCAACAATCGTTACCCCGGCTGCCTGTTCATCGCCGCCTGTACCTTCTATCCTGACCCCGGCCACCCTATCCATCAACTTGCGGATCAACAAAAAAAGGCAGCCCATGATTTTACCCATGAACTGCTGACGACGCTGGAAGTTGACGACCCGGCGATGGTCGCCAAACAGATGGAACTGGTGCTTGAAGGTTGCCTGAGCCGCATGCTGGTCAATCGTAGCCAGGCCGACGTGGAAACGGCACACCGCCTGGCGGAAGACATCCTGCGCTTCGCTCAATGCCGACAGGGTGGTGCGCTGACCTAAGCAAACATACCCGCCCATGCGGAGATAAGCAGACACAGCGCCATCAACCGTTGAAAACGCACCATCGCCGTGGTGGTGCGAAACACCCTGTTTACCGCCTTACCCAGCCACGCCCAGCACAACAAGCACGCCACAGATATCAGTAAGAACCACAGCGCCATTAGCGCGACATCCCGCAGCATATGCTCACCCGTCGGGGCAAACAGACTCACCACCGCCAGCGCCATCATCCACGTTTTGGGATTGATAATCTGCAACAGTGCCGCTGCTTTGGCAGTAAAGCGATGGCACGTTTGCCCAGCAATATTCGTTGCCGGAGCACAAAACAGCTGCCAGCTCATCCATGTCAGCCACAGTACACCCGCCCAACTCATCACCTGGCGCACCAGCGGGTACTGGCGCAGCAGTTCACCTGCACCGGCTCCAGATATCAGCACAATGGCGCTGGCGGCCACACAGCCGCTGACAAGCGCAGGCAGTGTGGCTCTCACGCCATAATGCTGGCTGCTGGTCAGCACAAGAATATTGGTGGGGCCTGGCGTTATCGAAGCAACAAAAGCAAACAGCAAGTACGGCATAATATTCACAGGTGACTCCTTATTATTGGAGTCCTGACTGTGCCGTTATTTATTGGAAACGTCTGGAAGGTTTGTGCACAACTTACGGTAATGTGCAGGCGTAATCCTGTACGCCCGCTGGAACCAGCGCCCAAGATGACTTTGATCGGCAAAGCCCAGCGTTGTCGCCACAGCGACGGGCTGTTCCCCTCGCGCCAGTAGCTGACGTGCTTTTGCCAGCCGCAACTGGATAAGCCAGGCATGCGGTGCCATATGGAATTCTCGTTTGAAACTGCGGGTCAGGGTAAAGCGGTCTGTTCCTGTCTCCCGTGCCAGATCGGAAAGGCCGATATTGTCGCCCATATGCGCATGCATATAGTCCCGCGCTCGATGCGCCATTGCACAACCCTGTATTTGTGATGGCGGACGCTTACGCCACCGACAATGTGCCGTGAGCTGAGTCAGCAAATTATCCATATTGCTTTGCTGCACGATACGCATTTCATCGGTATGCAGTGAACCAAATGTCTCACCAATCGCCCGAACCAGATGCGGCTCACGGGTCAGCGTTTGGTTAAAGTGCAGTGAATAGCTACCCGGAGTAGCCTCGTACAGCCCATGTAAGGTGTGAGTCAGCCACTGTTCATCAAGGTAAAAGGTCAGATAGGTAAAACCGCCCGCAACCGGGGCATCACCATCATGGATTTCACCCGGTTCTAGCAGAAACGCATCACCCGGCTGGCTGTGATGACGTTCCCGGCGACAGTGAAACTGCTGGGTACCGGAAAGGGTGATCCCCACCAGATAGCTGTCATGCCAGTGCGGGTCAAAGGCATGGCCTTCAAAGTGTGCCTTAATAGTCTCAATACCGGTATCGGCATGCTGTCGTAGTTCAAGCCAGTCGTTTGCCATACTGCCCTCCTCTCGCTGCCAGCATTGCCTGGTTAAATCACACCTGTCTGGAAGATTTGTGCAAACGTCAGGCATAAACGTACAGACTGCCGTAATATTAAGCGGTTGAACAGCTTTTCACGATATTTGATTGACTGCCAGGCGTGAATGCGGTTTAATGCGCCCCGTTGCCCGGATAGCTCAGTCGGTAGAGCAGGGGATTGAAAATCCCCGTGTCCTTGGTTCGATTCCGAGTCCGGGCACCACCTTTCCTTTTTTATGCTTCCCTATGAATTCCTATGTGTATGTAATTCAATAAGTTAGCGTAAAAATCTTTCCAGATACGTTTTGATTTATCCCTACGTATCCGGGAAATTTGGGGTCAGATTACGGGTCGTTCAGTTCGATGAACGATGGAGACCCGTATTATGGCCCTGAATGACAGTAAAATCCGCGCAGCTAAGCCCCTCGCTAAATCTTACAAACTCACCGACGCGCAAGGTCTGTACCTGACTGTATCCCGTAGCGGCGCTAAGTTATGGTATTTTCGCTATTGCTTCGGCGGCAAAGAAAACCGTCTGGCTTTTGGCGCTTATCCGCTGGTCACGCTGGCGGAAGCCCGCGAGAAGCGCGATGCCGCGCGTAAGCTGCTGGCGTCCGGTATCTGCCCTTCGCAGATCCGCAAGATAGATAACGCCGCCGTTGACGAATCCCGCACGTTTAAATTTATCGCCACTGAATGGCACACCAGTTGCCTTAAACTCTGGTCGGAAGGCCACGCCGATAAAATCCTCACCTGCCTGAAGCGCTATGTCTTTCCCAATATCGGCACAATGGACATTACGAAGGTTGAAACCCGCCATCTGGCGCAGCTTGTTAAATCCATCGACGACAAGGGCGTGCATGACGTTGCCGGGCGGGTGCGCCAGCATCTGACCAAAATTATGCGTCACGCCGTACAGCAGGGAACGATTAAATATAATCCGGCTTACGATCTGGATGGCGTCGTGACCCCGGTTGTGACCCAACATCACCCCGCCCTGCCCCTGAAACGCCTGCCGGACCTGCTGGACAAGATTAATGGTTACAAGGGGCGGGAACTGACCCGTCTGGCGCTGGCGCTGAATCTGCACGTTTTCCTGCGCTCCAGTGAGTTACGCCTTGCCCGCTGGGATGAGTTCAACCTGAAAGCCCGTATCTGGACAGTACCGGCGCTACGCGAAGCGGTTAAAGGCGTGCGGTTCTCAGAGCGTGGCGCAAAGATGAAGGATGAGCATCTGGTGCCGTTATCTGTGCAGGCTGTCGCCCTGCTGGAGCAGCTTAAGGAAATTACCGGGGAGTCTGTTTTCGTCTTTGCCGGTGCGCACTCGCTGAATAAACCGATGAGTGAAAACACCATCAACAAGGCGCTGCGGGTGATTGGCTACGATACAAAAACCGAAGTCTGCGGTCACGGATTCAGAACGATGGCCTGTAGCGCGCTGAATGAGTCCGCGCTGTGGTCGAAGGACGCCATTGAGCGCCAGATGAGCCACAAGGAGCGCAACGGCGTGCGGGCGGCCTATGTGCATAAGGCGGAGCATCTGGAAGCGCGAATGGAGATGATGCAGTGGTGGTCGGATTATCTGGATGTGAGCCGCGAGGGGTATGTTGCGCCCTATATTTATGCACGGCAGCGTAAAGCCGCCTGATCCTGACAGGGCATAATTTGTCAGTAATGAAAAAGCAGATCCTGATTGATTCGGATCTGCTTTCTTGTATCAAAAGGTTTTACCTTTATTTTTTCTGCTATTAATCGGAAAGCGTACAAAATTATTTGGGGGCAAATAATTTTGTACGAAAACCTATCAATACAGACCAGATTAATAGAGAACTTCTGAGATTACTCACCAGATTTTTCATCTGCACCAGATATCCGTTGAATAAGCACTGAACTGCGCCAGTTTTGCCCTTTAAGCCTTTTCGCCCTTTCCGGTCTGGCGCTGTTACCCTTAATAACCCTTTACCTTTATGGTTTTTTTCCTTTTCTGGCGCAGCCATTCTTATTTTCGTTACGCAGTAACGGTGTCGCATCAGATATGTTATCGTTACTGCCTAACGCTATCAGCCGGAGATAAGCAGAATGGCCATGAGCAGTGCAGAACGTCAGGCGCGATACCGCCGCAGAACGCGGGAGCGTCAGGAAAACTATACGGCGCGACTGAATACTGAGATCCTGTACGGAGCAAAGATGGCCCTCAAACGGCTGTCGCTGCATCATGGGCTTTCTCAGCGTGAAATGCTGGAGCAGCTTATCACTCAGGCTGACGGGATCCTGTGCCAGTCCATGAATGATAAAGAGTGTGACAGCTATCTGGATTTGACGCTGGAGCCGTTACGCAGTAACAAACGGAAAGGCGTTACGCTGTAACGATAATTCCTGCCTCAGCTATAACAGGTTATGGCTATTGATTACATAATCATCAATAGAAAATCGTACAATAAATTTTGCCCTCAAAATTTTTTATACGAAAACCGTTGGATACCGCCTTTATGAAAGGAAATGGCTACTAATAGCCTCGTTTTTCACAAAAATAACCAAAAAAATTTCGACGTCGAAATTTTTTGTACGAAAACCGATTAATAATGATTTTTACGAAGATAATACCTTTTAAATAGTATTCACCTATTGAAAGTGCGGTGATTAAAAGGACATAACCTCATCATATTTGACCTCAAATATGATGAGGCAGACAACAATTGATCATGAGAGTAACAAAAGGGAATGGCTATCAGTCAGTATCCCCCCACCTGCCGTAAACCTGCGCCACATACCGCCCGCGCCCGTCACCGTGCCCCAGATCCATTGCCGTCATCGCCAGCGCCTCTTTCTCACTGAACCCCTGCGCCAGATAATGACAGATCGCATCCTGCGCCCAGGCATAGCGTAACGAGTGCGGGGAAAATACGCCCGTTAAACCAATGCGTGACGCCTGGCTGTGCCAGTATTTCATCGCGCTTCTGAGATCCGGTTTATCGATCAGTCTGCCGTGACGGCTTTCTGCAACAGATAATGCATTCTCAAGTGCCTTTCTGACTGCACCAGTGACCAGAATAACGGTTTCACGCGGGCGTCCGCCTTTGGTGCCGAACACCACTGTCAGCCGGGACTCTCCGCGCTCCAGCGCCTGCCGCCATGTCTTTAGCGACTGTGCGCTCTGTACCGCTTCCTGCGAGCGCAGCCCCATCAGACGGGAGAGTTCCAGCGCCGCCGCCAGACCCGGATCTTTTACGCGGGCCATCTCCAGTACATCACGATAATGCTCCGGCGTAATAGCCAGCTTCGTACCGTTACGGGATGCGCCAGACAATCCCAGCGAACGGTTGTTCAGCCGCTCACTCTGCGCCAGCCTGTCGCGCCCGGCCTGTTTCAGCAGGCTGCGGATCGCCGCCATCTCGTTTTGCAGGGAACGTTTTGAGATACCCTGCGCCAGTCGCTCCCGAATATAGCCTTCAATATGCCGAGCTTTCAGGTGCTCCACCCGGCGGATCTGCACATTCTGCGCCATAACCAGACGCTCACAAAAACGCTGCGCCAGCGCGATACGATCGTGAACGGTCTTGTGGCTACCGCCCGCCTGTTTCGCCAGCTTCATCATTTCCTGCGCCAGAATCCCCATATTTTCCCCTTTTCATGATTGCCTCAACTCCATAACCCAAAACTGATACAGCTTTCCCCGGCGCGCAGGCCGACAGCCCCTGAGTTTTGTCGGGGCTGCAAACGATACCTGAGCGCCGGGGCGGCAGCGGTTGAGGTGTTGTGGGGTATCGGTTGTGCTCTCTGAGCAGCCGCCTGCCTTAGCAGGTCATCCCCCGGATCGTCCTGATCCGCCTCCGGTATCGGTTCATGTTCTCCTTACTGGTTAATTGGCCTGAAAAGGCAGTGTCAGAATCCAGCAATGAGCCGGAGCAGTTGATTTCTCTGGTGCAGAGCTAAAGGGCTGCGTGCGTCACTTTCCCGCTCTGCGCGGTTAAAGTGACGCACTGGCACTGGTGCAGCGTCTGAAAATTTATCGTCTGGTGCAGTTTTACGGCCACGCGGCAGCAAAGCCTGTCGGCAATGCAGGCCGCAACCCGTAAAGGTAAAAGGCGCTGAGGGTATCAGCAGATACAGGTTAGCCGGGAGAATTCCGGCGCGGTGCAGATTCAGACCAGCAGGCTGGCGCAGTAAAAGGACGTATCGTGTTAAAACTCAGGCCTCCGTCGCGATGTTCTGCGACCCGATGTTTGCAGAGGTCAGCACCGGTAAAGGGATCAACCGTCCTGATAACAGGCGCTTCTTTCAGGTTGCGAAGCGTTGGGCGCTGTCAACGACAGCATGGGGCAGGAGGGAGACTACGCATGTACCGATGGTGCAGAAAGGAAAAACTGTTTTTGCGTCAAAAAGGATTTTTGCGAGCCTGCACTGTCGCGCTTCGCTTGCCTTCTCCCGATCTTCTGACAGCAAAGCCATCAGAAGATCGGGAGAGATGATTTAGCAATTTTCGAGTTTACGGTAGCGGGAAGGCCAGATTTGCTCTGGTGCAATATCCAACGCTTCGGCTATCAGCCTTTCGCCTTTGGGCCAGTGCCTTATCAGCGCGTTTGCCAACGTGGAGGATGCCAGCCCTGAGTTGCGGGAAACGGCAGAAAGCGACGTTCCGCGCTTTTTCAGTGCTGCGATAATGTCGGCAGAATGCCAGTCTGGTTGTATCATGCCGCCTCCCCGTCGATAAACTTCACGCCGTCGGCGGTACGCAGCCAGCGCGGGGCCGTGATTTCATCAGAAAAATAGTGGATCAGGTCATACAGCAGGCAACCAAGGTAATTCCGGGTTTCCGGTAATAGTCCCTGCCCCGTCAGCACTTGCGTCAGGGCAAGGCAGTAGTGGCAAAGTTCGGTACATTCGGGATCGAAGCGCGGTGAGCAGGTGGGGAGCGTATCAACGGTCAGGCTGTCCATCATATGATCCGGGATCGGATCGAGCAGCGAGGGCTGGAGCAGTCGCAGACAGGCGTTAAGCCTGCCGCAAAGCGCCATTTTTAGCGTGGGATCGCCGTGTTCGATCAGGATTTCGGCGAACTGTTTACAGTGCTCTGCCAGTACGGTGAAATCCGTGGCGGCGTTGAAGGGAACGGAAAGTAACGGGTGCATCTGGGTGAGGGTAGTAGCCATAGGGCATCCTCCGATGAGCAGTATTTATCACCACCACCGGAGAGGTCAATCTCGCGGGTGGTGGAACCGGACGGGGTTGACCTTACCGGCCTCATCGACACCGGCGCGCTTTGCAGCGCCCCCGTCCGGCCCACCATTGAGATGTAGCAGAACGCACGACACAAAAAAAGCGCAGACGCGCCTTTGTGTCGTCGATGAAGTTAATCAGGAGGTCAAGCCCGGCACCTGAATTTGCAAGTACGGGTAAAAGATACCGCGATTAGCGGTTGACAGCAAGCGGGGTTATGGAAGGCAGGTCGCAGAAAATAAAGAACCCGCTGGAAAGGCGTAGCTCACTGATATATTAGCCAGTTCGTTAAACTTGGTACCGGGCCTCTCCCACCGCACGCAGAACATATTCATGTTTACAGTAGAAATTACATAGATTGATTCAATAAAGCTGGTCAGAATGATTTTTCTGGTATAAAACATAAAGTTAAGACTCAGATATAACCCAGTTCATAACCGGGGGATGATAATGAAGGACAATATTGTTCAAAATATCGCTCATAAGCTTTTTTTGGCAAGATCCGATGTACTGGAGCATGAGCTCACCGAACAGGAACTTTCTTTTTTAATCAAAGAGGAATCAAAAGGCTATTGTCTAAAGGACAATAAATTAATCTTTTCATCTTATGAAGACAGAGATCATTACGTTGTTCGTCATTATTTTTCAGAAACAGACAGTGATTGCGCCAACGCGGAGAAAACCATAATACAAACTGCTTTTAGCATATGGGAAAAGTCTTTGCGCGGCGATCGTTCAACCGCTGGATTATTTCTCAACTTATATGAAGATAAGATCAACGTATGGCAGGCGCTGCTCGCATCTGAACGTAACCAATATGAGGTTACATCTCTGGCCGATCAATTCATAAAGCATTCCAAAAATATAGATATAAATACTCTTTTTAATTTCTTCTCCGTCATTTACAATAAACACAACCAATATGTTGGTATATTTACATTATTAGGGGAACGACTAACCAGTAACCCTAAAAAATGTCATGAGATAATTAATAAATTTCATTCAGATATAAAACAAGGAACTCTTCACCTTTATAATATTGCCTTATTTTCACTAAAAAAAGAAGACTATGCATCGGCTATTGATATTTTGCTCGATGATATAGAAAAAAATGACGTCATCCTGTCTCCTCAAGCATTGTGGATACTTGGCAGATTTGTAGAAACAAACAATATAGAATATCGTAACGATGAAATAAAATTAATTATCAAAGACAAGATTGCATCTCCGGTTACAGATATTTCCAATGCTGCTATACAAGCAACCGTAAACACAATAGATAAAATACCTGAATTTTGTCACATTATCCATAAGTTACTTAAGGATAATAATATAAAGGCAACAGCACTGCTTTGCCAGAGAATAGCAACAACTAAAAATTTACAATCTCATACTGATTTTCCTGACTGGATAAATACTATCTGTATTAACTCAGGAGATGATATTGAACTCAGAGGACTAATTTTCCATATTTTATCATCACTCACTGAAGATGAAACAAAACATCAGCTATTGATTAGTTGTCTATTTGTAATGATCAAGAATGGTTCTATAGTAAGAAAATCTCAGGAAATAGATAATTTTTTATATAATGCCACAAAATTCAGTGAGTTAACGAATAAAATTTTCACATTGACACTCATTGATGACATTCCAAAAATTGCTGAGTTTTCACAATTACTATCCACATATTTAATGATTAATGGTAGCAATCATTTATTAAGCTATAGCCTTCCCATTATTAATAACTTCACAGAAAGAGATTTTATTTTTCTGGTACGAAGAACTCTTGGTTTTATCTCTAATGAAAAATATTTAATGTCATCAATATTATCATTACTGGATGTTGATAACGCAAATAAAAGAACCGGTAATCTTGTGTTATCCGTCATATCAAATGAAATATCCATGGACTATCCAAACTATGTTATTGATATAATAAGAGAATGCAAAAATAAAATCAGGAATAAGAAAAATCATATATTGAAAATATATGATGGTATACTTGCCCATACAGAAGGCTATCTGAATTCTCTAAAAAAACTTCCACGAATAAAAGAATTCGAACCGCCTTCAGCATGTGTACTGTCCTTTCAAAAAGAACGGGATAAAGTTATGGCCAAAAATCAAGAGACTATCAATGAAGATTCGTTTGTATTTAAGATAGCTACCCGCATTCCACTAAAAGCAGGTATAGCTTCTTTTTATTACAATGGTGACTTTGGTACTGGCTATAGTGAACCGTCGTACCTTCATCCATTTTCGAGTAGCTATTCTCTCCCGCGAAGACATGTTATGGACAATGTTGGCTATGAAATACGTACGGTAATGTTCAAGACAGCAAAAATGGATACAATATGAAGGTATTAATTTCTCAATATATTCGAACATTGAAAGAGAGAAATGAACTCGACAGACTATTGCCTAATTTATTATTATCAATGGATATCGTCCCTCTATTTACTACACAAACTGGCACAAGACAATATGGTGTCGATATTGCTGCAATAGGTAAAGATCCTGACGATGGAGAAAAAAAATTATTTATATTTGTAATTAAACAAAAAGATCTAGGTAGATCTGAATGGGATTCTGGCCCCCAATCCATAAGACAGAGTTTAAATGAAGTTTTTGATGTTTACCTTCAAAATCATTTACAACCAAAACACAAAAAGTTGCCAAAGAAAATCATATTATCCACCAGCGGTGATATGAAAGAAGAAATAAATCAAAACTGGGCCGGATATCTTGATAATCATAAATCCCATGAGTTTGATTTCTGGGGAGCTGATAAGCTTTCCACTTTTATTGAAAAATACATGTTAAATGAACATATATTTAATGACATTGACAGAACCGATTTAAGAAAATCGCTATCATTGATTAGTGAAAATGATTATTCACGGATTGATTTTCATCGATTACTACTACGAATACTGATGCTTGACAATGAAGGGAGAAAAGTTAAAGAAAGCAGAACTGGAGAAGTCAATACGTACCTGCTATCTCGCGGCTAATATATTAGCTTACTGGGCGATACAGGATGGCAACACCAAGCAAGCTTTATTTGTATCCGAACGATGCCTGCTATGGGTATGGCACCGTATCAATCTTGAAAAAGATCCAAAAAAATACTTCCCTGCGTTTGAAGTTATATGGCAAGGTTATATTAACATTTCTGCTGAGTATTTTTCCAAACTTCAGCCGTATTTTCATGAAAAATATCTTCTTTCTTTATATTCAACTGAAAGTTCACTGGTCAATATAACTGTATTTGAACATATTGGTATACTTGCAACTCTCGGATTAAATAACTTTCTCCTCGCACTTAGAAAAGATAATAATGAAGGAGCACTTCACATTCATAATGCAGATATCATTGCCGATAGCTTGTGTGCATTAATCATAAACAATCCCGCATCTGGTTCGCCACGCCTTGATGAGAATACCATTGAAATTACTCTTGGATTAATATTTCTTTCTCTGATGGGGAGAAATGACGCTATCGAAGAATGGCTTAGAGAACTAATTTCGAGACTGGACTACGTACTCAGGATCGGACGAGAACATCCGATATCAACAGACTCTATTGACGATCTTATTAGTATGGAATGCAATAGCGACGACACATATTTAAAAGAAAGAACAACAGACATGTCCTGGATTATCCCCACTTTAATGGGATGGTGTGTGATACTGGAAAAAGAAGAAGGATATTGCGCATTATTAACGGGTATAAAAGGATCATATACAAAAATATGCTCTCAGCTATGGCATCCAACGAGTGATCTTTATAAACACCTTTACTTTCATCCGGCACAATCCTTCACTGGTGAGACCGAGGCACCAATAGAATTTCCGGATAATATGAATGATTACAAGAATAGAATGGATGAGCTACGAGAAAACGAGCGATATAATATTTTCAAAGAATCAAGTGCGGTACAGGCAGGTTTAACTATACTTGATTTTATTGCCTGTCGACATTTTAGAACACCTGTACCCGCCGTTCTTTGGTATGGAATGCAAAAAAAACAGAGTGATAATTGACGTTTTTTTAGTTTTATATCACACATTCACCAATGGGCGGTATCTTAAAGCCCATTGGTACCTTTTGAAGTATTTTTTGATTCATCATGCTGCCTACTCCAACTGGAAGTGCCCCTTACTCAATACTAAAGAGTTTTAAGGTAGAAATATATTTGCTAAACGCTCTACGCCAAATCCCCCAGCGTTACCATCAGCATCATCGGATCCATCGGCGATGGTTCAAACCCCAACCGCAGGTAAAACTCTCGCGCTTCATCCGACAGAGCATTGACCTGCATCCCGTATCAGCGCCCGTCCGACGCCCCGGCACCATCACCGGGATCGGATTCGAGCATATTGCGCCGAAAGCGGCCCGGTGCAGTATTCATCATCACCGCGCTGGACACCAGCGAATAGTAAGCCACTACCCGCGAATCGCTGGCACAGCAAACAAATGTACGGGATGCTCCAGTAATCTGATTTTTCATCACCCGCTGTTTCAGCCAGTTATCCATTGAATCCACACCACAACAGAACCCGGATGTTTCACGACAGAACCACCATCAACATTAGCAACATAGGCCATTAACTAAGTGGACGTTAAAACCATAAAAACAGGGCTTTGACGTCTACTTAAAATCGCATTATAGTTATGTGGACACTAAAACCCTATAAAAATAGTATTCACGTCCACTTATGAACCGCTCAACCGCACTTCAAAAATTGACCGAATGGGACAAACAAGGGCGTTATGTCTTTACCCTTGCCGATCTCAGCAAGATTTTTGCACAAGACAACCCCAAAACCCTTCAGGCAGGATTAAATCGTCTGGTGAAAGAAGGCATCCTTGCCCGACCTGTGCGGGGTGTCTACCTGTTTAACCTCGCCCATAGCCACGACAGTTACGCGATTGAGCATATCGCCAGAGCGCTACGCCGTGGTGAGTACAACTACGTCAGCCTTGAATCGGCATTGAGCGAATACGGCATCATTTCACAAATCCCCCTCGACAGACTCACCGTCATGACAACCGGCAGGAAAGGGACTTACCCTACGCCGTTTGGCACCATTGAGTTCACACATACCAAACGCCAGCAGCAGGATATTCTGGCAGGTATGGTTCCAACCAACCGTCCGTTAAAAATAGCCACACCAGAATGCGCCCTGCGAGATTTAAAACGTGTGGGGCGTAATGTCCATCTGGTTAATGAGAAGGCACTATTGAATGACGAATAAAGCCAATTTTACTCAACTCACTGAGCTTGCCATGCAGGTTTCCGGGCGTTCCCATATGCGTCCGGTGATTGAGAAAGAGTTACTCCATTACGATATCCTTTTTTGCCTTGACGCGAATGGACTGCTGGATCAACTGACCTTTCAGGGAGGAACGTCGCTGCGTCTGTGCTACGGTGCGCCACGCTTTAGCGAAGATTTAGATTTCTCCGGTGGTGTCAATTTCAACAGTAAACAGCTACAGGCCATGAAAACCTGTCTGGAGAACTATATTGGCGATCGCTATGGTTTTGAGATCTCCGTTAAAGAACCGGCAGATTTAAAGGACGAGCCTGAATACGCAGGCCTGAACGTGGATAAATGGCAGGTTTCTATTATTACTGCGCCAGAACGTCGAGATCTCCCCAGACAACGGATCAAAATCGAAGTGGCGAATATTCCTTCTTATTCGCGAGAGCCTAAAGCCTTACAGGCAAACTATAACTTCCTGCCCGAAGGCTATTTCGACACGCTGGTATTAGCCGAAACGCTGGATGAAATCATGGCTGATAAGTTAGTTTCACTGGTTAATACACAGCGTTATGTACGCCACCGCGATATCTGGGATCTACGCTGGCTGAAGCAGCAGGGAGCGAGGGTACGTATTGACTGGATACGCAATAAAGTGGCCGATTATTTCATTGGCGATTACCCGCAAAAGCTGGCTGCCATGCTGGAGCGCCTGCCAGAAATTATTAAAGGCGATGCCTTCCGTAACGAAATGGCGCGTTTTATCCCGCAGGACGTACAGGAGCGTACACTGCATAAAGAGAAGTTTTTCGTGTTTTTAACGGCAGAAATCACAGGATTATTGCAGCAGGTACAACGGGATTTTCAGGGTAATTCTGCGCCAGAGTTTTGAAAATTATGGCGGGCTAAGACATTCAAGGGAATCGAACCAGAGTATCGAACCAAACGGTTTTTTATACGTTTAAAGTCACTGTTTTGATTTACAAGTAAAAATACGGGTCAAACTCCGGGTCTTGACAATTTACCAAAAACAGATTTATGATAATTTTCAATTTACTAGATAGCTGAATGTTTCCGAGTCCGGCACCACTATTTAAAGAAACCAGCCTACGGGCTGGTTTTTTGCTTTCTGGCGTTCCGGGAGATTTCTGGTCGTGCTGATCGTAAGTGCCACTGCCCTGCCTCTTCCATCCAGCCTGAGCATTTCCCTTTAGCGACTCCCTACCCTTCCGGTCACGGTGCTGTTGTCTGTTAGGCTTCAAATTGCCAACAAACACTATACCCACCATGTACAGCCTTCGACTGGTCCCATCACCACAAGTGACATCCGGTCTTTGTCCGGTCTGAAGAAACAGTACATCAATCCTTTTTGACATGCCCATAACACCAAGCAATGCTGACTTACTCGCTAATTACCAAGGAAATCAGCGATACCGAATGACCAGATTCAATGGTTCACTACTTATCAAGCCTGCTAGCTAGGCTCTTTACCTGCATTATTCTCTTTGAAATCTCTAGCCAATTTACCCGTTTCACGGTCGTAGATGGTTTTAACCACAGCTCTTTTACTGACCTTTACCTTCTTTTCCTTGGCATGACGCTCGGCGGCTTTGTCTAACTCAATTTGCTTGTTTAAGTTAGCAATTGACTCTGAGTCATCTTGGGATACATACCCATACTCTTCGTTAAGAATATCTACTAATTGGTCTTGTGGTATCCCTGTCTCTTGTTCGATTTCTGAGATAGTTTTAGCCAAGCTTCGCTGCAAGTTACGCTGTACAATGTTAACCATATTGCTTACCTCTTTGTCAGATAGTTTTGTTGTTTCTAGCAACTAGCAAGACCTGGCTCGTTACTCTGGTATCGATACTAGAACAAACCTGCGAGCCAAAAAGCAGAAAAAATTAATAAGCGAGAAATTCATGGACTCAACGAACAAAGAAAAGCAGTGTGTTACGAACAAAGATGAGTTACGTCGCAGACATTGCGGTAACTATAGACCGGTGAGCAACGGGGAAATCTATCTCCTACCATATGAAGTCTTATTGCATTCGAAACCTCAGTCATTTTTCGCGTCCCTATCAGATTATGATCATCTGAAAACCGCGGATAAAGCGGGAAAACTGAGTCTCAAAGGGCTTAGAAAAGAACTATGGCCGCTGAATGATGAGAAAACTCACCATGACTTTTGGAAGAACTTCAGTGATTCTGCACTCAAAACGCACTTAAATACCATTTTGGGTACAACTAAGGTTATCAGTCGGGATAAAGATTGGCGTAAAACCTATTTAAAGCAAGGCAAAGAAGCAGATGCCGATAAGCCACATCACGAAGATATGCTCAAATGCCTTTACCTCCTAGCTCACCTACATAAAGCAAGCCCTACCTTCATTCGACAATTGGCATTGGTCAATGATGCATGGTCTACCGATTTGAGAGTATTCTACCCGCGTAAAGACTTTGCTTTCAGCGAAGAATACGGTGGATATCTCGCGGAACTGTACACCAACATTCTTTATCATCAACCTGAAGCTATTCGCAAAGTGGTCAAAAATCTTGATCTCCTGATTGATAAAATGGTGAAATACTCGGATGGCATGTTTGCTGAAATGTTAGATCGACGTAGCGAAGACATCGACAGCCCCGGTCTCAAGATCCTAAAATACAACCAAATTGGGGCTATCACACACACCCAAGCTTTACAAAGTTTATTGGTTGATAAAATAACAGGACCGTTCAATAATGATTCTTTTATCCAGTTGGAGGGGCGAGCAAATCAAGGATTAGCAAATGCAAATCATTATAGGTTAGTAGCAGGTCAATGTCTGAAATTTAAATTACAAACCGCAATGACCAAGAAAGGACAGTACTGGTACTTAGATAAACATAACTCTATACCACAAAAAGATGTCGATCAGCTCATCAATTTGTACGCCAATGCATTGGCGGCTGATGCTTTAAACGGCTTAACATTCGAAAGTGTAGGCTCTAAAAGCGGTAAAAAAGATACATCCCTTCCGGCTGCGATCCGACAAATGGCTGAGCAGAACCCGCAAACAATAGATGAGATCTTAGAGTCTCCCACATTGGATTGCGCCAACATACCTGAAATCTATACTAAGTATGCTAACTACCGCACCCTATACGCTGAATGTTATTCTCAAGGGACACATACTAGCCTCATCCAGAATATGAAAGAAAATCAATCAATTAAAAGAGTGCTTAACTATGTCAGAAATAACAATCTTGGCCAAATTCACGCTGACATCGATGAGATCGAGCGGGAAATAAAAGTGATGAACATTCTTCAAGGGAATATGGATAACATTGAAAACGTCACAATAGTTTTTGAGTATGGTATGCATAAATTACCACCGCGGAGCTGATGATCGTTAAAGATATAAGCTATTGCGTAACACTATCTGGAAGTACGGTTGGATACTGCTATATGGTATTTATTGTCTTAACTTTTTGGCGAACGATTTTCACCATATTAACGCTGTTCACGGTATGAATAATCGCAAACCAGAAAAAACCAATACGGAACCTTTCCCGCAACTACCCCGTAGTTTTCCCTCCACAGAGAATCACGCATTCCTTATATACTATCACTTTGCTCGAAACTCCCCCGTTTTCCCGCTTCATTTTCACAGGGTGTACATAAACACTTACCTTCGGTTATCAACACACATATTTATAAAGCAATAATAATTTCACTCGAATAAATACCATAGTTTAAACGATAAAAATATCACGCTGACAGCGTACCTTTTCATATAATATTTTCAACAGATTAGTCATTCATCTTCCGTGGCTTACATTATGGTGGCAGATAAGCGTAGAAACTCCACGAGTTTAACATTTGACCTAGGGATTAATATAACCAACACGCACTAACCAACATAATTCGCGGAGTAATAAACGATTTCATTTATATATTATTAATATGAATTATCACTTATCAGTTAGCACCTTTCCTAGTCATCACTCTATGTCAATCGCATATCAGCCACTTTCATTAACAGTCACCCTAGCACATTTTTTACGGAGAAACGGGGATATCCAGTCAAATCTTTATGGCACGACGTTTTTTCACCTACCGTTTTCAGTAATCTCACCGGGTAAGTTACGGGGAGACCAGAGACAGACCGGAGAATGTCGGTTCTCCTTCCCCCCACAATCCATGACCTGTAATGCCAGAACATCATCATGCTGCCTTTCCGGCCTCGGCTTACTTCAGAATGGACATGATCTGGCTGTCAGTAAAACGTGATTTTTTCATAGAGATCTCCCCGGTTCAGATTACGAGAGAATTCTATTTATGAACACACCGGTTTTTCGGGGGGATTACCGTTCTTGCTCAGTTATAAGCAAAATAGTGCCGACTGGTCGCTGTATCGCTATCCTGAAATTCAACACCTACAAGCTATTCGCTGGAAGCTGCGTAATCTGGCGGTACTGAAGGAAAAGAATTCGGCCAAGTATGCGGTGACGGTGAGTAAGCTGGAGGGGGTTCTGGAGCAGTATTTTTAGCTCTGGTTCAAAGGGATTAAATTGAGCCATGATGTTTGGTTATCTCAACCGCCCCATGATTACATCTCAAAAATAGATGAAAATACTTATATAATGCAATAAATAATAATCAACATCGTCAAACATTATCTCAAAAGTGCCTAATCCGACATATCAATTTAGTGGGGGCGCGGTTTGAGATAAATGCCAAGCCGCTGACATGAACTACGTGAAGATGTTGGGATCTGGCAGGTAAATCGCCTGATGAGATAGGCAGTTAATACAAAATGGTAAGGGCACTGCGATCAAACACTTCCCACCAAATCCCCCAGCGTCACCATCAGCATCATCGGGTCCATTGGCGACGGCTCAAACCCCACCCGCAGGTAAAACTCCCGCGCTTCATCCGACAAGGCATGAACCAGCATTCCGCGAATGCCGATAGTCTCCGCCACCTGAATTACCCGTAGCCCGGCATCCCTCATCAACGCCCGCCCTAAGCCCTGCCCGTGCAACGACTTATCCACCGCCAGACGCCCCAGCACCACCACCGGGATTGGGTCAGGCATATTACGGCGAAAACGACCGGGTGCCGTATTTGTCGTTACGGCGCTGGATGCCAGCGAGTAGTAAGCCATCACCTTAACATCATCGCAGCAGACAAACGTGCGGGATGCGCCGGAAAGCTGGTTCTTCATCGCCCGTTGTTTCAGCCAGTTATCCATAGAATCCACGCCGCAGCAAAACGGGGTAAGAATATGCCCGGCATGAAGCGGCTCAGGGGCGGAGATCATTTTTCCTGTTCCCACGGCGCAGGAGTCTGCATTGTTTTACGCAGTGCGGCATTAGGCGCAGGAGCCTGATCCAGACGAGTCAGAAATTCCTGATAAGCCTGCGGATCGGCCATAATGATACGTTGTTCGATCAGCGCTTCCTCTGCGGCGGCGCGGGCAGCTTCCAACACAAAGTCAGTGCGGTTTTTCCCTCTGGCTTTCGCCGCCCGATCGATAAGATCGCGCTCAGCGGGCTTGATGCGCAGGTTCAGAGTTTCGCGTTTCATCGCCATACTGTTTGCGGCTGGCATGGTGTTGTCCTCTTGTGTTTCTGTGTATATTAAGTATACAACATGTGTAACGCAGATGTCATTACGATAAATCTAGAAGGAATCGAATCGGAGTATCGAACCGAAAGGTTTTCTACTTATTTTAATCCATCGTTATGATTTACAAGAAGAAATGAGTGTCAATCTCTGGGTCTTGACAATAAGTAGCAGAAGAATTGATGATAGAAATCAAATTGGTAAGTAATTGAATGTTCCCGAGTCCGGGCTCCACTATTTAGAAAAACCAGCCTACGGGCTGGTTTTTTGCTTTCTGGGGTTACGGTAGATTTCTGGTCACTTTGACCGCTGATGTCATTACCTAGCTTCCGCCATCCAGTCTGAGGATGTTGATGGCACTGAAAAATTTAAGTTGTCCACTCAGGATTTCTGTAAATTCTTTGCGCTTCCTTGTGGCTCATTCAGATTTAATGGAGAGCATTAAACTATATTGCTTTCGGAATAAAATAATCCTGAACGCCTTATCTTGATAGCCTCGGTTTTGGGTATAGAACCTATTCACATCGGTAGAGGCGCCAGCATAAGCAAATGGATAACGCGACTAAAAAACAGCGTTATAAAGGTAGCTTTCGTTCCCTTTAATAACTTATTTAGTGTTGTTGGCGTATGCTGGCGCGACATCGTCGTCTCCTTATCCGATTAGAATAAAATCATCAATATTGACGCTTTTAGAGTTTACGTTTTCTAAAGTAATGACATTGGCATTAACAGGATCGCCGATGGTAATTACGGTACTGTTACCGGTTCCCCCGGCAATCTTGACGCTGCTGGCAAAATTCGCCACACCAATGCCGAATAAACTCACATCGAGGTAATCCTGTCCGCCGCTGGGGTTACTGTCGAAGCCGCTGGTAATACGGTCTCGCCCAAAGCCTGCGCTAAAGACGAAGGTGTCATTTCCGGCACCACCGGTCATGATATCGTCACCCTGGCCACCCTCGAGTCTGTCGTTACCCGCTCCACCTGTCAGTTTATCGTTACCGGCCCCGCCCTGAAGGTTATCGGCACCGTCACCCCCATCAAGGGCGTCATTTCCTGCGCCACCGTAGAGCGTGTTGTTTCCTCCCATCCCATACAAAAAGTCATTACCGCTGCCACCGGTGATGGTGTTGGCAATGGCATTCCCTCTGCCGGTAAACGCGCCTGTCCCGGTGAACACCAGGGTTTCAACGTTATTGGTCAACGTGTAATTATGGAGGGTGGTCTGGACAGCATCTGTCCCGCCATTAAGACCTTCGGTGACGACATCGCCATTATTATCAACAATATAGATGTCATTGCCGACACCGCCCACCATCACATCGGCCCCGAGGCCGCCGTTGAGGATATCGTTGCCAGCCCCACCGTTGAGCGTATCGTTGCCGCCCCCGCCATTCAGGACGTCGTTGCCGAGCCCACCATTCAGGATGTCAATGCCGTTTCCACCATTCAGGACGACGTTATTGTGGGCAATGACCGGCGGTTGATCGAGCTGACTCGTCCCGAAGATATTCTCGGGAAGATTAGTCAGGCCCGTGTTGCGTGCCACGATCCCGGCAAAACCCTGTTCCTCGATAACCTCGTAGAGGTCCAGATGCTCCACGCGATCGGGATAATACAGCCGGTCACCTTCCTGGATGCGGTCAAGTTGCTCGTGGATGATGACCCAGAAGGTCTGGCCAACCACACCACCATTGATGTGCTTCTCGGCGAGTCCGCCAACGAACAGATCCACTCTGTCGATGCCTTTGACGGTGTTTCCGTTGACCAATTTATAGCCAGGATTCGCCGCCAGGAAGTCTGCAATTTGACTATCCTCTAGTACGAGGTCAGGATAGGCCTTCTTGAATTGCGCAATGACGGTGTCGCTGAGATTGTTCCGTGCCTGGAAGTCTTCCCATGAACCGTAGGGTGTGAGATCGCCAGCAAAGCTGACCGCCTCTTTGACGTACGGATCGAGAGAGGCCATCAGGTCAGCCCGGATCTGGTTCATCGAACCCAGACCAACGTCCCACTCGCGGGCGACGTCGAAGGCGAACACGTCAGCACTCATACGAACGAGGTCGTTGCGCACAGCATCGACGATATTGACGTCGACTTCTTCCGCAGGCTGGACAACACCCCCGGCAATAATCCCGGCGGCACCCAGTTGCTCATAACCTGGCTGTGGAGAGTAAGGCAATTGCGATTTGGGGAAGTTGAACGCGCTCGTATCGTTGGTCGGGTTGAGGAACGCGTCGAACAGCGGCACCTGCGTTGCATTGCCCTCAGCGTCGAGCACCGTCAGCGTCTGCCCTATCAGCGAATGCCCGAACCGGTAAGCGGCAACCGCGAACTCGTGCGAGACTCGTGCATCCACTTCCGGATTGTACTCGGCGAAGCCGTGATCGCCCTCACCTCTCATGCCACCAAGCAACTTGTCGGCAAAGTCGGTGTAAATAACGCGCTGATATTCAGCTTCGTTAATGATCTTGGCAGCCTGGAACAGCTCTTCAGCTGTTCCATTAAATCCGGCTTCGAGCAATGCGTTGACATGGAAGTTGTGATTCCGTTCCCAGATGTTGTGGATCGCGGTTAGTGCGATGTTCTCGTTCGCACGTCCATCACCCGCCACGTAGTGGTCGAGCAGGTTGATAAAGGGGTTGGTGTCGAGCAGCAGCGCAAAGCCACTTCCCATGAAATTAGAGGTCATGGCAGGAAGCATCGCTTGGTTGATAACGCCATTGCTGTCGACCAGTCCGGCGAAGTACTCCCGGAAGGATACGCGGTGGTCGCCAGGCAGCGAGCTGTCGGTGAACAGCGTGTTGTTGTTCCAGTGATGCAGGATCAGTTCACTCAGCGTGGGCAGTAGCTTGAAATTTGGATTTGATGGATCCACTCCGCCCTCTAACAGCTTGCCCGTAAACCCGCCCAGTCCATCACCTTCTCGCAGGAACTGGCCGACGAGTTCGTTAGAGCCATAAGTTTGGTTCTGGTCAGCGAATGGCGATGTCTTATTGAGATGCTGCGGGATTCCATTGGCATCAATACTGTCAACGGTGCCGCGAGTCAGGTCCGCGGGGTTTGGAACCGAGCCCGGAGCGCCAATCTGGATCGTTCCGTTACCTCCCTTACCGAGGAAATCGAGACCGTGATCGAAGTACTGACCGAAGGCCGTGAATAAGCTGTTCACGCCAGCGGCATTGCCGGACAGGTTTGCTTCCTGTGCACCAAGGGCATCGCTGATGGCTCGCGGATCCAGCCCGGAGAACAAGGGGTTGATGTCGCGGTTTTGGGTCGTCTCATTCCAGGCGCCGTAGTGCGCGTCGGTGAGCCGTATGAACGGCTGATCGGCTGAACCATAGTCAAGGTGAACCCGGTTATTACCAGTACCTTCGAGATCTCGGATCCCGAGCGCATCGTTGTCTTCCCCTCCTTCAAGCCCGTTGACGAGATTCTTCAGGTTGGCGACATCACTGGCGGTGAGAGGGAAAGCACCGTCGCCGCCGACATCATCATTGTCATCGTCATCGGCTTCCGTCGACGTTTCCTTACGTGCTAAGACAATGGGATCGGTAGATTTCAACTTGGTGTTTATGCCATCATGCACCGTGATCTTGTCCTGAGTTAGCGTAGAAGCCTTGGATCTCGGTGCCAGCTCAATAACTTCCTGCGGCGTCGGCGTGCCAAACACATCATCCAGACTTATGCCGAGCACCGGATCGGTCTCTTTGTTCACTTCAACTGCGGATAAGAAATTGGCGGTCCGGTTGCTGATAATCCATGACGGCGGATCTATAACCGACCATATCCCAGCGTATCCCGCCTGAAATGAGGAATCAAAAAAGCGCAGGAAGGAAAAGTCTGTGGCACCAAACTTGCCTTGCCCTGTAACCAGGTTGTTAAAGCTAGCATCGAAGTTTCGCATACTGAATGGTACAAGACGGTTAGATAATATATTGAAGTTGAGATCGTCGACATCCGTTTGTGCTATAGATATTTGTTTGAGGGTATATTTCAGGTCAGGTTTATGACATTCTTCATTTTCATTTCTCTCAGTAATGATTATGAAAGGCACGAAAAGGCGAAGCCGGTAAGCGGCACTCGAATTACGCGCCTGGAATTGCTAACTGAGCGAATAGGTAGAGCGACTTCGAGCTCCGGGTGGACGCACAACCTATATATCACCCTTTAACGTCACAAAAGACCCTATGATAGATATGCTCAGCCCCCACTGGAAAATCGCGACGACTTACTTTGCCAAACTGATAGCAGGCTTCAGACAAGCGACCCCTTAATATTGAATAAAGCCAAAAAAATAACATCCATCAATTAGTAGCAACTATTTTTAAATTTCGAATGGCAAAAAAAGCATCAATATTACACAGCTAATACATCACCCAGAATTTAATCGGTCATCACTGCGTTAACAGTCACGCTTTAATTACCTTTAAATTCAAAACCATACAAAAAACCACCCAGACAAGCATTGAATAAATCATAAAGAAAAAATTGAACACCCATCAAGCCGCACTAATAAAAATGATATAAAAGTTTAAATGGCGACAATAAAAATAATACATCCTCATTACCGCACCGCTGAAATTCCGGAGCTAAACTATATTAATATATCATTACCAACATAAATGAAGCCATTATATGTAATGTTAAACTCCTTTATGCGGTTTAAATTATGATTTTCCTGACTGGATATACGGAATAGCCTCGGATTTCCTGGAGATTTTACTGGATAACGTCGGAATGTAAGGACGCGCGGAAAATTCAGATGACTTCCTTGAAAGAAGTTATTTCGCGATAGGATCGAAGCTAAATAGGGTACACTGGCAAGATGGATATTTAACAGCCAAATTTGACATGAGTTTTGATAATCCCCGTGTCCTTGGTTCGATTCCGAGTCCAGCACCACTATTTAGAAGAACCAGCCTACAGGCTGGTTTTCTGCTATTGTATTTCCCAAAACTTTTCAGCCAATCCCAAGCCATCTCCTTATCAATTACCCGCAACCATCGCTGCTACCCCTCATAAATTTATGGGCAGTTAGATTTTATAATCAAAGGAGAATGCTTAGTCGTTCACGGACAGGATAAAGGACATTTTACGTGGACAGAAGAGAGGCTTTCGCTGGACAGATAAGGCGCTGACGCGGCTATCCACCCGCTTTCACATACAACAGACGCAAAAAAGCCCATCCGTCAGGATGGGCTTCTTCACTTGTTTGATGCCTGGCAGTTCCCTACTCTCGCATGGGGAGACCCCACACTACCATCGGCGCTACGGCGTTTCACTTCTGAGTTCG
>OJJJ01000248.1_pt1 | contig 32428 bp, 25 predicted proteins | sample 1596311 | NCBI WGS metagenome assembly OJJJ01 (sample SAMEA4350140, study PRJEB24818) | metagenome | biome: human; feature: gut; material: faeces | place: Denmark | collected 2013-09 | reverse complement strand
AGGCTAATCCACAGCAGCATGTCGATAATGTACATGCTGTTTTAGCTCCACATCAGCGTGGAGGCAATAAACAACATGCGCACATTTTTGTCCTGCCAGCCGCCGGTCTGCTCAAGCGGGACATCGACAGGCTGCTCGACCCGCGCCACCGACGGCAGTATCAGCGCGATCAGCACCAGGCTAATAGCAAATATCCCGGCAGCAATCGAAAACATCATCGTGAAGCCGTAATTTAACGCCAGCATAAACGCCAGCGGCGGCCCAATCACCCACGCCAGCGAAAGCTGCGCACGCATCACCGAGCTGAACATCACCACTTCTCGCGCCGAGTTATCGGCATACTCCCGCGCCAGCGCAAACAGCTGCGGCATGGCGGTATTTGCCAGCGAAGCCAGCAGCACCCCGCAGGTGATCAGCGTTAAATAGTGGCGGTTAAAGGCAAACAGCAACGCGTTGCCAATCGCCATCAGACAGCAGAACATGATCAGCTTACGCCGATCGCCCCGACTGTCGGATCGTTTCGCCAGACCAAGGCTGACCGCGATCCCGGCGATCGCATTGACGGTGTAAAACAGCCCAACCCAAAATGGCTGTGCCCCCACCTCGCGACTCAGAAACAGGCTCAGCGTGGGTGCCTGTAACGCGCCCGCTACGCCCATCATAAAGGCAACCAGCATAAACGCCGCATACACGCCGTTGAGGCGCCGTCCCATGGTCATAATCCAGAGCATATCTTTCCTTTTAAGCGCAGCGGAAACGAAAAAAGCCAGCAGATAATACCTGCTGGCGCGGCGATTAACACCAATACTCAGTCACACATGATGTCTGCAATTCCCAATTCAGAGGTCAGTCTTGCAACTCCCACTGCATCAGTTCATCGAGCATCTTTAAGCGCTGCGGCGCACTCAGGCAAGCCAACCAGGACAAACGCGCTGTCGAGGTAAAGTACTTTAAATAGAACTGACGCATAGATGACCCCTTCGTTGTCTCATCGCTTCATCGGAATTCATTATTGGCTTAATATGGGGATAATAAAATTGCTGAGTTTTCCGTGGGAGTTCCCCTTTTATGTCTTCTGGTCGTTTGCAACAACAGTTTATCCGCCTGTGGCAATGCTGCGACGGCAAAACGCAAGACACCACGTTGAACGAGTTGGCAGAGTTACTCAGTTGCTCGCGCCGCCATATGCGCACCCTGCTCAACACCATGCAGGAACGCGGCTGGCTAACGTGGGAAGCCGAGGTCGGTCGCGGCAAACGTTCACGCCTGAGCTTTCTCTACACCGGGCTGGCGCTCCAGCAGCAGCGGGCGGAAGACCTGCTGGAACAGGATCGCATTGATCAACTGGTGCAACTGGTCGGCGATAAAACAGCCGTGCGACAAATGCTGGTTTCCCATCTGGGCCGCAGCTTTCGCCAGGGGCGGCACATCATGCGCGTCCTTTACTATCGCCCGATGCGCAATCTGCTCCCCGGTACGGCGCTACGCCGTTCCGAAACCCATATCGCCAGGCAAATCTTCAGCGCCTTAACCCGCGTAAATGAGGAAAATGGGGAACTGGAAGCCGACATTGCCCACCACTGGCAACAAATTTCGCCGCTGCACTGGCGGTTCTTCCTGCGTCCTGGGATCCATTTTCATCATGGTCGCGAGCTGGAAATGGAGGATGTGATCGCTTCACTGAGGCGGATCAACAGCCTGCCGCTGTACTCGCACATTACGCAAATTGCCTCCCCCACGGCCTGGACGCTGGATATCCATCTGGCGCAACCTGATCGCTGGCTGCCGTGGCTACTGGGACAGGTCCCCGCCATGATCCTGCCGCGCGAATGGGAAACGCTGAATAACTTTTCCAGCCACCCGATTGGCACCGGTCCCTATGCGGTCGTCCGCAATACGAGTAACCAGCTAAAAATTCACGCTTTTGATGATTACTTTGGTTACCGGGCGTTGATTGACGAAGTGAACGTGTGGGTGTTACCGGACATCGCCGAAGAGCCTGGCGGCGGGCTCACGCTCAAAGGCCCGACGGAAGATGAAAAGGCCATCGAAAGCCGGCTGGAGGAAGGGTGTTATTACATGCTGTTTGATTCCCGCGCCCATCGCGGAGCCAATCAGGAGGTGCGCGAATGGGTAAGCCGCATACTCTCGCCGACGAATTTAATTTTTCAGGCTGACGAGCAGTATCAACGGCACTGGTTTCCCGCGTACGGATTACTGCCTCGCTGGCATCACGCCAGGCCAGGACTCGGTGAAAAACCGGCGGGACTGGAAACACTGACGCTCACCTACTATCGCGATCATATCGAGCATCGGGTGATTGCGCAGATCATGAAAACATTGCTGGCGGAGCATCAGGTACAGCTGAATATTCAGGAGATCGACTACGATCAATGGCACGCAGGCGAGACCGTCAGCGATATCTGGCTCAACAGCGCCAACTTTACCTTACCGCTGGACTTCTCGCTGTTCGCCCATTTGTGCGACGTCCCGCTGCTGCAAAATTGTCTTTCTCTGGACTGGGAAAGCGACGCCGCCCGCTGGCGCACCGGCGAGATGAGCCTCGCAGCATGGTGTCAGCAACTGCTTGCCAGTAAAGCCATTGTACCGCTGATCCATCACTGGCTGATCATTCAGGGGCAGCGCAGTATGCGCGGATTACGCATGAATACGCTTGGCTGGTTTGATTTTAAATCAGCATGGTTTGCACCGCCGGACCCGTAGATCCGGCTCTTGATTGCCGCATAGCAACAAAATCATTACACTAACGCCGTTCTCAACGGGGTGCCAATAAAAAACATACACAAAATCATTCATGATGCTTCAAGGCGGCAAGCAAACGCAGCCAACGCAGAGGCAGCGTGAAGGATGAAGTGTATGAGGCTGAGAGATACCCGTCGAACCTGATCCGGATAATGCCGGCGAAGGGATTTGAGGCTGTAGCTCAAGTCCTTTGCCACCTAACTCGTCATACTTCAAGCTGCAGATGCGTTGGCTTTCCTGCAACTCGAATTATTTAGAGTTTTACTTTATGAGGTGCAAAGTGTTTAAAAAATGTCTTCCGCTTTTACTGCTGTGCGCAGTGCCTGCCTTCGCCAAACCCGTTCTGACCGTCTATACCTACGACTCGTTCGCCGCCGACTGGGGCCCCGGTCCAACCATCAAAAAAGCCTTTGAAGCCGACTGCAACTGCGAACTAAAGCTGGTGGCGCTGGAAGATGGCGTCTCGCTGCTTAACCGCCTGCGTATGGAAGGAAAAAACAGTAAAGCCGACGTCGTGCTCGGACTGGATAACAACCTTCTCGACGCGGCAATGCAGACCAAACTGTTTGCCAAAAGCGGCGTGGCGAGCGATGCCATCAACGTCCCTGGCGGCTGGAAAAACGACACCTTTGTACCATTTGATTACGGTTATTTCGCCTTTGTGTATGACAAAAACAAGCTGAAAAAACCACCGAAGAGCCTGAAAGAACTGGTCGAAAGCGAGCAGAAATGGCGCGTAATTTATCAGGACCCACGCACCAGCACGCCGGGTCTGGGACTGCTGCTGTGGATGCAGAAAGTGTACGGTGATAAAGCGCCGGAAGCCTGGCAGAAACTGGCGGCTAAAACCGTCACCGTCACCAAGGGCTGGAGTGAAGCCTACGGTCTGTTCCTGAAAGGTGAAAGCGATCTGGTGCTGAGCTATACCACCTCTCCGGCGTATCACATCATCGAAGAGAAGAAAGATAACTACGCCGCCGCCAATTTTAGCGAGGGACACTATTTGCAGGTGGAGGTCGCCGCACGTACCGCCGCCAGCAAACAACCCGAACTGGCGGAAAAATTCCTGACATTTATGGTTTCTCCGGCGTTCCAGAACGCAATCCCCACCGGCAACTGGATGTATCCGGTAACCCAGGTCACGCTTCCTCCGGGCATTGCACAACTGGAAAAACCGTCCACCGCGCTGGAATTCACCCCACAACAGGTAGCAACTCAACGTCAGACATGGATTAACGCATGGCAACGCGCCGTCAGCCGTTAATTCCAGGCTGGCTGATCCCAGGGCTTTCGGCCGCTACGCTGATAGTGGCCGTCGCCCTGGCGGCATTTCTGGCGCTGTGGCTGAACGCCCCTCAGGGAGACTGGCTCACGCTGTGGCAGGACAGCTACCTGTGGCACGTGGTGCGTTTTTCCTTCTGGCAGGCATTTTTATCCGCTGCGCTGTCGGTGATCCCGGCAATCTTCCTCGCCCGGGCGCTTTATCGTCGCCGTTTCCCTGGGCGTATAGCGCTGCTGCGCCTGTGCGCAATGACGCTGATCCTGCCGGTGCTGGTCGCCGTCTTTGGCATCCTTAGCGTCTACGGTCGCCAGGGCTGGCTGGCCTCACTTTGGCAGGCTCTCGGCCTGGAGTGGACGTTTTCACCGTACGGTCTGCAGGGCATTCTGCTGGCACACGTCTTTTTCAACCTGCCGATGGCCAGCCGTTTACTGCTGCAGTCGCTGGAGAATATTCCCGGCGAACAGCGGCAGCTCGCCGCGCAGCTAGGTATGCGCGGCTGGCATTTCTTCCGCTTCGTTGAATGGCCGTGGCTGCGCCGTCAGATCCCTCCGGTAGCGGCGCTCATCTTTATGCTGTGCTTCGCCAGTTTTGCTACCGTGCTGTCGCTCGGCGGCGGGCCGCAGGCGACCACCATCGAGCTGGCTATCTATCAGGCGCTGAGCTTCGACTACGATCCCGCCCGCGCCGCCATGCTGGCACTGATCCAGATGATTTGCTGCTTAGGACTGGTGCTGCTCAGCCAGCGCATGAGTCGAGCGATAGCCCCCGGCACCACGCTGGTACAAGGCTGGCGCGATCCCGACGACCACCTTCACAGCCGAGTGACCGACACCCTACTGATTATTCTGGCGCTGCTGGTGTTACTCCCGCCGCTGCTGGCGGTGATTGTCGATGGTGTTAACCGTCATATTCTGGACGTTCTCGCGCAGCCTGTATTGTGGCAAGCCTTGTGGACTTCGCTGCGTATTGCGCTGGCGGCAGGCCTGCTGTGCGTCATTCTCACCATGATGCTGTTGTGGAGCAGCCGGGAACTACGGGTACGGCAGCAGATACTGGCAGGTCAGGCGCTGGAACTGAGCGGCATGCTGATCCTCGCAATGCCGGGCATCGTGCTGGCAACCGGGTTCTTCCTGCTGCTCAATAACAGTATTGGCCTGCCTGACTCTGCCGACGGCATTGTGATTTTCACCAATGCGCTAATGGCTATCCCTTATGCGCTGAAAGTGCTGGAAAACCCGATGCGTGACGTGACGGCGCGCTACAGCATGTTGTGCCAGTCTTTAGGCATTGAAGGATGGTCGCGGTTGAAAGTGGTTGAGCTGCGTGCGTTGAAACGCCCGCTGGCGCAAGCCATGGCCTTCGCCTGCGTCCTGTCGATTGGCGATTTTGGCGTGGTAGCCCTGTTTGGCAACGAGGACTTCCGCACTTTACCGTTTTACCTCTATCAGCAGATTGGCTCCTATCGCAGTCAGGATGGTGCAGTCACCGCATTATTGCTGCTGATCCTGTGCTTTACGCTGTTTACTGTTATTGAGAAATTACCGGGTCGACATGTTAAAACTGATTGATATCACATGGCTGTATCACCATTTACCGATGCGCTTTACGCTGTCGGTCGCGCGCGGTGAACAGATTGCCGTGCTGGGACCCAGCGGCGCCGGGAAAAGTACGCTATTAAACCTGATTGCCGGTTTTCTGGCACCAGCCAGCGGCACAATGATGATTGGTGGTGAGGATCATACCCGCACGCCGCCTTCTCGCCGCCCTGTCTCCATGCTGTTTCAGGAAAACAATCTGTTCAGCCACCTGAGTGTGCGGCAGAATATCGCCCTCGGCCTTAACCCTGGGTTGAAACTCAACGCGCAGCAGCAGGAGAAAATGCGCCACATTGCTCAACAAATGGGACTCGACATGTTGCTGGAAAGGCTACCCGGCGAGCTTTCCGGCGGGCAACGCCAGCGTGTAGCCCTGGCGCGCTGCCTGGTGCGGGAACAGCCCGTGTTGCTGCTTGATGAACCGTTCTCCGCACTCGACCCCGCCCTGCGTCAGGAAATGCTCACACTGGTGGCCGGCGTGTGTCGTGAAAAGCAGCTGACGATGCTGATGGTATCCCACAGCGTAGAAGACGCCGCGCGCATTGCGCCACGTTCAATCGTGGTCGCCGACGGGCGCATTGCGTGGCAAGGTAAAACGGAGGCGTTGTTGAGCGGTCACGCCAGCGCCTCGGCGCTGTTGGGTATTAAAGCATAGTGGCGCAATTTGCGGCCCGTAGGCCGGATTAGCGCCAGCGCCATCCGGCAAAATAAGCCCTAATAGCCCACCACTTTGCGCAGGATATCGATATACACCGGCATCAGCGGATGGCGGATCAGTGCGACTAGCGCCACCACGCCGATCCCGAGAACAAGCGGCGCCAGATACAGCAGTCGACCTCGCGGCAAATAAACGGTTAAACGATCAACAGCCGCTTTGCCGCTACGCCATAGCCGCCAGCACAGCCATCCCCCGACCCACAGCAATAGCGCGGTCGCCAGCAAAAGCCATTTGAAATCGCCGCTCTGTACATCTGAGGGAATATCAATTGCCGCGCCCGCCAGGATACCCGGCAGAAAATAAAACGGCGGCCACAGTACGCAGCCAATGATATTAGGCACTATAAATTTGGCGACAGGCAGATCAAGCATCCCCGCCACCATTGGCACCAGCGGGCGCGTCGGACCAACAAAACGACCTACCAGAATAGTAAACATGCTGTGCTGATGAAGCGCATGTTCAGTTTTATCCAGTAACGCCTTGTTCTTTTTCATAAAAGACCAGCGATGCAGCGGCTTTTTAAAACGCCAGCCCAGCCAGAAGGAGATCCAGTCGCCCATCAGGCAACCGACAATGCCCGCAAGCCAGGCATGCCAGAAGTTCAGTTCACCGCTACCAATCAGCGCACCCAGTCCGGCCATCAGCACGGTACCGGGTAAAATTAAGCCCACCAGCGCCAGCGACTCCAGAAAAGCCACCAGCAGTACGGCTATCAAAGAGTATACGGCGGACTGGCGAATAAAATGTTCCAGCAATGCTTGCATAATGTGTCCGTCAGATTTACGAAGCAAGGATTCTGATAACCCTTCTCAACTTCGTCAAGTCATCATTCGTATGAATAGTTTGCGAGATATGACAACTTTTCGGACACATCATTCACTTTTTATTCACAGCCAGCGCGAAACTCGCTCGGGCTGGCGCCGGTACATTTTTTGAAAACGCGGGAGAAATAGAGCTGATCGTCAAACCCGACGTTGCGCCCGACGGTGGCGATCGGCATGCGCGTGGTGCTCAACAGGAGCTTCGCCTGGCTGATTCGCTGATCCTCACGCCAGCTGAGTACGCTGATGCCGAGCTGCTGGCGGAACAGGTGCGACAAACGAGACGGCGACAGGCAGACATGCTGCGCGACGCTGGCAATATCAAAATTGCTGTCCGCCAGGTGATCGCTGATGTACTGACAGGCATCACGCACGCGGTTATCCATGGGGGGATGCAGTGATTCGTTAATCGCTTCCATACGTCTGAGCAGCAGTTGCTCAAGCAAGTTGATCGCCAGCAGTTCAGAGTAACGTCCCTCCCGTTGCCCGGCGCTGATTATCTGACCAAACAGGTCGTTGAAGTGTGGCTGATGTGCTTCATCCGGGCGAAAAAAACCGGTCTGCGCAAAAATCGCCGGCCAGGTAAGCCACTCCTGCCAGTAGGCGCGAGGCCGAAAGTAGACCCACTGGTGGTACCATTCACTGGCATCGGGATGGCGGCCGTAATGGTGAACTTCACCCGGCGGAAACAGCAAAATATCACCCGGTCGGCAAACAAACTGCTTGCCCTGATTGTTGATGACGCCTTCCCCGCGAATGGTCAGGTTCAGAATATAGCCCTTCATTCCCAGCGGTCTGTCGATGAAAAAATCCAGGTACCCGTTCGCCTCAATAGGGGTTAATCCCGCCACTAAATGCGCGTTAAACGAGTAGCCTGGCAACAGGGGATCGTTTTGCGGTTCAGCCATAATTTCAATACTCCCGGTGTTCTGATAAGAAACAAATCGTCCATATTACGTAAGATATCGTCACCGTCGCCCCCGTAGACCGCTATGGTTTCAGTGATGGACCATCAACCCCGCATGTGAAAAGCATTTTGTAAAAAACATGTCCTGCGCCAACGATAAAAACGGCTAACAAAAGTGTCTATAACTACGGCAGAAATGTCCACATTGAATATTTGCACGGCGTCACACTTTGCGATGCCACAGCATTTTAGTCCATAAGATTAGCGGATCCTGCCTGACGGTTTTTACCCCCATTATCTACTGTTTATCCATACCCGTATTTTTGGATGGAGTAAGACGATGGCGATTGCAATTGGCCTCGATTTTGGAAGTGATTCAGTACGCGCTTTGGCGGTGGAATGTGCCACCGGCGAGGAGATTGCCACCAGCGTAGAGTGGTACCCACGTTGGCAGGAAGGGCAATATTGCGATGGCCCAAACAACCAGTTTCGCCATCACCCGCGTGACTACATTGAATCCATGGAAGCCGCACTGAAAACGGTCCTCGGCGAACTGAGCGCGCAACAGCGTGCGGCAGTGGTCGGGATTGGCGTTGACAGCACCGGTTCAACCCCTGCGCCTGTTGATGCTAACGGCAACGTCCTCGCACTCAGAGAAGAGTTCGCCGAGAACCCGAACGCGATGTTCGTCCTGTGGAAAGATCACACGTCAGTCGAAGAAGCCGAAGAAATCACCCGCCTGTGCCATACGCCTGGCAAGGTCGATTATTCCCGCTATATCGGCGGCATTTATTCCAGTGAATGGTTTTGGGCGAAAATCCTGCACGTTACCCGCCAGGACAACGCAGTCGCGCAGGCTGCCGTATCCTGGATTGAGCTGTGCGACTGGATCCCCGCCCTGCTCTCTGACACCACGCGCCCACAGGATATTCGTCGCGGACGCTGCAGCGCCGGACACAAATCCCTGTGGCATGAAAGCTGGGGTGGCCTGCCGCCAGCCAGTTTCTTTGATGAACTCGACCCGCTCCTCAACCAACATCTGCAATACCCGATGTTTACCGATACTTTCACCGCAGACCTGCCAGTGGGCACGCTCTGTGCGGAATGGGCACAGCGCCTGGGTCTGCCGGAAAGCGTGGTCATTTCCGGCGGTGCATTCGACTGCCATATGGGCGCAGTCGGCGCGGGCGCACAGCCAAACACGTTGGTGAAAGTCATTGGCACCTCGACCTGTGACATTCTGATTGCCGACAAAGCCAGCGTCGGCGAGCGCGCAGTGAAAGGCATATGCGGCCAGGTTGATGGCAGCGTGGTACCGCACTTTATTGGCCTGGAAGCCGGTCAATCCGCCTTCGGCGATATCTATGCCTGGTTTAGCCGCGTGCTGAGCTGGCCGCTGGAGCAGCTTGCTGCGCAGCACCCGGAACTCAAAACGCAGATTAAAGCCAGCCAAAAACAGCTGCTGCCTGCGCTAACCGAAGCATGGGCAAAAAATCCGTCGCTGGACCATCTGCCGGTAGTACTCGACTGGTTCAACGGGCGTCGTACACCCAATGCCAACCAACGTCTGAAAGGGGTCATTACCGACCTTAACCTCGCGACCGACGCACCAGCGCTGTTTGGTGGATTGATTGCCGCAACGGCGTTTGGCGCACGCGCCATTATGGAATGCTTTACCGAACAAGGCATCGCAGTGAATAACGTGATGGCGCTCGGCGGCATCGCACGTAAAAACCCGGTCATCATGCAGGCCTGTTGTGACGTCCTTAATCGTCCGCTGCAGATTGTCGCCTCAGACCAGTGCTGCGCGCTTGGTGCGGCAATTTTTGCCGCCGTTGCCGCAAACGTGCATGCCGATATCCCCGCCGCCCAGCAAAAAATGGCGAGTGCCGTGGAAAACACACTGCACCCTCGTCCTGAGCAGGCTCAACGTTTTGAACAACTGTATCGCCGCTACCAGCAGTGGGCGGTAAGCGCCGAACAACAATATCTTCCGACTGCCGCACCGGCGCACAAAGCCCCGGTAGATCTGGCAACCCTGACACATTAAGGACACGACAATGACGATTTTTGATAACTATGAAGTGTGGTTTGTGATTGGTAGCCAGCACCTGTATGGCCCAGAAACCCTGCGTCAGGTAACCCAGCACGCCGAGCACGTTGTTAACGCACTGAATACTGAAGCTAAACTGCCCTGCAAACTGGTGTTAAAACCGCTGGGAACATCGCCTGACGAAATCACGTCTATTTGCCGCGATGCCAACTATGACGATCGTTGTGCGGGCCTGGTGGTCTGGCTGCATACCTTCTCTCCGGCCAAAATGTGGATCAACGGCCTGACCATTCTCAACAAACCGCTGATGCAGTTCCATACCCAGTTCAACGCCGCCCTGCCGTGGGACAGCATTGATATGGACTTTATGAACCTGAACCAAACTGCACACGGCGGCCGTGAGTTTGGCTTCATCGGCGCGCGTATGCGCCAGCAGCATGCCGTGGTCACCGGTCACTGGCAGGATAAGCAAGCGCACGAGCGTATCGGTTCCTGGATGCGCCAGGCCGTGTCCAAACAGGATACCCGCCATCTGAAAGTATGCCGTTTTGGCGACAACATGCGTGAAGTTGCAGTCACTGACGGCGATAAAGTGGCTGCACAGATCAAATTTGGTTTCTCGGTGAACACCTGGGCCGTGGGCGATCTGGTACAGGTAGTGAACGCGATTAGCGATGGTGAGATCAACGCGCTGATCGACGAATATGAAAGCACCTACACCATGACGGCAGCAACGCAAATCCACGGTGACAAGCGTCAGAACGTGCTGGAAGCCGCCCGTATTGAACTGGGCATGAAGCGTTTCCTCGAACAGGGTGGATTCAATGCCTTTACCACCACGTTTGAAGATTTGCACGGCCTGAAACAACTTCCGGGTCTGGCCGTACAGCGTCTGATGCAGCAGGGCTACGGCTTTGCAGGCGAAGGTGACTGGAAAACTGCCGCGCTGCTTCGCATCATGAAGGTAATGTCGACTGGCTTGCAGGGTGGCACTTCATTTATGGAGGATTACACCTACCACTTCGAGAAGGGCAACGATCTGGTGCTCGGCTCGCACATGCTGGAAGTGTGCCCGTCGATTGCCGTAGAAGAAAAACCGATCCTCGACGTGCAGCACCTGGGCATTGGCGGTAAAGACGACCCTGCTCGTCTGATCTTCAACACCAAAACCGGCCCGGCCGTGGTTGCCAGCCTGATCGATCTCGGCGATCGCTATCGTCTGCTGGTCAACTGCATTGATACAGTACAAACCCCGCACAACCTGCCGAAACTGCCGGTGGCGAACGCGCTGTGGAAAGCCCAGCCGGATCTGCCTACCGCGTCTGAAGCCTGGATCCTGGCCGGTGGCGCGCACCACACCGTCTTCAGCCATGCGCTGGATCTGAATGACATGCGTCAGTTCGCTGAAATGCACGATATCGAGATCGCGGTGATCGACAACGATACCCGCCTGCCGGCCTTTAAGGACGCGCTGCGCTGGAACGAAGTGTACTACGGGTTCAAACGTTAATTATCGAAACGGATTGCCCGGTGGCATTTCATTTACCGGCCTACAAATCACCGTAGGCCGGATAAGCGTAACGCCATCCGGCATTCAGGAGTTAACATGCTAGAAGATCTTAAACGTCAGGTCCTGGAAGCGAATCTGGCGCTGCCAAAGCACAACCTGGTGACCCTCACCTGGGGGAATGTCAGCGCCGTCGACCGTGAACATGGCGTATTCGTGATCAAACCTTCCGGTGTTGATTACAGCATAATGACCGCGGACGATATGGTAGTGGTCAGTATTGCCACCGGTGAAGTGGTGGAAGGGCAGAAAAAACCGTCTTCCGATACGCCCACTCACCGTCTGCTGTATCAGGCTTTCCCGAGCATTGGCGGTATTGTCCACACCCATTCACGTCACGCGACGATCTGGGCACAGGCGGGTCAGTCGATTCCAGCCACAGGAACGACCCACGCAGACTATTTCTACGGCGCTATTCCCTGCACGCGAAAAATGACCGATGCAGAAATTAACGGTGAATACGAGTGGGAAACCGGGAATGTGATCGTTGAAACCTTTGAAAAGCAAGGTATTGATGCGGCACAAATGCCAGGCGTACTGGTACATTCCCACGGCCCGTTTGCATGGGGTAAAAACGCCGAAGATGCCGTTCATAACGCGATTGTGCTGGAAGAGGTCGCCTATATGGGGATCTTCTGCCGCCAGCTCGCACCGCAGCTACCGGATATGCAGCAAACGCTGCTGGACAAGCATTATCTGCGTAAGCACGGTGCTAAAGCCTACTACGGACAATAATCTTCTTTTATAAGCGCGTAGATAAACTACGCGCTCTAGTATCATTATTCGCTGAAGTATTCAGCAAAGGAAGCTTGATATACGCAATCATTTGAGCAGAGATAGTCAATTACAGTATCACAATGCCCATTATCTTGTTCGCCCTCCACACAATGGAAAAAGACATAATCTGAAATTGTAGTCTGCTACTTCTGACCATTCACCACGTAATTAATAACCGTATCACGATGACCGTTACTTTTATCACTACCCTGCCAATGGAAAAAAGCATTGCCATCATCAATAACTTCAGCATTCCAAAGTTGACCGTTCCATGTTTTATATAAAATAAATTTACTCACGGTCTTTACAGCAGGGTTAGCCAGCAATGTATTAACAAACATATAGTTACTGTACTTGGCGCTAATTTGCTGTTTAGAGAAGATATTCATAAAGACTCCATTCTCATATTAATTACATGAAATATAATAAACATTTGAAGTATCTCAGTTAGCGCTAGAAATAAAACTATATTAAAATAAAAATCAAATAACACAGAGAGATAACCCGACGAAATCGAACTGAAATCCGTTTTTATTCAACAATAGAATCTCGGGTTAAATATATTATATTTAACCCACTAGCCCGAACACTTCGAATAAAACTCTTACACCAACCTGTAATAAACACAAATAGAAAAAACATAATTTTCCAATTCCGAGAAATTAGTTGCATAGTTAAATAAGCATAATTCCTAAAAAACGACAAAAATCCGGAAATGGACTTGAATTCAACTCGCAATATATAAATCAGATAAGTAATAAAAAATTAAAAAAGTAAGCCTACGAATAAAATAATTCATCCACCCAAATCTTCATCCTCGTATTCATGAATCAAATTCGTCATAAGCTGTATAAAAAAACAGTACAACCAGATAAACCAGGCTATAATCATGCCGGGTTTTTTGATGGGTACGTAGCGTGGCGCAGGCAGGTTTTATTTTAACCCGGCACTGGCGGGATACCCCACAGGGGACAGAGGTTTCATTCTGGCTGGCAACGGACGACGGGCCATTGCTGGTCACGCTTGCGCCGCAGGAGTCAGTTGCCTTTATCCCAGCCAGCCAGGTTTCCCGCGTTACTTCACTATTACGCGCAGAAAACGGTTTTCGGCTGGCTCCGCTTAACCTGCAGGATTTTCATCGCCAGCCCGTTTCGGGGCTGTACTGCCGATCCCATCGCCAGTTGATGCGTCTTGAGAAGCTGCTACGCGAAAATAGCGTCACGGTCTATGAGGCCGACGTGCGTCCGCCGGAACGTTATCTGATGGAGCGCTTTATCACCTCCCCCGTTTGGGTGGATGGCGATCGGTATAACGACACGCTGATCAACGCGCGGCTGAAGCCAAACCCGGACTATCGCCCACCCTTAAAATGGCTATCGCTGGATATCGAAACCACGCGGCACGGTGAGCTTTACTGCATTGGTCTCGAAGGCTGCGGACAGCGTATTGTCTATATGCTCGGCCCGGCCAACGGTGATGCCTCACAGCTTGATTTTGAACTTGAATATGTGGCGAGCCGTCCGCAGTTGCTGGAAAAGCTCAACGCGTGGATAGCCCACCACGATCCTGATGTCATCATCGGCTGGAACGTAGTGCAGTTCGATTTACGTGTCCTGCAAAATCATGCCGAGCGTTACCGAATTCCCCTGCGTTTTGGCCGTGACAACAGCGAACTGGAATGGCGCGAGCACGGTTTCAAAAACGGCGTTTTTTTCGCCCAGGCCAAAGGCCGCCTGATCATTGACGGCATTGAGGCCCTCAAATCCGCGTTCTGGAACTTTTCCTCGTTTTCGCTGGAAACGGTGTCGCAGGAGCTACTGGGTGAAGGGAAATCAATTGATAATCCCTGGGACCGCATGGACGAAATTGACCGCCGATTCGCTCAGGATAAGCCCGCGCTTGCCACTTATAATCTCAAAGACTGTGAACTGGTCACGCGCATCTTTCATAAAACCGAGATCATGCCGTTTCTGCTGGAGCGCTCGACTGTCAACGGTCTGCCGGTCGACAGGCACGGTGGCTCGGTTGCGGCATTTGGTCATCTCTATCTTCCGCGCATGCACCGTGCCGGTTACGTTGCGCCAAATCTCGGGGAAGTCCCCCCCCATGCCAGCCCCGGCGGCTATGTGATGGACTCGCGTCCTGGTTTGTACGACTCGGTGCTGGTTCTGGATTACAAAAGCCTGTACCCGTCGATCATCCGCACCTTTCTGATCGATCCGGTGGGACTTATCGAAGGTATGGCGCAGCCGGATCCTGAACACAGCACTGAAGGATTCCTTGGTGCCTGGTTTTCGCGCGAAAAACACTGCCTACCGGAAATAGTGACCCAGATCTGGCACGGGCGTGACGAAGCAAAACGCCAGGGAAATAAGCCGCTCTCGCAGGCGCTCAAAATCATTATGAACGCCTTTTACGGCGTGCTAGGCACCACGGCATGTCGATTTTTCGATCCCAGACTGGCCTCGTCGATCACCATGCGCGGGCATGCGATCATGCGCCAGACCAAAGCGCTGATTGAAGCGCAGGGTTATGACGTTATCTATGGCGATACCGACTCAACGTTTGTCTGGCTCAAAGGCGCACACGCGGAAGAGGATGCGGCAAGGATTGGTCGGGAGTTGGTCCATCATGTCAACACCTGGTGGGCGCAGTCGCTGCAACAACAAAACCTGACCAGCGCGCTCGAACTGGAGTTTGAAACCCATTTTCGCCGCTTTTTGATGCCGACCATTCGCGGCGCGGATACGGGCAGTAAGAAGCGCTACGCCGGACTCATTCAGGACGGGGACCAGCAGCGCATGGTCTTCAAAGGACTGGAAACCGTACGCACTGACTGGACACCGCTGGCACAACGGTTCCAGCAGGAACTCTATTTGCGGGTCTTTCGCCAGGAGCCGTATCAGGATTTTGTCAGGGAAACCATCGACCGCCTGATGGCCGGTGAACTGGACGATCAGCTGGTTTACCGTAAGCGCCTGCGCCGCCCGTTAAGCGAATATCAGCGTAATGTCCCACCCCACGTTCGCGCCGCGCGGCTTGCCGATGAACAGAACATCAAGCGAGGCCGTCCTCCGCAGTATCAAAACCGTGGCACCATAAAATATGTCTGGACGATAAACGGCCCGGAACCTGTGGATTATCAGCTTTCTGCGCTGGATTATGAGCATTATCTTACGCGCCAGATACAGCCGGTTGCCGAGGGAATTCTTCCCTTTGTTGATGATAACTTTGCTACACTACTCACAGGGCAACTGGGGTTATTTTGACGCGTGACGAAACCGTCGCCATCCAGTACCATAGCGCCCTTTCCATTCCTGGACCCATTTTACACCACTACCACTGATTCATTAGCCTGGTAGCGGGGTCGTATGCTCTGAAAACTCGGGATACCCGATACATGACGAGTATTACCTGCAATTAAAGATATAGAGCCGAACACATATGCCTTTTACACTTGGTCAACGCTGGATCAGCGATACAGAAAGCGAATTGGGACTTGGTACCGTTGTCGCCATGGATGCGCGAACCGTCACCTTACTTTTCTCATCGACGGGTGAAAACCGTCTGTATGCGCGCAGTGACTGCCCTGTGACCCGCGTGATGTTCAATCCTGGTGATACGATCACCAGCCATGAAGGCTGGCAATTGCATGTCGATGAAGTAAAAGAAGAAAACGGACTGCTTGCCTATATCGGAACCCGCCTTGATACCGAAGAAACCGGCGTCGTGCTGCGCGAAGTCCTGCTCGACAGCAAGCTGGTGTTCAGCAAACCTCAGGATCGTCTGTTTGCTGGCCAAATCGACCGTATGGACCGCTTTGCGCTGCGCTATCGTGCGCGTAAATTTCAGAGCGAACAGTATCGTATGCCGTGGAGTGGTCTGCGCGGTCAACGTACCAGCCTGATCCCCCACCAGCTTAATATTGCCCATGATGTCGGTCGTCGCCATGCCCCTCGTGTTTTGCTGGCAGATGAAGTGGGCCTGGGAAAAACCATTGAAGCCGGGATGATCCTGCATCAGCAACTGCTGTCCGGCGCCGCCGAACGCGTGCTGATCATCGTCCCTGAGACGTTACAGCATCAATGGCTGGTCGAAATGCTGCGCCGTTTCAACCTGCGCTTTGCGCTGTTTGATGATGAGCGCTATGCCGAAGCGCAGCACGATGCCTACAACCCGTTTGAAACCGAGCAGCTTGTCATCTGCTCTCTGGATTTTGCGCGTCGTAGCAAGCAGCGTCTGGAGCATTTGTGTGAAGCAGAATGGGATCTGTTGGTGGTCGATGAAGCTCATCACCTGGTGTGGAGCGAAGATGCGCCAAGCCGCGAGTATATGGCGATTGAACAACTGGCCGAGCGCGTACCGGGCATCTTGCTGCTGACCGCAACGCCGGAACAGCTGGGTATGGAAAGTCACTTTGCGCGATTACGCCTGCTGGACCCAAGCCGTTTCCACGATTTCGAGCAGTTTGTTGAAGAGCAAAAAAATTACCGTCCGGTGGCCGATGCCGTCGCCATGCTGCTGGCAGGCAACAAACTGAGCAACAATGAGCTGAACATGCTCGGCGATCTGATTGGCGAGCAGGATATCGAGCCGCTGCTGCAGGCCGCTAACAGCGATCGAGAAGATGCCCAGAGCGCACGCCAGGAGCTGGTTTCCATGCTAATGGACCGCCATGGCACCAGCCGCGTACTGTTCCGTAACACCCGTAATGGGGTGAAAGGTTTCCCGAAACGCGAACTGCATACTATTAAGCTGCCGCTGCCGACCCAATACCAGACAGCAATCAAAGTCTCCGGCATTATGGGCGCACGTAAAAGCGCAGAAGAGCGCGCCCGCGACATGCTCTATCCGGAGCAGATTTATCAGGAGTTCGAAGGCGATACCGGCACCTGGTGGAACTTCGACCCACGCGTTGAATGGTTGATGGGCTACCTGACCAGCCATCGTTCGCAGAAAGTACTGGTTATCTGTGCGAAAGCGACCACCGCGTTGCAGCTGGAGCAGGTGCTGCGCGAGCGTGAAGGCATTCGCGCTGCCGTATTCCATGAGGGTATGTCGATCATCGAACGTGACCGTGCTGCCGCCTGGTTTAGCGAAGAGGACAGCGGTGCGCAGGTGATGCTGTGCTCGGAGATCGGTTCTGAAGGCCGTAACTTCCAGTTCGCCAGCAACCTGGTGATGTTTGACCTGCCGTTTAACCCGGATCTGCTGGAACAACGTATTGGACGTCTGGACCGTATTGGTCAGGCGCACGATATTCAGATCCACGTCCCGTACCTGGAAAAAACCGCCCAGTCCGTGCTGGTGCGCTGGTACCACGAAGGTCTGGATGCGTTTGAGCATACCTGTCCGACCGGGCGTACGATTTATGATACGGTCTATAACAACCTGATTGGTTATCTGGCGGAGCCGGAAAACAACGAAGGATTTGATGATCTGATCAAAGCCTGCCGTGAACAGCATGACGCACTGAAAGCGCAGCTGGAACAAGGGCGCGACCGTCTACTCGAGATTCACTCCAACGGCGGCGAAAAAGCTCAGCGGCTTACCGAGAGCATTGAGGAGCAGGATGACGACACCAGCCTGATCGCCTTCGCCATGAACCTGTTTGATATCGTCGGTATTAACCAGGACGATCGCGGGGACAACTTAATTGTGCTGACGCCGTCCGATCATATGTTGGTCCCGGATTTTCCGGGGTTGCCTGAAGACGGCTGCACCATTACCTTTGAGCGAGATATTGCGCTGTCGCGTGAAGACGCCCAGTTTATCACCTGGGAGCATCCGCTGATCCGTAACGGTCTGGATCTGATCCTGTCTGGTGATACCGGCAGCAGCACCATATCTCTGTTGAAAAACAAAGCATTGCCGGTTGGTACCCTGCTGGTTGAACTGGTGTACGTGGTCGAAGCGCAGGCACCGAAGCAACTGCAGCTCAACCGCTTCCTGCCACCGACGCCGGTGCGCATGTTGCTGGATAAAAACGGTAACAACCTCGCCGCTCAGGTGGAGTTTGAAACCTTTAACCGCCAGCTCAGCGCCGTTAATCGCCATACCGGTAGCAAGCTGGTCAACGCCGTGCAGCAAGATGTCCATGCGATTCTGCAGTTGGGGGAAGCGCAGGTTGAGCAATCTGCCCGCGCGCTGATCGACGCCGCGCGTAAGGAAGCGGATGAGAAACTGTCTGCAGAACTGTCGCGTCTGGAAGCGCTACGCGCCGTTAACCCAAACATCCGTGATGACGAACTTGCCGCGATTGAAAGCAACCGTCAACAGGTGATGGAAAGCCTGGATCAGGCCGGCTGGCGTCTGGATGCCTTACGCCTGATCGTCGTGACGCATCAGTAACGGAGCCATACATGGGGATGGAAAACTACAATCCGCCGCAGGAACCCTGGCTGGTTATCCTGTATCAGGATGAACACATTATGGTGGTCAACAAGCCGAGCGGCTTGTTGTCCGTGCCGGGTCGCCTTGAAGAGCACAAAGACAGCGTGATGACGCGTATTCAACGCGACTATCCACTGGCAGAATCAGTGCATCGCCTGGACATGGCCACCAGCGGCGTGATTGTAGTGGCGCTGACCAAAGCGGCAGAGCGCGAGCTAAAGCGTCAATTTCGCGAGCGCGAACCGAAGAAGCAGTATGTCGCACGCGTGTGGGGGCATCCCTCACCCGCCGAGGGACTGGTGGATTTACCGCTGATTTGCGACTGGCCGAACCGACCAAAACAGAAAGTCTGTTATGAGACGGGCAAAGCCGCGCAAACTGAGTATGAAGTAGTGGAATTCGCGGCGGATAATACCGCGCGGGTGGTGCTGAAACCCATTACCGGGCGTTCTCATCAGCTACGCGTGCATATGCTGGCGTTAGGGCATCCGATTCTGGGTGACCGCTTCTATGCCACGCCACAGGCCCTGGCGTTAGCGCCACGCCTGCTGCTGCATGCCGAGATGCTCACCATTACTCATCCCGAGTATGGCAATAGTATGACCTTTAAAGTCCCGGCAGATTTTTAAATTTTGTGCTGATCTGTGCCGGGGGCGCTACGCTTGCCCGGCCTACATTCTTCAACGTAGGCCGGATAAGGCGCTAGCCGCCATCCGGCAACTTATTCTGCCGCTTACTTGAAGCCTTTCTGTTCTTTAATTAACTCATAGGCCTTTTGAATTTCCTGCGCTTTTTGCTTGGCCATTTCCATCATCTCCGGCGGCAGTCCTTTCGCGACCAGCTTGTCGGGATGGTGCTCGCTCATCAGTTTACGATAAGCGCGCTTAATAGTAGTGGCATCATCGGTCGCTTTAACACCCAGCACATTACACGCATCTTCCAGCGTCGGGCCACGCTGTGCCTGCTGCCAGCCACCGCCAGACTGTTGCTGATATCCACCACCAAACTGCGCACCACCCTGCATCATGCGCAGATACTGATCAAATTGCGCGCGCGAGATCCCCAGCTCTTCAGCAATCACATACAGCACTTCACGTTCGTTAGGATGCAACGACCCGTCCGCAAACGCCGCCTGGATCTGGATCTCCAGAAACATACGGATCAGGTCGAAGCGGCCAAAACAGACGCTGCGGAACTGGCGCATTTTTTCACGTAATGGGTAATTGTCTGATTTTCCCACCCGAAAGGCATGTTGCGCAGCGGTACGTGAGTCACCGTGTAAATTCATCCGGTCCATCAGCTGGCTGGCGATATGAATATCGGCTTCGGTGACGCGCCCTTTTGATTTGGTCAGGTGTCCCATCACCTCAAAGGTGGTGGCAAAAAACAGCGCCTGACGTTCACGTTGATTGGCAAACCACGCCATTTTGCGCATGCGGGCTTTGTCGAACATATGACCCACAAGCAGGCCTAAAACCACGCCCCAGAAGCCGCCGCCCATCATTAAGGCCACGGCGACACCAATAATCTTTCCCCAATACTGCATAGACTCCCCAAATCTTTACGCTGCCGGCCGGGCTATGTACCACAATATAAGGTGCTTTTACCGTTTTACGGCAGCGGTCAATTGTGGGACATCGCCTATAATTTGCATTATCATACCTGTCATTCAATGCCGTGCCTAACACCACGGATGCCTAAATGGGCAGGATTAACACTAGCGCAGTGAAGATGAGATAAGTTAGGCTGTGACCGTTTGTCACGCGCGACGCTACTGATGATGGAACAATAAATACAACGTATGAAAAAACGTATTCCCACTCTTCTGGCCACCATGATTGCCAGCGCCCTTTATAGTCAACAGGGTCTGGCAGCCGATCTCGCCTCACAGTGCATGTTGGGCGTGCCGAGCTATAACCGTCCTCTGGTGCAGGGCGAAACCAATGAATTACCTGTTACCATCACTGCCGATCACGCGAAAGGGAATTACCCGGATGACGCCGTGTTTACTGGCAACGTGGATATCGCACAGGGTAATAGCCGCCTGCAGGCTGACGAAGTGCAGCTGCACCAGAAGCAGGCCGAGGGTCTGCCGGAACCGGTCCGTACCGTCGATGCGCTGGGTAACGTCCACTATGATGACAATCAGGTCATTCTGAAGGGGCCGAAGGGTTGGTCGAATCTGAATACCAAAGATACCAACATCTGGGAAGGCGACTATCAGATGGTCGGTCGTCAGGGACGCGGGAAAGCCGACCTGATGAAACAGCGGGGTGAAAACCGCTACACCATTCTGGAAAACGGGAGCTTCACTTCCTGTCTACCGGGTTCCAATACCTGGAGCGTTGTCGGTAGCGAAGTGATCCACGACCGTGAAGAACAGGTCGCGGAAATCTGGAACGCCCGCTTTAAGCTAGGGCCGGTTCCGGTCTTTTACAGCCCGTATTTGCAGCTGCCCGTCGGCGACAAACGCCGCTCCGGTTTCCTGATCCCGAACGCAAAATACTCCACCAAAAACTATTTTGAGTTCTACCTGCCGTATTACTGGAACATCGCGCCCAATATGGACGCCACCCTCACGCCACATTATTTGCACCGTCGTGGCGGCGTGATGTGGGAGAACGAATTCCGCTATCTCAGCCAGGCTGGCACCGGCTTGATGGAGTTCGACTATCTGAACTCCGATAAAGTCTACGACGATGAACATCCTAATGATGATAACTCACGCCGCTGGCTGTTCTACTGGCAACACGCTGGCGTGATGGATCAGGTGTGGCGCTTCAACGTCGACTACACCAAGGTCAGTGACTCCAGCTACTTTAATGATTTCGATAACAAGTACGGTTCCAGTACCGACGGCTACGCCACGCAGAAATTCAGCGTCGGCTACGCGGTGCAGAACTTTGACGCGACGGTATCTACCAAACAGTTCCAGGTCTTTGACGATCAGAACGACAGTAGCTATTCCGCCGAACCTCAGTTAGACGTCAACTTCTATCAAAACGATGTTGGTCCGTTTGATACCCGCGTTTATGCGCAGGCGGTACATTTCGTTAACACCACCGACAACATGCCGGAAGCGACGCGTTTACACCTTGAACCAACCATCAATCTGCCGTTGTCCAACCAATGGGGAAGTATCAATACCGAAGCGAAGCTGCTGGCGACGCACTACCAGCAGACCAATCTGGATTGGTATAATGCTAATAACACCACCCAGTTGGATGAATCAGCCAACCGCGTCATGCCGCAGTTTAAAGTCGACGGTAAGATGGTCTTTGAACGCGATATGGCAATGCTGGCACCAGGCTATACCCAGACGCTGGAGCCGCGTGCACAGTATTTGTACGTGCCATACCGTGATCAAAGCCACATTAATAACTACGACTCTTCCCTGCTGCAAGCTGACTACAGCGGCCTGTTCCGTGACCGCACCTACGGCGGTCTGGACCGCATTGCTTCTGCCAACCAGGTAACGACCGGGGTCACATCTCGCGTATATGATGACGCCGCCGTTGAACGTTTTAACATTTCTGTGGGTCAAATCTACTATTTCACCGAGTCTCGCACCGGCGATGACCACATAAAATGGGAGAATGATGACAAAACGGGTTCACTGGTGTGGGCAGGCGATACCTACTGGCGTATCTCCGAACGCTGGGGTTTACGCAGCGGGATCCAGTACGATACCCGTCTGGACAGCATCGCGACCAGCAACAGCAGCATCGAATACCGTCGTGACGAAAATAGTTTGCTGCAGTTGAACTACCGTTACGCCAGCCCGGAATACATCCAGGCCACACTGCCGAATGACAGTAATGATAAAAAATGGAATCAGGCGCAGTATGAAAACGGGATTTCTCAAGTGGGCGCCGTGGCCAGCGTGCCGATTGCTGACCGCTGGTCGATTGTAGGGGCTTATTACTTCGATACGAACGTCAATAAACCTGCTGACCAGATGCTGGGCGTGCAGTACAACTCCTGCTGTTATGCCATTCGCTTTGGCTACGAGCGTAAGCTGAACGGTTGGGATGATACGCAAAAACACGCGATTTATGACAACACGATCGGCTTTAACATCGAACTGCGTGGTCTGAGCTCTAACTATGGTCTCGGCACCAATCAAATGTTGCGTTCGAACATTTTGCCGTATCAAAGCGCTTTATGATCTGATTGATTTAAAACGTAATCCGCCTTGCGGTTAATTAATAATGGAAAAAGTATGAAGAACTGGAAAACGCTGCTTCTCGGTATCGCCATGGTCGCGAATACCAGTTTCGCTGCCCCACAGGTAGTCGATAAAGTCGCAGCCGTCGTCAATAACGGCGTCGTTCTGGAAAGCGACGTTGATGGCTTAATGCAGTCAGTAAAACTTAATGCGGGTCAGGCGGGTCAGCAATTACCCGACGACGCTACGCTGCGCCATCAGATCCTCGAACGTTTGATCATGGATCAAATCGTTCTGCAGATGGGTCAGAAGATGGGGGTGAAAATCACTGATGAGCAGTTGGATCAGGCCATCGCCAACATCGCTAAGCAGAACAATATGACGCTGGACCAGATGCGCAGTCGTCTGGCCCACGATGGTCTGAGCTATTCGACCTATCGTAACCAGATCCGTAAAGAGATGACCATCTCTGAAGTGCGTAACAATGAAGTTCGCCGTCGCGTCACCATTCTGCCGCAGGAAGTGGATGCGCTGGCTCAGCAAGTTGGCAACCAAAATGATGCCAGCACTGAGCTGAACCTGAGCCACATTCTGATTCCGTTACCGGAAAACCCATCCTCCGACCAGGTTAATGAAGCAGAAAGCCAGGCGCGTGCTGTCGTCGAAGAAGCGCGTAACGGTAGCGATTTCGGTAAACTGGCGATCACCTATTCCGCAGACCAGCAGGCGCTGAAAGGCGGCCAGATGGGATGGGGACGTATTCAGGAACTGCCGGGCATCTTTGCGCAGGCACTAAGCACTGCGAAAAAAGGCGATATCATCGGCCCGATTCGTTCAGGTGTCGGCTTCCACATTCTGAAAGTCAACGATATGCGTGGCCAAAGCCAGAGCATCTCCGTAACGGAAGTTCATGCCCGCCATATCCTGCTGAAACCGTCTCCGATCATGACCGATCAGCAGGCGCGTCTGAAACTGGAGCAAATCGCGGCTGATATTAAGAGCGGTAAAACGACCTTTGCCGCCGCGGCTAAAGAGTTCTCTCAGGATCCGGGCTCTGCAAACCAGGGCGGCGATCTGGGTTGGGCGGCAGCGGATATTTTCGATCCAGCCTTCCGCGATGCGCTGACCCGACTGAACAAAGGTCAGATGAGCGCTCCGGTGCACTCCTCTTTTGGCTGGCACCTGATCGAACTGCTGGACACGCGTAACGTTGATAAAACTGACGCCGCGCAGAAAGACAGAGCCTACCGCATGCTGATGAACCGTAAGTTCTCTGAAGAAGCGGCGACTTGGATGCAAGAACAGCGTGCCAGCGCGTACGTTAAAATTCTGAGCAACTAATGGTCCGTACTCGACGCGTTGTCATCACTCCCGGCGAACCCGCCGGGATTGGTCCGGACCTGGTGGTCCAGCTTGCGCAGCGTGAGTGGCCGGTTGAACTCGTCGTCTGCGCCGATGCCGCGTTACTTTCGAACCGAGCAGCTATGCTCGGTTTACCGCTTTCGCTCCTCCCCTACTCTCCTGATATCCCAGCCAAACCACAAGCAGCGGGCACATTGACGCTGTTACCGATTGCGCTGCGGGCCCCTGTCATTGCGGGGCAACTGGCGGTAGAGAATGGACCGTATGTGGTTGATACACTGGCTCGCGCATGCGACGGTTGCTTACACGGTGAATTCGCCGCGCTGATTACTGGCCCGGTTCACAAGGGCGTGATCAACGATGCCGGCGTGCCGTTTACCGGACACACTGAGTACTTTGAAGAACGCTCGCAGGCGAAAAAAGTCGTGATGATGCTGGCGACCGAGGAGCTGCGCGTTGCCCTGGCAACCACGCACCTGCCGCTCAGAGACGTTGCCGATGCCATTACGCCCACACTACTGCGGGAAGTGATCGGCATTCTGCACCATGATTTACGCACCAAGTTTGGCCTGAACGATCCGCAGATTCTGGTCTGCGGCCTGAACCCACATGCGGGGGAAGGCGGTCATATGGGGACGGAAGAGATCGATACGCTCATTCCAGTACTGGATGAAATGCGTGCTCAGGGAATGAAATTACGCGGTCCACTGCCCGCAGATACCCTGTTTCAACCTAAATATCTCGATAGCGCGGATGCCGTGCTGGCAATGTACCACGATCAGGGTCTCCCCGTGCTAAAATACCAGGGATTTGGTCGCGGTGTGAATATCACACTGGGCCTGCCCTTTATTCGCACATCCGTTGATCACGGCACCGCACTCGAACTTGCGGGTCGTGGGCAAGCAGATGTCGGCAGTTTTATTACGGCGCTTAACCTCGCCATCAAAATGATTGTTAATACTAATGAATAATCGAGTCCATCAGGGCCATTTAGCCCGTAAACGTTTCGGGCAAAACTTCCTCAACGATCAGTTTGTGATCGAAAGTATTGTCTCTGCTATCAACCCGCAAAAGGGTCAGGCCATGGTCGAAATCGGCCCGGGCCTTGCGGCATTAACCGAGCCGGTAGGTGAACGTCTGGACAAGCTCACGGTCATTGAACTGGACCGCGATCTGGCCGCACGCCTGCAAACACACCCGTTTTTAGGGCCGAAGCTGACTATCTATCAGCAAGATGCTATGACCATGGACTTTGGCGAGTTGTCGCAAACCCTGGGTCAGCCGCTGCGCGTATTTGGTAACCTGCCATACAACATCTCCACGCCGCTGATGTTCCATCTTTTTACCTATACTGATGCCATTGCCGACATGCATTTCATGTTGCAAAAAGAAGTGGTCAACCGTCTGGTTGCAGGGCCAAACAGTAAAGCGTATGGTCGACTAACCGTTATGGCACAATATTACTGCCAGGTGATCCCGGTACTTGAAGTACCACCATCCGCGTTCACGCCTGCGCCTAAAGTTGATTCCGCCGTTGTACGCCTGGTCCCTCACGCGACGATGCCGTACCCGGTCAAAGACGTTCGCGTCCTGAGCCGCATTACGACCGAAGCGTTTAACCAGCGCCGTAAAACGGTACGTAACAGCCTCGGTAATCTGTTCAGCGTTGAAGTGCTGACGGAACTGGGTGTTGATCCGGCGCTGCGAGCAGAAAATATCTCTGTCGCCCAATACTGCCGGATGGCTAACTATCTGTCAGAAAAAGCGTCATCGAAGGAGAGTTAAGCATGATCAATTCGCCCCGAGTGTGTATTCAGGTACAAAGCGTCTATATTGAGGCGCAATCCTCACCTGATGATGAACGTTACGTTTTTGCCTATACCGTAACCATCCGCAATTTGGGGCGAGCGCCGGTGCAACTGTTGGGACGTTACTGGTTGATTACCAATGGTCATGGCCGTGAAACCGAAGTTCAGGGTGAAGGTGTGGTTGGCGTTCAGCCCCACATTGATCCCGGTGAAGAGTACCAATATACCAGCGGCGCGGTGATTGAAACCCCGCTGGGCACCATGCAGGGTCATTACGAAATGATCGATGAGAAAGGCGTTGCCTTTACCATCGATATTCCCGTATTCAGGCTCGCCGTTCCAACGCTCATCCACTAAAACAATAGCTATGGCAACATACCTCATTGGCGACGTTCACGGTTGTTACGACGAACTGATCGCATTGCTGCATCAAGTCAATTTTGCCCCTGGGAAAGATACCTTATGGCTCACAGGCGACCTGGTCGCGCGTGGCCCCGGCTCGCTTGACGTACTGCGTTATGTCAAATCGCTCGGCGACAGCGTAAGGTTAGTCTTAGGTAATCACGATTTGCACCTGCTGGCCGTATTTGCAGGCATCAGCCGGAATAAGCCCAAAGACAGGCTGGCGTCGCTGCTCGAAGCTCCGGATGCTGATTCGCTGCTGAACTGGCTACGTCGCCAACCTCTGTTGCAGGTAGACGAAGAGAAGAAGCTGGTGATGGCGCATGCCGGGATTACGCCACAATGGGATCTACAAACCGCGAAAGACTGCGCCCGGGATGTCGAAGCGGTACTGTCGAGCGACTCGTATCCGTTCTTCCTCGATGCCATGTATGGCGACATGCCAAATAACTGGACGCCAGAACTGACGGGACTTGCCCGCCTACGTTTTATTACAAACGCCTTTACCCGTATGCGCTATTGCTTCCCCAACGGCCAGCTGGATATGTACAGCAAAGAGTCGCCGGAAGACGCGCCTGCGCCGCTGAAACCGTGGTTTGCCATCCCTGGACCGGTAAGTGACGCCTATAGTATTGCCTTTGGGCACTGGGCATCGCTGGAAGGTAAAGGGACGCCGGAAGGGATTTACGCGTTGGATACGGGCTGCTGCTGGGGCGGGGATCTCACCTGTCTACGTTGGGAAGACAAGCAGTACTTTACTCAGCCGTCAAATCGCCATCAGAGTCTGGATCCCGGCGAGGCGGTAAACGCCTGAAATGTTTATGCCTGATGGCGCTACGCTTATCAGGCCTACTCCAGTGCCGGATGTAGGCCTGATAAGGCGTTTCGCCGCCATCCGGCAATGACATGATTAACGACGTTCCAGAACTTCGAAGCAATAGCTGTGTGAGTTTTGCGCGTCGGCATCGTGGAATTCGCTAAAAACGGATTCCCAGTCATCCGGCTCGTAGTCCGGAAAATGCGTATCCCCTTCGACTTCTGCATCGATATGCGTCAGATACAGCTTCTGTGCTTTAGGCAGGAACTGCTCATACACGCGCCCACCGCCAATCACCATAATCTCGGGTTCATCGCCACAGGCAGCAATCGCCTCATCAATAGACTTCACCCACTGCACGCGATCGTCGGTGCCCGGCTTGCTGCTGATGACGATATTTTTACGCCCTGGCAACGGTCGGCCGATGGATTCCCAGGTATGGCGCCCCATAATAACCGGCTTATTTAAGGTGTTACGTTTAAACCAGGCGAGATCGGCAGGGAGGTTCCACGGCATGGCGTTTTCCATACCAATGACGCGATCTACCGCTAACGCCGCAATCAGACTGATCATTGAATAATTCCCGGATACAAAAAAATTGTCGCCACTATACGGAAAGCGCATTCTTTCGTCGACTAGCCAAAGGAAGATGTGCAGGAAAATTTTCTGTTCTGCTGGCGAGTCCGTAACTTCTTAGTGGGCTGCCAGCATTACAGTAGTTCAAAAACAGTCAATTAGCAGTAAAGTTTGCAGAACATCACATTTTTTACCCTATGTTGACGGTTTCACTTCCGGCTCATCTGCGACGTCTCCCGTATGTTTACCTTCATCCGTGCCTTGCCAGCCATGGCGTTGAATCAGAGACAAATGCTGACGATCCTCGGTAATAATTTCACTCAACATGGCGCTGGTGCGCTTATATACCGCCGCGCGTGAAATCGCGTCGTTTTCACCTTTCACCATTTCCTCAACCATCAGCGTATTGAAACGACGGAATAAATCGGCCCGCTCACGTGCTTCATAGCGCCCAAGCCCCAGACCCTCCAGCGCCAGGCGCCCGGTTTTCAACGCGCCTTCAAAGGTTTCACGCTCAGGCATCTCAACCCCCGCCTGACGCAAGCGAATGTAATGATCAACATCGCGCGCCCGGGCAATAATTTGCAAGTGCGGGAAATGTGCTTTCACCATTTCGGTCAGTTGCAGACTGGTTTGCGGATCGTCAATGGCATTAATGATCACCTCTGCTTTCGCGGCCCCCGCAGACTCCAGCAGATCCATCCGCGTTGCATCGCCATAAAAAACCTTCATCCCAAATTTGCGCAGCGTTTCGATATGGTCCGGGTCATGATCAAGTACCACCATCTTCACCCCGCTCGACAGCAGCAAGCGACCGGTTATCTGGCCGAATCGACCAAACCCGGCGATAATCACCCGGGGTTGCTCCTCATCGATTTCATCCACCTCACGCGCTTCACCGGTGGACGATTTTTCCAGCCGCGTCAGGACAACCAGCAAAATGGGCGTGGCCGCCATCGACAGTGCCACCGCCAGCGTCAGCGCTTTTGCCCATTCAGGATCAAGCACATTGGCCATTTGCGCCGCACCAAACACCACGAAGGCAAACTCACTCCCTTGTCCTAATAATACGGCAAACCAGCGACGTTGCTTGTTCGGCACCTGCAACGGCTTAGCAATCACCCACAGCATGATGGTTTTGATAGCCAGGAAACCCGCCAGCAGAATAATAATACGTAGCGGATTATCAATTAGCGTGCCGAAGTCGATAGACATCCCGACGCCGATGAAAAACAGCCCCAGCAACAACCCTTTAAACGGTTCGATATCACTTTCCAGCGCATGACGATACTCCGAGCTTGCCAGCAAAACGCCCGCCAGGAATGCGCCCATCGCCATCGACAGGCCCACTTCTTCCAGCAATAAACCGAATCCAAAAACCAGGAACAGGGCGACGGCGCTGAACACCTCCCGCAGTCCGGAACGCGCGACAAAACGCAGGGCCGGTCGTGTGACATAACGACCCAGAACCACCACCAACGCCAGTGCACCGGCCACTTTCAGCGCCGACAGCGCAAACGCTCCGAGCGTGGTTGACGCCCCGCTCGCCGCCAGCAGCGGGATCATGGCAACCAGCGGAATGGCGGCAATATCCTGGAACAACAGTACGGCAAACGCACTGCGGCCCATTTGCGACACCATCAGGTTGCGTTCATTCATCGCCTGCATGGCGATAGCCGTCGAGGAGAGTGCCAGCGTCATGCCAATCAGTACAGCCACCTGCCAGCGCAGGCCGAGGAACATACAGAACAAACCAATTAATCCGCCGCAGACCACCATTTGCAGCGCGCCACCACCAAACACCGATGTCCGCAGCTTCCACAAACGCTGTGGATCGAGTTCCAGACCGATGACAAACAGCATCAGCACCACGCCGATTTCCGCAAAATGCAGGATTGATTCGGCATCCGTCACCAGCCTTAAGCCCCACGGGCCAATAATGCACCCTGCAATGAGATACCCCAGTACCGACCCTAACCCCAGTCGTACCGCAATCGGCACAATCAACGCCGCTGAACCAAGATATATCAGCGCCTGTATCAGCGTGTGGCTATCCATGATGTGCCTCCTGCCACTCCATTAAGCGCTGCTTGTAATGCCGCGCCTGCGCCTGCAGCGTTTCGTCATCACAGATGAACGTACAGTGCATCGCAAACGGCGGTAACCACTTCAGGCCGCAATATAACGCCGTGGCCTGCAACGGTTGAGAAAGCACGTCAAAACCTGGGTGTGAGCCGATATCAAAATGATTTTCACCGCCGCCGGTGGTGACCGCCCACATCAAATGTTTACCGCGCAGCGCAGTGCCACCATGACCATACGCCCAGCCGTGGGCGAGGACTTTGTCCATCCACAGTTTGAGGAGAGGCGGTGTGCTGTACCACTGCATGGGATGCTGCCAGACAATGAGGCTCGCGCGTGAAAGCGCGTCCTGCTCCGCGGCGATGTCGATATTGAAGTCGGAATAAAGCTGGTAGAGCGAACGAACCTCTACGCCCTCCAGCGTCCTTGCCTGCTCAAGCATCCGCTTATTCGCATGCGAGTGCTGCGGATAGGGATGTGCACAAATGATGAGAATCATGATTAGCCTGCTATCACTGCATTATTGTAATACCAGTGAGTTTAGTCAGTTAATCAGCAGGCTAAAAGTCAATATTATTGAGGCCTATACACAAAATCATTCATGTTGCATCAAGGCGGCAAGGGAATGAATCCCCAAGAGCTTACTAAAGTAAGTGACTGGGGTGAATGAGCGCAGCCAACACTGAGGCAACTTGAAGGATGAAGTGTATATTAGTTATCCAACTCACTCATATCCTTTACCTGATCGCGGTTAATTTGTTCCGTTTTACCGGTTTCCGCATTTTCATACGACACCAGGCCTGTATCATCATCCACCTGCGGCTTGCCGTTGGTGACAATGGTTTTACCGTCGGTTGTTTTAACCGCCTGGTTGGAGGAACAACCGACGACGGTGAACAGCGCTGCTGCGGTAAAAATGGAGGTGATCAGAATATGTTTTTGCATGGTGTTCTCCCTGCTTTTCAGTCATTTTCAGTGATATACCGTTTAAGTTTAGGCTAACTGACTGAGTAACAGGGAAAATACAGAACACTCCTAATGGCTGGCTCTCGACGCTGGCTTACTGCGGATCGTCATTTGGCTGGTCTGAGCCAACGTCAGCCCCCGCGTTTCTGGCGCAAAGGCAATGGAAACCAGCAGGCCAATCAGCGAAATCCCGGCCCCCATCAGCATCACATGGCTGATCCCGTATTTGGTGATAAATACTGGCAGCGCCCAGGTAGACACAATAGTTCCTACCCGGCTTAGCGACATGATCACCCCGACGGCGGACGCGCGAATATCGGTGGGGAACAGCTCGTTTGGGTATAACCACTGAAGGTTCCCCGGTCCTCCCGAGAAAAACGCATATACGGCAAACGCCAGCACCACCAGCCAGACACCCATATCAGGAATCAGCCCTAACACAGCCAGCGCCAGCGTCATCATAATAAAGCTGCCGATTAACAGCGGCCTACGACCAGCACTGTTGAGCCAGAACATCGGCGGAATACAGCCCAGCATAAAGCACAGGCTAATCACCACATTGCCCAGTGCGGCGCTTTTCCCAACGCCGAGGCCGAGCAATCCGACAATCTGTGGACCAAAGGTATAAATAGCGAACATCGGGATCACCTGGCAGGTCCAGATGGCGGCGACAAATAAGACAAACGGGAAATGGCGGCGATTAAACAACTGAAGAAAGCGTGTTTCCTGCGGTGCTTCTTCGTCGAACACCACCGGCTCGCCGAACAGCTTGATCATCATCGCGTCACACTCTTTTACCCGCCCTTTACGCAGTAGCCATCGCGGTGACTCGGGAAGATCGAAACGGCCAATGAGGATCAAAATACAGGGGATCACCGCACTCCCCAGCATCCAGCGCCATCCGCCCTCGACATCATACAGCCAGTAGCCGACCAGATCGGCGCTGGTCGCACCGACATACCACATGGCAGCGATAAAACCGATGGAAAAGGCGCGCTGTCGGGTATTGGAGAACTCGGTGATCATGGAAGTGGCTATCGGATAATCTGCGCCGATGACCACCCCGATCAACACCCGCATCACCAGCAGCTCTACGGGAGAAGAAACAAACATCGTCGCCACCGATATCACGCCAATGGCGATGATATCGATGATGAACATTTTGCGCCGCCCGACTTTATCGGAGATGTAGCCAAACAGCGACGTGCCGACAAACAACCCGGCCAGCGTCCCGGCACCTAACAGACCAATCCACTCCGCATCCAGCTTCAATGCCGGTGTGAGCTGCTCCAGTGCAACGCCAATCATCACCAGCACATAGCCATCCAGAAACGGTCCACCGCTTCCCCACAGCATTATTCGCCGGTGAAT